>VFSW01006415.1_pt1 | contig 17306 bp, 14 predicted proteins | sample 5358111 | NCBI WGS metagenome assembly VFSW01 (sample SAMN11554181, study PRJNA540505) | mine drainage metagenome | isolation source: sediment from site ElyBrook_90M | place: USA: Ely Copper Mine, Vershire, VT | collected 2017
ACGAGAGAATTTTACCGATTACAGACGGAGATTACTCGGACAGGCTCCTAGCGCCGCCCGCCTCCGCTTCCGGGCCGACGCCGTGTAAATTCTCAAGCGCGGCGCCCGCTCGCGCTTTCCCCTCAAGGAAGAATGCCGTGTGACCGCGGCGTGACCTCCACGGCGCCGAACGCGCCGCCCGCCGCCTTGACGGAGGTCGTCATTCCGGCTATATCCATTCCAGGAGGGAAAATGACCGAACAAAAAATGAGCGCCTACGACGAGGTCAATTGGCAGATCGACCGGGCGGCCGACAAGCTCGGCATCGCGCCCGACTACAAGACCGTCCTGCGCAACTGCTACCGCGAGCTGCGGGTGCAGGTGGTCCTGCGCAAGGCGGACGGCCGGCTCGTCGAGCACGTCGGCTACCGCGTCCAGCACAACGGCGCGCGCGGACCCTATAAAGGCGGGGTCCGCTACCACCCTTCCGTCGACCTGGACGAGGTGCGGGCCCTCGCTTCTCTCATGACCTGGAAGACGGCGATCGTCAACATCCCCTTCGGCGGGGCCAAAGGCGGGATCAACTGCGATCCCAAGGACCTGACGCCCGGAGAGCTTCAAGGCCTGAGCCGCTCGTTCATGCGCAAGATCGACATGGCTCTCGGGGTCTATCGCGACGTCATGGCCCCGGACGTCAACACCAACGCCACGGTCATGGCCTGGATGATGGACGAGTACGGCCGCAAGCACGGCCACACGCCCGCGATCGTGACCGGCAAGCCCGTGGCCTTGGGCGGCTCCAAGGGACGCGAGCAGGCGACCGGCTACGGCGTGGCCCACATCGCGGGCCTGGCGGCCAAGGATTTCGGCATCGAGCTCCGCGGCGCCCGCGTCGTCATCCAGGGCTTCGGCAACGTGGGCTCCTACGCCGCGAAGTTCCTCCACGGCTTGGGAGCCAAGGTGATCGCCGTCAGCGACGTGGAGGCCGGCGTCCGCGCGGAGAAGGGGCTCGACGTCGAGGAGCTCTTGGCCCATGCCGCAACCCATAAGACGGTCAAAGGGTTCGCCGGGGGCGACGCCTTTCCGAAAGAAGAGGTCTTCGAGATTCCCTGCGAAATCCTCGTCCCGGCGGCTCTGGGCAACGTGATCACGGAGCGGAACGCCGGCCGGATCAAGGCCCGCCTCATCGTCGAGGGCGCGAACAACCCCATCAGCCCCAAGGCCGACGAGATGCTCGCGCGGGGCGGAATCCCGATCGTTCCCGACATCCTGGCCAACGCCGGCGGCGTGACCACCTCCTATTTCGAATGGACCCAGAACCTGGCTCAATTCTACTGGGAGGAGGCCGAGGTCTTTCAGAAGCTCGAGGCCGTCCTGAACAAATCGTACGCGGACATTTTCGCGATCCACCGGAAGGAAAGCGTCTCCCTGCGCACGGCCGCCTTCATGCTGGGGATCAAGAGGGTCTACGAGGCGATGCAGCTGCGCGGCGTCTAGCGGGCGCGCGGGACGCCTCGCCGCCGCGCTCCTGATCGGCGCGGCCGCGGCGTCGCCGTCCCGCGCCGCCCTGGCCCGCTTCAAGCTGGAGCGGATCGCGCCTCCGAAGGGCGCGCTGTACTCCGACGACGGCTATCATTACGCCGTTCTCGACGCGTCCGGCGGCCGCGAGAAGTGGATCAAGGACGGCCGCGTCGTCGATTCGGGCCCGGCCGGGACGTTCCCCAAGCCGGGCTCGCTGGGCGACGACGCGACGGCGGCCCTCAGCGATCACGGCGGCGTCCTCTTGTACGTCCGCCGCCGGGGCGCGGGCGAGGAGGCCGTCATCGACGGCAAGCCCATCGACGGAAAATCCTACGACGACGTCCGCGGCGTCCAGTTGAGCCCCGAGGGACGGAACGCCGGCTACCTCGCGCGCGGAGCGGACGGCTGGACCGCGGTCACCAATCTGGGCGGCAGCCCCGTCTCCGCGGAGAAGCCGCGCCATTTCCGCGTCGGATCGGAGTCGACCGTCTACCTGCTCAAGTGGCAGGGCCGAACCTGGCTTTACCGGGATCATCGCCCGGTCGGAGCGCGCGACTACACGGACGCCGCCGTCTCCCCGGACGGCCTGCGCGTCGCGGGGTGCCTCGTCCGCGACGACGGGATCAGCGTCGAGGCCGACGGCGCGGTCTGCGGCCCCTGGCCCCTGGCCGGCAAGCCGAAGTTCGGCCCCGACGGCCGCCACTTCGCGTTTTTCATCCGCCGGCGCGCGGAGAAGACGGGCTACGACGCGGTGATCGTCGACGGCAACAAGGACAAGATCTATCCCGCGAGCATCGAAAACGCCATCTACCTGCGGGTGAGCCCCGGCAAGGGCGAGCCCTTCTGGGTCGACCACAGCGACCGGCGCGGCGACGCCATCTTCGCCGCCGGCAAGAAGATCGGGACGTGGGGGCTCGTCGATCTCGGCGAGAACTGGATCGCCTTCAGCCCGTCGGGCCGGCACTACGCTTTCCTGGCCGACCGGGACGGCGCGACCCAGCTCGTCGTGGACGGCCGGGTCCGGGAGAAGAGCGTCCCCCTGCCCGACGACACCGCCGCCCTCGCCTTCGACGACGAAGACTCGTTCCACTATCTCGCCTACGACGGCGAGCGCATGACCTTGGTCTGCGGGACGCGCGGCGCCTCTCCCGTCGGGAAAACGAAATGCGCGAGGATCGGGCGCGCGCGCGCCGCGGCGGCGCGGAAGGCGGAAGGAACCGCGCCCGCGCCGATCGAGTCGTATCGCCCGACGCCGTTTTGAGCGAGCTCCAAGGCGCGGCGCGCGACCGCGAAGGCCGCGCGGGGCCGGCCGAGCATTTTGGCGCGGCGGCGCATCTCGTCCAGGCGCGTCCCGGAACAAAGCAGATCCTCGACCTTGCCCGTGAGCGCGGCCGGCGAACCGGCCCTCGCCGCGGCGCCGTTCTCGAGAAGATAGTCGGCGTTGCGCTCCTCCTGTCCCGGGATGGGGCTGACGAGGGCCATCGGCAAGCCGCAGGCGAGCGCCTCGCTGACGGTGAGGCCGCCGGGCTTGGTCACGAGCAGATCGGCCGCGCTCATGAGCTCGCGCATCCGCTCGGTGTAGCCTAAGAGCTTGACGCGGTGACGCGACGGCGGCCGGATCTCTCCCAAGCGCCGGCGCGCGGCCTCGTTGCGTCCGCAGACGACGACGATCTCGCTGGGCACGCGCGAGGCGAGCAGGGCGCGGTAGACGTCCGAAAGCGGCCCCGTGCCGCGGCCGCCCGCGGCCTGCACGACGACGGGATGCCCCCCGGACAAGCCGAAGGCGCGGCGCGCCGCGTCGCGGTCGACCGGAACGGAGAAGACGGGGTCCACGGGGATGCCGGTGACCTCGATTGCGGCCGCGGGCACGCCATGGCCGCGCAGAGACGCGGCGGCCGTCGCGCTCGCGACGCAGTAGAGCTCGGTCGGCTCATGCGCCCAGATGCGGTGGGCGTCGTAGTCGGTGACGACCGTGAGCTGCGGCGCGGCCAGCTTGTGGGAAAGCCGCAGGGCCGCGACCAGCTCGGGGGCGAGGAAATGGGTGTTCACGATCGCGTCCCAGCCGCCGTCCATGATCAGCTCGGCGAACTCGCCGACGCCCCAGCGCTGGACGCAGCGCCGCAGCCGGTCGCCGAGCGCGCGGGGGCCCGGGCGGCGGTCGGTGAGCTCGAACAGCCAGCCGAACAGGCCGGGAGCCTTCTCGACCAGGTCCAGGTAGCCCTCGCCGTACACGCGCTTGAACAACGGCCGGGCCAGGTCGAGAACGTCCACGACGACCGTCCGAGCCTCGGGCGACTCCAGCGCCAGCGCCGCGGCGACCGCCTGGGCGGCGCGCGTGTGGCCGGCGCCGACCGAGGCGTGCAGGATCAGGATCTTCTTGGGCTTCTCGCGCCGGGTCACGCGGCGGCCGCCGTTCCCATCCTGCGCCGCTCGTCGGCCCAGCTCAAGATGCTCAGGCTCCCGTCGAAGTCCTCGACGAGGGCGGTGCAGCTCTCCACCCAGTCGCCGTCGTTGCAGTACAGCACGCCGCCGGAGCGGCGGATCTCGGCGTGATGGATGTGGCCGCAGATCACGCCGTCGAGGCCCCGGCGCTTGGTCTCGGCGATCATCTCGTCCTCGAACTTGGCGATGAACTCGACCGCGTTCTTGACCTTGTGCTTCAGGTACGCCGACAGCGACCAGTAGGGCATGCCGAACAGCCGCCGCCAGAAGTTGAACCAATGGTTCACGCGCAGCGCGGCGTCGTACGCCCACGTGCCGAGCAGCGCGAGCGCCTTGGCGTGGCGGACGATGCCGTCGAACTGGTCGCCGTGGACGACGAGCAGGCGCTTGCCGTCGGCGGTCTCATGGACGGCCTCGAGAGCGACCTCCACGCCGCCGAAGCGCATGCCGTCAAAATCCCGGAAGGCCTCGTCGTGGTTGCCGGGCACGAGAACGACGCGCGCGCCGCGCCGGGCCTTCCTCAGGATTTTCTGGACGACGTCGTTGTGGCGCTGGTCCCAGTAATGCCAGGACGTCTTCAGCCGCCACCCGTCGATGATGTCCCCGACCAGGTACAAGGTGTCGGACTCGTTGCGCTTGAGGAATTCGAGCAGGAAGGCCGCCTTGCAGTCCCTCGTGCCGAGATGGATGTCCGAGATCCAAATCGTGCGCCAGCGCCGGGGCTCGTCCCCGGACGGGAGCGGGTCGCGGTGTTTCATGGCTCCAGTATACGGCCGGGGCCGATGGCCGGCCATAGGACGCGCTCGACGAGCGCGTCACGACGGCGTGACGGGCCGAAGGACCCAGAGCGGCGAACCGGGGCGATGATAAAATAGGTCCGTGAACATTTCCCGGGTCCTTTTCCCCCTGCTCCTCGCCGTCCCCTCCTTCGCCCAAGTCCGAGAGATCTCCCCCGCGATCGCGCCCGTTTCGGGAGCTCTGGCTCTTCCCCCCGCGCCCATCCTGACCGAGCGCGCGGCCTTCGAGCTCCAAAAGGACGCCGACCGGGTGTACGCCGCCCTCGCTCAGGTCCACAACCAGGAGATGCAGGGCGCGCCCCGCGCGGCGCTCGCCCCCGCCAAGCGCGCCGTCGCCTCCGACCTGCGCGGCGTGCTGACCCAGCTTCCCGCCGGACCGTCCGACTGGAAGACGCTCTCCTCCCGCCTCAAGGCCCTGCGCCGAGAGCGCGCGGCGCTCGAGGGGACCGGCGCCGGCGACTCGCGCGCGCGCGCCGAGGTCAACGGCCGCATCTACGCGCTGCAGATGCGCGCCGCCTGGGCCCAGCTCAACGGCGACGCGCCGCTGAGCGCCCCCGCGTTCCGGCGCAACGCGGCGCTGTGGTCGCTGGTCGGCGCGTTCAACTCCGCCGCCTCCGGCCGCGCCGACGCGGGCTGGCGCGAGGGCCTGGACCGCGCCGAGGCCGTGTTCGGGGACGGCCGCGCGGTCGTCGTCTCGCGCCGCTGGCGCAACGTCCACTCCGAGCTCGAAGACGCCGCGCGCGACGCGCGCAATCACCGGGAAGCCGCCGCCGCCGACAAGTTCGCCGAGCTCGCCGACATCCTGCGCCGCGCCCCCGTGGAGGACGCCTCCCACCTGGAGCGCCACCAGCGGGCCGCCGCGGCCCTGCACGCCGCCGCGAGCGCCGCGCTCTCCGGAGAGGACGGCCGCGAGCTCTCCGCGCGCGCGCTCGCCGTCAAGGACCTGATCCCCCATCCGAAGCTCGCCGAGCCGGCGGCGGTGCTCTACGACGGCGCCGGCAAAGCCGCGCGCGCGCAGTTCCACGCGCTGGAGTCCTCGAAGAGCGAGTATCTGGCGGTGCTGGCCCGCGAGGCGGCGCTGACGCGCTGGGCGCTCATCCTGGCGGGGCCGCGCCCGACGAAGGCCGACCGCGACGCGGCGAGCGCCGACCTGGCCGAGGCCCGAGCCTGGGCCCGACGCGGCTTCGTCGGCACCAAGCAGGTCGCCGCGCAGAACCTCGACGCGGCGCTGGCCGCGCTGGATCGCGGCGACGGCGCGCTGGCCGCGCGCCACGCGGCCTACGCGCGCGACGAGCTGGCCGCGCGCCGGGCCGAGCTCGAGCGCATCGCCGCGGGCCTGCGCGCGCGCCTGGCGCGCCTCGCTCGCTCGTGAAGGACGAGCCCAACCCCGATCACCTGAAAGCGCGTTTTACCGCGGAGCTCCCGGCGTCCGGGCTTCCGCCGCGCTTCGGGATCGTGACGGCCTGCAACCCGGGAAGCCGGATCGCTCCGCCGGAGGCCAACGAGCTCGCCGACGCCGAGCTCGGGCGCGCGCTCGCCGCCGCGGGCCTCCCGCATTTCCGCGTCACCGGGGGCTCTCCCGACGGAGCCCACCGAGAGCCGGGCTACGGGATCGACGCCGATTCCCCCGAGACCGTCCGGCCGTTCAGCCGGCGCTTCCGCCAGGAAGCGTTCTACTGGGTGGAGGGCGGCGCGGTGTTCGTGATCAACACCGAAGGCTCCAAACTCCACCCCGTGGCGGAGTGGTCGCAGCGGCAGGCGTAGCCGCGGAGCGCCGGAAGATGATCGCGCCGGCCGTCACTTCTGGGCGGCGGCGTTGGTGTTGAAGGCGTAGGACTTCACGGTGCCGTCGGCGCCGAACTTCACGACCAGGTCCGTCGCCCGCGGCGAGCCGATCACGCCGAAGTGGTAGTCCACGTACGTCCAGGTCGCGTCGCCGCTGTCGAGGCCGGTGCGGAACGGCTCCCCGAAGGTCTTCTCCACGTCGGCCTGCGTCGTCTTGCCGACCTGGAGCGCCTTGACCTGGGCGGCGCCGAACGAGCGGCCGAGGGTGACGCAGCCGCCCAGAAATACGCAGGCGGCGAGCACGGGAACGGCCAGGCGCGAAGTCTTCATCATATCTCCTCCTCCGACGGCTACCAAACGCGGCACGTCTTGACCGGCATCATCGCGTCGCCGGGCTTGCACGAGAACGCCTTTCCGAACTCCGGCGTGTTGGACAGCGGCCCGATCACGCGCGAGTGCGCGTCCGAGTGCGGGTCCACCGTGGCGAGCAGGCGCTTGCTCTCCTCGGTCGAATTCTGGCACCACACCTGGGCGAATCCCAGGTACAGGCGCTGCTCGGGCGTGAAGCCGTTCACGTCGGCGGGCACCTTGCCCCCCTTCTTGAGCTCGTCGAGCGCCATCGTCGCCAGGCGCACGCCGCCGTTGTCCGCCGTGTTCTCGCCGAGAGTCAGCTTCCCGTTGAGCTTGACGCCCGGGACGGGCTCATAGGCGCCGTACTGGTCCACCACGCAGGCCGTCTTCGCCTCGAACTTCTTGGCGTCGGCGGCGGTCCACCAGTCCTTCAGGTTGCCCTGCGCGTCGAACTTGCGGCCCTCGTCGTCGAAGCCGTGCGTCATCTCGTGGCCGATGACCACGCCGATCGCGCCCAGGTTGATGGCCTGATCGCCGTCGCGGTCGAAGAACGGCGACTGCAGGATGCCCGCCGGGAACACGATCTCGTTGAGCTGGGGGTTGTAGTACGCGTTGACCGTGGGCGGCGTCATGTCCCACTCCAGGCGGTCCACCGGCTTGCCGATCTTGTTGAGCTGGCGGCGCGTCTCGTAGGCCCGCGCGCTCCGGATGGAGGCGATCAGGTCGCCGCGGTCGATCTTGACCCCCTCGTAGTCGCGCCATTTGTCCGGGTAGCCGATCTTGTCCATCGTGGAGGCCAGCTTCTCGAGCGCCTTCTTGCGCGTCTTGGCGGTCATCCAGTCCAGGTGCTTGAGGTCGGAGCGGAGCGAATCGCGCAGCGCGACGATCAGCTCGTTGGTGCGCGCCTTGCCCTCGGCGCCGAAGGTCTGCTCGACGTAGCGGCGGCCCAGGTCGTGGCCCAGCAGTCCGTCGGTCAGCTCCACGCAGCGCTTCCAGCGGGGTTTGAGCTCCTTGGCGCCGGTCAGCTTGCGCCCGCCGAAGTCGAAGGCCTCGTCGACGAAATCCTTGGAGAGCCACGAGGATTCCGACGCCGCGACGTGCCAGCGCAGGTACGTCTTCCAGTCCGCCAGCGGCTCGGAGCCGAGCAAGGCCGAGAAGCCCGACGCGAAGCCCGTCGAGACCACGTTCAGCCACGGCGAGGCCGGCGCGTCCGTCTTGACGAAATAGAGATTCCAGTCGAAGCCGGGCGCGATCTTCGCGAGCGCGGCCGCGTCGAGGCGGTGGTACACGTTGTCCGGGTCCCGGCGCGAGACGCGGTCCATCGAGACCTTGGCGAGCTCGGTCTCCAGGCGCATGACCGTGTCGGCCTCGGCCGCCGCGGTCTTCGGATCGTCGCCCAGCAGGCCGAAGGTCTTGGCCACGTGCCAGACGTACTGCTTGCGGATGCGTTCGGACTTGGGGTCCGTCTTGAAATAATAGTCGCGGTCCGGCAGGCCCAGCCCGCCCTGATCCACGATCGCGATCACCTTCGTGGCGTCCTTGTAGTCCTGGTCGGAGTCGAACTCGAAGCCCGCGCCGACGCCTTCGGCGTGAAGCCGCGCGAAGAGGGCCGGGAGGTCGGCCGTCGACTTGACCCCGTCGATCGCGGCGAATTCGTCCTTCAGAGGATCCGCGCCCTTCTTCTCGGCCGCGTCCTCGTCCAGGCACGCGCCGTAGAAGTCGCCCAGACGCCGGTCGACGGCGTCCGTCTTCGGTCCGGCCGCGGCCTTCTCGAGGATATGGCGCAGGACTTCCTTGTTGCGCTCGGCCAGCTCGTTGAAGCGGCCCCAGCGCGACTGGTCGTTCGGGATCGGGTGCGTCTTCAGCCAGCCGCCGCAGGCGAATTGTTACAATGCGGGGCCGGGCGCGGGGGCGGGGTCCAGCGCCTAATGGGCTACGGAGTTGTTGGGGGGGGGGGGGTCGCGGGGGCGCGACGGGACCGCGAGAAGGGCGAGCAGGGCGAGTATGGTCATGGTGTTCCTCCGGCCGGATTCTACTATAACGGAGGCGCGCTCAATGATGCGTGAACGTGAAAATGATGTCGTACAGCCCGAACAGCGCGAGCAGGGCGCCGTAGACGCGCACCAAGGTCTTGTCGTGCAGGCTCAGCGCCAGGCGCGCGCCCAGGTAAGAGGACGGGATCGCCGCCAGCGACAGGGCGGCCACGATGACCCAGTCGATGTGGCCGAGATACATGTGCACGGCGACGCCGGGAAGCGCCAGCACCGCCGAAACGACGAGAGAGGTGGCCAGAGCCCGCTTCGGCGGCATGCCCAGCCAGCGGATGAACAGGGGTCCGAACAGGATGCCGCCCGTGTTCGCGAGCAGGCCCGACAGCAGGCCCACGCTCGCGCCGATCGCCGCGATCCGCCAGCCGGACGGCACGTGCGAGGCCGGCTCCGGCTCGCCGTTCTTGAACAAAAGAGAAAGTCCCAGCGCGAACACCATGAACGCCGTCATGACCATCAGCGCATGTCCGCCCACGGAGTCGCTGAGGAAGGAGCCCGCCAGCGTCGCGGGCACCCCCCAGAGGACCGTGAGCCGCGAAACCCGCCAATCGACGAGGTCCTTGCCGCGGTACGCCCACGCGGCCGACATCAGCGTCGGCAGGGTCGCGGGAAGCGGCGACGCCAAGGCCAGGTAGTCCGGCACGCGCAGGAAAATCTGCAGGGCCGGCGTCGTCACCGCGCTGCCGCCCTTGCCCAGGAGCCCGGACAGGAACCCCACCGCCGAACCCACGGCGAAGGTTCCCGCGACGAACGGCCCGGTGTGGTTCATCGCGGAGATGATATCACAGCGGCCGGGGCGTTCGCGCGGCCTTGCGGAACAGCGCGGCGTCGCGCGACGGCCGCGTCAGCGTCCAGCCGAAGCGCCCCGCGATCCACGCCAGCGTCTCCGGGCGGTAGAAACCGATGTGCGTGAAGTCCTTGCGGTACCACCAGCCCGGAAAAGCCGCGTCGTCCTCGAGCACCCCGGTCATGACGCCGAGCAGCCCGCCGGGCTTCAAGAGGCGGTCGAGGCGCGAGAGGTCCTCGGCCGGCCGGCGCAGGTGTTCGAGAACTTCGGTGCAGACTAAAAAATCGTACTTTCGCGAAAGCGCGGCCTCGTCGGGGAAAAAATGCGGATCGTAGTCGCGAGTCGGAAAGCCCCGCTCGGCGAGCATCATCGACGCCGCGGGGCCGGGGCCGCAGCCGTAATCCAGCCCTTCGGCCCCCGGCGTCAGCTGAGCGCATAACGGCGCGAGCAGACGATCGAGAAAGCTCCGATAGCCGGGATCGAATGGCGCGTTCCGATGCTCCGCGTATCTCGCGCGCTCGCGCGCCGCGTCCGCGTGCTGGGACGCGGGCACGAACGTCAGCGCGCACGTCCCGCAGCGGAGATAGTCCCGCCCGTCGGCGCGGAGGAACGCGCGCGGCGTTCCGGCGCACAACGGGCAGGACTCTCCGGCCGCGTCCAAAAGCGCCCTACTCGAGGACGAGAAGCTGGCCGCCGACGTGGCCCGGGTGCATCGAGCAGTAGATGCGGAAGATGCCGGCCTTGTCGGCGGTGAACTCGACGACCTTCGTGTGGTCCTTCTCGGCGTTGTTGACCTGGACGTTGACGGGGTAGCCGTCGATCGCGAACGCATGGATGGCCGAGGCCGCGTTCACGAGCGTGATCTTGACCTTGTCGCCCTTCTTGACGACGAAGAACGAGGGCGTCCAGATCTTCTCGCCTTTGACCTCGATGTTGACGGTCTTGAATTCGCGGACCGGCGCCGCGGCGGCCGGGGCCTCCGCGCGGACGAGAACCGCGCCGAGGGCGAGAACGAAGGAAACGGTCATGAGTCGCTTCATGGGTGAGCCTCCAGATGAGGGATTTCCCCGATCATAGACCATCGCGGGGCTCTCCGACAAGGCGCGGCTATGCGGAGACGGGCGTCTTCTCGGCGCGCGCCTCGCCCAGCTCGGACAGGGCCTGCTTGAGCTCGGCGTCGGACTCCGTCCGCTCGAAGCCGCTCATGAGCTCGTAGAAGCAGGGCACGACGAGCAGGGTCAGCACCGTCGAGACCAGCACGCCGCCGATGACCGTGACCGCCATCGGCACCATCAGCTCCGAGCCCGCGCCGCGGGCCAGCGCCTCCGGGACCGCGCCGGCGATGGTGGCCGCCGACGTCATCAGGATCGGGCGCAGGCGGACCGGGCAGGCGTCGAGAAGGGCCTCGCGCACGCTCAGTCCCTGCTTGCGGCGCTCGTTGGTGAAGTCCACCAGCAGGATCGAGTTCTTCTTGACGATGCCCATGAGCAGGATCAGGCCGATCATGCTGTAGATGTTGAGGCTCTGGTGCGTGAGCGCCAGACCCAGGAACGCGCCCGTGGCGCTGAACGGCAGGGCCATCAGCACCGTGACGGGGTGGATGAAGCTGTTGTACTGCGTGGCCAGGATCATGTACGCCACGAAGATGCCCAGGGCCATCACGAAGAGCAGGTCCTTGAAGGAATCCGAGAACAGCTGGGAGTTCCCCGACATCACGACGTGGTAGCCCTCGGGCAGGATGTCCTTGGCGATCGCCGTCACCGCCTTGAGGCCCTCGCCTTGGGACTTGCCGGCGGCCGGGTTGGCGAACACGGAGATGGAGCGCTCGCGGTTGTAGCGCGTGATCGCGAACAGCGACGGCTTGACCTCGCGCTGGATCACCTCGGGCAGGCGCACGACGTTGCCGAACTGGTCGCGCACCCAGATGCGGTTGAGGCTGTCGGGGCTGTTGATGTCGGCCCCCGCCAGGCGCACGCGCACGTCGTAGCGCTTGCCGCGGCCGGTGTACTTGCCGTACTTGAGCCCGCCGACCATGGCGTTGATCGTGTCGCCGATGGAGCGGGCGGTGATCCCGTACTCGGCCGCCTTCTGACGGTCGGGGCGGATCTGGATCTCGGGCATGCCCGGATTGTAGTCGGTGTCGATGTCCGTCATGAGGCCGGTCGCCTTCATCCTCTCGCGGAACGCCGCGGCGTACTCGGCCAGCTTGTCCCAATCGGGGCCCTGGACCATGAATTGGATCGGATAGCCGCGCTGGGCCGAGAAGCCCGCCTGCGACATGTCCATGATCGACACGCGCTCGATGCCCGGCACCTGGGAGAACTGCTTGCGGACCGTCGCCATGAAGTCCGACTGCGTGACCCGCTTGCCGTTCACGATCGGGCGCCGGTCGAGGGGCTTCATCGTCACGAAGAAGATGCCCGTGTTGATCTGCCCGCCGGTGAAGCCGCCGATCGCGGAGTAGTAATGATCCAGCTCCGGGCGCGCCTTCATCCACGGCTCGAGCTCGTTCTTGAACAGCTGGTCGGTGTGGTCCATCGACACGCCGAGCGGCAAGGTGATGTTGACCAGGAAAAGGCTCTGGTCCTGCGACGGGATGAACTCCTTCTTGAGCAGGCCGACGAGCGACAGCGACACGAGGAACAAGGCGACGGCCGCGGCGAGCACCGTCTTGGGCGCCGAGAGGGCCCGGCCCAGCGCGGCGCGGTAGCTCTCGCGCAGCCGCGCCATGAAGCCGTCCACCGCGCGCGAGACGGCGTTCGTGGCGCCGACCTCCAGGAACTGAGAGCAGCGCATCGGCGCGATCGTCAGGGCCTCCAGCAGCGAGATCATGACCGCCACCGAGATCGTGACGCCGAACTGGAAGAAGAACTTCCCGATGATGCCGCCCATCAGGACCACGGGCAGGAAGATGGCCAGGATGGCCAGCGACGCGGCCATCGCGGCCGAGGTGATCTCCCGCGCGCCGACGAGCGCGGCCTTGACCTTCGACATCCCCTCCTCGCGGTAGCGCGCGATGTTCTCGAGCACCATGATCGCGTCGTCGACGATGATGCCGACCACCAGCGACAGGCCCAGCATCGTGAAGCTGTTGATCGTGAAGCCGCAGAAGTACAGCACGATGAACGTTCCGAAGATCGAGGTCGGGATCGCGAGCAGGACGTTGAACGTCGCGCTCCAGGAGCCCAGGAACAGGAGGCAGACCAGCGACGTCAGGATCACCGAGCGCAGGAGCTCGCTGTCGAGCTCGTTGACCGAGTCCTTGATGAAGTTCGTGGAGCTGAAGACCTCCTGCAGCTCCATTCCTTTCGGCAGCAGCGGCGAGATCTCGGCGACCTTCTTGCGGACCGCCTCGGCGACGGCGACCGCGTTCGTGCCGCGCTGCTTGATGATGCCGAGCCCGACCGCGCGCTCGCCCTGGAAGCGGGAGATGCGTCGGACGTCGTTGAGCCCGTCCTCGATCCGGCCCACGTCGCCGAAGCGGATCTTGCGGTAGATGGCGCCGCCGCGCACGCGCGACGGGATCAGGAGGTTGGCGAAGTCCTCGGGCGAGTAGGCCTCGCCGTAGACGCGGACGTTGTACTCCTTGTCGGCCGAGTCCAGGTAGCCGGCGGGCACGTCGGCGTGCTGGGAGTTGATCGCGCCGAGCACGTCCTCGACGGTGATCTCGCGCTTGGCCATCTTCTCGGCGTCGAGCCAGACGCGCAGGTTCGGGTCCACGTAGCCGCCGAGCGTGATGTTGCCCACGCCGGGCACCATCGCCATCTCGTCCTTGAGGTGCTCGTTGATGTAGCGGCAGATGTCGAGCAGCGAGGTGTCGAAGCCGGGCTTGGCGCGCAGGGCCAGCCAGATGATGGGCTGGTCCTCGGGATTGACCTTCTGGATGATGGGAGGGTCGATGTCGCGGGGGAGGTCCTTCTGCGCCTGGGAGATGTGGCTCTGGACGTCCTGCACCGCGGCGTCGATCTTGCGGCTCAGGTCGAACTCGATGGTGATCGCCGTCGAGCCGAGGCGCGAGACGGAGGTGATGTTGGTGATGCCCTCGACGCTCGAGACGGCGTCCTCGATGATGTCGGCGACCTCGGTCTCCATGATCTCGGGCGAGGCGTTCTCCCAGTTCACCGTGACGGTGACGACCGGGAAGTCCACGTCCGGCAGCTGGCTGACGCCCATGCGGTGGAAGCCGATCCAGCCGAAGACCAGGAGGCCGAGCATCAGCATCCAGGCGAAGACGGGATTGCGGATCGAGAGGTCGGAAAGGCTCATGGCAGGTTCTCCGGGCCGCCGGCGGCGACCTCGAGGCGGACGCGGGCGTAGTAGGCTTGGATCTGGGCCGCGTCGAGACGCAGGCGCGTGGTCTCCACCACGGTGAGGCTGGTCAGCACGTCGATGTTGGTCACGAGGCCGTGGCGGTAGTCGGCGATCTGCGCCTTCGCGTCGGCCTCGGCCAGCGTCATCGCGTTCTCGAGGGCCTTGACGATGGCGAGGTCCGAGACCAGGTCGCTGTGCGCGAACTTCACGTCGAGCTCGGCGGTCCGCAGCGCCAGCGACAGCGCCTGCTCGTTGTAGCCGCGCTGCGCGCGAGCCTGGCGCGTCTGCGCGCCGATCTGGCCGCCGTAGTAGATGGGAAGCTGCCCGGTCAGCGTGGCGTCCCAGGTGATGTTCTGGTAGAAGGCCACCGACCGCTGCAGGTAGTAGTTGCCGTCGACGAAGACGGTGGGCCAGTACTGGCGCTTCTGGATCGAGACGTAGAGGTCGGAGTACTCGAGGTCCTTGCGCGCTCCCTCCACGTCGGGCCGGCGCTGCGCTCGGTCCAGGAAGGGCTTGATGTCCTCGGCCTGCGTCGGCGCGGAGATCTCCGCGGGCGCCAGCTCGTCTTCGAGGCCGGTCAGGAACTGGAGCGTCGCCTGCTGCACGCGCTCCAGCCCGCGCGCCGTCTCGAGGTCGGCCACGTCCTGCGCCTGCTGCGCCTGGGCGGCGAGCACCTCGCTCTTGCGGGAGCGCCCGAGGTCCTCGAAGTTCCGGAGCTCCTTGACCCGGTCGGTGGTGAACTTCACCTGGGTCTCGTGCGTCGCGATGTCGCGGCGGCTCTCGAGGAGGTTCAAGTACGCGTTCGTCACGTCCTGGTAGAGGAGCTGCTTGGCGCGCTGGTAGGCGAATTCCGCCGATTCCCCCTGCCTCTTGCCCGCCTTCACGGCGAGCAGGTCGCGCAGCCCCGAGAACAGGGGCTGGTGGCCGTTGATCGCGACGATGTGCTGGTCGGAGGGGATCGGGAAGCCGACGTTGGGGCCGGGGGTGTCCTGCCACATCTGGGTCGCGTTCAGGTTCAGCCGCGGCTTGACCTGGGACCAGAGGTAGTCGATCTGCGCCATCGTCTGCGCGTACGTCTCCCCTTTCTCGGCGACGGCCTCGCTGCGCTTGAGCGCCGCGGCGTAGGCCTGGTCGAGGGTCAGCGGCCGGGGCTCGGCGGCGGCGGGTCGGGCGGAAACGGCGAGCAGCGCGGCGACGAGGACGCGGACGATCATGATTCTCCTGGAAAGGACCCGCCGAAGAGGGTTCCCGGCGACCGCCAGTAATGACTGACTGATCAGTCACATGATAGCAAAAAAGAGCGGCGGGGCGGCCGGCATGGACGCGCGGGGGCGCGAAGCGGTAAGATGCGCGCGTGGACGACCCCCTCAAGAAGCTGTTCCGGACGCGCTTCGGATTCGAGGCCGAGACCCTGGCGCCGGTGCGCGCCGAGGGCTCCAACCGCCGCATCTACCGCCTGGGCGGCGGCGGGACGACCGCGATCGGCGTGCTCAACGAGGACGTCAAGGAGAACCGCGCCTTCATCGAGTTCTCCAAGCACTTCCACCGGGAAGGCATCCCCGTGCCGGAATTCTACGGCGAGGACGCGCGCGGAACCTCGTACCTGGAGGAGGACCTCGGGGACACGACGCTGTTCCAGTTCCTCGGCAAGCGGCGCACGGCGCAGGGCTTCCCGAAGGAGGTCGTCGCCGCCTACCGCGACGTCGTCCGCTGGCTGCCGAAGATGCAGATCGTCGCCGGCCGGACGATCGACGACCGCTGGTGCTATCCGCGCGCCAGCTTCGACAAGCAATCGATGATGTGGGACCTGAACTACTTCAAGTATTACTTTCTGACGCTCGGCGGGGTGGTCTTCCACGAGGAGCGCCTCGAGGAGGACTTTTCGGTCTTCGCCGACTACCTGCTCGCGGCGGAGCGGACCTTTTTCCTCTGCCGCGATTTCCAGTCCCGCAACGTGATGCTCAAGGACGGCAAGCCCTACTTCATCGACTACCAGGGCGGCCGCCGCGGCGCGCTGCAGTACGACATCGCCTCCCTCCTTTATGACGCGAAGGCCGACGTGCCCTTCGAGCTCCGCGACGAGCTTCTCGACCTGTACATCGCCGAGGCCGGCAAGCACGCGCCGGTGGACAAGGCCGAGTTCAAGAAGTTCTTCCCCGGCTTCGTGCTCATCCGCATCATGCAGGCCATGGGCGCGTACGGCCTGCGCGGCTTCCACGAGAAGAAGCCTTTGTTCCTCCAGAGCATCCCCTACGCGATCCGCAACATCGAGCACGTCCTCCTGACCTCCAACCTTCCCGTCGACGTGCCCGAGCTGTCGGCCGTGTTCAAGCGCCTGGTCGGCTCGTCGGCCCTGCGCCAGTTCGGCGCGGCCAAGCTCCAGCTGACCGTCCGCATCCAGAGCTTCTCGTACAAGAACGGAATGCCCAAGGACGACAAGGGGCACGGCGGGGGCTACGTCTTCGACTGCCGCGCCCTCCCCAACCCCGGGCGCAAGGCCGAGTTCCTGAAATCCACCGGCCTCGACCCGGACGTGGTCTCTTATCTCTCGAAGGAGGAGTCGGTGGACCGCTGGACGCGCTCCGCGTTCGCGCTCGTCGATCAGACGGTGCAGGACTACGGGCGCCGGAACTTCACGCACCTGTTCGTCGCGTTCGGCTGCACGGGCGGACAGCACCGCTCGGTGTACTGCGCCGAGAGGCTGGCCAAGCACCTGCGCGATCAAGGCGTCTCCGCGACGGTCGCGCACCGCGAGAAGAAGAGCTGGCCGCCCAAATGAAGGCGCTGATCCTGGCCGCGGGCGTCGGCTCGCGGCTGAAGCCGCTGACCGACGCGACGCCCAAGGCCTTGATCCCCGTCGGCGGCGTGCCCATGCTCGAGCGCGCGCTCGTCCGGCTCAAGGACGCCGGCGCGAAGTCCTTCGTCGTCAACGCCCACGCCCACGCGCAGGCGGTCGCGGACTTCTGCGCCGGACTTTCGCGGCGACACGGCGTCCCGGTGTCCGTCTCGCGCGAGGACGACGTCCTGCTCGACACCGGCGGGGCGCTCAAGAAGGCCGCCCCGCTCCTGCGCGGCCGCGAGCCGTTCTTCGTCTACAACGCCGACGTGCTCACCGATCTGGACCTGAAGGCCCTCTACGCCGCGCATCTGGAAACGGGCGCGCTCGTCACGCTCTCCGTGCGCGCCCGCGCAGCGCGGCGCGGCGTCCGGGTGGCGGCCCGCGGGGGCGGGGGGGGGGCGGCCGCCCGCACGCGGGGGGCGGCGGCGGGGAGCCACGGGGCCCGG
>VFSW01006416.1_pt1 | contig 17304 bp, 8 predicted proteins | sample 5358111 | NCBI WGS metagenome assembly VFSW01 (sample SAMN11554181, study PRJNA540505) | mine drainage metagenome | isolation source: sediment from site ElyBrook_90M | place: USA: Ely Copper Mine, Vershire, VT | collected 2017
GATACTGCCGCCGACGCCCTGGCCGCCGTTTGCGCCAGCATTGTTGGCGAGGGTCCAGCCGCCGTTCCAGGCCTCAAAGTCGCTGTTATAGACCAGTTCGGAACGACGATAATAGCGAAAGTAATCGAACAGGGCATAAGTTGGATAACCCGTGACGCCGGGGGGCGGCGTGTCGGCGGTCACGCCGCTGTTCAAAATGACATACATTGCCTGATTGGGAATGTCGGCGGCGGTGGTGTTGGATTTTCTGACCACGCCGTCCTTATACCAGGTCGCATTCGCCTCGCCCCAGTCCAGTCCGTAAGTGTGGAAACTGCCATAGTTGCCATCCGTCAGCGTCGTGGAGTCCCATTGAACCGTGTTATTGCTGTCCCAGGCGATGGCGTTGTGCATGTGGCCGCCGGTGCTGCCGTTCTCGCTCCAGTATTCGGCGATGTCAATTTCCGGCGGCCAGTTGTAGGTGCCGTTCAGCCAAAAAGCCGGCCACGTGCTGCTGGTGGTGGTCGGATACTGGGCGTTGACCTCGACATAGCCGTAGGTGAAATCGGAGATGTGGAAATTATTCAACATGCCCTCGGTGTAATACTGCGTGGTGCCGTCGGCGGCGACGATGCCGCCGGGAACATACCGGCAACGCAGCACCAGATTACCTTTGCCGTCCTGGTAACTGTCCGCCGATTCCACGACGCTGGCGTAGCTGGCATTGTGGTGGTTGCCGCCCCAAGGCAACTGGCTGGGATTGCCCCACAGCGTCGAACTGGGCGCGGCGTTGGACGCGCCGTTGAATTCATCGCTCCAGACCAGCGTCCACGCGTTGCTGTCGCCGGGAGGCGACGCCCACATTTTAAATGCTGCTGAAATGAGCATCAACCCGGCGGCAAGGCCACGCCAACCCATTCTTCCCGGCGGGCGACACGGGCAGTGGTGGAACAACCATCTCGATAAGATCAACATAGTATCAAAGGAAATCAACATCAGGTCAGGAGTGATGTGCCATTCAAGTTTAAAGCTGAATCGGTAGCGTCAACGGGGGATTGCGTATTTCCGCCCCACCATGAATTGTTGGTGGTGCCGCCGGGGAGATTTGCGACCAGCTTATCTTGAGCGTCGTGGGCATTCATGATCCAAGCGAGGACAAACTCTCTGGAATTGTTCGCGCAATTGATGCCCTGCGCCTTCTGCTTGGCCCTGGACAGCGCCGGCAGCAGTCGGGCGATGATGGCAATGCCCACCAGCAGCTCGAGGAGCGTGAAGCCGGCCAAGCGGCTATATTTACTTTCCATTCGGTTCGGCTTATTCATGTTCCACAGTGGTGTTCGTTTTATTGAAGTTCAAACATGCGAAGATGGCAACGACCGCCAAGGCCCGCTTCACCATGGACCGGGGGCAAGGCTTGCCGGGCGAAAAAAAGTAACCCACGCATCATGTTGGTCCGTGCCGCTCGGCAAAATTGACCATTGGTAATTTACATTGTTGTATTTCTGCCAGCTCACACTGCCGTCCTCGTAGAGAAAATTGGCGCCGGCGGGGACATTACCGTTGCCCGGATGATTCGAGGTGGCAATCGTGACGGCACCTATCGGGGCAGACCATTTCACGGTCGTCGGATTATTTCCGGAGCCTGAAATCTTGTCCGCCATCATGGGTGCCATGCGATAGGGGCCATTCATTTTGGTGCGCAGCATCCAGTTGGCCAGACTGACGCCCTGGTAGGTGTAATTGTAATTTCCTTCGCCGGCCAGCCGACCCGGAAAATAATCGTAACCAATCAAATTGGTGGTGGTGCCATAAGCCACTTCATCGGCGCGATGAAACTGGTCGGTGGGGCAATAAATGACGTCCTGTGCGGACCGCTCGCCCGTGGTGCTGGAACCGGCCTGGTTTTTATACAAGTATTGGGGATAGAACGTGTTGTTTAAATGGCCAGCCATCCAGGCAAAATCATGGGCACCATCCCCTTGAGGATTGGCAACTGAATAGTAATTATCCGGAAACTGATTCTGGTTGTCGCCGGCGTACATATTGATCGCCAATCCCCATTGCTTGAGATTGCTGGTGCAAGCCGCCCGGTAAGCCTTCTGCTTCGCCGCCGCCAGCGCTGGCAGCAGCAGTGCCGCCAAGATCGCGATAATCGCGATCACCACCAGCAGTTCAATGAGCGTGAAGCCGACCACGTGGCTATCTTTACTTTCCATTCGGTCCGCTTTATTCATGTTGCATCAGCATGTTCATCTTATTCAAGCTCAAATATGGCGAAGATGGCAACGACCGCCCAGGCCCGCTTCACCATGGACCGGGGGCAAGGTTGGCCGGCCGGAAAAAATAGACCCAAGTCGCTTGCAGGTCCGTGCCGCTCGGCAAAATTGACCATTGGTAATTTACATTGTTGTATTTCTGCCAGCTCACACTGCCGTCTTCGTAGAGAAAATTGGCGCCGGAGGGAACATTACCGCTGCCCGGATGATTCGAGGTGGCAATCGTGACGGCACCAATCGCGGCAGACCACTTCACGGTCGTCGGATTATTTCCGAAGCCCTGAATCTTGTCCGCCATGATGGGGGCCAGCCGATAAGGGCCATTCATTTTGGTGCGCAGCATCCAGTTTGCCAGACTTACGCCCTGGTAGGTGTAATTGTAATTTCCGCCGTTAGCCTGCCGACCCGGTAAATAACTATAACCAATCAAATTGGTGGTGGTCCCATTAGCGACTTCGTAGGCGCGATGAAACTGGTCCGTGGGGCAATAAATGACGTCCTGCGCGGATCGCTCACCTGTTGTGGCGCTGCCCGCCTTGTTGAAATAAAGATATTGCGGATAAAATGTGTTGTTCAGATGATTCGCCATCCAGTTGACGTCATGCGCGCCATCCGCCGTGGTGTTATCGGGAAACTGATTCTGATTGTCCCCGGCATACATATTGACCGCCAACCCCCATTGCTTGAGGTTGTTGGTGCAAGCCGCGCGGTAAGCCTTCTGCTTCGCTGCCGCCAGCGCTGGCAGCAGCAGTGCCGCCAAGATCGCGATAATGGCGATCACCACCAGCAGTTCAATGAGGGTGAAGCCCTGCCCGCGAGGCGAGCCATTTTTAGATTGATTCATTGTGTTCATATTCAAAGCCACCATACCTGCCCGCAACAATTTCCCGATGCTAGGGGGCGGACTGCCGCCGGCCCCTGCCGCCGCTTGCCGCCCCATGAGGCAGACGGAAACTGATGGGGCCACATCCGCTATTCACTTTTGTTTGATAGGCTGCGCTTTAACAATATCACCGAGCCCCTCCCTGTCCATACGCATAACAATGCGTAAACCGAACCATGGCTGGTGCCCAGCCCGAAGGGGGTTCACGGCGCACCACCATTTCGCTTGCGGCGGTCTTTGCCCGCCTTCATTTGCCAATGCTGTCACCGCCCATGAGCCCTTTCCAAGGTCCGGCCCCGATGTTTTGCCAACGTTTTGGGTTATTTCCAAAGGTAAGTCCCGCAGCGGAGATGTCCGCTGCGGGACAGACTTGATCAGCAAGGTTTAGGTCAGTCGCGCGCTCCCAGCATCGGCTGACGCTGCGACTGATTTGCCCTTGCGCCAATTCATTGCAGCCGTACCCGGTAAAACATCGTCGGACCGGTCAGCGGCATGGTGAACGGACTGGTGGCTCCGGAAACCGCAGTGTAGGGGCCGGCGACGCTGGGGGCTGATTCGAGCGTGCCCAAAGTCCAGTTGATCTGGCGGGCCGAACCTACCTGGGTCATCGTCATCGGGAAATAGCCCAGATTCACATTGCCAAACGCATGGTCGGCGTTCCAACCCTGATTGGGTTGCAGTGTGCTGCTGCTTGGATAATCGGGAAACACGAACGGCGGTGACGCATCCCAGTTCCAGCTTAGGTAGGTGGTTGCGGCATTGTTTCCGATATAGGCGGAATTCCAGTCCGGCACGAAATTGTTCGGCCAGTAGTCCAGGGTGTTGGTGTCCCCAAAGATGGCGTAGGTGGTATTGGCCAGCAAAGTGACCGGATGGGCCAGCGGCACCCAGCGCCAGCCATTGGCGGCGAATGGAGCCGAGCCGGGCGGAACATAAACCGACGCGACCAAGCTTGTGCCTTGGAAAACACCGACATTGTGCCCGTTCGTCGTGCCGGTGCCGGTATCATCCCAATAACCCAGATGAGTCACTTGGCGATCTTTTGCACCCATGGTGAAGAATTCGCCGATATAATCGCCAGCCGGAGGCGCGTCCGAGAGGCCGGGGCTGGTTCCATTGGTCGAGAAGAGCATCTGGTCGGATTGGGCTGGATTCTCAACGGTCAAAACCACCGCCGGACTGTTCGTTGAACTAATCGAGTTAATCGCCTCCAGAACGTACGAGGGGGTAGATTCCGGGTCCGTGATGGTCAGGCTCGGATTCGTCTGGCCGACGATTGCCACATTGTTGGCCAGCCACTGGTAAGTCAGCGGGAAGCTGCCGTTGGCCGCACCGGACAAAGTCGTCGGCACACCCGACCAAGCATTTGTTCCCTGCGGCAATGTCGTGAAGAACGGCGCGCCGGTCAAAACGGATACGGTAACCGGATCGGTATTGGTCGAACCGGCTGTGTTGGACACATGGAGATAGTAACTGCCGCTGTCGGTGGTCGCTGCGGAAGCGACGGCATAATTGTTGTTGGTCGCTCCCCCCAAGACGCTGCCGTTCTTATACCATTGGAAGGAAAGCGGCGGCGCGCCGGAAATCACGGGCGACAGCACAAATGCCTGCCCGGTGTAATTGGTGACGCCGACCGGATCGGCAACGAGCGCCGGCGGCGCGCCAACGGCGGAGGCGAAAAGGGTATTCACCTCGGTCGCCGATAAGGAGCGGCTGAAGATGGCCGTTTCGTCCATGATGCCGTTGAAGCGGCGGGTGGACACTGCCGGGTCCAATCCCACATGGGTGGTTCCCGCAAAAGTGCAAAGACCTTCTGACGCCGTGTCCACCGCCGATTTCATGCTGGTGCCATCCTGTAAATAAATGGTGGCGTTCGTGGGGGTGATGACCAGGGCCACAAAACACCATTGATTATTGGGGATGATCAGCCCGCTGTTGAATGAATAATGATTTCCGGTGGACCAATCGTAATCCAGGACATTGTTGCCGTTGGTGTCAACTTGAATCTGAAGTCCGGAAGAGCCGTCGGCACCCCGCTCGAACATAACCCCGGCATAGGAGGCCTGCGGAACGTAGGAATAAATCCACGCGCTCATGGTCACCGTATTGCCGACATTGGTGGACAGGTTCAGCGCGGGGATGACGACATCTGCCGAGGTGCCATCCAAACCGATCGCATTATTGGTACTTTCAAAGTTGGGGTACGACGGCGGCTGCGGACCAGCCACCGGACTATAGAAGCCTTCGGCGAGGCCGTTGGCCACATTCCCCAGAACGCCTTCGTTCGGAATATTCGGCGAGTTGGCGATATCGCTGTAACGCAGATAAACCTGAGGTTGCAGCGCCAGCGTATCCGCCTCATAGGTTCCCGGCGTGGGCGTGATTACCGTCAGATTGGCATTGGTGGATAGGCTGCTCAGCAAGTTTGACACGGTGACGGAATAATTGGCAGCCGCGCTGGCCGTGATGTTCGTCAATTGCAAGGTCGCGTTGGTGGCACCGAGGACGGGCACGTTGTTCGAATACCAATCATAACTTATGGGATCAGAACCAACTGCGGTGACCGAAAAGAGAACATTTTGACCGGCATAGGCCGTGCTTGGAAAATTGGCGGCAATGGCTGGAACGCCACCCGGATCAACCACGCTGACTTGCAACGCCGCATATAGGCCGGTGGGAAAGCCAGAAGTCGCATAGCCAGGCTCGCAAAAGCCAATGTAACCGCTGGTCATCTGGCTGATGCTATTCGTTGAAAAGGGAACCCCGTTGGCATAGGCGACCACCATGGAGCCGTTGCCGTTGAACGGCGAGCCCGTGCCGGATGAATCCGAAAAGACCAGCGTAATGGGGATGAATTGATTCAAGGTCAAACCCGGTCCATAGGTGGGTGCCGCAATGGCACTGCCGTTATTGAAAATCTGGGAACCGCCGTTTTCACGAAAGAGGATGCCGTATTCGGCCGCGCCGCCGTTCACAAACTGGCCGGGGGAACTGCTCACCGTGACGGCAAACCAAGATGTAGGGTCGCCGCCATCGGCTTGCATGGTTCCCAGGAAACTCACAGACATGGGCAAGTTCAAAGCTTTGACGGTGGGCGCAAAATCAGTGCTCAAGTAAGGAGTGGAACCATTGACCACCAAGAAATTTGTGCCGGTGGGGTTGCCGATCTGGGTTTGCCACCCGCCCGCGCCACCCCATGAGATTGGCGCCAGCAGACCGGTTTGGCGGGTTGACAGATTGTCATTCAAATTTTGGTCGCCCGATGGAGGCCCGGTAAAACTGTCGGTCAACAGGTTGGTATCGGCCCAGGCACTGCTGGCAAACGCCAGCGCGGTTAGGGTGGTGAGGATTGTTGTTTTCATATTGCTTTGTTGATTCGCATGGCGATGGATTGTTTTTGTTTATTATTCCGACATGGCCAAAGCCACATCAAAAAATGTTTGGTTTCGTGGTCAAATGTATCACGGCCTGACTTTCTTTCCATACACATAAAGATGCGTATGGTGCGGATGAAGGTGATGGCGAATTTATGGGAATGACATTTCTACCCGGCGCTCTTCGCACCGCAATAAAAGCCCTGTGTCATCCATGGGTGTAAAAACATCGAACGTGAATGGACTGATGGCTGTTTTCAACCTTGTTAAAGAGGTTTTCGTTGTCTGCCTGTCCAGACTTCGCGAACTTGTTCGAGGGCGCGCTTCAATTCGCTCAGTTGAACGGGTTTGGAAATATAATCATCCATGCCCGCCGCCAGGCATAATTCCCGGTCGCCTTGCATCGCGTTCGCGGTCATTGCGATAATTCGTGTGCGGGGCAAATTCCTTTTCACTTCCAATTCCCTAATCTTTCGAGTCGCTTCATAACCGTCCATTTCGGGCATCTGGCAATCTATGATAACAATCACATTTGTGTTTTGCTGCCACGCGGCGACTGCGTCCGTTCCGGTTTCGACCGTCGTCACGTTGCAATAACCCAGTTTCCCAAGCTGTTTCAGCCCAACCAACTGATTGATTTTGTTATCTTCGGCAAAAAGGATGCGGGTATGCGTTGGCAGGGGGGACGAAGTTGCGGGCGAGCGGTTTAGGTATGGGCGAGCGGCCGGTGCGGCATCGGCCGACACGGCCTGAAGAGGTTGCTTCGCATAAGCGAGGACAAACCAAAAGGTTGAACCCTTGCCCAAAATGCTATTTACGCCAATGGTGCCCCCCATTAACTCAACAAATTTGCGGCAAATTGCCAATCCCAAACCCGTGCCGCCGAATTTGCGAGTCGTGGTCGAGTCAGCCTGGGTGAAGGATTGAAACAATTTTGCCTTAACCTCTTCTGGTATGCCAATCCCCGTGTCACGAATGGAAAAGAGCAGGCCGGTTTCCTGGTCCGCATCTTTGACCCGCGTAATTTCCAAAGCGACTTCGCCTTTTTCTGTGAACTTGATGGCGTTGCTCAGTAGATTGAGTAAAATCTGGCGTAATCGGGTGGGATCACCTACTAGTTTTGGGTTGATTTCTTCAGCCATCGAATAAGTCAACGCGATTTTTTTCGATTGCGCTCGCGGCACCAGTAATGCCACCGAGTTCGTCACCGTTTCCCGCAAATCAAAATTCACCTGTTCCAAAATCATCTTGCCGGCTTCAATTTTTGAAAAATCCAGAATATCGTTGATGATGGACAGAAGCGCATCGGCGCTGGTTTTTATGGTTTCGGCGAATTGATGTTGCTCCGGAGTCAACGGCGTCTCGATCAGGAGATTGATCATGCCAATGACGCCGTTCATGGGGGTGCGAATTTCGTGGCTCATATTGGCCAGAAACTCGCTCTTGGCTTTGCTGGCCATCAAAGCGGCCTCGGCCAGTTTTTGGGTTTGTTCGGTGGCGCCTTTGAGCAGGTCGTTAGCCGTTCCCAACTCGGTGTTGGCTTTTTGCAACGCGGCGGTGCGTTCCTGAACCATCCGCTCCAAGTCATCCAAACGCAATCTGGCCTGCTGATAGAGTTTCCACTTTTCGGTCAACGAAATCGCTAGTTGCAACACCTCAATGTTGTCAAATGGCTTTTTCAAAATGACCAGCCGGTCGGAATAGCCAAATTGTTTTAACATTTCCTCCCACGAATAATCCGAGTAGGCCGTGCAGATGACGACTTGCAGATCCGGGTATTTTTGCCAGATTTTCGCCGTCGTCTCAACGCCATCCCACCCGGGTGGCATCCGCACATCCACAAACGCCAGCGCGTAGGGACGATTTTCCGCCAAACTCCGCTCAATCAAATTCAGACCTTCCTGCCCCTGGAAAGCCGAATCAATCTGAAATTCCGGCAGGTCAATCTGCGGTTCTGCGTCGTCAAACAATACGGCCTCCACCGCGGCAAGCTTGCTGCTTTGACCTTTTGCCGGGACCAGTATTTTACGAAAATCCTCATGAATCGCCCGATTGTCATCTATTACGAGAATTCGCCGGTTCTGATTGGGATGGATGGTCATGAATTCAATTTCGGTTGTTGGTTTGGCAACTCAAGTGTAAAGGTGGCTCCGCGCCCGGTTCCTTCACTGAAAACCACAAGGTTTCCACCCAATTCCTTTGCCGCATTGGCCCCGCTGTGCAGACCAAATCCGTGGCCGCCCTTGCGCGTGGTAAAGCCATGGTTGAAAATACACGTCAAATTGTCCGCCGGAATGCCAATGCCATTGTCAACGACCGAAATCTTCACACGCCCGTCGCCATTCCAAACCCGCAAACTGATCCGCTTGTCGTCTCGACCCGAATCATCACAGGCATATTTGGCGTTGCGGATCAGGTTCACGAGAATCTGCAGCACTTTATGTTTCTCCGTCAAAATCGGTGGGACATCCTCAAAATCACGCTGCACTTTTATGTTATGGCGGCTCATTGCGCCCATATTCATGCGTAACGCGTCTTCCACCAGGTCAGTGGCTTTAATTGATTCGAGAATCCCGGATGGTTTTGCATAATTTTGTTGCATCGCCACGATTTCCTTGATGTGAATGATGTTTTCCACCAACGAGCCGACCTCCTGCAAAATGTCTTCCTGCTCCTGATTCAGGTGCGCGGCAAGCTCCGCCAGGTAGCCGGGCAGTTGTTTGCCCTTCGGATTTTCGCTGAAGAAGCCACTCAAATCCTTTTCGTGCGCCTGCAACAGGCTCACAATCCTGGCCAGGTTCGCCACTTTGGATTGCCGCACTTTGTCCGCAATCAACGAACTCGAGACATTCACGCTGTTAAGCACATTGCCAACGTTGTGCAGGACGCTGGTGGCGACTTCCGCCATGCCGGCTTCACGCGACGCCTCCAACAACTGTTTGTGAACCTGATCCAGTTTTGCCTCCGCAACTTTAATCGGGGTGATGTCCTTGGAAATCCCGAAGGTGCCGACGACCTCGCCTTGAGCTTGCCGTAGCGGCATCTTATTGGTCAACGCCCACGTCACCCGCCCGTCCGGCCAGGTTTCTTTCTCCGCTTTTCCAAGGATCGGCTCGCCGTCACGGATGATCTTTTGTTCGTCTTTAAAGGCCTCGGAAGCGTGTTCGTGGCTAAAAAAATCACTATCGCGTTTTCCCACCAGTTCTTTGGCGCTTTTCACATTGAAAAGCCGCGCCATGGCTTCGCTGCAGCGGATGAATCGTGATTCCAAATCCTTGAAATAAATAACATCCTCGGATCCACCCATCAACGCCCCCAATAAATCGCGTTCATAGGTCAATTCTGCTTCAGCTTTTTTGCGCGATGTTATATCCATCATGATCCCCTGGCTGCCGATCACTTTCCCATCGGCACCAAAGACCGGCGATTTAATCACTTGCAAATGTCGCACACCATGATCCGGGTCGGGATGCTGCTCTTCAACCTCAATGTTTTTGCCCGTGCGCACGATTTCGTCATGATGCTTCGCACCCTCATTCAGCGATTGAATTTCATGCGGGGCGGCTTCGTCAGCAGCCAGTTCTGCGGCTGATTTGCCGAGAATTGCCTCTGGTTTTTTGCCTCGCAGCTTGCAAAACGAGGAATTTACCAGCACATAACGACCGACGATATCCTTGCGGAAAATCCCGGCTGGCAATTGCTCCACCAACGAATGATAAAGCGCCCGTGATTCACGCAATTCCACCTCGGTGCGCTCACGCTGGATCATGGTTTCCTTCAACGCCCTCACATTCCGCCGCAATTCGAGTTGCGCCACCACCTGTCGAGCCAATGCCTGCAAGGCGGCTTTTTGTTCCGGCTCTATTTCCCGTGGCAACCGGTCATTCACGCACAACATGCCCAGTGCCTGACCCTCAGGTGTGATGAGAGGTGAGCCGGCATAAAAACGAATTTTGGACGGACCCGTGACTAGGGGATTATTGGCAAAGCGTTGATCTGCCAGCGCATCTTCGATGACAAATACGCCAGACTGCAATATCCCGTGCGCGCAAAAAGCGTCATCGCGCCGAGTTTCGCTCTCGCTGGTGCCGACTTTGGATTTGAACCATTGACGGTTCTCATCAATCAAGCTGATGAACGCCATCGGTGTCCCGCAAATATGGGAGGCGAGCAATGTGAGATCGTCAAATGCCTGTTCCGGTGCGGTGTCTAAAATTTCATAACGCCGTAAGGCATCCAGCCGCTTTGGCTCTTCCACTGGTATTGGAGCTTTCATGGATATTCTTCCCGATCAAGTTTTATGATTTCACATTTTCCACCGTCCCGGCAGTTGGCCACCCAAAATGGGGGTGAATTTATTGCCAGCGCAGCCGGTAGAACCTGGCCGACTCGTTGAGCGGCAGCGCATAAGGGTTGGCCGCGCCCGGCACCGGGAGGTAAGGGCCCGCCATGTTCGTGGAGGAAGTCAGCGTACCCAACGTCCAGTTGATTTGGTAGGCGGCCCCGACGTGGCTCAGGGTCATTGGGAAACTGCCGAGATTCACACTGCCAAAGGCATGAGCCTCGTTCCAGCCTTGATCGCCAACCATGGTGGCGCTGCTGGGGTAATCCGGCCATGTGAAAGGGGTGCCATCCCAGTTCCAACTGAGATAATTCTGGAGAAAGTTGGTGCCCAAATAGGCGGAATTCCAGTTCGGGACGAAATTGTTCGGCCAATAATCCAGCGCATTATTGTCTCCGAAAATGACGTAGGTGGTGTTCGGCAGCAAGGTGACGGGTTTGGTCAGCGGCATCCAGCGGTAGCCATAGGCGGCCGACGGACCGGAACCGGGCGCGACATAAACCCCGGCGATCAAATTGCCATTCTGGAAAATGCCGACGTGATGACCCGCCGTGGTGCCCGCGCCCGTCGCATCGAAATAACCCAGATGCGTCACCACCCGTGGCTTGGGGCCGGTGGTAAAAAACTCGCCCTGATAATCACCGGCCTGGGGCACATCCGTCAGCCCCAAGGCAATGTATTTGGTGGAGAACAGCATTTGATCGGATTGCGCGGGATTCTCAACCGTCAGCATGATCGGTGGACTGTTGGTTTCGCCATCCGCATTGGCGGCCTGCAAGACATAAGCCGTCGTGGCTTCTGGATCGGCGACATAAAGACTCGCGTTGGTTTGACCGGCCAAGGCGACATTGTTGGAATACCATTGGAAAGAAACCGGCTGGCTGCCGACCACGGCCTCGAAGAGCGTCGTGGGCACGCCCGCCCAATTGGTCACCGATTGCGGCGTGATGCCAAAATACGGCGCGACTCCGGGAACCACCGTGCTGATCTGCAAGCCTGCAATGTTGACAATCGAAAAGTTTGTCGGACCCCACCCGTTGCAGGTAAATCCAATATAGCCAGTGGTCAACTGGCCGATATTGTTGGTGGCGAAAGGAATGCCATTGGCATAAGCCGTCACCATCGAACCATTCCAATTGAAAGGAGACCGCAGCCCCGACGAATCGGAGAAAACGAGGGTTATTGGAACATACTGGCCACTTATGTAACCTGTTCCGAAACTGGGCTCTCCTATAACATTGCCATTGGTGAAAATTTGCGTCCCGCCATTCTCCCGAAACAGAATGCCATATTGAACTGGAGATTGATTGATCCACCCGTTGGCCGAACTGCTCAACATAAAGCCAAACCAGTTATCGCTGGAGCCGCCATCATTACCCGCCTGCAATGTTCCCAGAAAACTCACGACCATCGGTAAATTTAAGGAATTGACGGTGGAGGAAAAATCCCCATTCAAATAGGGCGTGGCTCCGTTGACCACCAGCAAATTGGTGCTGGTGGGATTGGCCATTTGAGTTGCCCAGCTGCTCGCACCAGTCCAAGACAGGGAAGCCAAAAGACCCGTTTGGCGGGCTGACAAATTGTTATTCAAATTCTCATCGCCGGGCGTAGAGTCAAAAAAACTGTCCGTTAATAAATTTTTGGTGTTTATCGGCGGTCCGTATTCGCCCCAGGCCCATTGGAACATTTGCGCCAAGTCAGGTCGTGCGACGGTTAAATTGCCCAAGCCTCTTGACCAGTGGAAAAAGTCCTGACTGTTGATGCCTGACCACTGGATGACGCCCACGTTGTTGTCGCGTGCCCAGGCAAGACAGCCGCTCATGGAACTGACATAGGGATCCAAATGATAGCCGTATTGCTGCCAATAGGAGACAATCGGGTACCCGTCGGTGGGAGCGCCGGTCTCGGTGATGACGGTCCGGGACGCGTAGGGTCCCACGCCCGCCGCCGTGTCGTTGTAAGACACGGAGGAGTTGGTGGCGTTATCATACCACTCGTAGAAGTGCAACGCCAGCAACTGGTTGTTGAGCCGCGCATCGCTTCCCAGTCCGGTGACATTCTGGGCATAGCCCGCTCCATCGAGGATGCATTTGTTGGCGGTGGGATTGTAGCGCGAAATAAAGGCGGCATAAAAATCGTTCAGATTCGCTTGGCTGGCTGGCTCGTTAATTGGCTCATAAAGGACATTTGTATTGTTGGCGTAGGTGGCGTTTACCGTGTCCCACATTCCCTGCCATTGAACCATGTTGGTGACGTAGCTGTCGTGCGTCCAGTAGCAAAGAATAACCCTGCCACCGGCCGCCAAAATCCCATTGATTACATTCGTGTAAAGCGACCAGTTCGTGCCGATGGCGGTCATGGGGGGTTCAATGGGCAAACGCAGAGTGCTGCCACCCTGGCCCAACACCGCACTGGCAGCGGCCTGACCTCTCGCATAGCCCTGCGCATTGTTTTCATTGCCAATGAGGCCATCCGGCCAGGGCACAGTCACGTAGTTGTTTGCCCCGCAGGCCCAATTCATTCCGTGCAAAGACAGCGTGTTGGCCGGCGCAACGCCGGAAAAACCCCAAGCAAACAGAACAGTTATGATGAGGATTATTGGTTTCATGGGGTGCATAAGCGGTGCGTCTGCCTAATTTTTGGCGGCAACTGGCCCCGGTAACTGGCCGTCCAGCAAACTTTGGGTCGGTTGCCCGGTTGAGTCGGACCCAAATGGAGCCCTGCCGGATCCAACCGCATTGTTTGGCGGGAGGTTGAGATTGGGTGCCAGCGTATATGGCGAAGACCATTGGTAGGTGCCCGAACCGACGTGAAAAACGGCGCAGTGGCTCGCAAGCCCGACATAGGTCACGCCGGGTGCGCTGGTGGCGCGAATCCCGCTTTCGGTGATGGCAGCCGGGTTGGTCGTGGGCACAAGAATTTGGGCGGTCGTGTTCGGCGGAATCACGGTTTTCAAATCAAAAATGCCGCCGGAATTCGTCCACGCGGTGGAAATCAGACCGCGCACGGAGTGGTAACTGGTGTTGGCCCAGGTCAACCCGGTGCCGGGAACAGGCGCAATCAGGATGGTTTGGTAACCTGGACTGGCAGGGTTGATGCCGCCAATCACGCTGTAAAGATATTGCCCCACCGCGCCGAAAGCGTAATGGTTGAATGAATTCATACCCACCGTCTCAAATCCCTTGTCCGGCGTCCATCCATTCCATCGTTCCCACATGGTGGTGGCGCCTAGTTTAACTTGATAGAGCCAGGATGGATAAGTCTCTTGCAGAAGCAGACGATAGGCGAGATCGTCGCGACCGGCCAGATGCAGCGCCGGCAGCAACCGCGGCGTACCGATGAAACCGGTCGCCAGATGGTTGCCGGTCGCGGCGATGCCGGCGGCAAATTGTTGGGCGGCCTGGTCGCGCAGGCGGTCGGGAATCAAATTCAACGTGAACGCCAACGCGTAACCCGTCTGACCGCTGCCATCGGCGAACGTGCCGTCGGTTTTGAAGAAACCGGCGAACGCATTCACGATGTTGCTGTGGAGCGCGGCATAGGTCGCGGCATCGGCGTTGCGGCCGATGGCTGCGGCCATTTCCGACATCGCCTGGGCATAGTAGGCGTAGAATGCGGTGTCAATCACCTGGCCGGTCGCACCACCGCCCAGATTGAGCCAGTCGCCGAAATCTCCCGGCAGGTTGGAGATGACACCATTGGACGCATGGCTGGCGAGAAACTGCCCGAAGCCTTGAAAGGAAGTGTAGTGATCCGCGATGATGTTGGTGTCGCCGTAGTCTTGGTACATCACATAGGGACAAATCCAGGCGGCGTCCTCCCAACCGGCCGCCCGGCTCCCCGCACCGAGGTCAGGCGTGACGTTGGCGTAAGAGCCATCGGAACTTTGCGAGTCCTCACAAAACGTGATCATGTGCCGGCGGAAAAAACTTTGGACATCAAAATTATAGGCCGCCGTGGGCGCGAAAAACTCCGTGTCGCCGGTCCATCCCATGCGTTCGTCCCGCTGCGGACAATCGGTCGGCACTTCCAGATAATTGCCTTTCTGGCCCCAGATGATGTTGCTGAAAAGTTGGTTCAACAATGGACTCGAACAGGCGAAGTTGCCGGCGCGCGGAATGTCCGAATGCACCACCATGCCGACCACCGAGCTTAACGTCGGCGGCACACTTAAACCGCGCACCTCGACGTAGCGAAATCCGTGGAAGGTGAAGCGCGGCTGGTAAAGGACGCTGCCATTGGTGGCGAAAAGGTAATAATCCGTCGCCGTGGCCCCGCGCAGATTGGCCGTATAGACCGTGCCGTTGGCATTGAGCATTTCGCCGTGCCGGATCGTAATGCGGTCGCCGACGTGACCGCCAAGGTTCGACCGGACCCAGCCCACGATGTTCTGCCCCAGATCAAAGGTGTAACAACCGGGGCTTGGCTCGGTGAGGTTGATGGCCGCGCGCGTTTAAAACCCGCGCGGCGGACCGGTGATCGCCGCGGCGCTTTGAAATTCGGCAGCCCGGGAAAAAATGGCCGGGTTGGCGGAAAGCGCCAGGAGCATAGTCCGCGGCTGGCCATTGCCGCCGAGCTTGACGGCGGCATTTTCGGCGAAGGATTGCGTCTGACTGATTCCGCCCAGCGAATAGGTGATTTGCAGGGTCTTGACCGAGCCGTAAGCCTGATCGCCGCCCATCGTGGCGTTGTCCGCCCCGAGGTTCAGCGTGTTGTTGCTGACGAGCGAAGCAACTAACGTGGTGACATTCGTATATCCACTTGCAACCCTGCTCAAGCCCGTAACGACGGGCGACCAGCCGCTGTCGTCGAAATTGGTCGTGTCCCAGCCCGTCATTTCCAGCCGCGCGTCGTAGTCCGAACCAAGCAACAAATCGCTCCACTGGATGGGACCGTAGCTGGCTTTCCACGAGCCGTCACTAACGGCGGTTTGAGTGCTGCCATCGGACAGTTGAATGACCAGTTGCGCCATAAATCGCGGTGTGCCGCCATAACACTGCCGGTGACCGGTGAAAGCCAGGTCGCTGGCATACCAGCCGTCGCCGAGGATCGCCCCGAGGGTGTTCGCGCCGGGCTGCAATCGGCCCGTGACGTCATAGGTCTGGTAATAAACCCGTTTGCTGAAATCGGTCCAGCCGGGCGTGAGCACATCGTTGCCGACCTTTTGGCCGTTGAGACGTAATTCATAAGCGCCCAGCGCCGTCACATAAACCGTCGCGCGTTTGACCGATTGGCTGACCGTGAACTTTTTTCGCAAATAGGGCGCGGGAACGCGGGCCAGGTCATTGAGTGCCGGCGTACCCCACGGCGAACCGCCGCTGGCGGGCGTGGCCCAGGCCGCATCGTCGTAACCGGCCTGCATCCAGTTTCCCGTCGGCCAGGACGCCGCCTTCCAAGAAGTATCCACCGGAATTTTCGAGACGCTTCCGGAACCGAACTGCACGACCAGCCGGCCAATGACCGAGGCGGTTTCCTGGGCGTCGCTGCTGGTGGTCGCCAGCGCGATCACATTGGTTTTCGCGTGGAGCCAGGGCGTCACATTGATCCAGGCGGTGGCTTCCCAGCGCGCCGCCGCACTGCGGGGATGAGCGCCGGTCTGGGTCGTGTCGGTCATCTCCTGGCCGTTGACATAGACCTTGCAGAAATTATCGGCATACAAGGCCAGAACGGCATTGGTGAAGGCTTGTCCGGGCGGCAAAACAATTTGTTTTCGCAAGACGGACTGATAAACACCGGCCTGCTGGGTCTGCCCCGGACAACTGATCCAGCTCAATCCGGCCGTGTTGAACCAGGCGTTGTTGGCCGCCTGTTGCGGCGTCAAATTATAGGCGGCGTCGTAGCCGATCCACTGCGCCTGCCAGTCGTTTGACGAGAGCAAACCCATCGTCCATTGCGCCGTCGCCCAGGCGGAAACATTGTTGCTCCCGTCATAAATCCGCACCTGCCAGAAACATTGCTCGCCGCTGGTCAAAGGTTGTCCGCCGTATAACACATCCACCGTTTGATGGCTGTTGACCTTGCCGCTGTCCCACAAATCCGCCGCGTCGGGCGTGGAACCGACTTGAATCTGATACGCGGTCTGGACTTCTCCCCGCGCCTGCGGGTCGCCCTGCAACTGCCAGGAAAGCCGGGGCGCGGCGTCGCCAATGCCGAGGGGATTGGTCCGCATCCCGCATCTTAAATTCACCGGTGCCAGCGCCCCTTGGGCGCACAAAGCCAGCAGTGTGCAAAGGACGATCAGGTTCCTGGCGATGGCAGAATTGAAATGGAAACGGCTTTTAATCATGGCTGGGGCATTTGCTATTATTAGTCTCTCCGTAATCAAATTGAAAATCCATACACATGATGATGCGTATGCTTCGACGTTATTTTCAAACCACACTTGGCGGTCAGGCGCGAACAGGTTATGTTGCGGCCTTGACAACATGATTCTGGCTATGACATGGCCGG
>VFSW01006417.1_pt1 | contig 17303 bp, 13 predicted proteins | sample 5358111 | NCBI WGS metagenome assembly VFSW01 (sample SAMN11554181, study PRJNA540505) | mine drainage metagenome | isolation source: sediment from site ElyBrook_90M | place: USA: Ely Copper Mine, Vershire, VT | collected 2017
GCGCATGTGCCGGCCAGTCTTGCCCAGCGTCGCCGGTCTCCAGCGTCACGTTGTCGATATGTTGGGCAAGCAGCTTGGCTCGGGCTTGTGCCGTAAATTCAGGCACGATGTCCACGCTGTAGACCTCTTTGCCCGATGCTGCGAGCAGCGCTGTCAAGTAGGCGCTGCCGGTACCGATTTCCAGGATACGGTCTTCGGGCTGGATGGTGAGCTCCTGCAGGATGCGGGCTTCCATTTTGGGAGCCATCATGAATTCGCCATGGCCAATGGGCAGTTCCATGTCGACGAAAGCGAGACCACGCAGCTTGGGTGGAACGTAGTCTTCGCGTTTGACTGCGCTCAGCAAGTCGAGGACGCGCTGATCCAGCACATCCCACGGACGGATTTGTTGGGCGATCATGTTGAAGCGGGCTTGTTCGGTATTCATTGGCCTTACCTGGGATGAACTATAGCTTGCGATTATTTCATATTTCCGATATTTTGACACTATGCTGGGGGTCTCCGGGCAAATGTCCGGGGCGAGAGATACCCTTTGAACCTGATACGGGTCATGCCGTTGTAGGGAAGGCCGAGGCACTCCCTACGCGTTATTTTTGGGAGTTTTCAGATGAGCGGTAACACTTTGGTTTTTTCAGCTGCCGAGGCGCATGTCGATGCGCTTGCGGTTCAATCTTTTCCTCAATCACGCAAGGTCTACATTCAGGGCAGCCGCCCCGATCTGCGGGTTCCGATGCGCGAAATCAGCCAGTCAGATACGCCGGATGCCATGGGTTTTGAGCCGAATCCCCCGGTTTTTGTTTATGACTGTTCGGGGCCATATACTGATCCGACGGCTCAGATCGATATCCGCAAGGGGTTGGAGTCGGTGCGGTCGGCCTGGATTGAGGAACGCGGTGATACTGACGCGCTGAGCCAGCCGAGTTCGGGCTATGGCCGCGAACGTTTGGCTGATGGACAGTTGGATGTCCTGCGCTTTCCGGGTCTCGCGCGTCAGCTGCGGCGTGCACAGGGCGGACGCAATGTCACGCAGATGCATTATGCGCGGGCGGGAATCATTACTCCGGAAATGGAATACGTGGCCATCCGCGAAAACCTGCAACGCGAACAGTATCTGCAGACACTCAAGGCCAGTGGGCCGACCGGACAGCGCATGCACGATCTTCTGGGGCGTCAGCATGTCGGCCAGTCGTTCGGAGCCGCACTGCCCAAGACAGTGACACCTGAGTTTGTGCGCGACGAAATTGCCCGCGGACGCGCCATCATTCCGGCCAACATCAATCATCCGGAAGCCGAACCGATGATCATCGGCCGCAATTTTCTGGTCAAGGTGAATGCCAATATCGGCAATTCTGCGCTGGGTTCGTCCATACAGGAAGAGGTCGAAAAAATGACCTGGGCGATCCGTTGGGGCGCGGATACGGTGATGGATCTGTCAACCGGTAAAAATATCCATGAGACGCGGGAATGGATTATCCGCAACTCGCCAGTGCCGATCGGTACGGTGCCGATTTATCAGGCGCTGGAAAAAGTGGATGGCCGTGCAGAAGCGCTGACCTGGGAAATTTTCCGCGACACCTTGATTGAACAGGCCGAACAGGGTGTGGATTATTTCACCATTCACGCGGGCGTTCGCTTGGCCTATGTTCCCATGACAGCGAAGCGCATGACCGGCATTGTCTCACGCGGCGGTTCGATCATGGCCAAATGGTGTCTGGCGCACCACCAGGAGAATTTCCTGTACACCCACTTTGAAGACATTTGCGCCATCATGAAGGCGTATGACGTCAGCTTCAGTCTCGGCGATGGATTGCGTCCGGGTTCCATTTTCGATGCCAACGATGAAGCGCAACTGGCCGAACTGAAAACACTGGGTGAGTTGACCCAGATCGCCTGGCAGCACGAATGCCAGGTGATGATCGAGGGGCCAGGTCATGTGCCGATGCAACTGATCAAGGAAAACATGGATCTGCAACTGGAGTGGTGTCATGAGGCGCCCTTTTATACGCTGGGACCGTTGACCACTGACATTGCACCCGGCTATGACCACATCACCAGCGCTATCGGTGCCGCGCAGATTGGTTGGTATGGCACGGCCATGCTGTGCTATGTCACGCCCAAGGAACATTTGGGCCTGCCAGATAAAGACGACGTAAAGGATGGTATTATTACCTACAAGCTCGCTGCGCATGCAGCGGATCTGGCTAAGGGGCATGCTGGCGCACAAATCCGTGACAATGCTTTGTCCAAGGCGCGTTTTGAATTCCGCTGGGCTGACCAGTTTAATCTCGGCCTGGATCCGGACAAGGCGCGCGCCTTTCACGACGAAACCTTGCCGCGCGAATCGGCCAAGCTGGCGCACTTCTGTTCCATGTGCGGCCCGCATTTCTGTTCGATGAAAATCACGCAGGATGTGCGCGAATATGCCGCCCGCAAGGGCATGGCCGACGAGCAGGCTCTGCAGGCCGGCATGCAGGAAAAGTCAGTGCAGTTTGTGGAAATGGGGGCGGAGATTTATCGCCGTTCGTAGGCTGGATAAGTTGAACTGGGGAGCGGATACCGCATGGATGTGATTGTATTGTTCAAGGCGCTGGTACTGGGTATTGTTGAAGGCTTGACTGAATTTCTGCCCATTTCCAGTACCGGGCATTTGATTCTGGCGGGTGATTTGCTCAATTTCAACGATGAACGGGGCAAGGCGTTTGAAATCATCATCCAGGCGGGTGCCATTCTGGCGGTGTGTTGGGAATATCGGGTGCGGTTATTGGATGTTGCGAGTCGACTGGGACAGCCGGACGCCAACCGTTTTGTATGGAATCTGTTTGTGGCCTTCTTGCCCGCTGCTGTGTTGGGTTTGCTGTTTGCCCACAAGATTCAGCAGTATTTGTTTAGCCCAATTCCGGTGGCGACAGCCTTTATTGTGGGCGCGCTGGTCATTTTGTGGGCTGAAAAGCGCGAGCACACCGTTCGCATCGAGCGGGTAGAAGACATGCGTTGGCACGACGCATTGAAGGTGGGTATTGCGCAAACTTTTGCTTTGATACCAGGTACGTCGCGCTCTGGGTCAACCATCATCGGTGCCATGCTGTTTGGGCTGTCACGCCAGGCGGCAACCGAGTTTTCTTTTTTTCTCGCCATCCCCACACTGTTTGCGGCAACCGGCTACGAAATATACAAGCACCGTGATATCTTTCTGCACTCTCAGGGCAATGTGCTGGTGTTTGCGGTGGGTTTTGTGACTTCTTTCATCAGTGCCTTGTTCGCCGTGCGCGCTTTGTTGCGTTATATCAGCCACCATGATTTTACCGTGTTCGCCTGGTATCGGATCGTGTTCGGTCTGGTGGTGCTGGGGACGGCGTGGAGCGGGTTGGTCAATTGGTCGGCAGGCTGATGCTTCCTGCGTGCTTGCGATCTAAGTCTCTGACACGCAAGCCAAGCGTGTGATGCCGGAACCGTTTTTGCAACCGGCAAAGCCCTTCGTATGGCGTGTCCGGGCTTTGCGCGATAAATCGCCTGATGTCCGATGCCCTTGTTTCATGCGTTGACTGTCATGTGCGCCAACTCCATGATTTTGGCGATCAGTATGTCTTCCTGATAGGGTTTGCCCAGATAGGCGTTTACCCCCAGGCTAAACGCATGCTCGCGGTGTTTGTCGGCCGTGCGGGAGGTGATCATGATAATGGGGATATGCGCCATTTCAGAGTCTGATCGCATCACCTTGGTCAATTCAAAGCCGTCCATGCGAGGCATTTCAATGTCCAGCAACATCACATCCGGCTTGTGGTGCTGCAGCAATTGCAAGGCGTCGATGCCGTCCTTGGCCGTGATGACCTCGTAACCTTCGCGTTGCAGCAGACGTGTGGTAATTTTGCGCACGGTGAGCGAGTCATCCACCACCATGACGGTGTGGCGGCCTGGCTCGCTGCTGGCTGCGTGCACCGTTTGTACAGGATGCTGTTGTGCACTTGCCACCTGTTGCAGCGCGAGCTGTACCGGGTTGAGAATCAGAACGATCTGCCCGTTGCCGAGTACCGTGGCGCCGGCAATACCTGGCACGCTGGCCAACTGAGAACCGATGTTCTTGACCACGATTTCCTGATTGCCGGTCATGTCGTCCACGAGAATGGCCGCGCGTGCATTGCCGCTGCGCAGCAGCAGAACCGGACTGTAGGCTTGTTGCTGTGGGTAATGCTCCATTTCACCAAACAGACGTGGCAAATAGTAGAACGGATAGGCTTGTCCCAGCCAGGTAATCGAACCGGATTTGAGGTTCTTCTCCAGTTGATCGGGTTTGAACTGCTGTACCTGTTCGATCATGGCCGAGGGTATCGCAAAGCGCCGTTCGTCAATCTGAACCAATACGGCCTGTGTGACGGCCAGTGTCAAGGGCAGGAAAAGAGTCATATTCAAGCCCTTGCCAGGAACCGATTGCATGTCTATCCTGCCACCCAACAGTGTAATTTCATTCTTGACCACGTCCATGCCAACGCCGCGTCCAGACAGCGTAGTCACACTTTCTGCGGTAGAAAAACCACTTGCAAAAATCAGTTGCGACAGGGATTCGTCAGACAGTTGGGCATCCGCTTCGATCAAGCCGTTTTGAATCGCTCGCTTGCGTATGGCTTCAAGATTCAAACCACGGCCGTCGTCATGCAGGCTGATGATGATTTCATTGCTGGCCTGTTTGGCACTGAGCAGTATTTCACCATATTCCGATTTGTTGGCATGCAGGCGCTCTGACGGAAATTCGATACCGTGTGCGATGGCATTACGCAGCAAGTGTTCCAGCGGCGCTACCAGCTTGGCCAGCATGCCGCGGTCGAATTCAACCTGCGCACCGCTCAATTGCAAACTGGCCTTTTTGTCCAGGGCTTTGGCCGCGAGGCGAACGGTTCGGTGCAGACGGTCAGCAATGCTGGACAAGGGCACCATGCGAATGTGCATGAGGGTTTGTTGCAAGCTTTTGGACAAGCGCCCCTGTTGGGTCAATGCTGCATCGGTTTCGTTCAGCCCGAGCAACAGGTTTTGTTGCTCGGTCTGAATGTCATTGACGCTTTCGGCAATCATGCGCGTGAGTTCTTGTAGGCGGGTAAAACGGTCGAATTCAAGCGGGTCAAACTGGGCGTCCTCATTGCGCATGTGCGAGAGGCTGGATTGCATCTGCAATTCGGCTTGCAGATCCAGTTCGCGCAACTGGCCGCGCAGGCGCTCGGCATTTTCGGTCAGTTCCTGCGTGCTGCTGCGCAATACCGCTGCACTGCTCTGCAAGCGTGAACGGGTGATACTGATTTCGCCGGCTTCGTTCACCAGTCGGTCCACGGTGTCAGCGCGTACGCGCAGTGCCTGTCCGGCCAGTTCGCTTTCGGGCACGACAAATGTCGCGTGTGTGGCACCCTGTCCTGCAGCCTGGGCAACTGCGGGAACTTGGGTTGCGCCTGTCTGTGTTTCCGGGTGGCGCAATTGTTCAAGCACCAGATTGATTTGATCGAGATGGCTTTCGAAGGCGTTGAAATCCTCAGGCTGGATATTCTGGGCTTCAATGTGCTGGCCGACTACGGTTTCCAGCTCATGCGTCAGGGCGCCCAGGCGCATCGCGCCTGCCATGCGTGCGCTGCCCTTGAGCGTATGCAACAGGCGCTGAATGTTCGCCTGTGCGGCGCCGGTCGGTTCTTGGCGCCAGTCACGCAGGGTTTGCTCAATGGCTGGCATCAGGTCATTGGCTTCTTCCAGAAAGATGTTCAGCAGTTGCTCATCGACGTCATCGCTGATTTGGCCGGCTATCGTGCCAGGCATTTCGGTCACGGATGGCGTGAGCATGGTCAATTCTGTTGCCTGTGGCCCGGCCATCGGGGTTTCAAATGTTGGTGTTTCAACCGATGGGGCTTCATGTGACGGTGCTTCATGCATGGGTACTTCAACTGCGGGTGCTTCAAGCGTCGGACCTTCAAGCATCGGAGTTTCTGCTACTGAAACTTCAAGTTCTGAAACGTCGAGATCCGGGGTTTCAAGCATGGGGTGCTCTGTAAAGGCCGATTCAAGCAAGGGCATATCGGCTTCGACGGTTTCAGCGGCTAGGGCGGCTTCCAAAGCCTCTGTCGCTACGGTTTCGGTGACAAGCTCAATTTCAGTTGCATGCCCATCCGTATTCGATTCGGCAAAAGCGGGTTCCTCCGAATCATTGTCTGTACTGGTTGGCAAGGCGCGTGCTTGATGCAGGGTTTCGATCAAGTCTGGGGAAAAATCAGGCGCAAGGTGGTTTTCAATGGCATGCAGCATGAGCCCAAGTTGTTCGATGCTCTGGTGGGTCAGTGTGTGACCAGATTCCGGCAGCGCTTGCTGACTGGTATGTAAGGCCGTGAGCCAGATTTCAAGTGCGTGAGAGAGTTCGGCGACTGCGGCAAATCCAGTCAGGCGGGAAATTCCCGCCAGCGTGTGTGCGGCGCGCATGAATTCATGGCTTACCGGCTGTGTCGGATTGGCGATGCTGGTTTCCAGTTGCTCACGCAGGCTGTGCAGATGGCTGTCGGCTTCACGCAAGAAAATATCAAGCAATACAGCAGGGACTACAGTGTCGCCAATGGTAATGTTGCGCTCAGTGTCTTCTGGCGCTTCACGGTTGCTCGTGATTTCCGGATGGCCAGTTTCATTGGACAGTTCGGGTTGAACCGTTGCAAAGTCTGATACTTCGGTATGCGTCTCGGCAGGCTCCAGTTCCGGTGTGGTGGCTGCAGCAAGGTCAAGCGAAGTTTGCTCGGACTCGGTATGCTGGGCTGTATCCGGTGTGGACAACGGCTGGACTTCTGAGATGGCTTCGGTCGTTTGTCCAACTGCAGCAGCTTCGCCAAAACGTTCGGACAGATTCGTGGCCTCATCTTCATCAGCCCAGGCGCGCAAGTGATCGGCTCGAGTGATGAGCTGCTGGTAGTCTGCTGTGAAAGCGTGCTTGGAGCTGAGCGCATCAATCCAGCCTGACAACAGTGTGCGGGAGTCGTACAGCAGTGCCAGCAGCTCATCATTGACGCTGCGTGATTGCTGGAGCCACAGGTTGAGCAGCTGTTCGACGGCCCAGGCGGTTTCACCCAGTTCGTGCAACTTGACCATACGTCCGCTGCCCTTCAGGGTGTGGTAACCACGGCGGATCTCGCGCAGCGCTTCCAGCTTGTTGTCCGATTGCGCAAGGGCATCCAGGCTTTGAGTGATCGCTGCGAGAACTTCTTCGGCTTCGGTCAGAAAGATTTCCAGCAACTCGGCATCTATGGTTTCGTTGCTGAGTTGGGTGGGAGGGCTGGCCAGAGGGTCTGCAACCGGGGAAGATTTGCCACTGATGACGTCCAGCAGCGTATCGATAGGCTGAGTCGGGTTTTCGTCGTTGAGCTGACGCAAAGCAGATTCGGCTTGTGATTTAAGGGTCTGATCTCCGATCAGTCCGGCATCCTGGCCGAGTTCTTCAAGAGTAACGATCAGTTTTTTTTTTGCCGAGTCGGACGTGTCGCCTTGCTGCCATGCGCCAACTTGTTGACTCAGATCGGATTTGAGTCGGGTGATGTCGTCTTCTATGCGCTCGTTGTTGTGAGCGCCATCACCCGCTTGCTCTACCAGACCTAGCTGTACCAGTACAGGGTACAGTATGGCCGGGGCGTTGGCTTGCTGGTAACGCTCGGCATCCACATAGAGGCTGATGGCGCTGATAATTTCGGCAATCAGAGGAAATTGGCTTTCGTCGATGGCTGTTTCCGGCTCAGCGCATTGTTCGATCAGCGCCTTGGCGCGCTCGAAAGCCTGGCTGGCTTGATCCCATTGCATGATGCGCAATGCGCCGAAAATTTCTTTGAGCGGTTTTTCTGTGCCTGCTAGCACATTGCGGTCGTGTTGGGTATCGCGGAAAAATTCGTCCAGAACTTCTTCGATTTTCCTGACATTGGATTGCACTTCCTGGGCGATCTGTACCACCAGGATTCTTTCTTGCGCCTTGCGCGAAATGGTATCCAGCAGCGAGATGTCTGCGCCGATTTTAGCCAGATCGGCATCCGAGTATGCTGCCGCATGCAGGCGCTGCCGCAAGGTGTCCGCCTGCTCGTGCAACTCGTCCTGGATGTCTTCGTAGTGTTCCAGATTGTTTTGTAGCAACAGCAAGGTGGTGGTGATTTCCAGATTGACCATGTCACGCCGCGAATCGCTGACGCCTGGCAGATCCAGAGCGACTTGGTACAGTTCGTCAATGAGTTCGCCGACGGTAATTTGGTGTAAATCTGGAGCCATGGCTTGCAAGGCTTTGAGATGCGTCTGGAATGTGGCAAGACTGTCTGTGTTGCCGGAAATGAACCGGTTCCAGGCATCTTTGGCTTGGCTGAGCGCAGACAAGCCGGATTTGAGCTGTCGGTGCAGATTGTCGTCGCTCTCAGAGCTTATTCCCGGCAACAGTTCGGACAGGTTGAACAGCTGCTTGACCTGGGTGATGCGCTCGCTGCCGTCCCGGCTTTGCGCAATGAAGTAGAGCATGTCGCGCAACAGCCGTTCGGCGATTTTGTTGGAACCTTCAATATGGCGCCGCAGTTGCAAGTCGATGCGGCCGCACAGTTGCTTGATGGTGAAATTGGGTTCGATGGAGTGGGTGATCAGGCTGTCCACGAATGCTGCGACGCCCCACCAGAAAGTGCGGGTAGCCGTCGTGGTCATTGCGCTTTCTATGGACTGGACAGCTTCGCGCATGCGTGCGAGACCTTGATCTGCATCCTGCTGGCGCAAAAACGCCAGCAAGCCGCGTTGGAACATGGCCCGGGATGATTTGTAGATGCTGATGCGAGCCGCGTCCGTTAAATCTGAAGTGTTGGCTGAAAGGCTGGGGCGCGCGTCCATATCGGGGAAAAACAGATCGCTTTCCATGGTTTGCGTGATGCCGCGGGCTTCGCGCAATTGGCGATACAGGGGGAGCAGGCGCAACTCGAGGTTGGGCTTGCCCTGCAACAGGTCGTCCAGATAGTGCGTCAGCGCTTGCGTCACGCTGTGCAGCAGCGTGGAGCGTTCCGGATTGATTACGGCAGATGCCTGTTCGAGCGATTCGGTCAGGAGCTCGGCTTAATGAATAACCAGTGAAACGCCGCGCAGTCCGACCATTTCCAGCGCCCCGGTGACCTGGTGTAAAAAAGTGCGCGCTGGGCGCAGAGCCGCTTTGTCCTGAGCGGATTCGTATTGCGACAGAGCCGTGTCGACCTGTTGCAGTGCATGGCCAATTTCTTCCCTGATCCAGCTCAGGGGGGCGATGTCGAATTCCGGCGTTGTGCTCATGGGTGTCCCTGTTGTGGTTGACCTGGTTGCATTGACCGATTAGGCCAGTTTGAAACCGGAAATGGATTTCTTCAAATCGGCCGCCAGCCCGGACAATTCACCGACCGAAGAAGTGGTTTCCTGCGTACCCGTGGTGGTTCGTTCGGTAATTTGCTGGATATACTGCATGGCCTGCGCCACCTTTCCAGCGGTGATGGCTTGGTTGTCGGTTGCCGCCGAAATGCTGCGGATCAGTGTTGCGAGGTCACGCGAAACCAGGTCGATTTCATGCAGTGCCTGACCGGCTGCATCTGACAGACGCGCACCTTCCACCACACCCTGAGTACTGGTTTCCATGGCCGAAACGGCGTCTTGTGTATCCGACTGAATCGTTTTCACAATAGCGGCAATCTGCTTGGTTGCCTGTCCGGAGCGTTCTGCCAGTCGCTGCACTTCTTCGGCAACCACCGAGAAGCCTCGTCCTGCCTCACCCGCCGCAGCCGCCTGGATGGCGGCATTGAGCGCCAGCACGTTGGTTTGCTCGGTAATGTCCGAGATCAGCTCCACAATTTCGCCGATTTCCTGCGAAGATTCACCCAGGCGCTTGATGCGTTTCGAAGTTTCCTGAATGTTGTCACGGATACTGTTCATGCCCGAAATGGAGTTCTTCACAGCCAGCGCGCCATTTTCTGCAGCTTCCAGCGATTGGGTAGCCACCTCGGCCGATTGACTGGCGCTCGCAGACACCTCATTAATCGAGCGTGACATGCCCAGAATGGCCGAGGAAGCATCCTCAATTTCCTGAGATTGACGTTGTGCAGCTGTCAGCAGTTCTTCGGAGATCGATTGCGCCTGTTGGGTGGTTCGCGTCAGCTGTTCCGTCGCGTGATTGATGCCAGAAACCAGGGTGCGCAGCTCGTCAATGGTAAAGTTGATCGAGTCCGCGATGGCGCCCGTGATGTCTTCGGTCACCGTGGCGTTGGTGGTCAGGTCGCCGTCTGCCAGATCGCCCAGTTCGTTCAGCAGGCGCAGAATGGCCTCCTGGTTGCGTTTGTTTTCAGCTTCGCTCAACTGTACGCGCCGTTTTGATTCGTTGATGTTGACAAAGCCGAACACCACGAGACTGATCAGTGCCAGTACCCCTGTGACAAATGCAATGCTGTAACCGATCACGCCCAGATGTTCATACGCCTGAGTTATGTTCTTGGTGTCTTCCAGCAACTGGTCTTCCGTCGCAGAAACGGTGCGGAATGCAAAACGGATCGGTAGCAATTGTTGCATGTGTTGCGCGGACAAGTTCAATTTGACCGACACGGTTTTCCAGTTGTCGTCGAACTCAGCCAGTTTGGCACGCGCCGTGCTATCCGAAACGGGTGCAAGACCCAACTGGGCATTGCCATTTTTCAGGTTGTCCAGAGCGGCTTGCAGGGATTCGATGGCTGATTTTAATTGGTGAACCTTGGTTTGTCCCGGATCCATGGTTTCGGCTGCTGCGGCACCTTCGGCCTTGACAATGCGCCGGGCAGGGTGGGTTACGATCTGATCCAGCTCAACCAGGTCATTTTCCATTTCCTGGGTGAGCTTGACGATCTGATCGGCTTGAGCAGATTGTCCTGGGGAGCCGGCATTTTCCAGCCGAGCATAAATAGCGTGTGCAGATTCGTGCAACGCGCTGATCGAGCTATTCATGTTGAGGATTTCGTCGTTGATGCCGACCAAAACCTCTTTTTGCTGGACGATCTGGTTGAGCAGGGATTCAACCGGCGTCCATTTCTTTTTCAGCTCACTCAGTTGTGGCTGAATCGGGGCGGGCGAGGCCGGCATGGCGAAGCTGCCTTTGATCAGCGTGTCCAAGTCGTCCTTGAAGCGCGCTTCATTTTCCAGCATGGGAGAAAATGCATCCGGGTTGCCTGCAGCAGCTTGCAGCAGCTTTTTACTGACGCGTTGCGTCAGCATTTGCATTTCCGTGATTTTGGTGATGTAACCCGTCTTGTTGCCGGTTTGTACGGTGTTGAGCAGCAGCATCAAGCCGGTGATGACCAGAAATGTCAATCCGGAAATCATGGTGATGAAGTATTGCTTTTCAACCGGAAGGTGTCCGATGAGTGGTATGTCACTGATTTCGCTGTCAGAAATCTTTTTTAGCCCACTCATGATCAGCGTGGTATTTTCCGGAACGGGGCGTTTGCCGGCTGTTTTTGGCCCGTTCTGTTGACCGAATCCGGTGATATTAAATGCCATGCGGGGTCTCCAAGTATCGAATCAGATTGTCTGCCAAATGTCGAATTATTGTTTCTGTTGTCATAATTAATGGGCGCCCACAGCCAAAAAACCTGGGTCGCTGAGCAATTTCCCGATGTCGATGCTGTGCCACAGCCGGTGTTCCTGATCCCGATAACTGCTGATTTCCCAGGGGAATGTTGTGGCGGCGGGTTCTGCCTGCATCTGATCGATGTTGCGCAAGCCCAGCGCTTGATCGACCAGCAGTGCGGCGTTTGTGGCAAAACGCGCATGGGTCAGCAACAAGCGGTTGTTGGCGTGCGTTCGCGTATTGCCCAGATGGGCATAAGCGGGTAAATCGGCCACGGTATACAGCCTGCCGCGTATATTGGTGAGGCCGAGAAACCACGGCTGGGTAAGCGGAACTCGAACCCAGGGTGGCGGCGCGATGACTTCGCTGATGTCTGCAAGATCGACCAGCCAGTTCTGATCGCCGACCTGAATGGCGAGGCGACTGGCCACCGTGGATTGCGTGGTTGACGCCTGTATGCGCAAGCTCAAAGCCTGCTGAAATTCCCTTAGGCTGGCGCGTTGAGACATGTGCGGCTTTCCGTGGTGTGTTTGTTCACAGTGAGCGAATTTTTTTCAGGAGGGCCTCGCCATCGACAGGTTTGACCACATAGTCAATTGCGCCTTGACGCAAACCCCAGATTTTGTCGGTTTCCTGATCCTTCGTGGTGCACATGATGACAGGAATGTGCTTGAGTTCTTCCGTTCTGGATATGGCCCGCGTGGCCTGAAAACCATTCAGTCCGGGCATCACCACATCCATGATGATCAGGTCGGGTTGCAGCAAACGCGCCTTTTCCAGGGCTTCATTGCCATTTTCGGCCAGATCAACACGGTAGCCGTTTTTGGTCAGCAGGCTGGAAAGAAAAAAACGTTCCGTTGGTGAGTCATCCACGACGAGTATTTTTTGTATGGGCATGATATTACCTTGCAAGCTTCAATTGGGTTGGCTGGTGTCAGCATAGCGACGAACAGCCGTTAACAGGGTGTCTTTGGTAAACGGCTTGGTCAGGTATTCGCTCGAACCGACCATGCGGCCGCGAGCTTTGTCGAACAGGCCGTCCTTGCTGGACAGCATGATGATCGGGGTGTGCTTGAATTGCGGATTTTTCTTGATCAGCGCGCAGGTCTGATAACCGTCCAGACGAGGCATCATGACGTCAAGAAAAATGATACTGGGTCGGCAATCGGCAATTTTGGCCAAGGCATCGAAACCATCTTCAGCCAGTATGGTTTCACAGCCAGACTGTTGAAGAAAAATCTCTGCGCTTCGGCGTATGGTATTGCTGTCATCAATCACCATGACCTTGATGCCACTCAGATTCAGATTGTCTGCCACTTCACCCCCAATGGTATTCTGTGCGCAACGCTTTATCGCTTGTTCAGCTTGCCGTAGCCGGATGTTTCCTAAATTGACGCGAGCCTTCGCCAGTCCACAGATCCGCAGGCAAGATTGCTGGGTCGGGCGTTTGAATTGCCGCGCCGCTCCAATGCAAACTTCCCTGTAGATCAATAACATGCGCGTCATCGCACAAATTTATGAAAAATTCGGGTTGGTTACGAACCTTAGTCTCCTCAGGTACCACGCTAATTCGGAGCCTGTCGGCGTTGCGGTTGATCTGCTGCGCCGGTGGAAAAACGATGTTTATCTCCCTGTGTTTTCTTGCACAGATGCACTATGCACCTAAAAAACAACAAATTGGGTAAACAGGCATTTCGCCACAAAGCGAAAGCTCGCAATAGCGACATTCGCTTTCCCGCTTGACCCGCGATAATCGCCCAAGTACAACAATCTCCTGGCCATTTTTAATGGCATCTTTACATTTTTAAACGCAATACATGCGCTTGGCAAGTTTTATTTATGAATGTACTGCCTGTACATTTGGGTATTCTACCCGAACTTTTTATGGTTTCGCATGATGATCGTGCAACTGATTGAACCGTAGGAAAATTCTGACGGGGCGGAGCGTGATGCGCTTGCCGCCGTGCGAACTGTATTTTTCATATAAATCAAAGAGAAACTGAGGCATTTGTTCGCCGGTAACTGTTCGGGGTGTTCGGTCAGGTTTATTGTATCAGTTCAAAATCTTCCTTGCGTGCGTCGCATTCCGGGCAGGTCCAGTTCATCGGAACATCTTCCCAGCGGGTGCCGGGCGGAATGCCATCATCGGGGCTGCCCTCGGCTTCATGATAAATATAGCCGCAAAGCACGCAAATATAGCTCTTGTAGTCAGTTGCCATCAAGGATCCGAATTTATCAGGTAAAATGCCAATTCTAATCCAGATACGTCCTGTTTGGCGTGGTTTTTTATAATGGCGCAGATCCTTCCCCCCGTAGTGTTGACTTTCGCCGCATCCGATCCCACGGGCGGTGCCGGCGCGCAAGCCGATATTTTGACGCTGACCAGCATGGGTTGCCATGCTTTGTCGGTGCTGACTGCCATTACCGCGCAGGATACGGTGGGCGTGGAGAATTATTGGCCCTTGGACGCCGATTGGATCATCGATCAGGCGCGTTGTTTGCTGGAGGATATGCCCGTAGCCGCTTTCAAGGTCGGCATGGTGGGTAGCGTGGCGGCGGTTGCGGCAATCGCATCTATTGTGGCAGATTATCCCGACGTGCCGCTGGTGTTTGATCCGGTACTGGCTTCAGGGCGTGGCGATGAGCTGGGCGATGACGACACGCGCGCCGCCATTCTGGATCTTTTGATCCCGCAGACCACGGTGTTGACCCCAAACAGTCTTGAAGCGCGCAACCTGGCACAAGAGCAAGTGCCGGATCTGGATGACATCAGCTTGGCTGAGTGTGCGAATATCTTGTTGGCGAGCGGCTGCGAGTATGTGCTGGTGACTGGCACGCACGAGCCCACCGCACAGGTTGTCAACACCTTGTATGGCGAGGGTGGCGTGTTGCGTGCCGATAATTGGGCGCGATTGCCTGCCAGTTATCATGGCTCGGGTTGCACGCTGGCTTCGGCCATTGCCGCCACGCTTGCGCGCAAGCTGGCAGTTGTTGACGGGGTATTTGAGGCGCAGCAATTTACCTATGAAAGTTTGCGTGCCGGCTACCGGCCTGGCATGGGGCAACATGTGCCTGATCGACTGTTCTGGGCGCGGCAGGGTGACAGTCAGTGATTGCCGGCCTGTATGCAATCACGCGTGAGACCGATGATACCGCGCAATTGCTGAGTGCTGTGGCCGCAGCCTTGATGGGCGGCGCGAAAACCGTGCAATACCGTGATAAAAGCGGGGATGTGGCGCGGCAGCACGAGCAAGCCAGCGAATTATTGCACTTGTGCCAGCGTTATGACGTTCCCTTGATCATTAATGACAGCTTGCGTCTGGCGGATCTGGTGGGCGCCGATGGGGTGCATCTGGGTCGCGATGACGGTAGTGTGCGAGAGGCGCGCATCATTCTCGGGCATGATCGTATTGTGGGCGTATCGTGTTACCAGTCCTTGCCCTTGGCGCTGGCTGCACAAGAGGCAGGCGCGGATTATGTCGCGTTTGGACGTTTTTTTGTTTCGGGTACCAAACCCAACGCAGCGCAGGCCGAGCTGGCTTTGCTGCATCAGGCAGCACACCAGATTCATCGGCCGATAGTGGCAATTGGCGGCGTTACGCTGGACAATGCCGAGCGACTGATCATGGCCGGCGCCGATTCGGTGGCCGTAATCGGTGCGCTGTTTGACAGCGATGACATTGAGGATACGGCACAACAGTTTGCCGATTTGTTTCTGGATGAAACAGAAGACTGAAGAGTGATGACGATGAGCAAAAGCCAGGATTTGTTTGAACGCGCACAACAGCATATCCCCGGCGGCGTCAATTCGCCGGTGCGCGCATTTCGTTCTGTCGGCGGCACCCCCCGCTTCTTTACCCGCGCCAGCGGTGCGCACCTGGGGGTTGTGGATGGTCAGGAATACATTGATTATGTGGGTTCCTGGGGGCCAATTATCGCCGGGCACAGCCACCCTCAAGTGGTTGAGGCTGTGCAGCGTGCCGCCATGCAGGGTTTGAGTTTTGGTGCACCGACGGAAGGTGAAGTCACCCTGGCCGATCTCCTGGCGCAACTGATTCCGAGCCTGGAGATGGTGCGCTTGACCAGTTCCGGCACCGAAGCCACCATGAGTGCGCTGCGTTTGGCGCGCGGTTTCACCGGACGCGATCGTTTGATCAAATTTTCCGGTTGTTACCATGGCCACGGTGATTCTTTTCTGGTCAAAGCGGGTTCAGGAGCGCTGACTTTCGGTCATCCGGATTCTGCTGGCGTGCCTGCTTGCCTCGCCGAATTGACCACGGTGCTGGATTACAACGACACCCAGCAATTGAATGATGTTTTTGCCCACATGGGCGATCAGATCGCCGCCGTGATCATCGAGCCGGTGGTGGGCAACATGAACCTGATTGCGCCAGATGTCGAGTTTCTGAGTGCGCTGCGTGCGTTGTGCACGCGCCATGGCGCGGTGCTGATTTTTGATGAGGTCATGACCGGGTTTCGTGTTGCGCTGGGTGGCGCACAGGCACTGTATGGCATCACGCCGGATTTGTCGACTTTCGGCAAGGTCATCGGTGGCGGCATGCCTGTTGGCGCCTTCGGCGGGCGGCGCGATATCATGCAGATGCTGGCGCCCTTGGGGCCGGTCTATCAGGCAGGTACCTTGTCGGGTAATCCGCTCGCGGTTGCAGCGGGTCTTGCGACTTTGCAACTCCTGCAAGCGCCCGGCTTTTACGAACGGCTGGGTGCCACGACGGAACGCTTGGTGGAAGGTCTGAGCAGCGCGGCTCAAGCGCACGGCATCGCCTTTTCCGCGCAGGCCGTCGGCGGCATGTTTGGTCTTTATTTTTGCAATGCGGTGCCGCGCAATTATGACGCAGTGATGGCCTGCGACCGGGCAGCTTTCAACCGATTCTTTCACGGTATGCTGGAGCAAGGTGGGTATTTTGCGCCGTCTGCCTTCGAGGCCGGATTTGTTTCCAGCGCGCATGGCGCGGTTGAAATCGAGGCCACGCTTGCGGCAGCCCGGAACGTGTTTTCGGGCATGGCTGGATCGCTTTGATTGAAAACGCATTTCAGGCGGCCTGTAACAGAAATTCCACCTTTATCGCGTCGAATGGAAATGAGATGCGGCCGTCTTCGGTACGATGCAGCACGCCGGCGTTAAGCAGCGCAGTGATGTCGGCGTGAACCGCTTTGACGTCACGCTTGACGCGACGAGCTGCTTCGCGAATCGATATGGGTTGAATCCCGCAAAGCATTTTGAGCAGCTCCCATCGCTTCCCGGTCAAAACACGCCAAAGCAGTTCGGGCGTCGCGAAGCTGATGTGCGCTGAATCCTGGGCTTGATCGGTTTCCCAGGCGCGCATGAAGTCATTCATGGCATCAGCTGGTGCTCGGACATCAAGGGTCAAGGTTTTCATGGTTCCACCTTTCGATATCCTGTTGAAACGTGGCAATAAGTTGTTCTGGTGATATGAAATTATAGGGAACTTCTTTTCCGGTGACGTGCTTGTGATCACCTTTGCCTGCCTCGTTGTCATAGCGTACAACACAGATGCTGTGTACCACATACGCCAATCGGTATTTGTAATTGTGCAATGAGCCTTCAATGGGCTTTGGCAGTTTCCACAATACCAGTTCAGCGAAAGCGAACTCGGAAAAGACGATGCGAGTTTGCATAAGCTGAAGGGCTTTCATGTTGGAAATGTTGCCAACATGGTTGGCTGGTGACAAGCTTTCTGCCGATTTATTT
>VFSW01006418.1_pt1 | contig 17296 bp, 16 predicted proteins | sample 5358111 | NCBI WGS metagenome assembly VFSW01 (sample SAMN11554181, study PRJNA540505) | mine drainage metagenome | isolation source: sediment from site ElyBrook_90M | place: USA: Ely Copper Mine, Vershire, VT | collected 2017
CCGCCAACCCTGACAAGCTGAAGAAGCTGGCCGCCCACGTCAAGCGCAGGAAGCTCGAGTTCCACGCCATCTCCGCCGTAACCGGCGAGGGCGTCGACGCGCTCAAGTGGTCTCTCGCCCGGCAACTGAGGACTTCCGCGAACTGATTGGCCCTAACGCTCGAGCCCCCTGGCGCGCCCAGTCTGCGCCGCATGCAGACCGTGCGCTGCTGCCGATGCTCCGCTACCATGGAAGAAGAAGTGCTCAGGAGGCGTAATGTCCCGTATCTCCCGTCTCGATCGCTCTGAAGTCGCCGCCGATATCGCCGCGCTCTACGACAAGGCCTTTGCCCAGCGCGGCAACGTGCCCAACATGTTTCGGGTGATGGCGCACCGGCCGGAGATCTTCGCCACCATGCAGGCCCACTTCGGCGCGGTGCTCAACACAGGCACGGTCTCGACGCGTCTCAAGGAGCTGATCATCGTCCGCACCAGCCAGGTGAACCAGACGCCCTACTGCCTGGCCAGCCACACCATCCTGGCCCGCGGCCTGGGTTGGACCGACGATCAACTGGCTCACCTGGCCCAGTGGCCCGAGCGCGAGGACTTCACCCCTGCCGAGAAAGCCGCATTGCGCCTGGCAGAGACCGTTACCCGCGACGCACACGCCGTCAGCGACGCCCAGTTCGCCGAACTGCGCGGCTACTACTCCGAGGGAGAGATTGTGGAACTGCTCTGCGCCATCGGCCTGTTCAACTACTTCAACCGCTTCAACAACGCTCTGCAGATGCAGCCCACCAAGCCCGGCGAAGGCGGCTGCGCAGCCCCGGCGGCCGAGGCCTCCGCTGCCCACGCTTGATTCCTGAACCCTGAACCCTGCCCCCCTGCCTTTGAAGGAGCCCGCTACACCGAATGAAACTCCCAATTCCAGCCAGCGACTTTCGCGCTTACCTGTTCGACTGCGACGGCACCATCGTCGATTCCATGCCGCTGCACTACATTGCCTGGACCGCCGCGCTGGGCGAGTGGGGCTGCCCATTCCCTGAGGATCTTTTCTACTCGTGGGGCGGCAAGCCCGCCGCCGAGATCATCGCCACACTGAGCGAGATGTACTCCGTGCCCATGCCCTTGAAGCAGGTGGCGACGCGCAAGGAGGAGATGTACTTCGACCTGCTGCCACGGCTCCAGGCCATCCCCGAGGTTGTAGAACACATCGAGGCCCAGCAGGGCCGCATTCCCTTCGCCGTGGTCTCCGGCGGGCGCCGCAACTCGGTTTTCCGGTCGCTCACGGCCGTCCATCTTCTGGACCGGTTCGAGACCATCGTCGGGGCCGAAGACTATACCAACTCCAAGCCCGCTCCCGACGCCTTCCTGCTGGCGGCCGAGCGTCTGGGAGTCGCGCCCGACGATTGCCTGGTGTTTGAGGACACCAACCTGGGCATCCAGGCCGCAACCGCAGCCGGGATGGCCTCCGTCCGCGTGCCATCGCCGCTGGAGAGACGCTGAGCGGCCAGATCCTACGGGAACTGTCCGCGTCCGTCCCGCGTACACTTCCCCAGCCCTAGAACGGAGTGACCGGCTCCTCATGACCCAATCCAACCCAGGCCTCCAACCCGAAAGCCAACCCGGTCTTCCAAAGGTTGAATGGGCGGGCCGGCTGGCCATTGCAGCTGCCGTCACGGTGCTCCACCTGGCTACCAACGGCCGCTACGGCTTCCACCGCGACGAGTGGCAGTTCCTCAGCGACGCGCGGCACCTCGACTGGGGCTTTGTGGCCTATCCGCCCTTCACGCCTGTCGTCGAGCGGATCAGCCTGGCCCTTTTCGGCCTCTCGCCGGTTGGGCTGCGCCTGGCCTCCGTCCTCGCCCAGGCTGCGGCCATTGTCGTCACCGGCCTGATGGCCCGCGAACTGGGCGGACGGCGACTGGCCCAGGCCACGGCGGCGCTGGCAGTGGCTCTTTCGCCGCTGCCTCTCTTTGAAGGCACCGAGTTCCAGTACTCGTCGTTCGACTACTTGTGGTGGGTGCTGATTGCCTTCTTCACCCTCCGCCTGCTGCGCACGGAAAACCCGCGCTGGTGGCTGGCCGTCGGTGCGGTTGTCGGCATGGGCCTGCTGACCAAGTACTCCGTCGTCTTCTTCATCGCCGGAATCCTCGCCGGAGTCGTCCTATCGGGTGCGCGGCGGTTCCTCAAGGGTCCGTGGTTCTGGGCCGGCATCGCACTGGCCCTGCTGATCTGCCTGCCCAACTTCCTCTGGCAGGTGCGCCACCAGTTCATCTCTTACCAGTTCCTGCACCACATTCATGTGCGCGACGTAGGCGAAGGCCGCGCCGACGGCTTCCTCCGCGACCAGTTCCTCGTCTGCGTCAACCTCTTCGCCGCGCCCCTATGGCTGGCCGGCTTGGTGGCCTTCCTGCGCAGCCCGCGTTACCGCATGCTCGGCTGGATGTACCTGGTTCCCCTCACGCTCTTCTTCTTCGCCAAGGGCCGCGGCTACTACATGGCCAGCGCGTATCACATGCTGCTGGCCATGGGCGCGGCCGCCGCGGATGGTTGGCTCGCCGGGCTGCCGCGCTGGGGACGGAGGACTGTCGCATCTGTCTACTTTGCCGGGCTCGCCGTCTGCGGCGCCTTCGCAATCGCCGTCGTCGTGCCGTTGGCCTCGTCGGGACCGCTTAGAAGCTTTGCACTCGCCAGAAACGGCGACCTGCGCGAGGAGTTCGGCTGGAACGAGTTGGTGAACACTGTCGCCGGTATCCGCGATTCGCTCACCTCAGAGCAGCAGGCCAGCCTGGGCATCGTGGTGGGCAACTACGGGGAGCAGGGCGCAATCGAGCTGCTCGGCCCGCGCTACCATCTGCCCCCACCCATCAGCCTGCCCAACTCGGCCGGGTTGCTCGGCTATCCCACGCCGCCGCCGACCACGTTCATTGTGGTCGGCGTCACCAGCGACTGGGCTCCGCGCATCTTTTCCAACTGCCGGCTTGCCGGGCACAACGGCAATGCCGAGGGAATCCGCAACGAAGAGAGCCGCGACCACCCCGACCTTTTTGTCTGCGGTCCGCCGCTGCTGCCCTGGCCGGAGTTCTGGAAGAAATTCCAATCGTTCGGTTAGCGCTCGCCAAAGGCCCCCGCACCCGTCCCATACAGAAGCACGGCCACGCGATACATTGTGAAGGCGCCTTCAACATTCCTGGCTGGGCAACTGCCCACAGCCGCACGCCTGTACGCGCCGGAGGCGACCCTCTTCTTGAGGTCCGCGGGCAGTTCGGTCAGATCCGGGTTCTGCCAGACCATGGCAAAATCAGGCGTATCGGTCCCGCTCAGCCGTCCCGAGGATGCGCAATAATCCCGCGCCTTGACTGGATTCTTGAGAACCGCAAGTCCACTCGCCCGCAACATGCCGGCAAAGTTGGCCTCTATCTGGGTCTGGGTCAGTACCGGCACTGCGCGCGCAAAATCCTCCACCGCATAGAGCGCTTCGCCACGCGCCACCACGGCAACGCCCACACGGTCGACCTCGGGGTTCAGCAGGTTGGCCCGGTGGCCGGCCGAGTTCATCCATCCCTGGTGAATCCCTGCCGGGTAGCCGCCCACGGCAACATTCTCTTCGATCAGGCTGAAATGCGCTCCCGCCTGACCGGCGCGCGCGGTCAAATCCGGCTCGCCCCCGTAGCGATGGGCGATCTGCCGTTCCTGAGCCATGCGCGAACAGTGCTGCAGGGCGGCCGCGGCCAGCGCCGGGTCCCACTTCAGCATCGCGAGCCCTTGGGCCGCGCGGCTCTGGTTGGCCAGCGCAAACAACTGCTCCGCCTGCGAAACAGCCGCCTGCGGCTTCCCAAACTGTGAATCCGATACCGCCGGTTCCTGGGCCGCTAGTATGGATGCAACCAGCACCAGGCACAAAAATGCCCCACGTCGCACAATGTCCATATCAACTAAGACACCGCTCCGCCCAAGGTGTTGCTGTCTCCAGCGAAACCGGGGCTGCTATATCCCGAAAGCACGGACCCCAAGTTGACGCGACCATCAGGAAGCGGCAACCTTGCATAAAGCTCAACAGGGCACGGTAACCCTGGTTTCGATCGAGCCTGCAGTCCTCGGTTATCTCGAGGCAATATTCGATGAGATGTAAGTTCGCGATGGCGCCGATTCCGGCCTGAGCAGCAGAACCGCAACGCGATAGACCGTGAAGCTGGTTTGCCGGCTCTCAGAGGGACAGCTGCCCACGGCCGCCTCGTGGTACCTTCCGGTGGCAATCCGTTCCAGCAGCGCCTCCGGAAGCCGGTCGAGCTCCGCGGTCTGCCAGCGCATGATGAACTCCGGATGGCGGTGGTCGAGCGAGGCCGGCATTCCGTGGTCCTGCGCACAGGCCACGCGCGCGCCCGGCGAGTTGCCATGCGCCGCGACGCCAGTCGCATCCACCAGCCTGGCCACCGTGGCCTCAACCTGTTCGGGGTTCAGCACCGGCACGGCGCGGGAAAAATCTTCAACGGCATACAGCATCCTGCCCTGCGCCACCACCGCCGCGCCCATCCGGTTCACGGCGGGGTTGAGCAGGTTTTCCCGGTGGCCCCGCGAGTGCATCCACTGCTGGTGGATCGACCCCGGCTCATACCCCTCGGCCACATTCTCTTCAACAATGCTGAAGTGCGCTCCGGCCAGGCCGGCGCGTTCTGTCAGGTCCGGTTCTCCTTGGTACTGGTGAGAGAGAGGCCCCTCCGCCGCCATGCGCACGCAGTGCTTCAGCGCGGCCGCCTCCAGTGCCGGGTCCCACTCCAGCGGCATGATGCCTTGCGCCGCACGCGCTTGGTTGGCCAGCGCAAACAACTGCTCAGCCTTGTTGCGAAGCGCCTGGCTATTGCCGATTTGCACATCCGCGGTGAGAACGGTCGACGAGCCGAGCCCGGCCTGTGAGAGCTGAGCTGGCAAAGCGGGCGCCGCCAGAACCAGGGCGAGGCTAAGTGCTTTCGATGGGAAAGCCATGCTGAAGCAGGCCTCCTTTGCAACCGTTTAAGGTTGTATTCTTGCACTGTGTTCAAACTAGGAACTGCCACTTTCGGGCTACGCCGGGCTGTCGCAAGTGTTAGCCGGCAGCCGCTGGCGGCGCTGGGCATCCTGCTGCTGGCTGCCTTTGTTTTCAGCGGCGTGACCGCTCCCTGGCTGGCGCCGCATCCTCCGGCGAGCATCGACCTGTTGCATCGGCTGGAGGGCCCCAGCCCCGCACATGCCTTTGGCACCGACGAACTGGGGCGCGACACGCTTTCGCGGCTGCTGTGGGGCGCGCGGCTGTCGCTGGCCGTCGCAGTGAGCGTGGTGGCGGTTTCGCTGGCTCTGGGGCTCAGCATCGGCGGGCTGGCCGGCTACCTGGGCGGCTGGGTCGACACGGCGCTGACCACCTTCGCCATGAACACTTTTCTGGCGCTGCCCGGAATCCTGCTGGCCATCGCCTTTGCCGCCTTCCTCGGCCCAGGCTTCTCCAACCTGGTGCTGGCGCTGGCCATCGGCGGCTGGGCCGGCTACGCGCGCCTGGTGCGGGCGCAGGTGATGGCGGTGCGCGACCGTGAATACGTCGATGCCGCCCGCGCCCTCGGCGCCAGCGGCCTGCGCATCTTCTGCCGCCACATTCTGCCCAACATTGTGCAACCCATCCTGGTGCAGGCCGCCATCGGCATGGCCGGCGTCATCCTGGCCGAGGCGACGCTGTCGTTTCTGGGCCTGGGCATTCCCGCCCCCGCGCCGAGCTGGGGATCGATGCTCAACGACGCCCGGTCGCACCTGTTCGATTCACCGCACCTGGTGCTCTTCCCCGCAGCGGCGGTAGCCGGCGCGGTGCTGGGCTTCAACTTCCTCGGCGACGCGCTTCGCGACCGGCTAGATCCGCGGACGCGGCTGGAGCTGGGACTGTGAGACTCGGCGTCATCAGCGACACCCACGGCCTGCTCCGCCCTGAAGTCGCCCCTGCCCTGGCCGGCGTCGACCGGATCCTCCACCTCGGCGACGTTGGCAAAATCTCCATCCTGCGCGAGCTCGAAAAGATCGCCCCTGTCATCGCCATCCGGGGCAACGTGGACCGCGAAGGCCCCTGCGGCGAGCTGCCCGAGACCGAAGTCCTTCTCCTCGAAGGCCGCTACATTTATCTGCTCCACGACCTGGGCACGCTACACCTCGACCCCGCCGCAGCGAGGTTCGCCGCCGTCCTCTACGGCCACACCCATGTCCCCAATTTTCACAAGAAGAAGGGCGTCCTCTACTTCAACCCCGGCAGTTGCGGGCCGCGGCGGTTTGAGCTGCCGGTGACGGTGGGGCTGCTGACGATTGAAGAAGACGGCGAGTTGGTTGCTGAGATCGTTCCGCTCAAGGCGGCTTAGCCGGGGGTTACTTCCGAGTTGGCGGTCGGCAACCCGGAGGTTACTGGTACGTCAACAAATCCCCGCCTGAACGCAGATGAATCAGGCAGCACTTGAAAGCGCGCAGCATAATCCCAGGGTCGGGATTCCGCCGCTTCCCGCGGGGAATGCCCAGACACCCGCCTGTTGCTTACTCCGCCGGGTCGTCCGCCGTGAACGAGGAGCAGCAGGGCTTCTCCGTCGCGTGGAAGTTCATCATCTCCATCCGAATCCCGTCCGGATCGTAGAAGTTGAACTGCCCCTTGCCGTCCTTGCCCATCTGGGTGTGCCCGTCGTTGGGCACGCCCGCCAGACGGTCGCCATCCTTGAGAGTCTTGTATGCCGCGTCCACCGAATCCTCGCCGATCGACAGGTGGTCGAGCACGCCCAGTTCGTGCATCGACATGTCGGCGGGAATCCCCTTGTCCGAGGGGTCGCCCTTGAGCATGTACTCCAGCCAGTCGTGGCTGTCCGGCGACTGCTGGCTGACCCAGTCGATCCTGCCTTCCACCATGCCGCCGTACCAGTACGGCTTGAAGCCCAGCAGGTCGCGGTAGAAAGTGTCCTCGAAGGCGCGGTTGTGCACTAGGTAGCCCACATGGATGATGTGGTGGCCGATGGCGTTGGGAGCCGCAACCGGCTTCGGATGCTCGGGCAGTTGCACAAACTCCACCTTGTTGCCCTCCGGGTCCTTCACTGTGAACCAGCGGCTGCCGTCCGCGCCCCGTTCCACCTGTCCCGGCACCTTCCAGGCCTTGCGGTCGAGATAGCGGCGCATCGTCTCCGCGTCGTCGGTGTTCCAGGCGATATGGTCCAGCCGGTTGATCCCCGCGCCCTCCGGCAGCGGCAGAACCTCGATGAACTGCGTGGTGCTGATTGCGTAGCGCGCGCCTTTCGGATTCTCAGGATCGGGCTGCTTCACCGCGCCCACGGTCTGCACGTAGAAATGTTCGGCGGCCGCGGGGTTCGATGTGTAGACAGCAATGTGCGAGATGCCGGTAATCGTTGGCCGCGCGACGGGCTTGTCGGGCATTTGCGCGGCGGCGGTGAGTGAAAGGATAACGACGGAAGCGGCAACCACAAACCTGAACTGCATTCTGCACCTCGTACCTGGCGTTGGTTCCACGATAAATCGGTCAGCACCCCAGCGCAAACGCCCGGCGCGCCCCGCCCTCCGCATCGGGTCTTCCAGCGCTCGGGCGATACAATGCGCTCATGCCTCGAAACGACCTCTCACGCCCGCTTGTCCGCCTCGCCTTGGCGCTCTTTCTCTGCACCTCTCTCGCCGGCGCCGGGGCCCAGACCACGCTGTCCCGCGCCCCCACCGAAGACCGTGCCCTGGCGCGGGAGATCTTCAGGGAACTCATCGAGATCAACACCACCGACACGCCTCTGGGCAACGTGACCACCGCCACCGCGGCCATGCAGAAGCGATTTCTCGACGCCGGCTTTGCGCCTGACGATGTTCATCTGCTCGGCCCAGATGCGCGCAAGATGAACCTTGTAGTCCGCATCCGCTCCGCGGGAACGCCCCCCGGTACCGAAACAGCCAAGCCGGTCCTGTTCCTCTGCCACATCGACGTAGTCGAGGCCCTGCGCGGGGACTGGTCCACCGACCCTTTTCAATTCGTGGAAAAAGACGGCTACTACTATGGCCGCGGCACGCAGGACATGAAGGACTCCGACGCGGCCCTCGTGTTCACCTTCCTGCGTCTGCATCGCGAAGGCTGGAAGCCGAAGCGTGACCTGATCCTCGCCCTCACCGCCGACGAGGAAGGCGGCAAGTTCAACGGCGCGGACTGGCTGGTGAAGTAACACCGCGACCTGGTGGACGCGGCTTTCGTCATCAATCCCGACTCCGGCGGTGTGGAACTGGACCATGGCCGCGCCGTGGTGGCCGATGTGGAAGCCACGGAGAAGGTCTACGCCGACTACCAGGTCACCGCCGTCAATCGCGGCGGCCACAGCTCCATCCCTCGGCCCGACAACGCCATCTACGAGCTCACCGCCGCGCTCAACAAACTCGCCGCCTACTCCTTTCCCTTCGAGATGAACGAGGTCACGCGCACCTACTTCCAGAACCTGGCCGCGCAGGAGACCGGCCAGACCCCCGCCGATGTGCGCGCCATCCTCGCCACGCCGCCCGACCTTGCCGCGGCCGCGCGGCTCAGCGCCTCCGAGCCCAGCTTCAACTCCAACTTCCGCACCACCTGCGTGGCCACGCGCCTCAGCGGCGGCCACGCCAACAACGCGCTCGCCCAGACCGCGCAGGCCAACGTCAACTGCCGCATCTTCCCCGGCCACTCGCCCGAAGAGATTCGCCGGCAACTGACAGGCATCTTCGCCGACGACAAGCTCACCGTGAAGTCCGTCTCCGATGCGGGCGTCGTCTCCGACACGGCGCCTGAACGCAAAGCCATGGTCCCGCCGGCCCCCATCCGCGAGGTCTTTGAGCCGCTCACACGCCTCACCCAGGCCCTCTGGCCGGGCACTCCAGTCACCCCGGTGATGGAAAACGGCGCCAGCGACTCCATCTACTTTGCCCAGGCCGGCATTCCCTGTTACGGCTACTCGGCCATCGCCCTGGAGCGCGACGACGACCGCGCCCACGGCCAGGACGAGCGCCTGCCCGTCGATTCCTACTGGAAGTCGCTCGATTTCTTCTACTCGTTCGCCAGGGCTCTGGGCGAAGATTGAACCCAAGGCGGGGAGCATGGAACGGCAACTGATCCGTCAACACAGCTAACCGGCGCGCTTGTTGCCGCTTTTCGCAATTTGCGCATCATAAAATGATGAAGTCCGAAACTCGGCGGCAGAATCATTGACTGCCGCAGCGGCTCTGAAGGGGCCACTCGCATGAAAAAGACTGGATTGGCGCTCTTGGTGGTTTCCGTGGCGCTGCCCACGGCGGTGCAGGCGTTTGCGCAGGCTGACGGTCCTGCAGGACTTGGCCGGGCCGTCCTGACCATCGTTGCAAAGCACAACGAGGTGGCTCCCGCGCTTGCCCCGCAGAATTTCAGCATCAAAGTCAACGGCAAAAACGCCACCGTGACCGGCCTCACGCAATTCAAAGGAAACGACGACAGCCTGGAACTGGTGATGCTCATCGACAGCGCGGCGCACAACCTGGGCAGCCAGATCGATGAGATTGAGAGGTTCATCCAGGGTCTGGGACCGAACACCCGGTTTGCCCTCGGCTACATGGAGAGCGGGCGCGCCGTGCTTTCGGGGCCGCTTTCGATCGATCACCAGCAGGCGGCGAGCCAGTTGCATCTGCCCTCCGGTCCCAGTGCGAATGTGTACTTCAGCCTTTCAGACCTGGCCAGGCACTGGCCCTCTCAGGAACCCAAGGCGCGCCGCGAGGTGATCGTGGTGGCCGACGGCATCGATCCCAACAGCCCCACCTTCGATGCCAACGATCCCTACGTACAGGCGGCCATCAACGATTCCCTGCGCGCCGGCCTGGTCGTCTACTCCATCTTTTGGCACGGACAGGACCGCAGCGATCCCGATCCCAACGCAATCAACGGCGGCCAGAGCCTGCTGGGCGAAGTTGCCCAGGCGACCGGAGGCTCCAGTTACTCCTCGGGGACCGGAAACCCGGTATCCTTCCGGCCGTTTTTCGCCAACCTCATGCTGCGCCTGGCAAATCAATACGCGCTCGACTTCACCGCCCGCCTCGATCGCAAGCCCATGGTGGAATCCATGAAAGTGAGGGTCGAAGCGCCGAGCCTGCAGGTTACCGCCCCGGAGCAGGTCTTCGTCGACAAGCCCGCCGCGGCGGAATAGATGCTGACCGCCGAAGCGCCGGTTAGCCTACGCCGACTGCGCAATGCTGTACTCGCGCGCATATCCTGACGGCTCGGCGTGGATCTTCACCCGCACGTTGCCCGCCGCGTCGCACGTGTACTCCTCGCGAATCCTCAGGTCGCCGGGGTCGTTTAGCAGCCCCACCGGCACCTTGGCCAGGTCCGCGTCGTCCTTGAGCGCGGGATCGAAGGGGAACAGAATCTGGTCCCAGTTGGCGATTTCGCCTTTGGGCTGCCCGTGCCCGTCCAGTTGCGAACACTCGAGATAGCGGAAGTGCCCGATGTTGTGCGCGGGCCCGTAGATGCGCTCAACGCGCAGCGGCTCTTCGCCTGGCCCCGGCAGTTGAATCCCGCGCGGAAAGATGAGGTCGAAATAGATCGTCCCTCCGTGGTCCGTCTCCCGCCAGATGCCGAAGTTGCGGTTGAACTGCTCCTGCACGTCATCGTGCGGCAGTCCCGGCAACTCGGCCGCCAGTACCGCCGCACGAATGGCCAGTCCGATGGCGCTGGCCGACCGCATGTAGGCCGAACGCCGCACCTTGCGCCCGAAGCTCTCGCGCAGAATGCGCGCCACCGGCGGCAGCTCCGCCGCACCGCCCGTCACATAAAGCGTGTCCAGCGTGCGCTCCGCGTGTGCGGCCAGCAGGTTATCCACCACCGCGCGCGTCTGCTCGATCAGCGGCCGGCAACGCTCGTAGTAGTCGTCCACGGAAATCGTCACCTGCTCCCACCCCTCCCGCACGCGTTCCAGATCGATCGTCACCTTGCGCGTGTTGGGGTTGAGGCTCTCTTTCTTCTCGCGGCACTCTTCCAGCAACCGGTAGCGCTCGCGCGGCTTCAGTTTCACGCCCTCGCCCAGAGACTCCAGCACCAACGCGGCGAGCATCTCGTCGAAGTCGTCGCCGCCCAGGCTCGGTATGCCATCCGACGCTTCCACCGTGTGCTCCGTCTCGCCCAAGGTGACCAGCGAAACGTCGAACGTCCCGCCGCCCAGGTCGTAGACCACCAGGCCGCTACCGGCTCGGTTCTTGCGGTCGCTGCTGTTGCGGTGAGCAAATTCAATGGCTGCCGCGGAGGGCTCGTTCAGCAGTCCCAACACAGTGAACCCCGCGGCCTGGGCTGCCTCCTCGGTCAAAAAACGCTGGTTGCTGTTGGCATTGGCCGGAACCCCGAGCATCACCTCGAACCGCTCCCCCGCGCCCGGCCCAGCGCCGGCGTTGGAGTGCTCAACCAACTGCGCCTTCAGCGAACTCATCATCTCCGCCATCAGTTGCCGCAGCGGAATCTGCTGCCCCACCACGGAAACGAGCGTATGCGGCTTGGCCGACCGCAGATAGCGCTTCAGCGAACGCAGAACCGTCCAGTTCTCGTCCTCCTGCGCCGCTATCGCCTCCCAGCCGTAGAGGCGTGCGTTCCCGTTGACCGCGGCCACCGGCGGAAACCAGTCGTGCGTCTGCCCATCCGGCGCTTCGAAGCTGACGAGTGGAAAGTTGCCGCGATCCACCAGCGCGACCACCACGCGGGTGGTTCCAAAATCGATTCCAAGTCGCATACGTCTACAGTTTACCGGAGGTTATGCCGGACAACACCAGCGCGGGGCGGCGCGGCAGGAAAAGCCCGACAGAGGATCTTCACGTTGTCATGACAATGAAAGAGCTTACGCTCCGGAAGGCCTGCAAAATTCCCGTCTTTCACGCGTTCTTCGCAGTTTTTCGACAAATTTCCGTCTGAACGAGGCTCCCCCTGCCGCAAATCCTGAACCTCCCGCTCGGCTGGCCGCGAGAGATAGAGGCTAGAAGTTCAGCGTGATCTTTGCCGTCAGCGCCCGCGGAGTCACGTAGTGCGTGCCGCTGAACGTCGACAGAAAGTTATACAGCGCGTACTTGTTCGTCACGTTGATCGCCGTCAGGTCCAGGTTCAGCTTGTACCGGTCTGCGTGGAAGATGTTGTCCTTGCCGAGCGATGCGTCAAACAGGTTGCGCGGCGCAATCCGCGAAGGGTTCTTGTCGTTGTCGCCCGTGCCCGGAGCCGGAATGTCAACCAGCGTCGAGCCATACTCCGACGCCAGGCAGACCGCCGGCAATGGATGCCCCGGCGTCGCCGCCACTCCGCCGCAGGTCAGGCCCGCCTGGAACTCCTCGTCCGCCGTCAGGCTGCTCAGGTCCACGGCCGGCTGTCCGTTCAGCAGCGTTGAAGTTGCCCCGCAGGCGCTGTTGGGATCGTTCGAGAGCGGGTTGTAGCAGGGCGCCGAGCCGGCCACCTGACCCGAATCGAAGCGCCAGTTGAAGCCACCCCAAAGCCCGCTCAGAAACCTTCCCCGGGAGAAGGTGTACTGCACATGCGTGGTCTGGTTGAACCTTTCATCGTGGTCGATGCGAAACGGAAGCCCGGTCGAGCCTACCGTAGCCCCGGCGCCCGCAACCTGCGGCGGGAAGAACCGCGCCGCCACCGAAGACATCACCGCGTACGCGCTGATGTTGTGGTACTGCGGCACTTCCACGTGCAGCGCGTACCCCGGAATCTTCGAGTTGTGCCAATCGATCGGGAAGGTAATCGGTGTATTGCCCAGTACGCTGAAGTCAAATGCGTTGTGCGTGTACTTCCAGATGTACTCGCCGCTCACCACCACCCGCTTGCCGAATGCCTGCTGCAGACCCGCGTGAAACTCGTTGCGGAAGCCCGGCTGCAGTGTGCCCGCGACGCCCGGCGTGCAGGCCAGCAGCGGCGCCAGCACCGGGCTCGAGCATCCTTCGCTCGACAGCACCAGGTTCTCGTTGAACGGCGTCTCCAGCGTGCGTGCATAGGAGACCCGCAGCACGGTCGAGGTGGGCTTGATGTTGTACGCCACGCCCAGGCGCGGCTGTGTCTGCTTTGCATCCGTCAGGCCGTTGTAGACGTCCTGACGCAACCCCAGGTTGAACAGCCAGTCTCCCACCTTGATCTGGTCCTCGACGAAGAGCCCAAGCTCCTTCACATCGGTATGTCCCTGGTAGTGGTAGTAACTCCCGCCGCGCGTAAGGTCGTAGGGCGCGATCGCGGCAAGAAAATTCGGATTCTGTTTCGCCGCGCCGCCCAGGCACTGCGACGGATCGGAGTAACCCGGCAACGGATTGCCGCTCGCGTCCACGCACGGTGCGCTGAAACTGTACCTCGAATCCACCACGCCCAGGCTATCGCTCTCGTTCAGCAGGGTCTGCCCGTACTGCGCGCCGGCCTTGATCGTATGAATGCCCTTGTCGTACGAGTAATCCGCATGCACCGCGGCGTTGGTCAGCGTGCGAAACTGCGCGATCGACGAAGTCTGCAGGTTCGCGGGTCCCAGGTCGGCCAGCGCGTTTTCGCTGGGATAGTAGTTGTACTCGTCCCGGCGTACAAACCCGCCCACAGTCAGCACCGAGTTATCGTTCACAATCCGCGTATATGTCGGAGAAACATTGATGGTCCCAATTTTCGAATGCTGGTCGGCGTTGCCCACGCTGGCGAACACCGGACTGGGGCTCGCGCCTCCGCTCACCACGTTCGGAACATTCAGGCTGTCGTAGGAGTTGGGCGTTTGGAACCAAGAGCGGCTGTAGTTCAGGTCCAGGTGAATCGAATTGGCCGCGGAGAACGTATAATCCACGCGATCGAAAACGTTCTGCTCATTGCCCTTGTCGTGGAGGACCTGAAACTCCGGCGGATCCAGGAATCGCCCTGAGTTCATGCCGTCCGTCTCCACAAAGTTGCCCCAGTTCTTGCCGCCATAGGCCAGATCGAAGGCGGCCGTTGCCGAACCGAACGCCCCGTACGAACTGCTGAAGCTGCCCGTCGGCCTCGTCACTCCCTGCCCGGAACGGGTGGTGGCCACAATCACCAGGCTCGTCTTGCCCCCGTACTCGGCCGGCGGCGCGCCGCTGATCACCTCGATCGACTGAATCGAATTGGATGGAATCTGATTGGAAAACACCTTGCTCTGCTGGTCGGTGATCGACTGCCCATCCACCGAAAACGAATTCGAGGCGTGATCGCCCAGCCCGTGGAAGAGCCCGTTCGAGTCGGCCGATACGCCCGGAGTGGTCGCCGTCACCAGTGAACTCAGAGACGAAGACTCACTCTCCATTGGAACCTTGATAAACATGTCGCGGTCCACGTCCGTATGGAAGGTTGGGTCGGTCTCCACCAGGTCGCCCTCGGCCTCCACTGTCACCGTCGAGTTGGCGGTGGCAATCTGCAGAATGAGTTTCAGATTCGTCCCCACCACCGACTGAATCGCAACAGCCTTGCGCAGGGGAGCAAATCCGTTGGCCGAAACATCGATCTGGTAGCTGTTGAAGGTGACGTTGGGAAACTCGAACTGGCCCAGTGCGTCGCTCTGCGCCGTCCGGTCCACCCCGCTGGCGGGGTTGATCAAATGAACCGAAGCATTGGGAATCACAGCGCCGGTCGGATCGGTCACCATGCCGCGAATGGCGCCGGCGTTGCCGCTCTGCGCTGTCGCGTCGGCCGCAGTGAGCCAAAGAATCAAAAGAAACAAAGGTAAAATAATGCGAAGAATCGTGCCGCGATGAAACGGCATAAGGTGCCTCCGGATGATGGCTTCTCATGATGCGAAAACAAGGCCGCGGGGGAAAAGCCGCGGAGTCCTTTGCGCGTGAGAACTGTCGTTCCGGCATTGATTCAACTGGGAAGAATGACCCAAATCCTCGCCGCTGGGTTGCGGCGAGACGCGATCGATCGATTCACCAAAAGGAAATGCCGGAGACTAGCCCTGATAGCCGTCCGGAGGAGGGCGGGTGAAGAGCTTGGGATGCCAATGGCGGGTGACCGTGCGCGCCTGATAGGCCGTGGTCCGGCTTCCGAAAGCGATCAGAACCACCACCGCGGCCGTCACCGCCACCGGCGCCGCCGAGTGCATCACGATGCACAGGGGGCAGTGGTCGGCATCGGTGTTGACCTGATGCACGTGCACCACCTGCACCACCGCCAGCAGCGTCAGCAGAACCAGACACACCACGGTGACCAGCGACAAAGCATCACGCTTAGCGCGGCGGCTTCCACCCGGAAATGTCTTCAATCCTGCCAACACACCTTCCCTGCTTTAAGAATACACACTAATGAGATGCGCTGAAGCCAAAGCGGTTATGTCCTGAACCGTTGTTTTATCCCCGTCGACAGGCCAACACTCCCCTGCCCCATGCGTCTAATCCCCGTTGATCTACACTTGGACCGGAGCTGCCGCAAGCACTTCCTATGAAACTTTTCCGCCATCTGCGCCGCCAGTTCACAGGCTCCCTCGTGATCCTGCTGGTGGCTGTGTCCGCGACATCGCTGCCTGCGCAGAAGACGCTCCCCCTCAAGCCCGACGTTCCCGGCACCGCCGTCAACCACCGCCTCATCCTCAAGGACGGCTCCTATCAACTTGTTCGAAAGTATGAGGTTGTAGGAGCCCGCGTCCGCTATATCTCCATCGATCGCGGCGGCGCAGTGGAAGAGCTGCACTTTAACCTGGTGGACTGGGACGCAACGCGCAAGTGGGAGCGCGACCAGGCTGCGCAGGCTGAAGAGGCCTCCGACGCCATGAAGGAGGCCGCGGAGATCGATCAGGAGGAGGCTGCTGCGCGGGAGGAGGCCAAGGCCCGCCGGCCGGAGGTGGCCAAGGGGCTGGAATTGCCCGACGAAAACGGCGTCTTTGCTCTGGACACTTACCAGGGCACCCCCGAACTGGTGGAGATGCTGCCCGCCGAGCTGAACGCGCAGACGAAGTCCAAGCACGGGCTCGACACCATCAACCCCATGGCCGGCGCCAAGGCCAGCCTGGAACTAGATGGCGCGCACGCCAAGGTGCACCTCCACGTCAACGACCCGGCCATCTATCTCTCGCTCAACGCCCGCGACGACGCCGAGCAGGTCATCTCCCACGCCATGACCGTGAACACCGGCGGCGCAAAGGAAGTGGCCGGGGCCAAGCACGGAGCGCACTCGGCCACCTCCGGCTTCGCCATCGTCCGCGTGAACGAGCGGAGGGCACTGCGCATCGTCGGCGCCATCCACATGAGCCCAAACGGCACGGTTACACAGGACGAAAGCGTGATTCCCACCAAGGTCGAAGTGCTGACCGGGAAGCACTGGCTCCGGATCACGCCCACGCAGCGGCTCACCATCGGCGAATACGCGCTGGTCGAGATACTCTCGTCCTCCGACATCAACCAGTCGGTCTGGGATTTCCGCGTCGACCCGCAGCTAGGCGATAATCCCCATTCGCTGGGACCCATCTACAAATAGCTGCCCCATGCTGAATGGCCAACCGCGTTACAGCGCATCCGGCGCCTTGGCCCTCGAGAATCTTTGCCGCCGCTTTTCCCACTCGCCGGAGTTGAAGAAGCGGGGGCCGACTTCGATGAGGCGGGGAATCATATTGAAGACCGCAACCCGGCTCCAGGGCCGTCCATCGCGCATGCGGAAGCCCTTCTCGTTCAGGTCGCTGACAATGGCGGAGTAGCTGAAGTCCTGCACCAGCAACTCCATCATCAGCATCAGCGCCTGATGCTCCTGGGGATGGACTTCCAGCCGCTTGCAGTCGTCGGAGACGCGCAGGCCGTAAGGGATGTCTTCGTCGAAACCGCCTTCGGGCGGGGTTTCGGAGTCGGGCAGCTCGCGCCGCCACTCGATGGAAACCATCTGCCATCCCGCCGCCGTCCTTTGCAGGATGACGTCAGGGCTGAAAGGGCCGGAAACCACATCGCGAACCCGCTCGAAATACGCCATCGGAAGCCTCCTGGGTGGTTCTGTTGCTCTTTGTGGCAGCAATTTACGTGCCAGATTCCGGAGCTTCGGCATGAATGTAAGGAGCGCAAAGACAAGGAGATCGGCGAGATCCCGGCGACCGGCGGCCGGGGCCCGGTGTTCGGTTTTGAAAGCCTGTGTGCGGTTCCGGCCAGCAAGGTCAGGGTTTCGGAAGTGCAACCTGGACACAGTCGAGGGCGTCATCCGAGGGCGTCATCGATGCGTGCCAGGAGATACCCCTCCAAAAGACTGGTTTTTGGGGCGTCGATTCTGTTCGCCTATAGTTCGCCCAGTTTGGACGCTTTTAGCCTGCATTTCTCACACGGGTCGATATTTGTAGCGAGCCTGAGTGGAGGGT
>VFSW01006419.1_pt1 | contig 17296 bp, 7 predicted proteins | sample 5358111 | NCBI WGS metagenome assembly VFSW01 (sample SAMN11554181, study PRJNA540505) | mine drainage metagenome | isolation source: sediment from site ElyBrook_90M | place: USA: Ely Copper Mine, Vershire, VT | collected 2017
CACAAAGCCGGCCAGCGCGCCCTGCGTGCTCAGATTGTCCGCGCTGCCAGTCGCCAGCACGCCGAGCGTAATCAGCAGCACGATAATCCCAGACAAGACGCCAAGGACGCCGAGGACGAGTACGATCCATGAGATGACTTTAGCGTAGGTCTCGCCTGGCTTCTTGGGCGGGTATGGGCTGTACGGGAAGTAGTAGGGGTAGGGATACCCATAGGCGGGGTAGCCATAGCTAGCGCCGTACCCATAGGGCGCGGCTTGATACACGCCCTGCGCATACGCGGGGTAGCCCGGCGCGACCGGCGCCCCCAGCGGCGCCTGGGCTGGCTGGGCGTAGAGCGCGGGCGTTGGTGGATACGCCAGCGCGGCGGGGATCACAGCGGGCGGCGCGCTCGGCCACGGCGATGCAGCGGCGAGGGCTGGCGCGGCGGGGGGCGGCGTTGGTAGTGTTGGCGCGGGCGTCACAGCGAGGGCCGCCCCTGACGCCGCATAAACGCTAGCGGGGGATGGCTCCATCGTTGCAGCGCCGACGCCGACGGACTGCGTAGAGAGGGGCGCCGCTGCGGCTGGCGAAGTCTTGATGAGCGTTGGCGCTTCGGCTCCGCTCGCGGCAGGCAGCGCCGCGCCGCATACCTTGCAGACCTGGTCGCCCGCCTCCGCCTCGAAGCCACAATGAGAGCAGAACCTGCTTGGCAACACGAATTTCCTCTCCGATGGGGGGCGAAACGCCTAGGAGTCAAGCGCCTTCCATACGACGCCACGCTAAGTATAACGCGCGGCGGTTGTGGTATTCACGCATCATCCGCTGCTGGCCGAAAGTATACGCAACGAATACGCATGGGCGTGGCGCCCGGTTGGACGCGACCACGCTACACCGCCGCCGCGACCGGGGTCGCCGGGATCGCCTCGACGGCGCCGGGGCCGAGGATGCCCTCAAGCTGCCGCTGCAACTCCGCGCAGAAGCGCACGCCGGGGCGACCAACCGTTAGCGGCAGCCGCGCCTCCCAGTGGCCATTGCGCACGTAGAGTTCGTAGCGGTCGTCGCCGGGGAAGTCGTTCAGCGCCGTCACCACATCATGGACACGCGCGGTATCCACCACCGTATTCTTGCCGCGTTGCAGGCGGATGCGCACCACGTACTCGCGGCGGTTGACCTCCTCATCGGTGAAGGTGAACGCCTCTACCGAGTCACAGACCAGTTGCGGCTCATCATCGCGCAGCTTGATATTGCCAGTGACGAGCAGCACGGCGTCCTCGCGCCAGAAATTGGCGGTCGCCTCATACGCCTTGGGGAAGACGACGATCTCGATAGCGCCCATCAAGTCTTCGAACTGCACCGCGAGCATGGTCTTGCCACCACTCTTCGTCGTGATGCGCCGCACCTCGGTGACACGCCCGCCGAGCGTCACCTTCTGCCCTGCCCACTCCTCATTCAGATGCGCAGTGTAGGTGGTGACACGCTTCTTGAGCAGGTTGGCGACGTGCGCCAGCGGGTGCGCCGAGAGGTAGAGGTTGAGCAATTCTTTCTCCCAGGCGAGCAATTGCTGCTTGGGATGGTCCGGTACGTCGGGCAATGTGAAGCCGTTGGCGGCGGCGCCTGCGCCGCCATCAAACGCATCAAAGAGGCTGACCTGCCCGACCTCGCGCATCTTGCGCTGCTGTTGCCCGAAGGCGAGCGCGCGATCCAGCCCGGCCAGCAGTTGGCTGCGCCGCCCCAGCGAGTCGCAGGCCCCCGCCTTGATTAAGCACTCGACGGCGCCGCGCGTCAGGTTCTTGCTATCGGTGCGGGCGAAGATGTCGGCGAGCGTGGTGAAGGGGCCATCGCGCCGTCGCGCCTCCAGCAGCTCTTCGATGGGGCGCGTCCCCACGTTCTTGATCGCGACCAACCCAAAGCGCACGCCCCAACGCGGCTCCGTTGCCCCGGCGGGCGCGGCGTCGGTGGCGGGCGCGTCGCCCGTCGCGTCGGGCGCTACGGGGGCGAGCGCCTCGACGGTGAAGCCGCTCTGGCTGGTGTTGACATCGGGCCGCAGCACCTCGACGCCCATCCGGCGGCACTCATCCACCGCCGCGACGACCTTCTTCGCGTCGCTAGCCTCGGTGGTGAGCGTCGCCGCCATGAACTCCGCCGTGTAGTTGGCCTTCAGGTACGCCGTCTGGTACGCCACGAAGGCATACGCGGCGGCATGGCTGTTGTGCGAGACGATGCGGTTGGCGATGAAGTTGAGCGGCCCATCCGGAGCCATCTCCACATCGTAGGTCATCGCGGCGCCACAGGGGGTGACGCTGACGATGGGGTCGCCATTCGCGGCGTGGGCAACGCCAAGATGTTGCAGCACGGTTGGCTTGAAGTCTTCGGGCGTCACAACGACATAGGGCAGGTCGCCATACTTCTCGGCGAAGTATCGCTCCGTCCGATCCATGCCGTCCATCTCCCAATAGACGCCGTTGAAGTAGAAGTCGCAGATGCGCCCGTTTGCCAGCACTTTGTGCATCTCGAACTCGATGCCCTGCGTGATCAGCCACTCACACATATCGCGCTCAGGCTGGCTAGCACACCACATGCCGTTTGAGGCGATGGAGCATCGGCCATACCCTGGGCCAGTGTCATAACACGACCGACTGCTAGCGATGGATTTAGCGATGAATTGCGCACGCCATTCGGGGTCGTTGGCGTAAAGCCATTTGACACGCTCATGCGCTGCGGCGATACCAATACGTCGAATGTGGGGGTATCGCTCGTGCATCCGCAGCATATGCTGGCGCTTGGCTTCTGGATCGCGGGTCGCCTGATAGGCGCTCACACGCTGACTGACGCGAGCGCGCTGATCAGGCGTGCGGTTGCGACGAGTGATGCTGGCGCGTCTGGCGGCGCGCATATTCTCGGATACACGCCGAGGAGCCACGATCAGTTCGCTGCCCACGCGCAGCGCGCCCGCCTCGCGGTAGCCCTCGGTGGTGAGCAGGCGATGCTCCGGCGTCACCTTGATCGACTTGCCGGAGGCCGTGCGGATCTCCAGCAGCGCCTTGTGGCCGGTGCGGACGATGCGCGCGACTTTGTGTGGCCTAATCTGCCCATCCGGCCACATCGCCATGATCTCAGCAGGCGGCTGCTTGTAGGCGGCGGAGAGCGCTAGGCGGCTGCCATCGGGGAGTTGTAGCTCAGTCGAACCGTGGGCGCACTTGTTAAATCCGTAGCCAGCGAAGGGTTCGATGAAGGCGAAGATGTCTTCGGCGACCTTCACTTTGACGCCGTGCTTCTCGCAGCCCTGGATGAACTTCTCGCGGTACTTGACCATCTCCTCGCGGTTTTTCTTGGACATCGCCTTGCGGAACTTATCCACCTCGCCCCAGCTAAAGCCCGCCAGTTCCAGCGCAATCAGCAGCACCTGGTCTTGATACACGATGACGCCGTAGGATTCGCGCAGCACCGGCTCTAGCCGGGGGTCGAGATACTTGATCTCAGCCTCGCCGTGCTTGGCTTTGATGAACTGCGGGATCGAGTCCATCGGGCCAGGGCGATAGAGCGCGACCATCGCCATCACGTCTTCGATGCAGGTCGGCTTCAACTCGCGGATGTACGTCCGCATGGCGCCCGACTCTAGCTGGAAGACGCCGGTCGTCTCGCCCAGGCTGAGCAGGTCATACGTCTTGGTGTCGTCGGTGGTCAGGCGGTCGAGATCAATGTCTATGCCGCGCGTCTCCTGGATGAAGCGGCGGCAGTTCATCAGGATCGTCAAGTTGGAGAGGCCCAGGAAGTCGAACTTGATCAGGCCGAGGTCTTCAATGTGGCCCTGCTCATACTGCGAGACCAGCCAGGTATTGGTGGGGTCTTTGTAGTCGCGCAATTGCAGCGGCACCGTCTCATCCAGCGGATCGCGCGAGATGACCACCCCGGCGGCGTGGATGCCCGTGCTGCGGACGGTGCCTTCCAGCGTCAGCGCCATATCCACCAATTGGCGGATCTGCGCGCTCTGCTCGTAGGTCTGCTTGAGTTCGCGCACGCCATCCAGTGATCCCTGAAGCGAGCTGTTGGGGCCGCTGGGGATCAGCCGCGCCACGCGGTCGGCCTCGGTCTGCATGCCCATCACGCGGCCCACGTCGCGCACCGCCGCCTTGGCCGCCATTGTGTTGAATGTGACGATCTGGCCGACGTGATCCCAGCCGTACTTCTCGGCGACGTAGCGGATCACTTCCTCACGTCGGTCGTCGGGGAAGTCCATATCAATATCGGGCATGCCCATGCGTTCGGGGTTGAGGAATCGCTCGAAGATCAACGCATAGCGCAACGGGTCTACGTTGGTGATGCCCAGCACATAGGAGATCAGGCTGCCCGCCGCCGAGCCGCGCGCTACGCAGCGCATGCCGTTGCTGCGGGCGTAGTTCACGTAGTCCCACACGATCAGGAAGTATGAGATCAGGCCCTTGGATTGGATGATGCCGAACTCATAGTCTATCCGCCGCTGCACTTCGTCGCTCATCGCGCCGAAGCGTTCGACGACGCCGAGCTGGCAGAGATGGTAGAGATACGCTTCCTGGTTCTCGAACTGCGCAGGGATGGGGAAGTGGGGCAGCAGACTCTCGCTGAGGGCGATCTCCACCTCGCACATCTCGGCGACGCGCATGGTGTTGGTCAGCGCCTCTGGCGTCTCTGGGAAGAGCCGCGCCATCTCCTCTGGCGTCTTCAGGTAATACTGCGAGCTATCGAACTTCATGCGTTTGGGGTCTTCGACCGTCTTGCCAGTCTGGATGCAGAGCAGGACATCCTGCGCGGTGGCGTCGGCGGCGGCGACGTAGTGCAGGTCGTTGGTGGCCAGCAGCGGCGCGCCCGTCTCGCGGCTGAGCGTGTAGAGCAGCCGATTGAGTTTGCCCTGGGGCGACTCCGCCGCCTCGTGATCCTGTATCTCCAGGTAGAAGTGGTCGGGGCCGAAGACATCCTGATACCAACGCACGGCGGCGCGGGCGCCGTTCAGGTCTTCGCGCAGCAGCAGTTCGGGAATCTCGCCGGAGAGGCAGCTCGACGTGGCGATCAGCCCCTCGGCGTGTTCGGCCAGCATCTTCTTATCCATGCGGGGCCGCGCCTGGAAGCCGCGTGTATGGGCCAGCGTGGTCAGCTTGAGCAGGTTGTGATAGCCGACCTGGGTGCGCGCCAGCAAGACCTGGTGGTTATACTCGTAGCGTCCGGTTTTCTCCTCCAAAGACGGGACTAGGTAACCTTCCACGCCAATAATTGGTTTAATGCCCGCCGCCTTGGCGGCTTTGTAGAACTCTAGGGAGCCGTACATCGTGCCGTGGTCGGTCAGCGCGAGGGCGTTCATGCCGCCCGCCTGGGTGGCGGCGATCAGGCGTTTGAGCTTCGATTGGCCATCCAGCAAGCTATATTCCGAATGCACATGCAGATGCGTAAAGTCGGCCACAATGGCTCCTCCCTGGTTCGTTTGTGTAGAACGTACTTCCTACTACACAAACGAACCAGGGGGGCCAATCAAGCGATGGGTAGCCGACAATCCCTATGGCTGCATGCGGCGGGATTTGCGAAATGGCTGGCTAGCGTTTGCGCGGCATCAGTGAGAGCCGGGGTCTAGATCCACATACACATTCTTGACTTCAGTGTAGAGGTGGAGCGCGTGCATGCCCAACTCACGCCCAATGCCCGATTGTTTGTAGCCGCCGAAAGGCGCCTGAACGTGGACGCTGCTATTGCTGTTGATACTCATCACCCCTGTGCGAACACCACGGGCCACACGAAGCGCGCGGCCTAGATCGCGTGTCCACAAGGAGCCGGAGAGGCCGTAGGGCGAGTCATTGGCCTGCCGCACAGCGTCAGCTTCATCCACAAAGGGAATGATGCACACAACGGGGCCGAAGATTTCTTCGCGCGCGACGCGCATCGTGTTGCGCGCATCCGCCAGCGTCGCTGGCAGCAGAAAACTACCGGAATCCAGGCTGCTCTGTGTTGGCGACTCACCCCCAGTGATGAGATGCGCGCCTTCCTCCTGGCCAAGACGCAGATAGTCCAGACTCCGTTGCTTCTGGCCAGCGGAGATCATGGAGCCGATCTCGGTCTCCGGCGCCATAGGGTCGCCCACACGCAGGCGGCGTGTGCGTGCGGCAAAGCGCTCGGTGAATTCCTCTACGACCGACTGCTGGACGAAAATGCGTGTGCGGGCGCAGCAATCTTGGCCAGCGTTGGCGAAGGCGCTCATGGGTATCCGTTCGCTGGCCCACTCTATATCGGCGTCCGCGAAGACGATGCAGGCGGACTTACCACCCAGTTCGAGCGAGACGCGCGTGATATTGTCGGAGGCGGCGCGCAAGATGGTTCGACCAACCTCAGTAGATCCCGTGAAGGCTATTTTATCCACGCCAGGGTGACGCGCCAGCGCCATGCCTGCCGTCGCGCCATCCCCGGTGAGCACATTGACGACCCCTGCCGGGACGCCCGCCTCCAGGCAGATATCGCCAAGCGCAAGCGCCGTCAGTGGTGTGAGGCTGGCTGGCTTCAAGATCGTGGCGCAACCGACAGCGAGGGCAGGGGCCAGTTTCCAGGCCGCGATGACGATGGGGAAGTTCCAGGGGACAATCTCTGCGACCACGCCGACCGGCTCGCGCGTGGTGAAATCGAATCCCGACGCGCCCATTGGAATCGTCTCGCCAAAGAGCTTGTCGGCGGCTCCCGCATAATACTCGAACGTATTGGCGGCGCCGCCGACTTCATCGCGCGCGTCGGCGATCGCTTTGCCGCTGTTGCGTGTCTCCAGTTCAGCCAGGGCGCCGAGCCGCTCACGGATCAACTCCGCGATCCGACGCAGCACACGCCCCCGGTCGGCGGCCTTCATCTTGGGCCAGGAACCCTCGTCGAAGGCGCGCCGCGCCGCGGCAACTGCACGGTTGACATCTTCTTCACCGGCCAACGCGACCTCAGCCAGCGCCTCCCCGGTCGCTGGATTAGCCGTCTGGAAGGTTTTTCCCTCGGCGGCAGGGACGCGCTTGCCATCCAGCAGTAACCCCTCAGTGGGGAGATGAGCCTGCGCTGACATTACCTAGTCCTTTCGCCCGGAACGCTGCCAGAAGGATGTATCAGACGCCTCCGGGGAAACAAGGGATGATTAGAAGTAATTGACAGTGACGCCACCGTCTACCGCGAACGTATTGCCGGTGATCCAGCTTGATTCATCGGAGGCGAGGAAGACCCCCGCGTTCACGATGTCTTCCGCCGTCCCAAAGCGCCCCATTGGGATGCGACGCAGCCGTTTATTGCGCTCTTCCTCACTGGTCCAGAGTTGGCGCAGCATGGGGGTCTCGACGGGGCCTGGGCAGAGCGCGTTGGCGCGGATGCCATGCGGGCCATACTGCACGGCGAGCGAACGGGTCAGCGAGAGTACCCCACCCTTGCTGGCGGTGTAGGCGTCCTGTGGGACGGTGCAGCCCAGAATTGCCACGAACGACGCAATGTTGATGATCGATCCCCCGCCGACCTTGAGCAACTCTGGGATGCCATATTTGCAGCAGAGAAAGACGCCCTTGAGGTTGATATCTAACACGCGCGCCAACGTCTCTTCGCTCGTCTCCTCGACGGAGGTATCTTCGTTGGGCATAATGCCTGCGTTGTTGTACAGCACATTGAGCGCGCCAAACGCCCGAACGCCCTCGGCGATCACCCGCTGTACGTCCGCGCCTATCGCCACATTGCCGGGAACGCCGATGATCTCGCCTTTGGCGTCGCGTACCATCGTGACGGTCTCGTGTAAGGCTCCCTCCGCGATGTCATTGGCGATGACCTTCGCGCCCTCGCGTGCGAAGGTCATCGCCGCCACCTGGCCCATGCCACTGCCTGCTCCAGTGACGAGAATGACTTTCTATGCCAATCGCATAACATACCTCCTGCCTCCCCTGATGGGACGGCGTCTGTTCGGTGCGGTTAGGCGCATTCTAGGTGCGGTTAGATGCGTTCTTAGATGCGTTCAAAGTAGCGGTTCAATTCCCAGTTGGTGACTGAGCGGTCATAGGCCGCCTGTTCTTCGCGGGCTGCGTTCAGATAGTGGTTGACCACCTGCTCGCCAAACGCATCCTTCGCAATCTGACTGTGTTCGAGGCCGTGGATGGCTTCGTACAGCGCCCCCGAGACGTGCGGCGCGCTGCGTTGGCCTACCGTCTCATAGGCGTCGCCAGTGAACATCTCTGGCAATTCCAGGCGCTGCTCGATGCCCGCGATGCCAGCGGCGATCGTGGCGGCAAACGCTAGGTAGGGATTCGCGTCAGCGCCAGGTACCCGGTTCTCCACGCGCAGGCTCTCGTGTTCGCCGATCACACGCAGGCCGCAGGTACGATTGTCGTGGCCCCAGACGAGCCGGATGGGAGCAAATGTCCCTTCACGGTAGCGTTTGTACGAGTTGATGAAGGGCGCATAGAAGTACATCAACTCACGCGTATAGGCGAGTTGCCCTGCCAGGTAGTGCTGAAACATCTGGGACATGCCCAGCGGTTGCTGCTCATCCCAGAAGACGGCCCGATGAGCGGCGTCCCAGAGGCTGGAGTGGAGGTGAAAGCTGCTACCAGCATAGTCCGCGTTCCACTTCGCCATAAAGGTGAGCGAGACTCCATTGAGGGCGGCAATTTCTTTCTCCCCGTGTTTATAGAGGACGTGGCGATCGGCCATCTCAACCGGATCGGCGTATTTCAGATTGAGTTCTTCCTGCCCCGGCCCCCACTCGCCTTTGCTCCCCTCCACCGGGATGCCCGCCTGATTCATGTAATTGCGAATCTGGCGCACGATGCCTTCGTCTTTGGTAGTGGCGAGGATGTGATAGTCCTGAATGTAGGTTCCATAGGGGGTTACACTCTGGTACTGACTGCTCCGTGCGGCTTCGTAGGTATCGCGGAAGAGGTAGAACTCCAGCTCGGAGGCGACCTTCGCGGTGTAGCCCAATGCCGCCAGTCGTTCCACCTGCCGCTGGAGGATGCGGCGTGGCGCGACCTCAACGGGTTCGCCAGCGTCGGTATAGACATCGCCGATCACGATGGCGGTCTTCTCCAGCCAGGGAACGAGGCGCAGCGTCTGATGATCGGGCAGCACCTTGAAATCCTGATAGCCGGTACGCCAATTGGTGATCTTGAATCCAGGGAGGGTATTCATCTCGACATCGGTGCCGAGCAGATACGAGCAGTGATGTGAACCCTCACGCGCTGCATGTTCGAGGTAAAAGTGGGCGTCCAGGCGTTTCCCTACCAACCGCCCTTGCATATCGGGCATCGTCGTCAGGACGGTGTCGATCTTGCCTTCACTCACCATGCGCTCCAGAGACGCGAGATCTCTTGGCTCCGCTCGTTCGTCGTCCATTTTAATCAAATGTGCGGCGTGGAGACCCCCGCCTTCAGGCGTGGGGCGGCAACGCCGCCTCCCCTTTCGTGTAGCTATAGCCATCGCCTCGATGCAGGGCGTGGCAATACTTGTAGTAGATGCCTTGAATGGTTCCGGCAGCGGTCTTGAGGTTGCAGTATCCCGTGGCGCGGATGGCGATGCGTCCCACGTAGGTTCCCGTTTTGACGCTGGGCGGAGGCACGATAGCCCGCACGATGTCTCCGGTGCGGAAGCCCCCCACCACACTGGTCGCTTTGGGCGCTTTGCCGGGAAACCCGAACGCATTCGGACGGCACATCTGTCGGCTGTGCCGCCCCATTGCCTGGATGGCCAGCGGGGTGACGCCCTGCGCGCAGAGGGACGCTGGCGTGCTCGCCCCAACACAGGCCGCATCGATCCAGTGCGTTTTGGGCAAATCGCGCTGGGTGCGGTTCCACTTGGTTCTACCGCCGGTTCCCGTCTCGACGGGGAGTCCCGATTGCGTCAACCGTTCATAGAGCGCCCAGCGGGTGCTGTTGACGGCGGCAGCGTCCTTCAGCGGTTTGCCCGCCTGAGCCTGCACCTCAGGATGCTCGTACTCGGTCGCTGTGCGGTCGCCTTTGGCCTGATTGCAGGAGTGGCAAGCCAGCGCGAGGTTCGAGATGCGGTTCGAGCCACCCCGGCTGCGCGGGAGAATGTGATCCACCTCCCAGCGTGTCGCTTCCTGCTGGCAATACGCGCACCGATACCCCCACTTGAGGAGCAGGTATTCGCGCACCTCCCATCCCGCCAGGGTTCCTTGCTGGTACTCGATGCCGGTGGTCTCCGGATGTTCGATGAGTTGAGGATCAAACCGCACCAACTCCAAAGAAATATCCGAGATGGGCGCGTAGCGACGCAGCCGCTCGACCCAGGTCACCACATTTTGGACACGACTCGCCAGTGACGGCGGGAGCCAGCCCTTGGGCCGGGTGCGATTGTCGAAGCGGGGCTGGCGATAGCGGGTGTGGCGCTGGCGCCGCCCCCGTCGGGTCGCGCGGCGCGCGTCAAGTGCGTCTTTCACCTGCTGCCCACGATGGGAAACCTCAGCGGCCCATACTACCTCGCCAGTGGCCTCGTTGACTATCGCAAGGCCCGTCGTTTTGCTCCCCGGATCCACCTTCACCCGCAATGGCGGCGTTACCGTTCCTGATGGGGGGTGTTTCAGGATGATGGTGAAGGGGTAGCGACGCAGCACGGCAGCCTTGTGCTGGGTCAGCAGCCATCGTGCGCGTGCGGGTCGGCAAGGACTCAGCGGGGCGCGCTCCGCACTCACCACCAAGACTCGTTGCATGCCGTGTTCCTTTTCTTCCCGTGAGGGACCTCCCCAATGGGAGGACAACTGGTTGCCCAGGTAAGGTTCCCCTCGTCAAGGTTAGCCGAAGGTTTGTGTGTGAGCAGCACGGGCCTTCCCAATCGACCTATTTAACCACTCACCGCAGAGCGGAAGACTGAGGCGCTATCCTCCGGTGCCTATGTATTCTCCGGTAACATAGCCCATGCGGGCTGAGACTGGTCAGAAGCAGGGCATGCTCAGCACATGCCCCCCCCATTCAGGCGTGGGGGCGCTGACAACCATAACACAAGGTGATGATGGGGGGGCATTGCGCGCCACTGCGCAAGACGCGCCAGGGGAACACCCAACTGCGGCGTTCCCCTGGCGAAGACCTTCGGGCCACCAGTAAGAACCGTCTCCGCGAGCCTACTGTGTTGTGACTTCCGACTCGTGATAGATACTTTCGCGCTCGATCACGGATTCGATCTTCTCCAACGCAGCCTCATCACCCTGGATCACCGGTCCCTTGAAGGATTTCCGTTGACTGATCAGCCACCAGAAGGTCAACACCATCACGCACCCAACGATGATGACTGAGGCGTAGTTGAAGTTCGCTCCCGTGATCGGAAAGGTCTCTGGTGTCAGGAACAGCACGGAGATGAAGACGACCCAGAGCACCGCGACCCAGCCAATTGGCTTGCTCCAGCGGCCCAGATTCCACGGGCCAGGCGTAAAGCTTGGGGCCAGCAGGCGAACGAACGTCGGCAGCACGTAGGCGATATAGATGGCCACCGTCCCGACCGACACGAGCGCATAGAAGGCAACGGTATTGCCAAAGATCGCCGGAATGCAGAGGATGAAGGCGGCGGCGCCCGCCAGCCAGACGGCATTCGCGGGAATGCGACGACGGTTGAGATGATGCCAGAACCTTGAACCAGGGACAGCGCCATCCCGTGAGAACGCATAGATCATGCGTGAGTTGGCCGTCACCGAGGACATCCCACAGAAGAACTGGGCGATGAGGATCAGGCCAAAGATGACGAATGCGGCGTCACTTCCCAGGCCACTGGCAAGAATGGTTTGTACGGCGTTGGTTCCCTGGTTGGCGATATACGCCAGCCCAGTGCCACCCACGGCTTTGGGCGCGCTATCGGGGATAGCGATCGCCAGACCAATCACCAGAATGTACCCAACCACTGCCGAGACGAGAATGGACATCACGATGCCCCACGGCGCACGCCGCGCGGCGCCAACGGTCTCTTCCGAGACATGCGCTGAGGCGTCGTAGCCGGTCAGCGTGTACTGTGCGAGGAGGAGGCCCAGCAGGAAGCCATACCATGCGGGTATGCCGACCACCCCCAGGGTATCGCTGCCCGTGAAGAGGAACCCAAAGGCATTGGCATGGTGGGGCGCGAAGAGTACCAGCGCGCCCACGACGAGGAGCACGCCGCCAATATGCCACCACACGCTGACATCGTTGAGGAGCGCGACGAGGCGGATGCCATAAACGTTCATCAAGCAGTGGACGAACAGGATGATAGCGTAGGTGACCACCCACCAGTGGGCGATATAGATCGGATTCGGGTCGCTGATCGCGCTCGCGAGGAAGGGGAGCTTCGCGCTAAGCCAAGCGTCCAACAGCACCGCTAGACCGAAATCAATGCTGGCGGTGATACCCACCTGGCCGATCAGATTGAACCAGCCTGTATACCAGCCCCAGGCAGGGCCGCGCAGCTTAGACGCCCAATAGTACAGCCCCCCGGCGGTTGGGTAGGCGGAGGCCAGTTCGGCCATCGAAAGGCCAACCAGCGTTACAAACACTGCGACGAGTGGCCAGCCAATGGTGGCAGCGAGTGGCCCACCATATAGGAGGCCAAAACCGAAGGTTGAGACGCCTCCGGTCAGGATGGAGATGATGGTGAATGAGATGGCAAAGTTCGAGAAGCCACCCATCTCACGGAAGAGTTCCTGAGCATAGCCCAGGCCATGCAGCCGCTTGATGTCCTGCTGGATGAGCGTCTCTTTCGCTGAGGTTTGCGTTGACATTGCTGGTAACCTCCAGAGTATGAGGCCTGCATGCGGCGACTACCGCATGCGCTTAGGGGCCAAATTGCATACTACTTCGATGAAGCGTTTGCTGACGCCCACCTCACTTTCTACCGTCTGTCCTGTTACCGTCGTCGTAGCGGAGTCGGCCTGCGGCGCCGCAGACGCAGCCGGGTGTGCAGAAACGAGCAATTGCCACGATCGTGTTTGCCAACCAAGATCAGGCCAAGACGCTGGAGAAAAATCTGGCTGTAGGCAAAAAGAGAGGTGTCTTGCCCATTGGTTCTATTGCCAACTGAAGAGACATGGCGCTGGACATCTGACAGGCTGCGGGTGTATTGGAGTCAGTATAGGGTGATAAACAAGATGTACGAGCTAGCCAAAAGGTGAGGTTTTTGGGGGAGTAGACCTCACGAAATGGTGGGAATCCTTGCCCACCACTGGTGGTGTGGTTAGCGGAGGAGACCCCACTTGCGCGCCTGGTTGATGGCTTCTACACGCGACGAGGATTGCAGTTTCTGATAGAGGTTCATCGCGTGAAATTTGACCGTGGCTTCTGAGACGCACAGGCGTTGCGCGATGGCGCGATAGCGCATACCCTGGGCCAGCATCTCCAGCGTTTCATGCTCACGCGGGGTCAAGCGACCGACATGCGGATTCACCAGTAGCCCCATGCGGCCTTGCAGACGCGCCGCGATGTTCGGCGAGAAGACGGAATGCCCCGCCGCCGCCGCTTGGATGGCCTCGACAAGCTGAGGGATGGGCATGTCTTTGCTGAGATAGCCGACGGCCCCTTCACGCAACGCGGCGGCTACGTTGGCGTCATCGCCGAAGGCTGTGAAGATGATGATCTGTGTAGCGATCGCCTGAGCGCGCAGTTCGCGGAGCGCCACCAGCCCATCCTGATCGGGCAGTTGCATATCCAGCAACAACACCTCTGGCGAGCGCTCGCGCACGAGGAGAATCGTCTCGCGCGCAGTAGATGCGACACCTACCACGCGCAGGGTGGGCGTCGCGGAGAGCGCCTGGCGCAGCCCTTCACGGGTGGCAGGGTGGTCATCGGCCAGGAACACTGTTATCGCCTTCTGTGCGCTTGGCGTTTCAGCTTCAGGCGCACTGATCCGATCCGTCACCTGTGTCGGCTCATCGAATGAACCGCTTCCACCGCTCCCGATGAACAGGTCGTCTCTGGTTTGTTTCACTTCACTGGTTGCGGCGTCCATCGCAACTGGTGGGACATGACATGCGATGTACTCACGTTTGATGAGTTCTAGCGCATGGCGGGGCAACGTCACTGCGATACGGGTACCCCAGCCGGGCGCGCTTTCGATCTGGAGCCACCCGTTCAGCAACCGCGCTCGTTCACGCATCCCTCGCAGCCCCATTCCTCCGTCTGTGTGGCGCATGCTGCGCGCGTTGTGTTCGCTGTGGCGAGAGGTCTCACTTGATGGGGTGGTTATCGCGTGTCTCTCGGTGGTCTGAACATCGAATCCCACCCCATCATCGCTGATCAGCAGGCGGAGTCCTGCGGCGCCAAACTGGAGGACAACACTGACCGACGTCGCGTTCGCATGACGCGCTACGTTGTGGAGTGATTCGCGCGTCATGAGCAAGAGTTCCCGCTGAATATTCGGCGCCAACGGGATAGGATGCCCCTTTTGCTCGAACCGCGCCCGCACGCCCGTCTCTGTGCTCCAAGAGATGACCTCTCGCTCCAACGCTTCGCGCAGGGTGGCGTATTCCAGGGTGGCGGGAGGCAGGTTCAAGACGGAGCGACGCGCTTCATCCAGGCTCTCCCGCGCAAGCGTGCGTACCTGCCGGAGACGTTCGTGGAGCGTCTCCGGCGCTTCGTGTGGGCTGGCCTCAATCTCTTCCAGCTTCCGTACGATAGAAAGCATTGAGTGCGCCAGCGTGTCGTGCAGGTCGCGCGCAAGCCGGGCGCGCTCTTCAGCGGCGCCCAAGAGGCGGCTCTGCTCGTAGAGTGTGGCATTCTCGATGGCAAGCGCAATCTGGCTGGCGAAGGTGGCTAGCAAACGAACATCATGCTCTGTCAAATCCGCAGTTCCGTAGCCGCGTCCTACATTCATCACGCCGATGGAACGCTCGTGTGCGCGGAGTGGTACCGTCGCGTAGCGTACAATCCCGTTGCGTTGGCAAAAGGCCCAGTCGAAGCTGGAGCGTGGAACCGTAGAGAGATCGTTTGTGATAAGCGCTTCGCCCCTCGTGAAGACCGTAGAGAGCGGGCTGCGATCCGAAGCAATCCCTGCGCCGACCAACCCAACGATTGAGCCACCATGGAGCGCCCGGACGCGCAGCCGATCATCTTCGTCGGGGAGCAGGATCCAACTGACCTGGCACGAAAGGAGTTCCGCAACCTTCGCCACCGTCGTCGTCAGGATGGTATCGAGCTGGAGCGAGGCGCTCAATGTCGCGCTCAGATCCGTCAGCGCCAGCAGTTCGGTGTTCCGCTGGGCGGCCTCGAAATAGAGTTCGGCGAAGCGCACGCGCCATTCCTCATGCCACGTATAGAGAAAGTTGAACGCTTGCGCCATTGGCGCAAGTGAATTCGTCCCATGGATCATCTCAGGTCGTCGCGCCTGCAAGAAGGCCAGTGGATCGGTGATAGCGGGGGCGAGATAGCGTGCGAAGCCCTCAATGAATGTGGCATGAGCGCTGGTAAAGGCGTTCACCGTATTCGCGCCGGTGTCTATGATTGCCAGCACCTCGTCGCCCAGAATGACTGGGACGCACAATTCGGCGCGTACAGAGTTGTCATTGCGGATGTACTGCGCTGCCTGGCTGACATCGTTGACGAGAATGGTGCGCCGACCGAGATGGCACTTGCCGAGCAAACCCGTCCCAAACGGTTGGGTGTAGACGCCGGGTTGGAAATTAGGAAAGAAGAGGCCCTCACGCACCTGTAGCTGATACAAGCTGTGCATGTGATCGAGCATAACAAAATTCATCTCCTGGAAGCCGAAGAAGGTCGCCAGGGCGCGTGCGGTGTCTGCGAGCAGCGCGTTTACCACCTCACGTTGAAGGGTCGGTGGGAGCGCCGAGGCTAAAAGCGCCGACGGATCGCGACGCAAATCCATGAGCAACGCCATGCCCTCGTCGCGAGCGTCGTGAGAATCGTGAGAATACTGGATCGCTACGCGGTTGTAGGCGTGCGCAAGAAGATCGTATACCGTCATGTGGAGCGCGCCAGTGGAGATGGCTTGGAGTTCATCTTGGATTTCAGGCGCCGTCGGGACTACTGAAGGAAGCGACGACCGCTGATAGCGGCGCGTGCGCTGGCGCGCAGAGATCACGGCGCCTTTCGATCTGGGCATGGGCATGGCTCGCTTTCCACAGACAGGGGCGAGAGCGTTTCGTAGCCTATTTTAGCACCTCTCCCAACTAAGGGCGCGTCTGCATGTAGGGGCGCCGATCAGTGTCAAGGCGCCTGCCTTGGACGCGCGATACCGTCATGCACAAACGATCAGCCGCTCACCAGTCGAAGGCGCGGGTCAGCCATTCGCGGCTATAGTAGATGGCGAGCGGGCTGCCGTGTGGGCAGACGGCGGCGACGCCGACACCGCGCAGATCGGCCAGCAGCGCGCGTTGCTCCGGCAGGCTCAGCGTGCGCCCGCGACGGATCGCGGAGCGGCAGGCGAGCGCGACGCAGACGTGATCGAGCCAGTCGTCGCGCTCCTCGGCGGCGTCCTGCGCCAGCTCGCGCGCGAAGGCCGCCGCGCTCTGCGTCGCCCCTGGCACGGCTGGCAGCGCCCGCACCAGAAAGACACTGCCACCGAACGGCTGGCACTCCAGCCCCAGCGCCGCCAACTCGTCCAGCCGTGTGGTGAGCGTCGCGGCCTGCCCCGGTGTCAGCTCGATCAGCAGTGGCTCCAACAGCAGTTGCCCCGGCAGGGTCGCGCGCGTCTCATCGGCTGCGGGTGTGGCGCCCGTGGCGTCGTCGCTAGGCGCTAGCGCCCTATCCACAGTGGCGCCCGTTGTCGCGCCCGCAGCAGCGCCCGTCGTATGCTCTGCCTCGGCGCAATCGCCCCCGAATCGCTGGCGCAGGGACTGCCGCAGTCGCTCGTACAACACGCGCTCGTGGGCGCGATGTTGATCCACCAGGAAGAGGCTTCCCGCCGATGACTGCGCCAGGATCAGCGTCGCGTCGAACTGGGCCAGCGGCTCCAGATCGGGCAGTGCGGCGGCGATGGGCGCGCCGTCGTCCAGCCACCCCGTCGCCGACCACCCGCCCGCGCCGCCGAGCGGGCCATAGCGTCCGCGCGACTCGCCGAGGCGCAGGCCGCGCCGCCGCTGGCCGTTGGGCAGCCGAAGTTGCGTGGGCGGCGCGAACTGCGCGCCGAGCGGGTGGCCCGTCGCGGTGGCGATGCTGATCGGCGCAGCGCCGAGCGTGGCGTGGGCGCCCTGCCGCAGCGCCGCCGCCAGCGCCTGCTCGTCGCGTAACAGCGCCTCGCTCTTCGCCGGGTGTATGTTGACATCCACCCGGTCGGGGGGGGGGGGGCGGGGGGCGGGCCCCCCCCGCGGGGGGGCGGTGGGGTGGGGGGGGGGGGGGGCCCGCGCGCCGGGGGGCGGCCCCCCCCCCGGGG
>VFSW01006420.1_pt1 | contig 17295 bp, 11 predicted proteins | sample 5358111 | NCBI WGS metagenome assembly VFSW01 (sample SAMN11554181, study PRJNA540505) | mine drainage metagenome | isolation source: sediment from site ElyBrook_90M | place: USA: Ely Copper Mine, Vershire, VT | collected 2017
CGGTTGATATCGAATCGGAAATGAAGAAGTCGTACCTCGATTACGCCATGAGCGTGATCATTGGCCGCGCCCTGCCCGATGTGCGCGACGGCTTGAAGCCGGTCCACCGCCGCATTCTGTTCGGCATGTACGAACTCGGTCTCACGTCCACCAAGGCCTACCGCAAGTGCGCCAAGATCGTCGGCGAAGTGCTGGGCAAATTTCATCCCCACGGCGACACGCCCGTGTACGACGCACTGGTCCGCCTGGCGCAGGATTTCAACATGCGCTATCCGCTGGTGGACGGCCAGGGCAACTTCGGCTCGGTGGACGGCGACCCGCCCGCGGCGATGCGCTACACCGAAGCGCGCCTTTCGAAAATCGCCGAGGAAATGCTCGCGGATATCTCAAAGGAAACGGTCGATTTCGTTCCCAACTTCGACGAGAGCGAGCACGAACCGACCGTCCTGCCGACGCAGATTCCGAATTTGCTGGTCAACGGTTCCTCCGGCATCGCGGTCGGAATGGCCACCAACATCCCGCCGCACAACCTGAAGGAAACCGTGGAGGCCGCGATTCTGCTGATCGAGGAGCCCGAGGCGAACCTCAAGAAGGTAATGAAGCTGGTTCCCGGCCCGGATTTTCCCACCGGGGGCTACATCTACGGCCGCGAAGGAATCGAGCAGGCGTACAAGACCGGCCGCGGCTCGTTTCATGTGCGCGCCAAGGCCGCCATCGAGCAGCGCGGCAAGGACCGTCCGGACATCGTCGTCACCGAACTGCCCTATCAGGTCAATAAGGCCCGCCTGATCGAGCACATCGCCGAGCTGATTCAGAACAAAAAGATCGAGGGCATCGCCGACGTGCGCGACGAAAGCGACCGCGAAGGCATGCGCATCGTGATCGAAGTGAAGCGCGACGAGGAACCGCAGCTCATCCTCAACCACCTGTTCAAGCACACGCAGATGCAGGAATCGTTCGGCATGATTCTGCTGGCCATCGTGGCCGGGCAGCCGCGCGAGCTCGGCCTGCTCGAACTGCTGCGCCTGTTCATCGAGCACCGCGTCGACGTGGTCCGCCGCCGCACCGAGTTCGACCTGCGCAAGGCCCAGGAGCGCGAGCACATTTTGCTCGGCTACCGCATCGCACTGGACTACATCGACGACGTCATCAAGATCATTCGCGGGTCGTCGAGCCGCGCCAACGCCCGCGAGAATTTGCACGAATTCTTCGAGAACAAGCCGGTGCGCGTCCTGGTGGGCGGCAAGGAAACCACGCTGCGCGGCGTGAAGCTCGACGCCAAGAAATATGCGGTGAGCGGCAGCGACATCGGGCTGAGCTACATTCAGATCGACGCCATCCTCGAACTGCAACTGCACCGCCTCACGCAGCTCTCCGTGGACGAAATCCTCAAGGAGCTCGCGCAAATCCGCGAACGCATCGCCGGGCTGAAGGAAATCCTCGGCAGCGAGAAGAAGCTCAAGGCCGTCATCGTGGCCGAGCTGCGCGAGATCCTGAAATCCTACGGCGACGAGCGCCGCACGCAGATTGTGGACCGCGTCGAGGAGATCAAGCTCGAGGATCTGATTAAAGACGAGGAAATGGCCATCACCGTCAGCCACGCGGGCTACATCAAGCGCACGTCGGTGGACGTCTATCGCCACCAGTCCCGCGGCGGCAAGGGCCGCATCGGCGCACGCACGCGCGAAGAGGATTTCGTCGAGCACTTCTTCGTGGCCTACGCGCACAGCTACATCCTGCTGTTTACCTCGAAGGGCCGCATCTACTGGCTCAAGGTGTATGAAATTCCCGAGGCCGCGGCGGCCACGCGCGGAAAGGCCATCAACAACCTGGTGCGCTTCCAGGAAGGCGAGACGCTCACCGCCGTCGTGCCCACGCGCAACCTCGAAGAGGCCAATCGCTACGTGTTTCTGGCCACGAAGAAGGGCACGGTCAAGAAGACGGAACTCGCCGAATTCGCCAATCCGCGCCCCTCGGGCATCATCGCCATCAATCTCGACGCGGACGACGAACTGATCGGCGCGAAACTGACCGACGGCAAGCAGATGATCTTCCTGGCGAGCCACGACGGCCAGGCCATTCTGTTCCGCGAGAGCGAAGTCCGCTCCATGGGGCGCGCCGCCGCGGGCGTCAACGGCATGGATCTCGCCAAGGGCGATTTCGTCGTCTCGATGGACGCCGCGCAGCCCGACTTCGGCATCATCGAGAAGGAATACAAGACCACCGCGCAGAACCTCGACGAACTGGAAAGCGACCAGATCCGCGAATCGCTCACTTCGCTGATGCTCACCGTCGCCGAAAAGGGTTACGGCAAGCGCACGCCCCTGGCCGAATACCGCGTCACGTCGCGCGGCGGCAAGGGCGTCATCAACCTGAAGTCCACCGACCGCAACGGCCCGGTGGTCGCGGCGCTCCAGGTGCGCGAGGATTCCGACGTGATGATCATCACCGGCCACGGCAAGGTGATCCGCGTCCACGCTGGGGAAATCCGCGAGGCCGGCCGCTCGACTCAGGGCGTCCGCCTGCTGCGCCTGGACGAAGGCGACCGCATCGCCGCGGCCGCCGCCATCCTCGAAGAGGAACCTCCCGCCGAGCCGGAAAAGAAGTAACCCGAATCTCGCGTGGCTGTTTCAACGCCGGCCCTTGCCGGCTCGTTCCAAACGAGATTGTCCCGGTGGCCCTGCCAGGATTGGCAACCCTTTGGAGTGCTGCGGCTTGCCGCCGCTTTTTGCGGCTGCCCCACAGGCCCAACGTCGGCTTTCCAGTTAGGGGTTGTCCGAATCGCGGCCTGGAACGTGCGGCGTCAGCTTGCGGATGAGAAACTCCTGCAGAAGATTGGTCGTGGCGGTGGCGCCAATCCCGATAAGCGCGCTTTCAAACGTTAATCCCGCTCCGCGATCGTTGGCCGGGTAGTAGAGATTGGAGATGCCGCCGGCGGCCAGATTTCCGATGACATTCGAGTAATTCGGCTGCCAGCGTCCATTATCGCCCTTGCAGATCACCGCATTCCCGATGGCATACAGAACTCGCGATCGCTTGCTGCCGCTTCCCTTGTAAAAATAGCGCGGATCTTGCTTGAGGACCGATGGCAGGATGGCGTCCCCGATAAACGTGCCGGTCACCAAGTCCGCATAAGAGGCGCCGTAGCGCTTTCCGTAGCCTTGCGCGCCTTGTCCGTATCCACTGAAACTGTTGTTTGCCTGCTCGATTCCCGCAATGGCCCCCGTCACTGCGAAGGTGACGGGATCGAGCGTAGCCTTCCAGGCCAGCTCGAACTTTTGCTTCGGGTTGAGAGGCGCGGCGTGGGGGATGTAGCTGACATAAAAATTGGGAACGATGCCGAGCACTCGCTGTTTTTCCTGCTCATGGACCTGCTCTTCGGCGATTTCGACCAGCGGCGGTGAGACGCGCACCTCCGTGACCTCGGTGGCAAGCGGCAGTGTGATCGGCGGGACAACGCAGCTCTCCCCCGGATGCAGTACGCCGGCCGACGTGTATGTCGCGAAGTTCGCCGACGTAATGGTGAGATGGAAAGGCCCGGGCGCGACGTTGGCAAAGGAGAATTGGCCATCGTCGCCGGAGATGGCTTCCTGGACCGGGGATGCATCTTCACGGGAAAGCTTCACCCGGGCTCCGGCGACCACGGCGCCGCTGGGATCCAGAACTGTGCCGCGAATGCTTCCTGGCATTTGCGGATTGGGCAGTTGCTGGCCGGGGGATGTCTCTGTTCCCGGTGCGTCAGGCGCCTGCGCCTGGAGCGCGCCGGCAAGGGCCAGAATGGCCGCGAGCACCAGGATGTGCCTTCTGCTCTTTGTGAAGCCCAATGGCCCTTCTTTCTTCGAACAGATCGCTTCCCTGCGCGTGTCGCCTCAGGATCTAATCATTCCGGCCTGCGTGCCTCGTTCCGTCCGCGTCACGGCCGACGGTTCGCCCGATAACCAGACATCCAGCTTAGCAGTACTCCGCTTCTCCGGTTTCCGGGTTTGTCGGCGCTTGTGCCCCGAATGTAAGTTTCGCGCGCGCCCTCCATAACGTTTCCCGGAGTCGGGTGAGCGGAGACCGCCGCATCACGCCGATGGCAGCATGGGATAGGAGGGGCCGGAACGAGTGTGATAGTGTTGGGGGCTTGGAGGGCGGGGTGAGTCACAAGCAACGTCTGGCGAATCTGCTGCGCAGCAAGTCGCTGGTCCGCGGGGAATTCACGCTTTCCTCGGGCCAGAAGAGCAACTATTACCTCGACTGCAAGCTCACCACGCTGCACCCGGAAGGCGCGCTCTTGACGGGCTATTGCGTCCTCGAATTGCTCGATGAAATGGGCGTGAAGCCCGATGCCATCGGAGGGCTCAGCATGGGCGCCGATCCGCGGGGCACCGCCGCGGTAGTCGTTAGCGCTATCGAGAAGAAGCCGCTGCCTGTATTTCTGGTGCGCAAGGAAGCGAAGAAGCACGGCCGCCAGAAGCAGATCGAGGGACTCGAGAGTCCGCGCGGCATGAGAGTAGTGATCGGGGACGAGGTTTGCACCACCGGAGGCTCAACGCAGGAAGCCATCGACGCCGCCGAACGCGAAGGCGCCGAAGTGGTGGCGGTCATCAGTTTGGTGGACCGCGAAGAAGGCGGTTCGGAAAAGTTGCGGGCCAAGTACAACTATCGCTCGATCTTCACGGCCCGCGAGCTCCTGGCGAACGGTGCCAGCTCCTCCGGCACGGCCCGCGCGGCATCCTAGACCGCCTCCTTCCCCGACCGGCACGGCACGGTGAGTGCCGCCGGTCCGACGCCCCGGAATTGTTCCCAGGGAGATGAACCCATGAACGAAACGGCACCCGCTCGCAAGACGATTCTCGAACCGGCGCACACGACAAACGTATGCCGGGAGACCGAAGTGCTCGTCGTGGGAGGGGGCCCGGCGGGAGTGGCCGCGGCCATCGCGGCGGCGCGCAACGGCGCGGACACCACTCTGATCGAGCGCTACAACCATCTGGGCGGCATGGCCACGGGTGGCCTGGTCATCCTGATTCCGCACATGAGCGCCGGGACGCAGGAGCAGGAGGTGGCCGGAATCTGCCAGGAGATGGTGGACCGCCTGGACGCCATTGGCGGGGCTTGCCATCCGAACCGCAAACTTCTGGGATCGGCCGACACGGAGACGATCAACAGGCTGAAGCACTATCAGGATTTTGTGGTGGACGGCCGGGTGCGGATGAGCGTGATCGTCGATCCCGAGCTTTTGAAATGCGTGCTCAACGACATGATCGAAGAGGCGGGCGTGAAGCTGTACCTGCATTCCTGGGGCAGCCGCGCCCTGGTCGACGGCCAGCAGGTCGAGGGCGCCATATTCGAGAGCAAATCCGGCCGGCAGGCCATCCTGAGCAAACTTACGATTGACGCCACCGGTGACGGCGACATCCTGGCATCGGCGGGCGCGGAATTCGAAGGCGCGGTCGATCACAGTCTGCGGAGCGGGATGTTGGCCGTCGTCTTCCGAATGGGAGATGTCGATTATCTCAAGTACAGCGCCTTCCGGCATTCCGAGCCCGAAGGATTCCGCAAAGTCATGGCCGCGGTCCAGGCCGTGGCCGGCTTCCCGCTGCTGCCTCTGGCGACGCATCGCGATGACCAGGTGTGGGTCAACAACTGGGTTCCGGGAAACGATTGCCTCAACGTGGAGCACCTCACCGCCGCCGAGGTGAAGGTGCGCAAGGTCATGCGCAAGGCCCACGAGATCTATAAGAAGCAGATGCCCGGTTTCGAGAAGAGCTTCATTCTCGACACGGCTTCGCAGGCAGGAACCCGAGGCAGCCGGCGGCTGCTGGGAGAATATGTGGTTACCGCCGAAGATCTGCGCGTGGGCGCCGTCTACGAGGACACCATCGCGGCCATCCCGCGCTTCAAGGAAAATCTGTCGTCCAAGAATCCCAACCGCTGCATTCACTACCGCGCTCTGGTGCCGCGCACGACGGAGCGCCTGCTCGTCGCCGGCCGCTGCTTTTCCTCCGACATCGCGGCGAACGACGTGCTGAACCTGATCCCGTTCTGCGTGCAAATGGGGGAGGCGGCGGGCACGGCCGCCGCGTTGTCTCTGAAGGAACGCGTGGCTCCCCGCCACGTAAATTACCAAGCGCTGCAGAAGCGCTTGCTGGAACATGGAGCCTGGCTGCCGATCGAATTGCGCCAGCCCCAGTCGGCGGTTGCAGGCGACGAAGCTGTTCCACGAGCAGGAGCCCGCCGGCTTTCGTAGCAGCGCGCCGGCGTCTTGCTTCCCTGGGACGCGCTACGTGGATGTCATGCGACGCCCGGATCAATCTCCGGGTTCTGCGCGGCCGCGTCGTTTTTCAGGCGGCTCCGCAGGATCATCGCCAGCGTGGCGCACAGCGCGATGGCGGCTCCCGCCGCGAAGATGCGTTGCAGACCCCATTGCAGCGACACCATCAGGCCACCCAGCAGCGGCCCGATGATGGACCCCACGCGGCCGACTCCCAGAGCCCACCCCGCGCCCGTGGATCGAATCGCCGTGGGATAGAAACTCGCGGCCACCACGTTGAGGCCGGCCTGGGCGCCTTGGGCGGCAAAACCCAACACCAGCGTTACAGCCAGCGTGAACGCCAGCGTTACCGGCGCGACCGCGAGCGCTCCGACCAGCAGAGTACACACAGCAAACTCAACGACGAGCACGGCGCCGGCACCCCACCGATTGATCAGCCGGCCTTCCGCAATCGACCCGGCGATGCCGCCGACGCTGAACAGGGAAATTGCCGTGACCCCGGCCGTCACCGGCATGCCCGCTTGCCACAAAAGCGACGGCAGCCAGCTGACAATGAAATAGAGCATCAGGAGATTTAGAAAATACGGAATCCACAGCAAAATCGTGCCGGGCGCGCGCCCCTCGGTAAACAGGGCCTGAACCGGCATGCGCCGCGGCCTCGAATCCGCGGAGACCACTGGGCCGTCCTGCGCGCTGCGCCAATCGGGCGAAATCCTCCGCATAATGCGGGAGACGGCTGGCAGGTTGGAACGGCGCACCGTGAGAAACCGCACGGACTCAGGAAGCGACCACACCAGCGCCGCCGCAAGAAACAGGGGCAGGATGCCGCCGACGTAAAAAACCGACTGCCAGCCCCAAAGAGGAATCACGACGGTACTGATCAGGCTGCCCAGGAGCGCGCCCAGCGGCATGCCGCAGAACAGCCAAGCCACCACGACCGCGAGCAGCCGCCGCGGCGCGTATTCCGACGCCAGCGCGACGACGTTCGGCATGGCGCCCCCGAGTCCCAGACCCGTCAGAAAACGGAGAATCAGAAGATCGTGAAGAGAAGTCGTGCGCGCCGTGAGGAAGGCGAAGATGGCGAACGTCAGCGTGGCGAGCACGATGGGCCATTTGCGGCCCCAGCGATCCGCCACCGGCCCCGTCGCCAGCGCCGCGAACAGATAACCGAACAATCCGGCGGCAAACACCGGCCCGAAGGCTTTCACCGGAATGCCGAGCGTCCCGGCCATCGAGGGTGCCAGAAACCCAATGCATTGGGTGTCAAATCCGTCCAGCACCGCTACCACGCAGCACAGCACGATCACCTGCAGTTGAAAACGGCCCATCGGCTGCCGGTCGATGACTTCGCTGACGGAAAGTATGTTGGCGTTGGCGGCCACGTATGCTCCTGAGTCGCGTGTGTTGGGGTGGAGATATATTTTCACCGGGCTTCCGGTGGCAGCCGATCATAGCCCAACAGGCCTCTGGTTTCACCTTTTCGTCTTTTTGTGACTTCGCCGCCGCGCGCGGGGCCGCCGGCGCGGAGGTGACGAACTCGCACGCTTGCGCCCGATAACCGCCGTTGGTGGCGCGGAGGCGGGGCTAGAATGGACTCTCCGCGCGTGCGGCGCGCCAGCATCTCTTGTGAGGGGGAATCATGAAGCGTTCCGGCCATCTGCCGATGCCCAACCTGGCGTATCAGGACCCGCTGTTCATGGGAAGTCCGCCGGGGCGGCCGCTGCGGATTCTGGCCGAGTACATTGATCCGGTCAACCGTCTGCGCCGGGCCAGCATTGGCGACACGATCGTGATGTTCGGATCGGCGCGCATTCACTCGCGCGAGGGAGCCCTGGCGGATCTCAAGGAACTGCGGGTGAAATCGCGAGGCCGCCGGACCACCGAGTGGCGCGCGAAAATCCGCGCGGCGCGCGCCGACCTGGAAATGTCGCGCTATTACGAAGAGGCGCGCGAGCTTTCGCGGCGCATCACCTCCTGGGCCATGACTCTGGGCACGCACCCCAAGCGCTTCGTGATCTGCTCGGGCGGCGGCCCGGGAATCATGGAGGCGGCCAACCGCGGAGCCGCCGAAGCGGGCGGCCCGTCCATCGGACTGAGCATCCAGCTACCGCACGAGCAGAAGCCCAATCCCTACATCACGCCGGAGCTGAATTTCTGCTTCCATTATTTTTTCATGCGCAAGCTGTGGTTCGCGCAGGTGGCCAAGGCCCTGATCGTTTTTCCCGGCGGCTTTGGCACCATGGACGAACTGTGGGAAATGCTCACGCTGATGCAGACGGGGAAACTTCCCGCGCACCACATGATTCTCATTTACGGGCGAAAATACTGGGACAAGATTCTGAACTGGCGGCACATGGTCCGCAGCGGAACCGTGAGCGAGCAGGATTACAAAATGCTGCAGTTCGCCGACACGGTGGATGAGGCCTTCGCGCGCGTCCGCAAGCAAATGGAGACCTACCACCTCGCGCTCGACGCCGATTGGGATCGGCACTAATTCCTTCGCAGCGCGCGGATGACGTATTTCGTCATTCTGAGCCCCGGCAGGGGGCCGGGGTAAACTGCGCGAAGAATCTCTCTTGGTTCGAGCCTGTGGAAAACAGAGATGCTTCGCGCACAAGACGCGCTCAGCATGACGGGCCGCTTATTTTGCCGCAATCTGTTCGCGAAGGGTGCAAAGCCGCGCACGCCTCTGCAGTCAGCGCCGACAGTGAAACCGCGCGCGGAAAAATGCGGCGGCGAAGGCGTTAGTTGTTGGAGACTTCGACGTCCGGCGAGAAGACCGCGTTGAAGCGCCGCTGCTCGTCCCGATCGTGCAGCAGGACAACCGGCGAAATCCGCAGAGAGCGTTTGCAAACGCGGCATGCGCTCATCTCCCCCTGCACGTCCTGCACGAAGCCGTCGGTAAAGTGATACTCCGACCGCGCCCGCCGCGCGGCCTTGGCGCCCCGCGTCCCGCAATGCGGGCAGGTGTACTCGACCAGATCCTCGAGGGGATCGCGGTTCAGCGCGGCCCATGCGGTGTAACGAACCCCAACTGTTTCCAGCGAAGAGCGACTCATGTTGGCTACCCCATATCAGCGCAATTTTTGAATTTCGACAATTTAGACGCAGAAATCGCCATTTGTGATGCCATAAATTTTCAGAAAGTGTAACTGCTTGTAGTGCGGGGAGTTACAGGCCAACCAGCCAGCTCCTCGCTGGCCAGGAAACATCCTGACGGCGGCGGTGTCTATAGCCAGCAGGGATCGCGCGAACTCCAGATTCAAGCCCGGCGCGGCCAGGCCAGCGAGAGCAGGTCCAGCCAGCACCAGCCTAGTCCTGCCGACAAATTGAACGGAGGAGGTGTGCCCATGAGCAATCCTGTCAAGAACCTGTCGCATTGCATGGTAGATGGTGATCGCGGCGCAAGGGTGCGCGCGCGGCTGCTGCGCGGCAAGGCGCTGGTGGTGTCCATCGTGTTGGAGGCGGCGGTGGTGATGGCCATGCTTCTCTGGCCGCTCGTCACGCCGGCCGTGCTTTCGCCACAGCTGGTTGTGACTCCCCTGCCGCCGATTCAAGGATTGGCCAAGCCCCGCGTTGCGCGCCCGGAGGGGAATCGCGATCCCGCACCCAAGCCGGAGCGGACGATCCGTGACAGGGTCCTTCAGCCGCCGCACATTCCCGCCCATGTCGACACCGCGCCCGACGCCGTGCCGCCGCAGATCGACCAGGGGCCGGGAGGCCCGGAAGGGGACGCTCCGCTGGGATGGGATGCGGGTGAGGGCCGCGAGAGTGTGGCTAACATCGTTCCGCCGCCGGACAGCGCTCCGCGCAAGATCAGCAAAGGCGTGATGGACGCAATGCTGATTCACCGCGTGCAGCCGGAATATCCGCTGGCCGCGCGGGTGATGCGTCTTTCGGGCACCGTAAAACTGCGCGCGATCATTGGCACCGACGGCTCGGTGCGGGAGCTTCAGCCTCTGAGCGGCAATGCCGTGCTCGTGAATGCGGCGCTGGCGGCGGTGAGGCAGTGGCGCTATCAGCCAACGCGCTTGAGCGGCGAACCCGTCGAGGTGGAGACGTACATCACCGTGAATTTTGTCTTCGAGTAGAGGGCATTGGGGGGAGCGGCTCGCGTTGACGGCTTCGTGCCGGCAACGAGCGAGCCGCCCCCGCGTGGAAGCGCGCGGCTAGAAGCGGAAGACGATTCCCGTGGACACGCGTGCGTTGTTTTGGGCTTCGCCGAAGAAGTGCGTGTGGATGTAGTCACCCTGTATAACGCGCCAGTAGAATCCGCGGACCAGTCTGGCATCAATGCCTCCGCCGATGGCGGCCGAAAGCGACGAGTCCGACGCAACGCCAATATCCACGTGCGCGGCGCCCAGCAGCACGTGCGCAAAGGGCGAAACGCGAGCCGGCCAGGAAACCTGCGGCCCGAACAGATAATTATGCGTGGAGACGCTGCCGCCGCCGGGCGAGCCGTAGTGCCCGTCGAGGTCCACGACACCACCCAGCCAGTGGGTGAATTTGTATTGCCCGGACAACTCCCAGCCGTTCAGATTGAGGGACGGAGAATTATCCACGCGCTGATAGGAGTAGCCACCAAACAACTCGACCTTGTCTTGCGCGCGCGCGGAAACGGAAACCAACAAAAGCAATGCAGCCAGGAACGGCAATTTACGCACCATTAGAACTTCCTCCTTGAATGTGGATTCGGGTTGCCCGCCGCTACGGCGTGGCGTGGCAACGGACCGCTGGCGGCGCGATGAGCCCCGGCCGAGGCGCCCCGCACCGCTGCGGGCTGTGGGCTGAGACAAATTCGATGCCGCGCCGCAGGGCGGGGTTATCTGGCCAGAACAATCGGGACCTCCAAGGCCTGAGCGGCGATGCCCTGCTCGTAAATTCGGCACTGGCGGCGATCCGGCAGTGGCGCTATCCGCCAATGCACGTGAACGGCGAGCCGCTCCCGCGTGGAAGTCCGCGCGGGAAAGGACGAAACTAGCCGCGAGACAGAGTGGAGGCTAAGCGCCGGCTGCGGCATGCGGTTTGCTTTGGCGATTGGCGGAGGGCGCGCTGGTGAGAAACAAACAGCTCGATTTGCGAAACTTGAGCCCCGTTGCTAGTATGGCGGGAGTCATTTGTGGGATGGGCAGGTTATCGACAAACATGCAACCTCAACAGGCCAGGCGATTTCGGGCAGTGCTCGGTTTGGCTGTTGTCCTCATGCTGGGGCTTGCCTCAGGAGTCACGCCGGCAGCGGGGAAGAAGAAAGAAAAACTCCCCAAATATTACGACGAATGGTTGAATCGCGACGTTGCCTATATCATTACGAAGAGTGAGAGACAAGCTTTCCTGCAGCTCAGCTCGGAGGATGCCCGCGATAAATTTATCGAGCACTTCTGGGCGATCCGCAACCCCGCCTTGGGATCGCCCACAAACACATATAAAGACGAAATCTACCGTCGAATTGCTTACGCCAATGCCCACTTCGAAATCGGCTCGGGGGAGGACGGGTGGCGCACCGACCGAGGGCGCACCTACATAACCTTGGGTCCCCCGCAACAAATCCAAAAATTTTACGGCGCGCCGAATCTTCGCCCGATTGAGATATGGTTTTATTCGAACTCGAATCCCGCTCTCCCTCCCTTCTTTTACATTATGTTCTACCAGCGCGACAATGCGGGCGATTTTGGCTACTACAGCCCGTACATGGACGGGCCCGATAAGCTGGTTTCCGGCATGGAAGCCATCAACGACCCGCAGTCGGCGCTCCAAATCATTCAATCCGCGGTCGGGCCCGAAGTCGCCCGGGTGGCGCAGAGTCTGATTCCCGGTGAGCCGCTGGATCCCAATGGCAGGATCGGCTTGCAATCAGACGTCATGCTCGGGATCGTGAGGAATCTGGCGAACCAGCCTTCCACAGTGGACGAACTCAATCGCCATCGCGAAATGATCGAGAATGTGACTTCCCGGCTGATCGTCGATGCGAAAATCTCGACCTTGTGCTGTTGCCGGTGCGAGACGCCCGGGGGCTGACGCGGTTGGATTACGCGGTCCGGTTCCGAAACCCAGCCGATTTAACCGTCACGAGGGGTGACGACGGCCGCTACTCGTACTCCGTGGAAGTGCGCGTGCGGGTGTTCACGCCTGAAAAACAGCTCATCTTCACCCAACAAAAGTCTGTTTCCGACAGCTTCGGCCAGAGGCGCTTGGACGAAATTAAACAGCGGCCTTTCGGATACGAAGGAATTCTTCCGTTGCCGCCCGGGAAGTACCACCTCGACTTCCTGGTGACGGATTGGGCCAAACAGGTTGGCTTTAATGCCCACCGGGATGTGACGATACCTGAAACGGATGCCAAGCACTTGGAATTGCCGGCGATCCTGGCTTTTTCGGCCGCAACACGTGTGGATCAGGCGAAGGATGGAACCATCCCGTTCGCCATGGCCGGACTGAGATTCAGCCCGCTCGAAATGACTCCGCTGGTTTTCAATCCGGATCAGACTCTGCAGGTGGCCTACCAAATCTGGGCCCCTCCCCAGGACCCCCGGGCCAACGCCGGGCAGAATCTCGTTGTCGACTACGCCCTGGGCAAGCCGACGGTGACCGGGACCGCGGCCGTCCTCAAAGATACCGTGGACATGGGCGCATTCACTTCGTCGGGAACGCTGGTCAACGGGAAGAGGATACCTCTGGCGGACAAGCCGGACGGCGACTACCTACTCACCGTTTCGGTGAGTCATTCAGGCACCTTGCAGAAGGCCTATGCCCCAATGTCGTTCCAGATCTTGAGCGATGCTCCGGTCGCTTTGCCGTGGGATGTGGATGAGCCGGCGATCGATGCCGATATGGCGAGGGGAATCCTCGACCAGCAGAGAGCACTCTGCTATCTGGCCCAGGGACGCCTGGCGGAGGCTCGGCCATGGTTCCGCCTCGCTCTCAGAAAGGATCGTGGCAACGACGTGGCCCGCTCCCATCTGGTTCAGGCCTATTACACTCTGAAAGCCTATCCCGCCGTTGTGAGCCTGTTCGAGGATGTTGGGGTAACCAACGATACCGATGCGGCGACCCTCGCCCAGATTGCCGGCAGTCTCGTCAAGACCGGGAACGCCGCTAAGGCGGTCTCCCTGCTCCAGGACGCAATCCGCTCGCGCCCCGAGAATGGACCCCTATACCTTGCCTTGGCGGACTGTTACGAGCAGATGGGCAACCATCAGGAAGGGCTGGAAATGTTGGGCAAAGGCAAGGCGCTCCTCAGGACTGATTCGCCCGCGAAATAAGAGCTGAAAGAAATATTGAGATAATCCCGCCTACATTCTGTTTCTGGTATCGCGGGATTCCAAAATCAGAATAGTTTGTGGATTTCTCTTCAATTCACCATACGCCTGCACTGTGCCACGTTGCAAACAAAGGCTTTACACATAACTTCAAGATAGTACTTTGGCAATTCTATTGCTGCACCCCATCCAGCGATTTGTAGCTTTCTGGGTGTGCACGGTTTACATGTCTTGGGACACATGGTTTCTTTAGCTGGCGATCTCCAGAGCCAGATTCTTCGAAATATAAAGAAAGAAAGAGGGGGCAATATGGTTAAGAGGGTTCTTGTTAGTTTCGTAGCCTTGGTGCTATGCCTGGTGTATTCATCGCAGGCCTTTGGTCAGGGCCAGGGCTCCACTCGGGGCAATCTGGGAGGCACGGTCCTGGACGCCTCGAAGGCTGTGGTACCCGACGCCTCGGTAACGATTACCGGCCCCCTCGGCAGTCAAACGCAGACTACGACCTCTGAGGGCGCCTTCCTTTTCAAGGATTTGGTGCCCGGCAACTATTCGGCCCAGGTCGAAAAACAGGGCTTCAACGTCTCCACGATACCCAGCGTTGAGGTTCTCATCAACAACACCACGACGGTGTCCATCATGTTGCAGACGGGCTCGGTCTCGACCTCGATCGAGGTGACGGCTTCCGCTGTGACGGTGGATCCAACCTCGTCCTCCGTCAACACCAGCCTGAGCGACACTTTTTACAACGACATTCCTGTTCAGCGGAACGTTTCGTCCCTGATGTTGTTGGCTCCCGGCGTGACCTCGGGCTTGGGAACTGGGGGTGGAACTCTTGGCACAGCGGTGGGCAGCCCGGCCTCGGACGCGAACCCATCGATCTCCGGCGCGAGCGGCCTGGAGAACCTATACATCGCCGATGGCGTAGTCCTCAACGATCCCTCCTACGGCGGACTGGGCGGTTTTTCGACCGTCTATGGCGCCCTGGGCGTGGGCATCACGCCGAGCTTCGTAAAGGAGGAGGAAATCAAGACCTCCGGTTTTGAGCCGAAATACGGGCACGCCACGGGCGGTGTGGTCCAGATTGTCACCAAGTCTGGGGGCACGAAATTCCATGGCACGGTGGGCGCCTATGCCGAAACGCCCGGCATGCAGGATACCTTCGCCAATAAAGACGATTTCAACCCCCTAAACCTGGTGGGTCGCCACCTGTCCAATGGCTCGTACGAGGGGGACTTCCAGTTGGGCGGCTACATTCCTTTTCTCGGTTTGAAGAACCATCTCTTCTTTTTTGGCGCCTTTAACCCCACCTTCTTTAAGGACTACGAGGCCCCGGCTCTTGGCTCCGGTCTGTTCACCATCTATAACGGCAGGGTAAATCGGCAGACCGACACGATGGCTTACGCGGGGAAGCTCACCTACAAAATCAACGACTCCTTAACCGCGGAGTCCTCTGTGTTTGGCGACCCTTCGCACACCAACCATGCCCCCTTTTCCACTCTGAATGCGGATAACACCTCGGTCAATTCGAAGTGGGATCTGGGCACCCGCAACTGGGACACGCGCCTGGATGCGATGATCAGTCCGACTTGGACGGCCGATTTTGCCTTCACGTACAACTGGAATCACTTTACGGAGGTTCCGGCCGACAACACCCTGTATCCCATCGCGGACAACACCCAAATAGCCGGCCTGCCTGGGCAGCGCGGCGCTTTTACGGCACAAGGGCTGGGCACAGGGATCTTGGTGAATTATCAGGCCCACTCCGAACAGCTCTCGTTCGATACATCCAAGGTATTTAGGCTCGCTGGCTCCCATACCTTCTCGGTTGGGTATTTCTGGCAAAATCCAACTTACGACGATGTGACGAGATACTCCAATCCCTCGTATGTGATTCCCTCGACCAATGCGACGGGCGGAAACCCCGGCACGGCGCTCGCGGCCGGCAAACTGTCCGATGCTTCCCTTGAACTCCTACTGGCGCCCGCGACATGCACGCTCTGCCCGTTAATGAACGTGCCGGGCTTTGGGGCGCCGCAGCCCGTCATGCTCTGGCAGGTCCGCGGACGCTTTGATGGTGGCCTCTCCCACAACACCGGCAGATACCATGCCGCCTACGTGAACGACTCCTGGCAGATGAGCCCCCACGTCACCTTGAATGTGGGCTTGCGCTGGGAGCAGCAGCGACTCACCGGGACGACGGGGGCGCACATGTTGTTTAATGACCAGTGGTCCCCGCGTATTGGTTTTATCGTGACTCCGACTCCGAATTCGAAGATCTACGTGGACTTTGACCGGCTGGCCTTCGTTCTACCCCTGGACCTGGCCGTTCTCGAGATCAGCCACGAGGCCGACGACCTGAATTCCTATTGGGCGCCCGCTTCCGATAGCAGCGGGATGGTGACCTTGGACAAGTACGGCACGGTCAATTTTGTTCCCGATGCCGCGCATTTGCTCAACAATGCCACGGGCGGGATTGCCGCACCCGTGAACATCAACATTCAGTCGAGCACCGGGGAGCCGGTCGTTCCCAACACGCGCTTCGAGTACAACGACGAATTTGTAGTGGGCGCCGAACACAAATTCCACGGCGGATTCTTTCTCAGCGCCCGCTACGTTGACCGTCGCATGAAGCGGGTCGTCGAAGACATGGTCGGCTCGTCCGTCGAGCAATTGACGGCCCTGGCCTACAACGGCGGGTCGTACTCGTATGTGCTGGGCAATCCCAGCGCCAAGACGGCCGTCTTCGTCACGCCAAATGAAATTACCTGGATGCCCACGGATCCAGCCAACCCCAATGCCTCTGCGCCGGCCGGGTGTTTTGATGCGAACAATGTCATCACACCGTACACGTCGGGTTCGATGTACAACACGTTTGGGGTTCTTCAAGGGGCGGCTTGTTTCCCCGCTGTGAATGGGGTACTCAATACGGCCCCCAACGCTCTGTTCGGCGGCGAGTTTTTCCCCAACGGTTGCAAGTATTGCAAACCGGGTCTGTATCCCAACGTCGCTCGCAACTACCAGGCAGTGGAAATCGAGGTTAATAAAGGGTTCGGCAACAACTGGCAACTGCGCTCGAATTTGCGGGTTGGCCGCCTGGTGGGCAACTACGAAGGGGCCTACCGCAACGACAACGGCCAGTCCGATCCGGGCATCAGCTCGCTGTTCGATTTGACCAGTGGAAAGCTGGGATTGCTGGGGTATCAGCTCGGCATTGGTCCTTTGAACACGGATCGAAGGTACATCCTGAACATAGAACCTAGCTACACGATCGCCAGCGGCTTCGCCAAGAAACTCGTTCTGGGCACGGCGGTGAATGTCCTGTCGGGCATTCCCCTCACCACGCTGGCCGCTCAGCAAATCTACGGAAACCCGGGCGAGGTTCCGCTCTATGGCCGCGGCGACCTCGGCCGCTCGCCCGTAACCGGCACGGTGAGCGCGCACATCGAGTATCCCATTCAACTCGGGGAGGGCAAGCAGTTGAAGTTGCAGATGGACGCCTTCAACATCGCGGACACGAAGCGGTCCATCCTCAGCACGCAATGGGTAGATCTGGGTTTCGGACTGCCCAACGCGGACTTCGCTAACCATATCCCGCTCACATTTGTGCCGCCTTTCAGCGCCCGGTTTGGACTTCTGTTCACGTTCTAGCTAACGCTGCGGCGAGCGGTTTGTAGTTCCAGGGCGTCCCCGGGGAAACCCCCGCGCCGCCCCGTTTTTTTGGGTGCGGCCGGGGGGCGCGCGGGGGGTTTTGCCATGGGGACACTGGGCCGCGCCGAGACC
>VFSW01006421.1_pt1 | contig 17293 bp, 14 predicted proteins | sample 5358111 | NCBI WGS metagenome assembly VFSW01 (sample SAMN11554181, study PRJNA540505) | mine drainage metagenome | isolation source: sediment from site ElyBrook_90M | place: USA: Ely Copper Mine, Vershire, VT | collected 2017
TGCAGGTAGAGATTGCAGAGCGGCAGCGAAATCACCCCGATCCGGGCCGCGCGGACAAGGGCGATCGTGCTCCGCTGGCGCTCGGGTTGCTGGAGGGCGAGGCTGCAGCAGTGCCCGCAGACAACCGGCAGCTCGAAGCCGGTCCGCCGGACCGCCTCAGCCACCGCCCGCAGCACTTCCGCACCGGGATCGTTATTCTCGTCGACGTGAAGATCGACGCCGACTCCCCGGACCCGGGCGATGGCGAGGAGACGGTCGAGTTGCCGCGGCAATTCCGGACCCATAACCGCAAACCCTCCCAGGGCGATCGCCCCGTAGCGGAGCGCGAGTTCCGCCACCGCCTCGCCTTCCCGTCCCGCGTAGTCGGCCGCGCGGCAGAGCGGCACGGTCTGGAGCTCGATCCTGCCACGCCAGCGCTCCCGCAATTCCGCCATGACAGCGTGGCTCTCCTCGCCCCCGGGCAGCCAGGTGTCCACGTGAGTCCGCATCAGCCGGGTGCCTCGGGCCCAGGCGCAGCGCAGGCCGAAGTCGGCCCGCAAACGCAGATCCTCCGGCGTCCAACGCTCCCGGTCGCGCGCCAGGGTCCGGAGCGCCTCGGAGAAGGTCCCGCTTCGGTTCGGCGCCCGATTGACGGTGAACGCCTTGTCGAGATGGACATGGGCGTCGACCCAGGCCGGGAATACCAGCGCGCCGCCGAGATCGACTTCGCGCGCCCCTGCCGGCGCCACCAGTCCGGGCGGGGCCACGGCGGCGATGCTCGCCGCGTCGATCAGCACGTCGCGCAGCACCGAAGGTTCCGATCCATCCGGCGCCGCGCCGGCGGAGCCGGCCGGCGCAAGCGCCGAAGGCAGGCGGGCGCGGCGGAGTAGGAGCATGGGAAGCGGTGCCCGGTAGCAGAGCATATGCCGTTCCGGCTTGCGAGCGGGTTGTCACGGGCCGAGGGCTCCTGGCAGATTTCCTGCTCCGCTCCGGCTCCCGGCCCCACCCTGTGACAAACACGCTCCCATCCGAACTGCGCCAGGCGATCGGCGCGGAGAATGTCATCACCGCGGGCGAGTTGCTTACCACCCTTTCCCGGGACTTCTACTGGTACTCTCCGGTATTGCGGCGCCAGCTCGAGGACAAGCGCGCCGAGGCGATCGCCCGGCCGGGAACCGTGGCGGAGACCCGCGCGGTCCTTGCCGCCTGCAGCCGCGCCCGCGCCCCGGTCGTGCCGCGAGGCGCCGGCACCGGCAACTACGGACAGTGCGTCCCGCTCCACGGGGGAGTCGTCCTCGACCTGTCCCGCCTCGACCGGATCCTTTCCGTCGACGGCGGCGTGGCCCGGGTCGAGCCCGGCGCCCGGCTGGGCGCGGTCGAAACCGCCGCCCGCGCCGCAGGTTGGGAGCTACGTTGCATGCCCTCGACCTGGGTGAAGTGCACCATGGCCGGGTTTATCTGCGGCGGTTCGGGCGGGATCGGATCGATCACGTGGGGCGGCGTCAACGCCCCCGGCACCGTCAAGGCCGTGACCCACCTGACCTGCGAGGAATCGCCCCGACTGGTTCGCCTTGAGGAGGAGGAGGCCCTGCCGGCCCTGCACACCTACGGAACGACCGGGGTCATGGTCGAGATCGAGATGCGACTCGCCCCCAAGGTAGCCTACGAGCAGCTCGTCTTCAATGCGCCCGACTGGGACCGCCTCCTCGACTGGACCGACGCCGCCGCACGGCGTCCGCAGTGGCGCAAGCGCCTCGTCACCCAGTTCGAAGCCCCGATCCCGTCCTTCTTCCAGCCGCTCCAGCGCCACCTCCGGCCGGGCGAGCACGCCGCGTTTCTCCTCATTGACCGGGACCGGGCGGAGGATGCGGTCCGGGAGGCCGAGGCGGAGGGCATCGCCTGCGTCCTGCGGCGTCCGCTTCCGGATCCGCCTAAACCCCCGTTCATCACCGATTACACGTGGAACCACACCACGCTGTGGGCGATCAAGCGCGACCCGGCCATCACCTACCTCCAGTCCGGATTCGGCCCGGATTTCCGCTCCCAGTTCGCCGAGCTCCGCCGCCGGTTCCCGGGCGAGATTCTCTTTCACCTCGAATGGACGGCGGGCAACGCGAAAATGATGCGCGGCCGGGCTGCCGAGCTGAATCCGGACCCGATTGTGGTCGGCGGCATCCCCCTGGTGCGCTTCCACTCGGAGGAGCGCCTGGAGGAAATCGTGCGCGTCTGCCGGGAAATCGGCGTCTTCATCGCCAATCCGCACACCTGTTTCCTGGAGGAGGGGGGCCGCCACGCGAACATCGCGGACAAGCGCGCGCTGAAGGACGCCGTCGATCCCCACGGCCTGCTCAACCCCGGAAAGTTGAAAACCTACCCCCGCAACCCGTTCGCCGCTTCGCCCCCGCTCACTTAAGGGCGGTGACCTCGACCTCGACGCAGCAGCCTGGGTGCGCCAGCCCCTTGCCCTCGAGCAGCGTGCTGGCCGGGCGATGGGGGCCGAAATGGCGGTCGCGCACCGCGGAGAATTTTTCGAAGTCCTTCATCTCGGTGAGGTAAGTCTGCGCGCGGACAACGTCCCCGAAGCCCATCTCGGCGGCGGCGAGGATATCCCCGATCAGCCGGAAGATGCGCTCGCTCTGCGCCGCGGCGTCGCACGGCGCGACCACCCGGCCCGCCGAGTCCAGCGCCAGCTGGCCGGTGACGAACAGCAGCGCCGCCCCGCCCAGGTCGATCTTGATTCCCGGGCTGTAGGCGCCGCGCGGTTCGGGATGCCCGGCGGGATGGATCAGGCTTTTTTTCATCGCGGGAATCGCTCCTGCGTTCGAAGCAATCCCCTCGCCGCGCTCCCGTCAACCCTGCGGCCGGGCCGGTTGGCGCAGGGTCTGCTGGAAATCGCCCACCGCATGAAGCGCCCGCCGACGCTCGCCTTCGCAGCCCTTCTGTCCGCCGCAGGCCTTGCCGGCTGCGGCCGGCGGGGGGGGGGGGGGGGGGCCCCCGGGCCCGGCGGCGCCCCGCAGGACGCGCCCGCCGACGCCCGCCTTCGCCGCCCTGCTGGCCGCCGCCGGCCGTGCCGGCGGCGGCCGGCGGCCGGCGGCCGCGGCCGCCGGCGGACGGGCGCTCACACGGGTCGTGCTCCAGACCGACTGGTACGCCGAGCCGGAGCAGGGCGGATTCTACGAGGCGCTCGCGCTCGGCTACTACCGGGACGCCGGCCTCGACGTCGATATCCGCCAGGGAAGCCCGACCATCGTCCCGCAGCAGGCGGTGGCGACCGGCCGGGCCGACTTCGGCATCGGCCGAAGCGAATTCGTAATCATCGACGCCAGCCAGGGAATACCGCTCGTCATGGTCGGGGCCATGATGCAGCGGGATCCGCAGGCCATCATGGTTCACCGCGGAAGCGGCATCCGCTCCCTCCGGGACCTGAACGGGCGGACGATCATGGCCGTGCCGGGATCCCCCTTCATCGCCATCATGGAGGACCTGCTCCACATCAAAGTCGGCATCGTCCCGAGCGACTTCGGCATGAGCCGATTCCTTGCCGACCCCCAGTTCGTACAGCAGTGCTTCATTACCAACGAGCCGTACTATGTCCGCCAGCGCGGCGCCCGCGTCCGGGTCCTTCCGGTCTCGGACTGCGGCTTCTCGCCCTACCGGATCTGGTACACGCGGCGAAGCTTCCTGCACCGCCACCCCGGCATCGTCCGCGCCTTCAGCGCCGCGACGATCCGCGGCTGGCGGGAGTACATCGCCGGCGACCCCGGGCCGGCCGACGCCCGGATCGCGGCGCTCAATCCCAAGATGGATCCGGCCTTCATGGCGTACAGCCGGCATGCCATGCAGTCCTACCGGCTGGTCGCGGGCGACCCCTCCGCCGGCGAAGCCCTCGGGCGGATCGATCCCCGGCGAATCGAGGCCGAGATCCGGCAGCTCGCGCAGGCTGGCCTGCTCTCGGGCCCAGTCACCGTGCCCGAGGTGTTCGCGGCCGGTTACCTCCACGCTTCGGCAAAGCAGCTTCCGTGAGCGCCATGGCACGAATGGTGCTGGAAAATTTCACCGACACCATGAACCCATTACGACGTATGGTTTGCTTCGCCCTCCCGTTCGCGTTTGCCGGCGGCCTCGCCTGCCCTCTGCGGGCGCAGAGCTCCTCCGCCGCGGCGGCGCCGGCAACCGGCTCGGCCGGCGCCGACGCCGGTTCCATCACGATGATGGAGAAACTCACCGTCAGCGACGTTCCGGTTTCCCAGCAGATTCTGCCGACCGTCAGGCCCGTCGGGGACGTGATGGGCGACGACGCGAACATCATCGACATCCCCCGCTCGGTCTCGGCGGTCAACGCGGCCTGGATGGAGGACCGGGGAGTCAAGAACGCAATGGACTTCGGCCAATTCTCGCCCGGCGTCTATTCCGCCGCGCAGTACGGCATTCCCGCCGTGCCGTTCATCCGCGGAGACCTGGCGCAGATGTACGTCGACGGCCAGATCATCCCCTTCACGCGCAACAGCACCCCGCCGAGCTTCAACGGCACCGAGGCCATCGACATCGTCAAGGGCCCGGGTTCCGCGGTCTACGGCCCGCAGGGCGAGGGCGCCGGCGGTTACGTCGACTTCGTGATGAAGCAGCCCTATTTCAACTACTTCCACGGAGACCTCGACATGACTTGGGGCTCCTGGACGAGCGGGCACTCCTATTCCAATCCGGAAGCCACCCTCGATTTCGGCGGACCCATCTCCAGCCAGCTGGCCTACCGCGTCAGCTATCTCAGCCGCTACGGCGACGGCTATTACATCAACGACCACGACCAGACCCAGGACATCTATGCGGCGCTGACCTATATTCCGAACGACCGGCTCAAGGTCGAGGGCTGGGCCCAGATCTATTCCGACCGCACCAATGAGATCACCGGCGCCAATCGCGTCACCCAGAATTTCATTTGGCACGGCAGCTACATCGCCGGCCCGGCCAGCCCGGTGACAAGCGGACCCAACGCCTATTTCGGCTACGCCATCGCCAATCCGACCGATCCGGTCGGCACCTACGGCAGCTACCCCGACGGCTCCTATTCCGTCGTCAATCCCGGCACCGCCCACGTGGTCACGCTGCCCAACTACGACGCCCTGATCGGCCCCTCGGACACGGCCCGGTCGAAGCTGGCCCAGGCGCAGGTCAAGACCACGCTCACGCTCACGCCCGACTCCTTTCTCGTCGACCGCGCCTACTTCGGCCTCGGCAATTCCAACAAATTCGAGACCTACGGCTACGACGAATACGTTCCGCGCCAGGAATCGATCCAGGACCGGCTCGAATACCACGGCCAGTTCGACCTCGGACGCATCGGCAACAGCCTGATCGCCGGCGGCGACTTCCGCTACCAGGAGCTCATTTCCTACCAGGACTTCACGACCGAACCGTTCTCGATCTACGACCTTTCCCAGCCGCTCTCGCAGATCTTCTACCCGGGGTACTATCTGGAGGGAAAGACCTGGGGCGGCGGCGTCTCGGTTCCGGGCGCTCCGGGCTACGCCGCCAACGCCAGCAATCCCGACGACGGCAGCAGCAGCGGCAACCAATGGTCGTACACCTACGACTCCGCGGCCTTCGTCCAGGATAAGATCAAGCTCACCCCGAGGATTTCGCTGATCCCCGGCTACCGCCTCGATTATATTTCCGCCGACACCGCCAGCCCTCCCGTGGTGGAACAGGGCTTTGCCGCCGACTACACCTATTACCCGCTGACGACGCCGATCTACATCCCGCGCGGACGTTCCAGCCCCCTCTTGGTCAATGAGGGCGGCACGGTTCATCCCACCTATGTCGGCTACAATGTCAGCGACGCCGTCGATGACCAATCGTACTTTCTCAGCCTTGTCTTCAAGCTCTCCGAGACGGCCTCCGCCTATGCGACCTACGACCACGTCGACGCCATCCTCGGTTCGTCGAACTTCGGCGGGTTGAACGTCAGCGGCGAAAACTCCAACCTGAAGACTTCCCTCGACAACTCGCTCACCACGACGAGCACCCTGTACGAGATCGGCTACAAACAGAGCTTGCTCCACAACACGCTCTACGTCAGCTCCGCCCTCTATCAGCAGATCAAGCTCGGAACCCAGCTCAGCGGGCAGACCTTCCCGATCAAGGACCAAGGAGTCGAGCTCGAGGCCGTCTACCAGCCGAGCAAGGCCTGGAGCATCAACGCCAACTTCACCTACCAGGACGCGACCGCCTACGGCACCAGCTTCTACCAGCAGACCGGCAATTACCTCGACAACTTCAGCACCTCGACCCCCGTCGACGGCACGACGGGCACCGGCCTGGGCGGCCCGAACTTCACCTCCTACCATCCCCCGACCGGCCGGGAGCGGGATCCGGGCATCCCTCAAGTCCAGGCCAACGCCTTCGTCGCCTACACCAGTCCCCTGGGCTGGGGAGCCGGCGTCGGTCCGCAGTTCGTCGGCCGGCAGTACGCCAACGACCAGGACACCCTGCACATCCCGGGAGAGATCGAGTGGGACGGCTACGTCCTCTACGTTCCATCGCGGCTCTGGGACATCCGGGTCAACGTCAAGAACATCCTCAATTCGCGCCTCCTCGACCCCATCGACGTGAGCTTCGCCGGCAACGACACCATCTTCGTCCGGCCGCCGATCTCGGCCTCGGTCACCCTGCGCTACCACTTCTAGCTCCCATCGCCGGCGCCGCTATCGGGGCCGGCAACCGCAAGCCGGCCCCTCTTCTCCTCCCGGCCCGGACCGCCGGCCCTCCTCAATTCCTCTCCGCGGTCACGAAAGCGATGAGGTCGGCGAGCTGAATATCGGAATAGCGGGGATGCGGCTCCATCCTCGCGGTCGCGATCACCGACTTGGGATCGCGCACATACCGCCGAAATAACCCTGGATCCCCCTTCGCCACCGCGGCCAGAATCGCAAACGGCTGGCGTGCCTGGTTGCCGGAAAAGATCCGGCCGGGGCCCAGATGGCAGGAGTCGCAGGAATTCTCCCAGATCACCCTGCCCCGCTTGGCCCGGGCCGAAATCGACGCCCATCGGCCCGAATAGGCGCCTGCGAACCTCTTGTCGAACCGGCCGAATTCTATCTTCACGACGCTCCAGGGTTTCTTGTGCTCGATGTCCGGATAGGCACCGGCCGCTGGAACAAGCCGGGAGGAGACACCGATCGCCCAGGGAGCGGGATTCCCGGTCATTTCCGGAAGCGGCCACCGGTCGGGTCCGGCGCCGTCGATCGCCACGACCAGGAAGGGCCGGTACCGGGCGATGAAAGCTCGGGTGAAAAAGGACGCATACCGATCCGAGCAGGTTGCGAAAAGACAGTCCGCCTTCCGCTCAACCGGCAGCGCTGCGATCAGTTCGTTCAAGAACACCACGGTCATGTCCCGCTCCCCCGACACGAAGTCGGTCCTCACTTGGAGGTGGGTCGCCGGCAATGCCCGAATGTCGGCGCAGCGCACGTATCGGGTCGCACCCGCCGGTACTCCCTCCAAGCATCCGGATACGGCCAGGTCGTACTTCGAGGCCGGGAAAGCATACAAGGGAATCGCAGCCCGGACCGCAGACAGGGCCGCGCCGAGAGCCGCCACAGCGACCACCCGAAGCATCGATCTCATCGTTGCACTCGCTAGCAGCCGTGATGCCAGCGAGATAACCGATGGCTTCTGGCCTCGACATCTTCGCGGACACGTGTCTTTGTTTGAACCCACCCCATGAAATTCCACCTTCCCACCCCGCTGGCATCCCTTCTCGGCGTCGCCAGGCTGTCGACAGCATCGGCCGCCGATGTCTCGCCTGCCCAGCCGGAAATCCCCGCGCGCACCTTCGACCTGAAGGATTTTGGCGCCGGCGGCGACGCCGGTGCGACCGTCAACACCGGCGCCTTCGAGCGCGCCGTCGCGGCCGTCAGCCGTGCCGGAGGCGGCACGCTTCTGGTCCCGGCGGGGACCTACTTCACCGGACCCTTCGATCTCTGCAGCCGCATCGATCTGCGGCTGCAGGCCGGAGCCACGATTCTCTTCTCGCCCCACTTCGACGACTACCAAGTCGGCGGATCCAAGGAGTACCGGCCCATGATCCGGATCGACGGAGCGCACGATGTCACGATATCGGGACCGGGCACGATCGACGGCAACGGCGAAGCCTGGTGGCCCGAGGCCCGGCGCTTCAAGGCCGAAGCCGATGCGCGGCACGCCCGGAGCAACACCAGTCCGCGCCCAGCCATGGTCGCCTTTAGAGGCTGCCGGCGCATCCGGGTCGAGGGTGTCACTCTCACCCAGGCGCCGGCCTTCAACCTGGCCGCGTTCGACTGCAAGGACATCACCGTCGAAGGAGTCATGATCCTGAATCCGGCCGACTCCCTGAATACCGACGGGATCGATCCGAAGAACGACCAGCGCGTGCTCATTTCCCGCTGCCGAATCGACACGGGCGACGATTGCATCGCGCTGGGCGGATCCGCCGGGCCGCTCGAGAAGGACATTCTCATCACCGACTGCATCTTCCTTCACGGCCACGGCTGCTCGATCGGCAGCGGCACCTCCGGCGGAGTGCGCAATGTCTTGGTCCGCCGCTGCACGTTCGACGGCACGGACACGGGGGTGCGCCTGAAGTCCGCCCGCGATCGCGGCGGCCTGGTCGAAAACGTCGTTTACGAGGATCTGACGATGAAGCATGTCGGCGTGGCTGTCAGCATCAGCGACTATTATGACAACACGCCGATAGACCGGACCCTGGGAGAGGACCGTTCCCAGCCGGTCACCGCCCTGACTCCGCGCTGGCGGAACATCGTCGTGCGCAATCTCACCGCCACCGCGGGCCGCGTGCGCGCGGGGCTGGTCGCCGGGCTGCCGGAAATGCCGGTCGAAGACATCACGTTCGATCACGTGACGATCGAGGCTCCCCGTGGCCTCAGGATTTCCCAGGCCAGGAACATCACCTTGCGCGACGTGCACATCGTCGTCGCCAAGGGCCACGGGGTGATTTCCGACGATTCGGTCCAAGGACTGACCCGCACCGATTAGCGCCCCCCTCTTCGCGATCGCGGTCCGGCCCCCGTTCGGTGAAACCGTCGCTTCTTCCGATTTGCCGAGTGGGCCGACCGCCGCAATCCTGACGCCGCAAGCCGAAACCGGAGTTCCGCCGGCCGGAATAGGTTCTACCCTGGCCCGGGCCCGCCCACTTTCGCTCCTCCTCAAAACCGATGGCCTCGATACGCGTCTATGTGCTGACCTGTCGGCGCCCCCGCCTTCTGCGCCGGGCGATCGGGAGCCTGCTGGCGCAGACATTCTCCGACTGGGTGTGCGAACTGCACAACGACGCCCCCAGGGACGACACCCCGGCCGGCATCCTCGCCGAGCTCGCGCCGGGCGACAGGCGATTCACCTATTGCCTCCATGATCCCCCGTGGGGGCCGGTGGCGTCGTTCAATCATTGCTTTCGCGCCGGACCCGAACCCTTCGCGGCATTGCTCGAAGACGACAACTGGTGGGAGCCGGAATTGCTCGCCGCCCTGCATGCCGCCCTCGCCGATCAGCCGGAGGTCGCCCTCGCTTGGGCCAACATGCGCGTGTGGCGCGAAAACCAGGACGCCACCTGGACCGATACCGGGCAGACAGTCTGGCCGACGGGGGCCATGCCGCGGCCCTTCGACTGGCCCGTCCTGCTCCAGGCCTTCGAGGGTCTGCACTCCAACGGGGCCATGCTATTCCGCCGGCCAGGCGGGCTTCCCGCCGCGGTGCCCCCGGAGACGCCCTTTGCCATCATCGAGCCAGTGCGCGAGCGGGCCCTGGCCGGCCGGCAGCTGCTCGTGCCCCGGGTGCTGGCCAACTACGCCGTAAACCGGCGATCCGCGGAAGCGGACGACCGCCGGCTATGGGTCGAAGGCCAGCTCCTGCTCGCCGCCTCTTTCCTGGCCGAAGTCCCGCTCACGCCCGCGGCCTGGGACGAGCTTCTTCGCCTCTGCCGGAGCGCCACGCCCCGGCGCACCAACCTCCTGCTGTTGCTCGCCCTCGCCGGGGTCCGTCGACGCGAGATCCTGTCCCGGGTCGCGCCCTCCGACCTCGTCCGGTTCGCCTATTCCTTTGGCGGCAACCTCCTGACCAACTTCCGAGCCCTGCGCTTCCGGACGGCCCACGCTCCGTTGTGGGCCTGGCTCCGCACTGAAACCGCCGCCCGGACGGCCGAGGCCCGGCGCTCGGGATGGACCGCCCTGGACGCCGGCTCGTGCTTCGAAAAGCTGCCCCCCGACCCGGACCACTCCCTTTCCGGAGCGGCCTGAAGGAAATTTCAGTGACGATTTCTATGCGCGCATTGCTAAGCGGTAGGGTTGGAGTCCGCCCGGTTTAGAGCCTGCCAGCGCCTGCAGAGGTCGCGGGAGGCCTCTCTCCAGGTGGGATATTTGAATTGGAAACCCTGCGCCGTCAGTATGCCTGGAGCGATCCGCCGGCTTTTGAGGAGAAGCTCCGTTTCGGTTCGGATGAACATGGCCCCGATTTCGAGCAGCCACGCCGGAGAAGGGAGACCCACCTTGATCCCCCACTCCTCGCGGAGCGTCCTCATGAATTCGTCATTTGGCAATGGATGGGGTGCCGCCAGATTCACGGCCCCTTCCACGGACTCATTCGCAATCAGCCAGGCGACAGCACGGATGAGATCTGTCTCGTGAATCCAGGATACATATTGGCGCCCGTCTCCAGCGGCGCCTCCGAGTCCGAATCGGACAAGGCGGAGCAAGATATCAAATGCGCCTCCGCGGTCCGGGTTGAAGGTTATCGCCAGGCGAAGGAGAACCCTGCGCGTGTGCCGGAGTTCAAGCGCGCCGGCGGCGCGCTCCCACGCGGCGACGACATCGGCGCTGAACCGCCACGTATCGGGCATATCCGGTTCGTCGCCTCCCACGATGCCGGTCGCTTCGTCATTGGGCGCGTCAAACCGGTGCGCATAGAGGGTCGCCGAGCTCGCCTGAAGCCAGATCCGGGGCGGCCGGACGCAGCGGGCAATGGCCTCGCCCACCACCCGCGTCGAATTCACGCGGGAATCCATGATCAGCCGCCTGTTTTCCGGCGTGTACCGGCAGTTGACGTTTCGTCCGGCGAGGTTGATCACGACGTCGGCCCCCTCCAACTCGGATGTCCAGCTCCCGAGCGAGGCTGCGTCCCAGGGCACGACCCGCGATGAGCTTGCGCTCACATGTCCTCTACTAAGGAGGACCACATCATGGCCATCCCCTGCAAAGGCCCGCGCCAGCAAGGTTCCGACCTGGCCCGTGCCGCCTGGAATGACAATCTTCATGGAAATTGGGGAGCCGGTTGAATGTTAAGCACGGGTGGCCAACCTGCCAGCCCTGGCTCAGCATCTGGGGAGGCCCGATGGAATCCGGAATATCCTGATCGTGAACACTCGGATCGTGCCCATGAGGAGCTGGTGGACCAGACCGGGATCAAACCGGCGACCTCCTCGTTGCGAACGAGGCGCTCTATCAACTGAGCTACTGGCCCGTGGGAAGGGAAAATCTTGGAAATCCTCGGCGGCCGAGTCCATTCGAATCTTCAGCCGCGCCGCTTGAACCAGTAGATGACCAGCGGCAGCAGGATGAAGACGCCCATGACGACGTAGATGATGGTCTGGGCCCGGTGGGCCTTGGCCTTTTCGGCCTCGTTGGGTTCCATGGGTTCGGGTCGGCGTTTGAGGGTTGGAAAGCTGCCGCTCCTCCGTCACGCTGTCGATCCTCGATGAAACCGCAGTGCTGGCTGGTGAAGCAGGAGCCGGATTCCTACTCCTGGGAGCAATTCACGCGCGACGGGCGCACCGTCTGGGATGGCGTGCGCAATTACCAGGCGCGCAATCATCTCAAGGCCATGCGGTCCGGCGACCGGGTGCTTTTTTACGCCAGCGGCGAGTCCAAGTCCGTCGTCGGCGTCGCCGAAGTGACCCGTGCTGCCTTCCCCGACAAGTCGGCCGCGGAACCCGGCTGGGTTGCCGTCGAGCTGAAGGCGGTCAGGGCGCTGGCGAAGCCGGTAACTCTAGCCGAGATCAAGGCTGAACCCGCGCTGGCGGGAATCGCCCTGGTCCGCCACGGTCGACTTTCGGTGGCGCCTCTCGCACCCGGCGAATTCGACCGGATCGTGCGGATGGCCGGCCAAAACATCGGTCCGGCTTAGGCCTCGCCATCTCCGCGCGACCGGCTACGTTGCAGCACCTTAGGCCATGCCGCTGTCCCAGCTTTCGATCCTGGCGCCCGGTCTGCTCGGCGGTTCCGTCGCCCGTGCGGCGCGTGAACGCGGCGCCGCGCTGCGGATCGTGATCTGGGCCCGCAGGCCCGAGGTGAGAGCCGCCCTGGCCAAGCAGCCCTGGTGCGACGCGGTCGTGGACACGCCCGAGGCCGCCGCGGAAGCCGCCGCCCTTGTGGTCATCGCGGCCCCGGTGAATTCGATCGCGCCGCTCGCCCGCCAGATCGCGCCGAGCCTTCCGGCCGGCGCCATCGTCACCGATGTCGGCAGCGTGAAGGGCGAAATCGTCCGCCAGGGGCACAGCGCGCTCAGGGGCCGCGCCCACTTCGTCGGTTCGCATCCGATGGCCGGTTCGGAAAAGTCCGGATGGGAGCACGGCACCGCCAATCTCTTCGAGCGCCGGACCTGCTTTGTGACACCCCTGGCCGAGACCGACCCCCGGGCGGTTGAGACAGTGGCCGGATTCTGGCGGGAACTCGGCGCAGAGGTCGTCAGCGTGGACCCCGCCACCCACGACCGAATCGTGGCACATATCAGCCATCTGCCCCAGGCCCTGGCGTCGGCCCTGAGCGCATTCCTCGCCGGCAAGGACCCGGCCTGGCGCGGCTACGCCGGAGGCGGGCTACGGGACACGACCCGGATTGCGGCCGGGGATCCCTGGCTCTGGCGGACGATCTTGGAACAGAATCGAGAGGAGGTGCTGGGTGCCCTGGCGGGATTGAAGGGAGAATTGGAGGCCTTCGAATCCGCCCTATCCCGCCGCGAGTGGGCCGACCGCACCGCGCGACTCGCCCGCGCCAAGGATTTCCGGGAGGGTTTTCGCTGAGGTGCGCCCGGAGAACGACGCCCGCGGGCTGGGCAGGACGTTCGGCACGGATCGCTGGGAGACCGTGCGCCTGCGCGAGCCCGGCCTGACGTAAAGTTTGCTTGGCGGCGAGAGCCGTAACCGTGACCCTGACCGTCCCCATGTCCCTGGCCGATCCCCTCCCGATCCCGCCGTTCACGCGCCCCGCCCGCGGCGACGTCATCGTGCCGGGATCCAAGAGCATCACCAACCGCGCGCTCCTGCTGGCCGCGCTCTGCGACGGGCCGGTGACCCTGACGGGCGCGCTCTTCAGCGAGGACACGCGGATCATGGCCGAAGCGCTGCGGCGCCTGGGGTTTGAAATCGAACCGAACGCCGCCAGGAAGACCTTCGATGTGACAGGGTTGGGCGGCGTGATTCCCGCGAAGGAGGCCACCTTGGATGTCGGACTCTCGGGCACGGCAGCCCGCTTCCTGACCGCACTGTGCGCTGCGGCTCCCGGCGGAACCTATCGGCTCGATGGAGTGGCGCAGATGCGAAGACGGCCGATGAAGGGGCTGATCGATGCGCTCCGTTCGCTCGGAGCCGACATTCGCTGCACCGGCGCGGAGGGGCATTTGCCGCTCGAAGTCCATGCCCGCGGACTGAACGGTGGCGAGGTGGTGATCGATGCCGGCGAGAGCAGTCAGATGCTCTCCGCGCTGATCATGGTGGCCCCCCTTGCCAAAGAGCAGGTCAAGATCGTCATCGAAGGCAGCGTCCGCCGTGCCTTCGTGAACTTGACCTTGGCGTTTGCCGCGAGCTTCGGCGGACTCGCGACAACCGGGAGCGTTGACGATCGACCCATTCTCCCACCCCATGGCCGTTATCGCGCGCCGACGACCTATGCCGTGGAGCCGGAGGCGACCGCCGCCAGCTACTTTCTCGCTCTTCCGCTGGTCGTCGGCGGTTCCGTGCACTTTCCGGGTCCGGGCCTCCGCGGAAACGTGCTCCAGGGCGATGTTGCGTTCGCCGATGTGTTGCGATCGGCCGGCCTCGCCTTGGGCGACAGCATTGAACGCCCGTCGACCGGGGCCGACGAACGCTTGGCGTCTATAGCGGCCAACCGGCCCGGCGGAACCGATGCGACCTATCGCGCTCCTTCCCCTCGCAATGGCGTGTCCCGGGACTTCGGCGAATTCTCCGACACCTTCCTCACCCTCGCGGCGATTTCCCCGCTGCTGGAGGGACCGACCCGGATCAGTGGGATCGCGCACACCCGGGGGCAGGAGACCGACCGCGTTGCCGGGATGGCCAGGGAATTGCTAAAGCTCGGCCAGGAAGTCACCGAAACCCGCGACGCCCTCGAGATCCGTCCGCGGACGCTGCCCCGGCCGGACCGGCCGATCGAGATCGAGACCTACGGCGACCACCGCTTTGCCATGAGTTTCGCCATCCTCGGCTGCCATGACCGGCGCGGGGACGGGCGGCCCTGGATCGCGATCCGGGATCCGGGTTGCTGCGCGAAGACTTTCCCCGATTTTTTCGCCGTGCTGGAATCCCTGCGCCAGAAATCCCTGACCGACTGATGGCCGACGTCCCCTTCCTCATCGTGGCGATCGACGGCGGCGCCGCCGCCGGGAAGTCCTCTGCGGCCCGGGCGCTGGGCGAGCGTTTCCACCTGCTTCACGCCGACACCGGATCCTATTACCGCGCCGTCACCGCCGACATGCTGCGCCGGGGCGTGTCGGCCGCCGACCTGCCCGCAGTCCGTGCCGCCCTGGCCGGTCTCCGCCTCGCCACCCGTGTCGCCGGCCGCACGGCTGCGATCGAGATCGACGGCAAGCTGCCCGGGGAGGAGATCCGCAGCCGGGAGGTCAACGAGGCGGTTTCGCCCTTCGCCGCGTTGCCCGAGGTGCGCGACGCCCTGCTCGCGTACCAGCGCAGTCTAGCCGGGCTGGCCCGGCGACACGGCTTCCGAGGTCTGGTCATGGAAGGCCGGGACATCGGAACCGTCATCTTTCCCAAGGCCGACTTCCGGTTCTTCCTCCAGGCCGATCCGGCCGAGCGGGCGCGCCGCCGGGCCCGGGAGGGCCGCCTGGACCCGGTGGCCGAGCGCGACCGGATCGACTCCTCGCGCCGCGCCGCGCCTCTGGCCCGCCCCGCCGGCGCGATCGCGATCGACTCGACCCACCTCACGCTGGATGAGGTCATCGCGCTGATGTCGGCGCCCATCGCCGCTCGCTTGGCCGCCGCATGAGCCACGGCTATCCCCAGCTCGAGATGGACCCGGTCTACGGCTGGTGCCACGCGATCATCTGCGAGGTTTTCCAAATCTGCTTCCGCGGCGAAACCTCCGGGCTTGAGCATCTCCCGGCACGCGGCGGCTACATCGTCGCCTCGAACCACGCCAGCCATCTCGATCCGCCGATCGTCGGGCTGCACCTGCCGCGCCAAGTGTGCTTCTTCGCGCGCAAGACCCTGTGGAAGCCGGGGATCGCGGCCCGGTGGCTCACGGCGGTCGGCTGCATTCCCGTGGATCGCGACGGCGGAACGGACGTGGCTGCGATCAAACGCGTCCTGCAGGCGCTTCGGGAAGGCAAGGTGATCATCCTGTTTCCCGAGGGGACACGCTCGACCGACGGCCGGCTCCAGGCGCCGAAGCCGGGCATCGGCCTGCTCGCCTGCCGGGCGCAGGTGCCGGTCGTCCCCGCCCGGATCTTCGGCTCCGGCGAGGCCTTCGGCCGCTCCGGCCGGCTGCGGCCGGGCACTCCCGTGGCGGTGACGTACGGGCCGCCCCTGCAGCCGGCCGACTACGACGACCCGTCCGCCGGCAAGGACAGGTACCCCCGGGCGGCCGAACGCATCATGGCCGCGATCTCCCGGCTCGAACCGCCCCGGCCGCCGGTGATCTGACTACCGAGGCGCGGCCACGGCTGCGGCTTCGTCGCGCCGGGCCACGACCTGGGCCCGCGTCGGGAGGTCGGCCGCATTCCAGCCGCCGCCCAGCCCCGCGATCAGCCCGACATCGGCGGCCAGCCGGCTCTCGCGGGTGGCAAGCGCGGATTCCCGGTCGTTCAATTCGGCGACCTGGGCCGCCGCCACGGTCGTGTAGTCGACCGTGCCGGCGGCGTATTCGTTGGTCGCGATCTGGGTCGCCCGGGCGGCTTCGGCCACCACAGCCCGCTGGATCCCCGCCTCCTCTCCAAGGTAACGCAGCGCCGCCAGATCGTCCTCCACCTGCTGGAAGGCGCCCAACACCGTCAGGCGGTAGCCGGCGACGCTGCCGTCGTACGCCGCCCGCGCCTGCTGGACCAGGGCCCGGCGCTGGCCCCAGTCGACGAGCGTCTCGCCGACGTTGGCGCCGAGGGACCAGAATCGGTTCGGTGCGTCGAAGAGCTGGTGCCAGACCGAACCCTGATAGCCGCCGTCGGCCGAGATCGCGATCGCCGGAAAATAGGCCGCAGTTTGGACTCCCACCCGCGCATTGGCGGCCGCCATCGCCCGTTCGGCTGAGGCGATGTCCGGCCTGCGTTCCAGCAGGGCCGACGGCAGCTGCCGCGGCACCGGCGGGACCGGCAGGTCGAGCACCGCCCGGGCGGTCAGGGCGAATTCGGCCGGCGGGCGGCCGAGCAGGACCGCGATCGCGTGCTCGAACTGGGCGCGCTGGACATTGACGTCGACCTCCTGGGCGCGCAGCGAATCGAGCTGGGCCTCGGCCGACAGGACGTCGCTCTGAGCCGCAACGCCCACGGCATAACGGTTCCGGGAAATGGTCAGCGTCCGGCGATAGGCCTCGGCCGCGTTCCCCAGGAGGCGCTCTTTCTCGTCCGCGACCCGCAGGCCGATGTAATCCTCCGCAAGAGCGGCCTGGATGGACAGCCGGGCATTGGCCAGATCCGCGGCGGTGGCCTGCGCGGCCGCCACGTCCGCCTCGGTCTGGCGCCGGATGCGGCCCCAGAAGTCCGGCTCCCAGCTCGCCTGAAGGGAGGCGCTGTAGGCGTTTCCGATCGCCGCAATGCCCGAACTTCGGCCTGAGGGCGACCGGCTGCGGCTGGCGGACCCGGCCGCGGACAGCGTCGGGAGGAGGGTGGCTCGGTCCGCCCGGGCGATCTCGCGCGCCTCTTCATAGTTTGCCGCCGCCTCCTGCACGGTCAGGTTGGAGCCCGCGATCCGCGATTCCAATTCGGTCAAGATCGGGTCGCCGAAGAGGTGCCACCACGGTCCGCGCGCCGCGGCGTCCTCGGGAGTCGCCGCCTTCCATCCCTTGGCCTCCTTGAACTGGGCCGGCAC
>VFSW01006422.1_pt1 | contig 17292 bp, 16 predicted proteins | sample 5358111 | NCBI WGS metagenome assembly VFSW01 (sample SAMN11554181, study PRJNA540505) | mine drainage metagenome | isolation source: sediment from site ElyBrook_90M | place: USA: Ely Copper Mine, Vershire, VT | collected 2017
CCCTTTTTGTCCCCCCCTCGTCACTTGCCCCTTCGGGGCCCCGGCCCCCCCGTACCAAAACACACCCGGCGGCGCCCTTGCGGGACCCCCCCGCCTCATCATAACTAGCAGTGAACGGATTGTGCGATATCGCTACAACCGCATCCTTACATCATGCCGCCGCCCGGCATCGGAGGCGCTCCAGCGCCCTTCTCCTCAGGCTTCTCGGCCACCATGCATTCGGTGGTCAGCAGCAATGCCGCGACCGAGGCCGCATTCTGCAGCGCGGTGCGAACGACCTTGGTCGGATCGATGATCCCGGCCTTCATCAGATCTTCGAACTCTTCGGCATGAGCATTGAAGCCGAAGGCGCCTTTATTGTTGCGGATCTTGTCGACGACGACCGAGCCTTCCCAGCCCGCATTCGACGCGATCCACCATGCCGGTCCTTCCACCGCCTTGCGGATGATGCTGATGCCGACCTTCTCGTGCTCGCTGGCGCGGAGGTTATCCAGCGCCGCGCTGGCGCGAAGGAGCGCCACGCCACCGCCGGGGACCACGCCCTCTTCAACCGCGGCGCGGGTTGCATGCAGCGCATCCTCGACGCGGGCCTTCTTCTCTTTCATTTCGACTTCGGTCGCCGCGCCGACCCGAATGACTGCGACGCCGCCGACCAGCTTCGCGAGGCGCTCCTGCAGCTTCTCGCGATCGTAGTCCGAGGTAGTTTCCTCGATCTGCGCGCGAATCTGCTTGATGCGGCCTTCGATGTCGGGACGCTTGCCGGCGCCGTCGATGATGGTGGTGTTGTCCTTGTCGACGATGATCCGCTTCGCCCGGCCGAGCTGGTTGAGCTGCACGCTCTCGAGCTTCACGCCGAGCTCCTCGGCAATCATGCTGCCGCCGGTGAGGGTCGCGATGTCTTCGAGCATCGCCTTGCGACGATCACCAAAGCCCGGCGCCTTGACCGAGCAGCACGCCAGGGTGCCGCGGATCTTGTTGACGACCAGGGTGGCGAGCGCCTCGCCCTCGATGTCCTCGGCGATGATCAGAAGGGGCTTGCCCGACTTGGCAATCGCTTCGAGGATGGGAAGCAGATCCTTCATCGAGGAAATTTTCTTCTCCTGGATGAGGATGTAGGCGTCTTCGAGACGCGCTTCCATGCGCTCCGGATCGGTCACGAAATACGGCGAGAGGTAGCCGCGGTCGAACTGCATGCCCTCGACCACTTCGAGCTGAGTCTCCAGCCCGCGCGCCTCTTCCACCGTGATGACGCCCTCTTTGCCGACCTTCTCCATCGCCTCGGCAATGATGTCGCCGATGGTCGAGTCGTTGTTGGCAGAGATGGTACCGACCTGCGCGATTTCCTTGCGATCCTTGGTCGGCTTGGACATGGTCTTCAGCTCGGCGCTGATGGTCTCCACGGCGCGATCGATGCCACGCTTGAGCGACATCGGATCGTGGCCGGCGGCCACCATCTTGATGCCTTCGGTGTATATGGCGCGGGCGAGCACGGTCGCGGTGGTGGTGCCATCGCCAGCTACGTCGGAGGTCTTGGAAGCGACTTCCTTGACCATCTGCGCGCCCATGTTCTCGAACTTGTCTTCGAGCTCGATTTCCTTGGCGACGGTGACGCCGTCCTTGGTAACGGTCGGCGCGCCGAAGCTCTTGTCGAGCACGACGTTACGGCCCTTGGGGCCGAGCGTTACAGTCACAGCATCGGCCAGGACATTAACGCCTCTTAAAATCTTCTCTCGCGCGTCCTGCGCGAATCTTACAACTTTTGCGGCCATAGCAGCGTTTCTCCTAAATTCTTCTTATGCCCGGAAGCTTTGCGGCGGGGCTTACTCGAGGATTCCCCTATTCGATGATGCCAAGAATGTCGTCTTCACGAAGGACGATCAGGTCGTCGCCTTCCAGTTTGATCTCGCTTCCCGAATACTTGCCGAAGAGGATTTTGTCCCCAGCCTTGACCTCGGGGGCGACGAGCTTGCCGTCCTCGAACTTGCCTTTGCCCACTGCCACGACTTTGCCTTCCTGAGGCTTCTCTTTGGCGGTGTCGGGGATGATGATCCCTCCCTTGGTCTTCTCTTCCTCTTTGATCCTCTTAACCAGAATGCGGTCGCCTAATGGTCTAAGCTTCATGATGCTTAGCATCCTCCTTCGTAGGTTTTTTAGCGGTCGATGTGAGCGCTAGGTAAAATTGCCCGGCGAGAAGATAATCACTGCTGCCGGATTGTCAATTGGCACTCGACGGGTTCGAGTGCCAATGGCGTGAGTCTATACGTATCCAGCGCAAAAGCAAGCCAGATCGCATGACCATCTCATGAAAGCCTCGGGAACCGGCGATGGTATCTAATCGGAACCCGAAGCCGTCGAGGAGGTGCCTCTGGCCAGCATCATAATTGACTGAGTCGGTCAATTATGCGATAAGCCCCGGTTATGCGCGTGCGTTCCGAAAGCTGGCTCGCCGATTTGTTCGACGCCGCCACCAAAGTGTTTATCGCCAAGGGCTATCGTCAAGCGCAGATGTCGGACATTGCCCGCGAAATGGGAGTGTCGCAGGGCACCCTCTACAACTATGTCGAGAGCAAAGAGGCGTTGTTCCTGTTGGCTTGCGAGCGGGGTTTCAGCGAGGGTCCGCTTGCACCGCCGCAACAACCGCCGATCACTCTTCCATCTTTTGACGCGATGATGGAGCGGATTCGTGAGCGGATGTTTTCCAGTATCCGACTGGACGCTCTCCATGCCGCACTTGACAGCAACAACGTGATCGACGCACGGGCCGAGCTTGAGGGTGTGCTACGCGAATTCTATTTCGTAATTGAACGCTGTCGGCACGGCTTCGATCTGGCCGAACGCTCGGCGCTGGACATACCAGAGATAGCGCAGTTGCTCTTCATCAAGGGTCGCCGAAAGGGGGTGGGTGCCTTGGCACGGTATCTCACCAATCGCATCGAGTCAGGTCACTTCAAACCGGTCCCTGATCCAGCCACCGCCGCGCGCTTTATCATCGAAGCAATAACCTGGTTCGCACGTCATCGGCACAATACCGCCGACTCGCAGATGATCAGCGACAGTGCCGCGCTCGAGACGACGATTCATTTTCTCATCAGCGCGCTGATTCCCAGCGCCCGGCATGAAACCAAGGGTCGGCGCAAACGGAATCGGGCAATCGAAGCTACGGTCGATAGTCTCGAGGAAAAAATCCTTGAACAAGTTCGATAGAGCTTTCTGGAAAAAAGTCTGGTCTCTCCTCAGACTTTACTGGCTATCCGCGCAACGCGGCCGCGGAGTGAAACTGCTCGAGGGTGTGGTTGTGCTTGGCGGGGTCGGACTCGCGGTGGGGGCCTACGCCACCTACTTGAATCGGGACATCACCAATGCGCTGGTGGGGAAGCATCTAGCCCAATTTTATCATGTGATGTGGCTGGCGGCTGCGGCGGCCGCGGTCGGGGTTGTGGCCAACGTCCTGGAAGAATACGTCGGCAGTCTCCTCTACATTGAATGGCGCGAATGGCTGACTCACTACTTCGTCGATCAAGGATTCGCCCACCGCGCTTTCTATCGGATGGGTCTGATCGGGAAGGTGGATAATCCCGACCAGCGAATCAGCGACGACATTGGTTCCTTTGTTGAATCAACGCTGATTTTCGCGGTGACGTTGGTGTTTGCGATTGCCGGCGTCATTACCTATTTCGCCATTCTATGGTCGATCTCGTCTCCGCTGGCGCTGTTCCTGATCGCTTACGCCGTCCTGGGTACCTACTTCTCGGTCGTCATCGGGCGGCGCCTGGTCGGTCTCAATTACTATCAGGAAAGGTATCAGGCGGATTTCCGGTTCGGTCTGGTTCACGTGCGCGACAACCTCGAACCGATTTTCATGTATGGGGGGGAACGGCACGAAACTGATCAGCTGCGGCGCAGATTCTCGAAGGTCGTCGAAAATTTCAAGCAGCTGATTCTGTGGAAGCGTAATCTGGGTTTCTTGACCAACTCGTATGGTGGGATGGCGATATTGGTCCCCTATGCGTTTCTTGCCGCCGCCTATGTCTCCGGCCGGATCCAGTTCGGGCAGGTGGCTCAAGCTGCTACCGCGTTCATGTCGCTGCACGGTTCGCTTTCGATCGTGGTAACCAATTTTCCCAAGCTTGCGGAGTACGCCAACGTGGTCGTCCGCCTGAGCGAATTTCTCGGTGAGGCGCAAGCCGCCACAGAATTTGAAACCGCCTCGTCTCAGATGACCAAAATTGTGGAGGGTCCGCGGGTCGCCTTCGAACGCCTGAGCGTGCTCACGCCCAATGGCGACAAGAGCTTGATTCGTGATTTGACCGCCGATGCGAGGGCGCTGCAACCGCTGCTGGTTCAAGGCCCGAGCGGAACCGGAAAGACCTCGCTGATACGCGCGCTGGCCGGCCTCTGGCGCGAAGGCAGCGGCACCATCACTCGGCCGCCGCTATCCGAGGTGATGTTTCTGCCGCAACGCCCCTACATGATCCTGGGCTCGCTGCGCGATCAGCTAACCTACCCGCGCGCCACCGGTGCGAGTGAGCAACAACTCTCCGAAGTGTTGAACGCCGTCAATCTTCCCGATCTGCCGGAGCGATTCGGCGGACTTGACGCGGAAATGCATTGGGCTGATGTGCTTTCACCGGGTGAGCAGCAACGGCTGGCCTTCGCGCGCCTTCTTCTCAACCATCCCCGCTACGCATTTCTCGATGAAGCAACCAGTGCGCTGGACGTTCCAAACGAGCAATTGATGTACGAGCTTTTGAACCGCCAGGGCATTCCATATTTGAGCTCGGGCCATCGTCCGACTCTTCTCAGGTTCCATCGCCATATCCTTCAACTGTCGCCCGACCATAGCTGGAAGGTGGAACCGAGTTCGGAATTCGACATGCTTAATAGCGCCGCCTAAGGAAAGTGTGTGCTGGAAAACGCGTGAATGAACAGAAAAGCATTGAAGACGGCTATCGAAACGAAGAGGTGCCGCTTTCAGGGCGTACCAAAGGTGGCAGGTTTCGCGCGGTGCTTATGGGCGCTTTGGCGGCCATAGGTGTGAGCGTGGCCGTTGCGGCGTTGATCGCGCGCCGCCCGATCACGATTCGAATGGAAGATACGCCGCTTGGCGGTATCTACGATCCGGCGACGCTTACGGTGCGGGTGGGGACGACTGTGCAATGGAAGAACGACGGCCAACAAGTGCACGATGCGACAGACCGTCCCGATGCCGCTATGCGCGCGAGTGACGTTGCTTACCCGTCGGGGGCCAAGCCGTTTGACTCAGGCCCTATGCAACCGGGGCAGACCTATAGCTATACCTTCGCGGTCTCCGGCACCTACAAGTACATCTGTACACCTCACGAGTTTGGCGGGATGACGGGCGAAGTGATCGTCACCAAATGAGGCTTCCGATTCAGACCTTCTCCTCCGCATTGACACGCAACGGTTTGCGCGCGCTTCGCCGAAAACCATGCGAGATCGCCACTACGGGAGGTTATTTGGATCAATGAATAGAAGAGCATTCTTGAAAGCAATCGGATCGGCGGCGCTCCTGCCGATGTTTCCACGTTACCTATTGGCAGGTACCAATTTCCGCCGGCGCCGTCCTTCCGATGCCAACTGGCCATCGCAGTCGGAGTGGAAGCGACTCAACGATGCAGTCGGCGGAAATTTGATTCCGGTCAACTTTCCTCTTTCGGTAGTCAAAACCGATCCCGAAAGCGCCGCAGCCAAGAGTCTCTGGGAGAACATCAGAAATCCATATTACATCGGCGATCAGCCGGGACTCACGCAGACCCTGGGATGGGTCGATGCATGGGCAACCAAGCCCAGCGTTTACGCGGTCGCGGCCCGAAATGCCCAGGACATCGCTCAGGCGGTGAATTTCGCGCGCCAAAATGACCTCCGACTAGTGGTCAAGGGCGGCGGCCACAGCTACCAGGGCACCTCCAACGCGCCTGATTCGCTGCTGATTTGGACCCGGCACATGAACGACATCACGATCCATACCGCATTCGTTCCGCAGGGATGCGAGCATACGCTCCAACCGCAACCGGCTGTCACCGTCGGCGCCGGAACCATCGGGATGCAGGCCTACGACGCGGTTACCACCAGGGGTGGAAAATATGTTCAGGGTGGCGGATGCACCACTGTATGCCTGGGAGGTCTGGTTCAAAGTGGTGGCTTTGGAAGTTTCTCGAAGCACTACGGCACCGCCGCGGGAAACTTGCTCGAAGCGGAAGTCGTCACCGCCGATGGCCAGATTCGCGTCGCGAATGCTTGCACTAACCCCGATCTGTTCTGGGCGCTGAAAGGCGGCGGGGGCGGCAGCTTCGGGGTGGTGAGTAAGATGACACTGCGGGTTCACGATCTGCCCGAGTTCTTCGGCTCCACCAGTTTCACGATTAAAGCGGCGTCGGATGATGCCTACCGGCGCCTGATCCGCGAGTTCGTGAGCTTCTACGCGGAGCATCTCTTTAACGACCATTGGGGCGAGCAGGCTCACCTGAACCCCGGCAACACGCTTGAGATCAGAATGGTCTCGCAGGGATTGGATACAGAGGAGGCAAAAAAAGTCTGGCAGCCGTTTCTCGACTGGGTGGCGCGTTCGCCGCAGGCGTATTCAATCGAAGGGCAGCTGGTTATCGGCAGCATACCGGCGCAACACATGTGGGATGTGCAATGGTGGAAAGAGCATTGGCCTGAAATCGCCTTTCCCAAACGAAACGCCCTGGTCCGGTTGTTTGACTATGCCCTTGAACACATCCTTCAGCCGGTTCTGAACTTCGACCATCGCCCTGGCGCGGCACCCAATAACGCGTGGTGGAAGGGAGACGGGGGGCAGGTCGGATGGTTCATCTGGGGCTTCGAGTCGCTCTGGCTGCCCGCTTCACTACTTGCGAATGACACCGAACAGCAGCGCCTAGCCGACGCTTTATTCGCAAGCTCTCGCCATACAGGCGTCGAACTGCACTTCAACAAGGGTCTCGCGGGAGCGCCACCCGATGCGCTCGCGGACGCGAAGGACACCGCGATGAATCCCGCCGTGTTGAGCGCCTTCACGCTGGCCATCGTGGGCGACGCGCAGGGGCCCGCATATCCGGGAATTCCCGGTCATGAGCCATCGGTCGACCAGGGCCGCCAAGCCAGGGAGCGCATCGACAAATGTGTCAATGAACTTCGCGCGGTGACGGGAGAAACGGGAGCGTACGTGAGCGAGAGCAACTACTTCGAAAAGGGATGGCAACAGGCGTACTGGGGGAGCAACCATCCTCGCCTCGCGGAAGTAAAGAAAAAATACGATCCCGACGGGCTGTTCTTCGTCCACAACGGTGTCGGCTCGGAACAATGGAGCACCGACGGCTTCACGAAGTTGTGATCCCCTTCATCGCGGTCGGTATGTGCAATATAAGGGAAGCATGCTGGACTCATATCGACGTGCCGATGATGCCGCACATCCATCCTATGCGCATGATGCCTACGGCAGCACCATCAAGCGCGTGCCGAAACAGCCGCTCATTCGGGTCGAGCATACGCTGTCCGAAATTACCGGACCGCGGTTCGGACGCGAGGTCATCCGCCCCGGCGACATCGACCTGACGCATTTCAACGGCGGCGAGGCAATCGGCGAGCGCATCATCGTAAGCGGGCGCATCCTCGATGAAGACGGCCGCGCGATTCCCGACACCCTGATCGAGATCTGGCAGGCCAATGCGGCCGGCCGCTATGCGCATCCGGTGGATCAACACGAAGCGCCGCTCGATTCACATTTTTCGGGCAATGGCCGCGTGATGACGGATGCCCACGGAATTTATCGTTTCACGACCATCAAGCCCGGCGCATATCCATGGCGCAATCATCACAACGCATGGCGACCCGCGCACATCCACTTCAGCCTGTTCGGGCCGAGCTTCGCGACGAGGCTCATCACGCAGATGTATTTCCCCGGCGACCCGCTGCTTGCGATCGATCCGATTTTCAACAGCGTCCCCGATGCCGAGGCGCGCACCCGTCTCGTCGCGCGATTCGATATCGATACGACGATGCCTGAGCACGCGCTCGGCTACCAGTTCGACCTGGTCCTGCGCGGCCGCTATGCGACCCCTGCGACTCCCGAGGAGCATCCGCGATGAGCCCGCGCCAGACTCCTTCGCAGACGGTGGGGCCGTTTTTTCGTCCGGCGCTTATCGAGGCCGGAGCGGAAAATCTCGTGCGCGAGCCGACGCGCGGCGATCGCGTGACTATCGAGGGGCGCATCATCGATGGCGACGGCGCGCCGGTCACCGATGCGATGCTGGAAATCTGGCAGGCGAATGCCGAAGGGCGCTACGACCATCCCGACGACGACCAGGAGAAGCTCCTCGATCCGAACTTCCACGGCTACGGGCGCGCGGCGACCGATACGCACGGGGGGTTCCGCTTTCATACGATCAAGCCTGGATCGGTTCCCGGCGTCGATGGCACGTTGCAGGCGCCGCATATCAATGTTTCGATCTTCGCGCGTGGGTTGTTGAAGCGCCTCGTCACGCGGATTTATTTTCCCGACGAACCGCTCAACGCGACCGATCCGGTATTGAATTCCGCGCCCTGCGAGCGTCGCGCCACGATGATCGCGGTCTGGACCGACCCGTCGCATCGCATGCTGCGTTTCGATGTCATCCTGCAAGGCCTGAACGAAACCGTCTTCTTCGACATCTAAAGCTGGAGCGTTGATGGCCTCTACCGCGTTCGACTCGGCGATTCTGGGAAACCTCTTCAGCACCGAGGCGATGCGCGAGATTTTCCGCGATGAGAATCGAGTCGCGATCTATCTCGCTATCGAGGCGGCGCTGGCGCGGGTCGAGGCGCACCTCGGAATCATCCCAGCCGCGGCAGCCGAAGAAATTTCCTCGCAAGCGAAAATCGAGCACCTCGATTTTGAAAGGCTGCGACGCCGGACCGAGGTTGTAGGCTCGCCCATCATCCCGCTGGTCGACCAACTGGTTGCGCGATGCGCCGGCGACTCCGGCCAGTACGTGCACTGGGGCGCGACCACCCAGGACCTCACCGACACCGCGACCATTGTTCAGATGCGCGACGCACTCGCGATTGTCGATGCTGACCTGCGCGAGCTCTCCGGCTCGTTCGCGAAGTTGGCACTGCGCTATCGCGACGTGCCGATGGCCGGGCGCAGCATGTTGCAGCACGCGGTGCCGATCACCTTCGGCCTGAAAGCTGTCGAGGTGCTCGCCGCGATCGAGCGTCATCGCGCGCGGCTGAATGAGTTACGGCCTCGCGCGCTGGTCGGTCAATTCGGCGGCGCCGTCGGCACGCTCGCATCGCTCGGTGCGCGCGGCCTCGAGGTGCAACGGAAGCTGATGAAAGAGCTGCAACTCGGCGAGCCGGAAATTGCGTGGCATACGCATCGCGACACCTTCGCAGAAATCGGCAGCTTCCTCGCAATGATGACCGGCACGCTCGCGAAGTTTGTCACCGACATCAAGCTGATGATGCAGACCGAGGTCGGCGAGGCCGCAGAGCCTGCGGAAGCGGGGCGCGGATCGAGCAGCACGATGCCGCAAAAGCGCAATCCAGTGGCGTGCAACTTCATCATCGCATGCGCCTCGATCGTGCGGCAGAACGCGGCCTCGCTGATGGAAGCGATGGTGCAGGACCATGAGCGCGCGAGCGGGCCGTGGCTGATCGAATGGGTCGCGATTCCGGAGATTTTCCTGGCGGCTTCGGGCGCGCTCTATCACGCGCGCAATCTAACCGCGGAGCTTCATATCGATGAGAGACGGATGCGCGAAAATCTCGATGCGACCGGCGGCCTCATCTCCTCGGAAGCGGTGATGATGGCGCTGGCGCCGCATCTGGGCCGCGACCGCGCGCATGAGCTGGTGTCCGAGATTTCTCGGAAATCGCTCGCGCAGAAAAACCCATTCGTCGAATTGCTCGCCGAAGATCCCGAGGTCTCGAAGCATCTCGATCGCGCCGGCCTCGCGAAGTTGCTCGACCCGGCCAACTACCTCGGCCTTTCGCGCGAGATGGTGGATCGCGTCCTCAAAAATCTCGATACTGAAAAGTAGGTGTTGCCTACTGTGAGGCGAGCGGAGCGGCCGCGAGGATTTTCTCCGTCGAGGGCATCTCACGCGAATAGGACGAGGTGAAAATCCATCGCACCACGCCGTCGCGATCGAGAATGAAGAAAGCGGGAATCGCATTGTCCGGCTCGCCATCGCGATGATGCTGGATGAGCCCGAGCGGCCGCAGCAAAGTTTCCTTGTCATCGCTGAGTAGCGGAACGTCGGAGCCGAGAAATCCCGCGAGCATCTTCGATCTGGCTACAGGATCCGCGCTGATCGCAACCGTCTTCAGACCTCGTTTAAGCAATTCCGGCTGGCGCGCGGTAAGTTCGGAAAGCTCGTAACGCGCGAACGGATCGAAATCCCCGCGATAAATGACCACCAAGGTTCCATCGGAACCATGCTCCGGTCCTTGATGAAGCGCGCCAGTCTGATCGGGCAGCGCATAACCCGGGAAACGATCGCCGACTTTGAGATTCAGTGTGAAGGGCGGATTGCGCGTGCCCCGCAGCGTGTAGCTCACGAAGCGCCCGCCGCCGATGCCGACCGCGGCGCAGGCGAAAAACGCCAGCAGCCCGAGCGCGAGCTTCGCATGCGGTGACCAGACTCCGAGTGCGAGGCGCACTCCGATGAGGCATAGCACCATCGCGGCACCGATCCCGAAGTACGCGGGGTAGGGGATGCGATCATGAATCCCCATCGTCGGCGAGGACCAGAACGAGAGGAGCACGTATTCGTACAGGCCGAAGCCGCCGGTAATGAAAAACAGCGCGAGCACGGCGCGAATCGGCTGAAACGGCGGCGTAACCCAGGTCGCTTCGAATTGTTCGACGAGGAGCGCCTCGGCCTCGACGATTTCGGCCTGCACGCCGAGCGGTTCATCGATTTCCTCGGGAACGATTTTCGGAAGTTCTGCCAAGCGACTCAAACGAAGTGGCGTCATCGGAACGCCGCGTGATCCTTTATACCACCCCGTCGCGATCATTCACGACCTGGCTGCGCCTTTCCCGGCGAAACTTTATTGACTACACGCGCCCGCCGCGGAAACGGTGTTGGTGTCCATCGTAACTGCGCCGCTGGCGGTAATGGCGCCTGCTAATGCTCTGCCCTGTACCGTTGAGCCGCTGACCAGCGTGATACTTGTGTCGGCCAGTAAGTTTCCTTCCAGAACACAGCCTCCTCCGATCGTTGCGGAACTACCGACCTGCCAAAAGACGTTGGAAAACTGCGCGCCGTTGAGCAGGATAACGCTGCAGGTTGGCGCTGTCAGGGTGAGAGTCGATGCGGGCATCTGGAAGATCCAGACCGCATTCGCGTCACCTTGGGCGTCGAGAGTGAGGTTTCCCGCGGTTATCTCAAATGAGGTCGCGGCTGAGGTGTAGAGGCCAGGGAGGAGGACTTGTCCGGCCAGGTTTTCGGGCACAATAGTCGGCCCCGATCGGCCTGCGGCGTCGCCGTATGCGCTACCCAGGGAGGCGAGCGCCGCAATCGCGGGTGCGTTATTAACCTGAATCGTTCCGTTCACTGTTCCAGGTGGAAATCCTGTCACCGAAGTGCCTGGCATCAAACCAAGATCCCCCTTGATCATCGTCAAGCCGGTGTTAGTAACCGTGGCTTGAGCAAAAACCCCGAAACTGGAGGCAGCTCCGAGGTCGACCGGCAAAAGACTCGCGGTTGAACCGGTGGTAAAAATCCACGAGGAGTTAGCTGACAGAGCATTGCCCTCCAGGTCCTCAACCCCGGTCGTGACTGTAGCAATAAACAGCGAACCGGTCGTGAGCGCGCTGGTGGGAGTAAACGTCGCGATCTGGTTTGTCGCGTCATAGGTGATTTTTCCAGCTACGGAAGTTGGGCCGGGACCGGTCAAAGTAAAAGTCGCCGGGTCAAGCGTTGCAGGGTCGATTGCCTTACTGAAGGTCCCGTTGACCGCCGCATTGGGAGGCACCGCGGTGGCACTGCTAGCCGGGTTCATGGAAGTTACCGTGGGTGCGGTGGCATCCGGCCCCAAACCTGCGGTGAAGGTCCAGGTGAACGCCGCCGCGAGAGGATTTCCCGCGAGGTCCTTCGCGCCGGTGGTGATCGTCGCAGTGAACAGAACGCCGGCGGCTAGAGTGCTGGTCGGTGCGAAAGTCGCGGTTGTGCCAACGGTGGAATAGGTCACCGTGCCGGATACCAGCGTCAGGCCAGGCCCCGTGAGTGTAAAGGTCGATCCGGTAATGGTGGTAGAATCCATTCCTTCGCTAAAGGTCACGGTGACCTTCTGGTTAGTGGGCACGCTGGGAGCAAGATTGGCCGGATTGGAAAAGAAGATACCTGGCTTGGTCGTGTCGGACCCCGCACCGGTTGCAAAGGTCCAGACAAAATCACTTGCCAGCGGAACCTGAGCTATACTCCTGGCTCCGGTGGTAATCGTTCCGGTAAACGTGGTGCTCGCCGCGAATAAACCTCCGTCGGGTACGAAGACCGCGACATTGTTGGTCGGTCGTAGGTCACCGTTCCCGTTACCGGAGTTGTGCCGGGCCCGCTAACCGTAAAAGTGGTGTTGTCGATGCTGGTTGGATCCATCATCTGATTGAAACTTACCGCGATCTTCCGATTAATCGGCACGCCCTGGCTTCCACAACCGGAGATGGAGGGACTGGTCGATTCGACGAGAGGAGCTGGCCCCGGAGTAGGCGTCGGCGTCGCAGTTTAAGTGGCGGTCGCGGTGTTGGTCGCGGTCGCCGTTAGAGTCGTCGGCGGGGTGTTAGTCGCAGTCGCCGTTTCCGTCGGAGTCGCGGTTGCCGTCGCGGTCGTCGTTCCAGTCGTAGTTGGAGTCGAGGTGGGAGTGGATGCCTGCGTGTTAGTTGCGGTCGCGGTACGGGTCGTCGTTGCGGTTACAGCCGGAGTGGTGGTTGGAGTGGCAATCGGAGTTGGAGTAGGAGTTGGGCGTTCCGGAGTTGGAGAGACGGTCGCGGTCGGCGTATGAAGGTGAATCGCTCGCGGCTCATGATGACTATCGCTGTCGCATCCCGCCCACAGAAACGCAAACGCTGTCAGTAACACCAGGAACCACCGCAGGTCTATTTTGTGTTTGCGGATATGCGTGCTCCATTGCCCTGCCGGACCAAGTGATTCCTGGGTGAATCAGCCATCGTTGATCGCCATTCTTCAAATTGCGGCCGATCAGATTTGGACCATCGTTCGCTCTGCGCGGGTGGCCGATTGGTGCCGGGCAAGCATCGATAGAAGCGCACTGCCAGCGGCTTCAGCGCAGCTATTCGCTCGTTGAGGCAAGGCCGGCGCGAACGAGTTCGGCCGCGCGAGCTAGCATCGACACGGTAAGTTGCCATTATGATGACTAATAGTCATCGTCGGAGTTTGCGCCAGACCGGATCTTGAAGCAAGTGGAAGCGGGCGGCGAGCGAGTATCCATGTGCGCGGCATCTTGTGCTGCGCTCTCGACGCTTATACCGGACGAGCGTTTGGCAAGTGATTTTTTAGGAAAAGAATGCCGCCGAGAAGGAAATCAGACGTCGAAAACGATACGTGCCGTCCAGCCATCCTCGTCGTGCTCGACGTTGAGTTGATGATACGTAATCGCTTTCAACTCGGTCAGCATCTCGTGGCGAGTACGATCGAATCGCTCGCCGGTGAGCTTAAGGATGATGGTGTCGGGTTGTTCCTCGACGGTGGCGTCGCGCCAGATGAAATCGTCATACAGGAAAAGATTGAGCGCGTCGGAGAGCGAGTCGTGCATCAGATCTTCATCATTGTCGCCGAACACCGTGATGACATGGGTCTCGCGCGGCGCAATGCCGTCGGGCGCGACCATGATGCGCGCGACGCCGATGGCTGCGCAGGCGAACAAATCCGCGCGCGACGGGGCCTCGACCTCGATGCCCGCGTCGCCGGTATGTTCGAAATCGCGAATGAATTCTTCGGTCGTCACTGGAAACAATTGTATGGGTAGGGGCCAGCTCTAGAAAGCCATTTTTTCGAAAACGCGCCGAAGATTAAAAATAGTTTCGCTTTTGCTGCGTTTATGAGGCAGCGCTTGCCAAAAAATTTCCGCGCCCCGACTCAGAAATGTTCCGGTTCGCGATGGCGCCGGCTGTCGCGCTCCAGCTGCACCGTCATATGCCGGATGTTGAATTTCACCTCGAGCAGCTGATGCATGTCGGAAAGCACCCGATCCTGGTCGGCGTCGGGCGCGACCACCGCATGCGCCGCGAGCGCGAACTCGCGCGAGGTCAGGCACCATACGTGGAGATCGTGGACCTCGGCGGTTCCTTGCACGGCGAGCAGATCTTCGCGCAGTTGGTCAAGATCGATATTGGACGGCACTGACTCCATCAGGATGTCGATGCCTTCCCGGATCAGACCCCATGAGCTGTAGAGCACCAGCGCGCCGATGATAAAACTGACGACGGAATCGGCCGCGGACCATCCGGTGAAATAAATCACCGCCCCTGAAACGAAGACGCCGCCGACACCGATGAGATCGGAGACCGCGTGCAGGAACGCCGCGCGCACCGCCATCCCGGGGCGGCCGCCCTCGCTCCCGGCATCGTAGGTCATCCACGCCGAGAAAATATTGACCACGAGACCGATCACGGCGATTCCCATTACCGGCAGCGCCTCGACGGGAGCAGGATGATGCAGGCGGTGGAAGGCCTCAATCCAGATGAAGGCCACCAGCAACCAGAGAAAAATCCCATTGAGAAACGCGCCGAGGATTTCCGCGCGCAGGTAGCCGAAGGTTTTTCCTCCGCGCGCCGGCCGCGTCGAGATCCACAGCGTCAGCAGTCCGAGGCTGAGCGCCGCGATGTCGGTCAGCATGTGAACCGCGTCGGTCATCAGCGCGAGGCTGTTGGTGAAGTAGCCGCCGACGAATTCCGCCGCACAATACATCGCGACGGCGACCAGCACGATCTTCAACCGCTGCTTGTCGGCCGCGACCACCTCATGGCGATGGTTATGGTTGTGGTGGTCAGAACTCACGGCTTGAATCGGTGTCGTCGGCACGGGCTAAACCCTGCGCCACTTGGTCAGTCAATCATACTGGATGAGCGAGGTGACGGGCACCGGCGCGAGGCGCGCGCGGCCGTCCAGCGCGTTCAGCTCGACCACGAAGCCGCATCCGATGACTTCGCCGCCGATTTTCTGTACCAGCCGAATCGCCGCGTGCGCGGTGCCGCCGGTGGCGAGGAGATCATCGACGATCAGCACGCGCGCATCGCGGACGACGCCATCTTCATGCATCTGCAACTCCGCGTGGCCATACTCCAGTTCGTATGATTCCTCGACGAAATTGTAGGGCAGCTTACCGGGCTTGCGCGCAATCGCGAGGCCCACGCCGAGGCGATACGCGACCGGCGCGCCGAAAATGAATCCGCGCGATTCGATGCCGAGTACCGCATCGACCTTGCCGAGATAGGATTCGGCCATCTGGTCAACGATCGCGGCCAGCCCGCGCGCATCGCCGATCAGCGGCGTGATATCGCGAAACAGGATTCCCGCCTTGGGGAAATTCGGGACATCACGGATCAGTTTCTTGAGTTCATCAACATTCATTGCGACGGTTCTCCCCGATGCGACCTGACAGCGCGCCAGCACAATACTAGCAGGTCATTGAAATTGCTATTTCGATGACCTGCTCACTCTTGTCTCTCCCAGTAGGGAGAGATGGTAAGGAATCCAGCCAATCTTTAGGATCTTTTAAGAGCCGGTATTCCGAGCAAAGGAGATCCCGGCGGTCTGGTCAGGGCGCGGAAGATACGCGAGCGGATTGCGCGCCGTGTTGTCGCGTCGCACCTCAAAATGAAGATTGGCACCTGTTGTGCGGCCGCTATCGCCGATACTCGCGATGACTTGCCCGCGCCCGACCGTATCGCCCTCGCGCACCAGGTTCGAAGAGTTGTGACCGTAGACGGTGACGTAGTGATCATCATGCCGCACGATGATCACGTTGCCGTAACCGCGCAGCCGTCCCGCATAGATCACGGTTCCACTTTCGGCGGCATGCACCGCGGTGCCAATCGGCGCCGCGATGTCGACACCGTCATGCATGGTGCCGTTGCGAATCCCGAAGCCCGAGGAGATCTCGCCATGGTCAACCGGCCACGCGAACATCCGCGAAGGGCGCTCCACGGAGTAATCGGCGCCGTAGTTATCGACCGCGGCGTAGGAAGTGTATCCAGGTATCGTCAGCACCTGCCCGACCTGGAGATCGCGCACATCGCTGATGCGGTTGGCGCTCATCAGGCTGCTGACGCTGACCCCATAGCGTTGCGCGATATGATGAAGGGTATCGCCGCGCCGCACCGTGTAGGTTCCTTGACTGCGAGTGGTATGCGGGGTGAAGAGATTTGACTTCGAGCTCGAGCATCCGGCGGCAAAGAGAATCCCTCCGAGCACGAGGCCCAGCAGCACCACCACCCCAGCACGCCGGATCTGCTTGTCCGCCAACCGTCCACCCGCCCCCGGGAATCGCGGGTCGTTCGTGAAATTCCCGAGCGGCGCTACTTCAAAGAGCCTTCAATCGGTGAAGCCGTGTTTGCCGGTCATCTTCACGTAACGGCATTCACCAAAATATTCTTCCTGCCAATGGCCATTGATGCGCGCGATCCGCACCAGCGTCTGCAACTCCTCCTCGCCGATGGGCGCAACCAGGCGACCGTCGGGCTTGAGTTGCGTCAGCAGCGTGGTCGGGACGCCCGGCATCGCGGCGCTCACGATGATCGCATCGAAGGGCGCCTCCTCGATGCATCCGAGCGAGCCGTCGCCGAGCCGCACCGAGACATTGCTCGCGCCGACGCCCTGCAGAATGATGCGCGCGCGATCATATAGATGAGGGAGACTTTCGATGGTGACGACTTGCGCTGCCAGCTTCGACAGCACCGCGGCCTCGTAGCCGCTGCCGGTGCCGATTTCGAGCACGCGCTCGACGCCGGTCAGCTGCGCGACTTCGCAACTAAGAGCCACCATGTATGGTTGCGAGATGGTCTGGTCGGAGCCGATCGGAAGCGGACCGTCGTCGTAGGCATGTTCGCGCAGTTCGTTCGGAATGAAGCGGTCGCGCTCGATGGTGCGCATCGCGTCGAGCACGCGCGCATCGGTAATGCCGCGAGCTTTGAGCTGCTCGGCCACCATTTTCTCGCGCGCTTGCGTCGAATCCTCAGCCATAAGTCGGATAGATTATACGTCACAGCCCGCGCGCCCGCCTAGCGTGTCGGCAAGGGGAGACCTAACCCCTAACCCCTAACCC
>VFSW01006423.1_pt1 | contig 17290 bp, 22 predicted proteins | sample 5358111 | NCBI WGS metagenome assembly VFSW01 (sample SAMN11554181, study PRJNA540505) | mine drainage metagenome | isolation source: sediment from site ElyBrook_90M | place: USA: Ely Copper Mine, Vershire, VT | collected 2017
GTGCCGGGCCCAAGGGACCGTACCTGTGCTGCTGACTGCCACACCGGAGAACGGCATCAGCCCGCCTCAGGCGACCCTCCGCCGGGCTGGGGTGGCGCAGACCAAAGCAATCGCCACGGAACTCGGCGCGCAGGTAATCGACCGCGACACGATCTACACCGACTACACACTCGCGACTGGCGGGTTCAAGTCGGGCCTGAGCGCCAACACGGTGCACCCCAACCTCGCTGGCTACACACTTGAGGCCGCGCCAACTCTAGCGTTGATAAACACGCTTGTCTGATACAGCTTCAACTTCTTAGGAGCACAGAGAATGATTCCTTCTAATTCAGAAGTACCATACAAGCCCAGCCCATCGCGTGTCAGGAGCTACACCGCTTCCATCCTGCAAGGGCTGCCCTACCAAGGAGACGGCGTCGATGTTCTTGACTCAGCCACCAAAATCCAGTGGTACTGGAACGGAGCCGCATATGTCCGAGGCAGCACCGGTGCCCAGATCGGCGCCACGGTGACGGTTACGTCGTGGGGCCAAGTACAGGCCGCCCATGATGCGATCAAACTGCTTGGGTTTGGAACCATTGTGTTCGACCCGACTAACACGTTCATCGTGCCAGCGGGCGGCGGTGTGAGTATCGACACCTACTCCGTCGGCATTGATTACAACTACGCGCCGATTGATTTCTCAGGTATGGCGAACGGTGAAGCCGCGTTCACATTCTATGGGTCCCACGTTGGGCACCAATTCACGGGTTACGCTGATCGAGGCGGTAACCGCGAATACCGCAACGCGTACATGTACGGCGGGGATCCTATCACGAGGCCCTACTCGACCGATGTACAAAGCCAGAACGTTGCGTTCAGGCTTGACTCAACGGTGACTGGGACTTCTAACCAGTGCCAGTTCATCAACCCGAAGATCATCGGAGCTTACAAAGGATGGGACGTACGATCGGCCTCGTATGTCGTGCGGGTGCTTGGCGGGCGCACCACTAGATGCAGACGCGCTGCCAACATGGACAACGACGGTACCATCACCGACTTCGCTGAAATCTTCGCATTCCGGGATCACTTGTTCGCAGAGAACGGCCTGCACCTATACGACGGAAAGGGCAACCAGTGGCGGTTTGATATCTGCCACTTCGACTACCACATCGACCGTGTGCTGGATATCAAGGGATCCAAGGTCATCGCCACGGGGTGCCACTTCGAGTGGAACACGGGCGACACCCCGGGCGACACCCTGTGCCCGTTCTTGTTCACGTCCGCAGGCGGCCACCTTATTATCAAGGGGGGTGTTATCGCGTACCAAGACAAGAACGCTGGCAACTACCAGCCTTACTATCCAGGCATCTTCGACATGTCGGACAACAGCCAGGTGCTGGTCATCGATGATGTTGAACCCGTCAACCTCGGCAGGCGTGGCGAGACCACGTCGCATGATGCGGCTGTCTACGTCTCGGCAGCAAGCATCGTCGTGCCGTTTGTCGACATCAAGTGGCACGCCACCGGGGTCAGCCTGACTGATCTTCCAAGCATGACGATGGTACAGGACATCGCGGCGGGTGTGATTGGGGGTTGCTTGCGTGATTCTGGCACACCGTTCAACGAGCTGGGCTGGCGCACATCCGTTACGGGCACCGCCGTAATTTCTTCGGTCACGGTCGACGAAAACGGTGTGACGAGAAAGAATGGCCAGAACATGATGAAGATCACGGGCGCTGGTAAAGTGACGATTGCGATGCCGATGTGGATGCGCAATCGCCGCCATGCCTGGCAGTTCTTTACCGCGACCTCGACCGCTACCTCCGTGTTCGCTGGCTCGGTGACTATCAAGGAGCGCCAGGGTGGGTACGGCGCTAAGTTCGACGGCACCACCGTTACGCTTACCCCTGATAGCCGAGGAGCTCAGTACGGTGCGGCAACCGTAACGATCAACACGGCCAGCGCTACCTGGGCCCGCCGTAGCTGGAAGAACTGCACGGACCGGCAGAACCCAAGGCTCCCAATGAACGACGCTGGATGCGTTCCGATCGAAATCGATACCACCGGGATGACCGGCGGTGCCTTCTACATCAGCCACCCAGCGTACGACCTTACCTGACACGACAACCAAAGGATGCTAGAAATGAAAACCTTGCTCGCAGCGCTACTACTCATACTCGCCCACAGCCAAGCGCCCGCCGCCCCGTACGACTGTGCCCCGCCAGAGGTAACTCTGGGGTTTGGCGCGGGGACCCAAATGGTGTCGGGCACGTCCCAAGACTTGACCTGCAAGTGGGTAGCGTGGTGGTGCCCGAGTAGCACCGGGCCAAGAATGAACATCGCGGTTTGGAAGGTTGACTACGAAAGCAACCTAACCGAAGTACCAGTAGCACTGTGGCGTAGCCCCCACACCGCCACCGCGTCTGACTTGCTCAAGAAGTACGCCACCGACGACGCCTACGGGTCTAATCTTGGTCCGTTTTGGCAAGACAAGAAAAGCCTTGCCAAAATTGGCGCTATCAAACCAACCAAGTGAGCCGCAACAATGGACCAAGAAGAACACCACGCGCCGGCCATGAAGTGCGCATGCAGTTTCTCGGCTGAGCAGGTCGCCGATGCGCTGATCGCCAAGTTGTCGGACGAGAAGACGGCCGAGAAGATCATGAACGTCTGGGGGGGGCGGATCGACATGCAGCTGGGGCGCGGGCTCAGGCGCATGGCGCTCTACATCTTCGTGCTGGTGATGGGGTACGGCGCGCTGAAGCTCGGTCTCATCGAACGCCTTCTCAGTAAGTGAGCCCACCGATGGACTACCAAACGCTCGCCAACGCCACCGGGTGTGCCCTCGACAAAGCCGCGTCGTTCGCGGGTGCCATCACCAAGGCCTGCGACCGATGGCACATCACTACGCCCGATCGGCAGGCCGTCTTCCTGGCTCAGATAGCACACGAGTCGGCGCTGTTCACGCGCTTGGAGGAAGGTCTGAACTACACCACGCCCGAGCGCCTGTGCAAGATGTTCGGGTCGAAGTTCCGCATGCCGCAGGCGGGAGAATCCGGGCTCGTGGTGTTCCCCGACGGGAAGCGCAACCCGCTTATGTTTCTGAACCGGCCGCAAGCGCTGGCCAACGTCGTGTACTCCAACCGCTATGGCAACGGCGCTGAGAGCACCGGGGACGGCTACCGTTACCGGGGCATGGGGCTGATCCAGCTGACGTTCAAGGCCAACGTGGAGCGCTACGCCGAGGCGTCCGGTAGGCCCGAGGTCATCGCGAACCCCGAGCTGCTGAAGCAGCCAGAACTCGCCGCCGACAGCGCGGGGTGGTACTTCGATACCCACAACTGCAACGAGCTCGCTGACTTCGGCCTGTTCGAGAAAGTTACCGCCACCATCAACTCCGCGCTCGAGGGCCTCGACTTGCGCAAGGCGCTCTGGTACAAGGCCCGGGCCGCGCTCGGCCTGACGAAGTTCAACTCTTAGGAGCAGTAGACATATGGATCCGATCACAATAGCCATGGGCCTGGGCCAGTTCGTTCCGGGCATCATCAAATGGATGACCGGCAGCGACAAGGCTGAGGCTATCGCCACCAAGGCCATCGACATCGCCAAGACCGTTACCGGCCAGCCCTCAGGCGACGCCGCGCTGAAGGCACTGCAAGCCGACCCGAACCTGGTGCTCCAGTACCGCAAGGCTATCCTGGACCAGGAGTTGTCTTTCCAACAGCTCGCGGTACAAAACGCGGCCGACGTGAACAAGACGATGCAGGCCGAGACCGCCGCCGAGCACTGGCCGACCTACGGCTGGCGCCCCGCCATCGGGTTCGCGGTGGCGCTGAACGTCGTGTTGGCGTCCGGGTTGTGCGTTTACGTGTTCATCGAGGTCTGCACCGGCAGCGCCGACGCGGCCAAGGCGGTGGCGATGCTGCCGGCGACCATCGGCGCGCTGGCCGGGATTAACGGCACCGTGCTCCCCGTGCTCGGCATCGCCTCGTGGTTCCGTGGAAAGATGCAGGCGGACCCGAATATTCCTTCGGATAACCGGGGCTGACCTAGCTGCGGCCGGATGTGCTAAGGGCCCTGGGTTACCAGGGCCCTTTTCGTTGGCGCTTCTAGCTCAGTCCTGAGCGACGTAGGTAGCGCCCGCCTCGGCTGACGGCTCCGGGTACCGCAGGCGTTTCAGCGCCAGCACCCCGTCCTCGATCTTGCGCAGGTCGCCAATGGTAACCCAGATCGCCAGCGCGTGCACCCAGCTTGCTTCCGGGTCTCCTTGCGAAGCCGCCACCGAATCGACGAACCGATGGACGGCGAACGGGTTGCCAGCCTTCACACCGGGCCCGCGCACGCGGCTGTCGTCGGCGCACTCGATCAACTTCTGAACGTAGTGCAGCGCCTTGTCCAAGTCCTGTTCCTTGTTCTTCAGGCGATGGCGCGAGATGTACTTGGTGGCGCAGCCCTCCAGATACCCCAGGCCCGTATCGACCACGAAGTCCCAGTGCTGGTAGGCCGGGTCAACCGCGCGGTAGTGGCCGCCGCCAACTTGGGTTTCATTCGCTGAACTTGTCATACTCTTCTCCGATCACCTTCACGAGTGCGTCGCCAATGGGGTCGGAAGGGAGACCCGCGTAGTAATTGGCGTAGTTGAAATACGCTGTGCGCAGCAGGGTGTTACCCATGGCGCGTTCACGCAAGCAGTAAAGCAGCCCCTCGATCACGTCGGCGCGCTTCAGCACCACGGCCTCGCGCTTACTGAGCATGCCTTCGGCCTCGAAGTTCGGCATCCCCGCCGCCGCGAACTCCACGGCTTCGAGCTCCGCGAACGCCGCACCGAGCCCCAGCTTACGCTTCGTTGGGGACGGCATGTCGCCCGTGGCGTACTCGGCCATGTCGTGGGCCAGCGCCGCCATCAGCAAGTTCGAGCTCGGCGCGCCGCTTTCCAAGTACCAGCACAACCACGCCACGCCGAAGGAGTGGTCAGCGATTGTCTGTGGGCGGATGACGGCCTCGGTGTGGAACCGTGTAACGGCGCGGCCCCGGGCCAAGAAGGCTTGGAATTGCGTGGCGAAGTGGTCGAGTGTGACCGGTGGGAAGCTATCAGAATGGAGCATGGGTAGGTCCTTTCCAGGTTTTGCGGCGCTGCATCCATTCAATGCACGCGGTGCGCCAGTCTGGGGCCGCGATCTCGCTCGCCAGCGACCACGCCGACGAGTGATCGCCTTCCTTGTACGCCTCATGCGCGGCAGCGAGCGGCAGCACGATCTCGCGCAGGAACGGGTCCGACGCGGGCATCAACTCCATCGAGCGGCGTAGCCCGCGCACGTGGCCCACGAGGGCGGCCTCGAGGATGAGCTCAGCGTTCTTGTGCCACTCTTGGCGGCGCTCGAGGCTTGTGCCCGCCGTGATGACCGGGTACGTCGTTGTGCGCAGCGAGAGGTAGCGGTCGTCGACGGCGTAGTTGCTGATACCGTGCGCTAGGTCGTTCACGTCCCCGGGTGCGGTCATCGTCACCAGCCGCTTGACGTCGTCGCGCTCGGTGTAGATGTGGTAGTTATTGCTGACCTGGTACATGATGCCGACCTGGCAGCCCAGGCAATCGGCGATGTACTCGAGCAGGAACGAGAAGTGCACCACGTTGGCCCCGTGGGCACCCCACACCGCGTCGTTCGATCGGCAGCACACCGTCATGTCGAGCGCGCCGCTCGGGTTCACGCGGAAGTAGATGTGGGTGTTGCACGGTACGTCCAGGCTACCCGCCGCAGCGGCCTGCAGATCTTCGTGGCCGTCCCACATCGAAAGCACGCAGCGACGGGTCTTCGGGTTGGTGCTGAGCTCGGAGATAAGCTCCTCCAACTGGTCGAAGCCGAAGTGGTTGCGCCAGCGGTGGCCGTACGCGCCGTTCAGGCGAGCTCCGTCGTCGGAGTAGAGCTGCAGCTGCTTGGCGTACACGGCGGGCAGCGCCACGTCGTTGCGGCCGCAAAGCATCCACACCGCCTCCATCACTTGGAAGAAGGGGTTGGCGTCGCGGAGCGCCGAGAACAGCACCCGTTGGCGCGGCTTGGCGGTGACCGTGGTGACGGGCGACTGACTCACCAGCACCGGGCCGTTGCGCGAGTCCTCGAGCGTACCGCTCAGGAGCAAGTGGTCCAACCCCTTGAGCAGCGCTCCGTTAGGGTTGGTGGAAGAGATGACTTTCATGATCAGATCTTTCCTTCATAGCGTTGGCGGCTGTGGCCCCTGACGTACTTGCTGTACTCGCAGAGGCAGTTTTGGAAGTCCTGCGCGTGCAGGGGTTCGTCTAAGATGTTTACGTCGCGGTAGTTTTCGTTGAAGTCCTTCTGAGCTGCTTGCACAATTTCCCGCCACTGGCTCTCACGCAGCGGGGTCTTTGGGTCGACGCCAAGCAGGATATTCAGACCCCGGCGTGACCCGGGCCCGCTGGCCGCCCAAGTATGCCAGTCGGGCGCGATGCTCAGGGGCAACATCGACCCGGTGTACTTCAGGTCGGCCACCACCTGCGCCGCCAGGAACGTCCCCATGCCGTAGCCCGCCATCAGCCGCGCGTGAAACGCCTCGAGGGTGTCGCCCTTACGGGGTCGGATGGCCTCGCGCTTGGCCCACAAGTCGGGGAACACCACCTTGGCCAAGTACTCGGCCTTCCCCATGCCGTAGCCGCCCGTCACGGCCTGGTTGATGATGTACGCCGAGGTGAACACCTTCTGCTTCGCGCCCGAGCGCCGACTCGCCACACGCACGAGCTTGGCGGCCTTGGCTGCGGTCCACGGCACCGGGTACCCCAGCTCGGCCAGCGTTTCGGGCCAGTTGATCAGCCGCGCCACCGCCATCGCGAACCAAAGGTCCTTGTCTCCAGAGTACATGCCACGCCAGTTGGCGCCGATCCACTTGGTGACGGTGTCGAGCTCGCGGTAGACGTTCGTGAACCTGAACCCGGCCAACACCGGATCCTTGGTCCACGGCCGAGGAAGGAAGTCCACGTGGCGGCGCTTGTAGATAGCGTGGCGTTCGTGTACAAAGGCTGCGAACTTCTTCAGCGCGTTACGCGACGGGTGGGGTAGCATCTTGCGGACCCTCCGTGTTGTCAACCGGCCCGGCGGGCATACTACCGTGCAGGTCGCACCATTCGGCCAGCAACTCAGGGGTGCCGAGGCTTGAGAACTCGCTCGCGTCGATGCGGAACGCGGTGACGAGGCCTTCCACGTAGTTGTAAGCGGGAGCGAGGTAGAACTCGTTGTTGGTGCGGTCCTTGGCGGCCACCATGGCGCAGATAGCGGCGCGCAGGATTCCCCAGGACGCGAAGTAGTACGCGCCACAGGTTGCCTCGTCCGAGACGTGTTCCTTCTCAACCACACGGCGCACTTCGCTGTAGGTCTCGGTAGCGCAGCCCGTCATCACGAACGACCACCGCGTGTCCGCCGGGTCCGTCACCGGGAACGTCAGGATAGAGCCGTGGGGCCGGACGGCGTCGATGTGGGCCATCCAGGCGGCCACAGCAGCTTCCGCGAACACCTGGTCGCTGTTGGCGATGATGACCTCGGACGCGTCGTGCAGCCTACCCTGCATGCAGAGCACGCTCAGCGCGGCGCCGCCATCTTGCGGGTAGATGAGTTGGCCGCCAACACGTTCGCATCGCAGCTCACCTTCAGTTTTCGCTTCCTCCTGTGTGACCATGGACTTCATGGCGCTGGAGACAGCTTCGATCAAGTCGGGTGAGAACCCGTTGCTGAGGATAGCGGACACGTCGTCCACGTGGTGGAGGAAGGGGCGGATGGCCGCCGTGAGCATGACTTCGCCCTCGTTGACGGTTGGAACCGGGATGAGGGGCTTAGGCGGCAGGAACCCTGCGTTCGCGAAGCGGGTGCCTTTGCCAGCGGCGGGGATGATCAGAACGCGCATAGTCGGAGCCTTTCTTTTACTTGGTGGAAGGTGGTTTTGACGGGGCACGACACGCCAGCCGCCCGGGCCGCCGCGATGCCTTGGTCGGAGTCCTCGAGCGCGAGCCAGGTCATGCCCGCCTCGTAGCCGAGCGCTTCGCCCGCACGGTGGTACAGCGCGGGGTCGGGTTTGGTGGCGATGGCGCCCGTGGCCGAAAACAACGGCATCATGCCCGCGATCCCGGCCAAGTCGAGGAGCTTCAGCGCCATGGATTCGGTGCAGTTGGTGATGACGGCCAACTTGGGGCCCGCGAGCGACTCTGGCATAGCGCCGAAGTTGCGCTCCAGGTCGTAACGCAGCCACGGGTTGAGCCTGATCTTCGGCAGCAGATCATAGAACAGCAGGTCCTTCTTCTCCTTGATCTGCGCGTAGTAGGCCTCGCACCCGATGCGGCGCAGCTTCTCGCGGGTGCTGACGGCCTCCAGCGGCTCGGCTTGGCAGAGCTTGAGGTACGCGTCGATCGCGCCGGTCATCCCGGTGGCTTCGAGCGCGCCTAGGAAAGCCTCATCGTGCAGGCCCGCTGTTTCGATAAGGATGCCGTCGAGGTCGAAGGAGATGATGTCAGGGTCGTAGTGTCTCATGCGAGCTCCTCCGCTTTTCCGATGAGGAAGGAAACCCCCTCGAGGTTGTTTTCCTGGCCTAGGCGCCCGTGGCACCCGTGGGAGATCAGGGCGATGCCGCCTTCCAGCCGCGAGGCCAGCTTGCGGTAATAGTCGAACACCGGCCCCTGGTCGTCGGTCTCGCCGAACGGATCGAGCAGCATGCCCCCGCCATTCAGGCCAACCTGTGTCTCGTAGAGTGAGTGGCGCCCGTAGACCTTCAGCCCGAGCGCCTGGTACCTTGGCAGCTCGACACCGGGCACATCGAACAGGAAGTAATCGCAAGGCGGGGCCGCCGCGACCAAGAGCTCCTCAGCCAGCAGTTCCGCCAAGCCGTGTTCCTTGACGTTGATGGCGACAGTCTTGCCGAAGTCGTAGGCTTTGTCGAGCACGTACGCCAGCGCGACCCCGGGGCTGGTGGCGTCGTGTGACAGCCGCAAGTAATTCTGGCCAAACAGACCCTTGCGCACGTCGCACTCAAACCCGTCGTATAGCTTGCTTAGCACTGCCGCGTTGATCTCGCTCGCGGCGTTGCACCGATGTAATATACGCTTCATGCTTTCTCTCCTTTTCCGATAATGTCATAGGCGCAGGCCTCGCCCCGCTTGCGCGAGATGCGCCGTTCGCCGAAGGCTTCAACCCCGGCCCCGAACGCCTTCTTCCACTTCATCATTACCTCCATGCGCGGGCTGTTCTTGAACTCCTTCTGCACCAGTGAAACGTGCTCGGGGTGCAGCGCCTGCAGCTTCTTGGCGTTCTCGTTGGCGGTCTCGAGGGTGCGCTCCGTTGAGCAGCCGCCCGGGGCGTCGTACTTGCCGGGGCTGATGCACGTGTGGTACACCACCACGTTGTCGTAGCCCCGCTTCAGCAGCTGCAGCGTCACGTCGAAATCTTCCTTGCCGTGCACGCGGTCAAAGCGCGCCCCAGCTTCGTGAAACGCCTTGACGTTGTACCCCAGGGAGTGCATCATGCGGGTGGTGCGCGCGTACTCGCTAGCGACGCGGTTGTTGCCCAGCCGGGAGCTGAAGCCCGCGTGCGCGAACTCGTCCAGCAGCTGCGACATCTCGGTCATCGCGTGAACGACCTTCGTCTCGTCGGCGTACTCCTTGATCAGGCCCTTTGGGCCCCGCGCTTGCCAGAACATATCGTCGTCCAGCATCATCACCTTCTTGACCCCAGCGTTCAGCGCCCAGTCCATGATGAACTGCCGTTTCTGGTGGATGGTCTTCACGGCGGCGGGCTGGAAGACGAATTCGTCGTGGCCGGTGGCCGCGCGCAAGTCTTCGAACTCGCTCTTGACGCAGCAGAGGTGGGTTATCTTGCGGAGCGCCTTCGGCAGCTCCTTCAGCGTGATCTGACGGGCCGCACGGCCGAACGTTGGGATGACGATGATCATCCCGTTAAGGGTCTTCATTGTGTGCTCTCCGGGTAGTAGTCGAATGGAAAAGTGCCCCCGCCACAATTATGACGGGGGCACAGCGGGCTGTGGCCGAGAGGCAGCTTTACTTCGCGGCTTCCAGCTTGACGTAGCCCGACTTGATGTCGAAGTTCAGGTAGCCCACGTCGCCGTCAGCAGCCTTGAACGCGCCCACGGTCTTGGCCTTGGAGTACAGCTCGAAGGTGGCATGGGCCTTGGTGTTGGCGCGCTTGGGGTTCTCTGCAGCCAGCACCACAATCTTGTCGGTGTCGCTCAGGCGGGAGCGGCTGCCAGCGGCGGCTTTGGGGGCCGAGGCTTTCTTGGCCGGTGCAGCAGCGCCTTTCTTGGCGGAGACAGGCGCGGCCTTCTTGGCAGCGGGGGCCTTGGTTGCCGGTTGCTTGGCTGGCGCCTTGGCGGCGGGTTGCTTGGCGGCGGGGGCCTTCTTGGCGGCTGCGGTCTTTTCGGTGGTAGCCATGGTAACGGGTTCCTTCGTGGTAGGTTGGATTGGTTTGAACTGCTCGGCTGAGTAATTGTAGGCCGGGTCGGCCAAGAGGAGCTCGAGGTGCCGACGGGCCTCAGGCGAAAACTCTTTGAAGTGCTCGGTGAAGAGGTAAAGCTCTGCGGCGCGCTTTGGCGGGTAGTCCGGCATGAGCTCGTACTCTTCTGAGAACTGCGCTGTAGGCGTCGATTTTACTGCAACTTCCAGCGGGTCCATCGGAATGTAGCAGGTTCTGGTGAAGTCGGGGGCGCCGCGCTTCAAGGGGTGTGGCAGCCGGATGCAGGTGCTGCGGTGCGCGGTACGAAAAACCGCGTACGGGACCTGCTGCTGTTCGGTAGGTTTCTTTTTGCGCATAGTCACTCCTGATTGCGGCCCATGTTCAGCCAGGCCAGCATTAAACAGACAACCCAGACGGCGGCGCGGGCGATCACTTGGCGGCCTCGGCTTGTTCGAAGTAGGCGTTGGTTAGCGCCATGTGGACCTTCTCCCACGGGACACGGGCGTACCGGGCCAGGGGTTCACAGTCCTTCTGAATCTGCGCGCGCTGAGCGTCCGTGTAGTAAATCAGGGCCTCGCCCCACTTGGCGATGAGCTCGGTCTTCAGCGCGCGGAATTGGTCGATGTTGGTGATGGTAGCCATGCTTTACTCCGCAGCGAAGTCTTGGTATTCGCGGCCCGGCAAGCCGTCGAACTCGAGGACAGCGGGTCCCCAGATGTCGCAGAATTCGCCCGGAACGAAGACCCCGACGACGTCGGCCTGCATATCCGGGCCGGTGTGCGCGGTCCACTCACCAACGTCGCCGTAAGAGCGGCCGGAACCGTCCTCACAGGTGAACTCGGCGCTCGGGTGCTTGGCCGTTACGGCGGCCTTCCATTCGGCGAGGTTCATGCGGCCACCTTGGCGGTCAGCTCGGCGAGCGAGGTCATTTTGAGTTTCCTTGGTAGGTGGCTCCCTGTGAGCCGATGAGTGAACTATATTCCAGAAACCAGAGAATCCAATTCCCCTCTGTTGGGGGTATAGGTACCCGGCCTGAACGAGCCGCGTTATTTTCTCCGCCGCCGCATAGCGTCCAGGGCGTCGAATAGACGGTCCTGGCCCCGGCGCTTGCTGTTCATCGAGGCGTACTGGACCTCGTCGACGGTGCCCTTCATGATGAGGTGATGGGCGAAGACGTTAGCGGCCTTACTCCCCTGGCGGCGGAGGCGGCGGTTGAACTGGTCGTAGATCTCGAAGTCGAAGTTCGGCAGCGTGTACCAGCAGAGGTTGTAGGCGTTGCCGCGCTGAAAGTTCATGCCGTGGCCGACCGAGGCGGGCTGGCATAACATGATCGGAATCTCACCCCCGTTCCACGCCTTCTCGTACGCGATGGCCTTCTTGTCGGAGACGGACGAGCCGATGGCCGGCATCTCCCCGCCGTACAACTTCTTCATCAGGCCCTGGATACGTACCAGGTCGTGGCCGAACCAGTACGCCACCAACAGTTGCTGCCCCTCCAAGCTATCGATCAGCTCAGCCAGTAGGCCCAGCTTACCGTCGTGAACGGCGTCCCAAAGGCGCTTACCCGCGCGGGGCATGCCGGTCACGGGGTCGACCTTGTCCTCGTAGATGGCGCCGGACGCAATCTGCTGGCACTTCATCGAGGCCGCCGCCGCCGTGGTGGCCGTGACGATAGTTTGCTCGTCGAGGAACGCGAACATTTCCTGTTCCATACCGTCATACACCTCCTGGGCCTCTGGCGACAACTCGTCCTTGATGAGGTTCGGGACGAACTGCGGCATGTCGTAGTAGTCCTTGGCGTCGAGGCGCAGCGCCGTGGGCTTGATCCGCTCGTAGATAAGCTCCTCGGCGCCGGGGGCGGGCTCAAAGCGCGGGAAGTCGGCGTCCGGGTTGACCGGCGTGAAGAACATGGCCCGGTAGTGGGTGAAGAACTTGCCCAGCGCCCGCCCGCTATCAAGCACGTACAACTCTCCGAACAAGTTCAGCAACCCGTTAGACGCAGGCGAGCCCGTCAGGCCCCAGCGACGCTTGAATCGGTCGCCCCACTCGGCCACGTTCTTGTGCCGGACGGAGTTGTGGTTCTTGAGCTTGGAGAGTTCGTCGATGATCAGCGTGCACAGCCAGCGCTTCTTGAGCAGCGTCTTCAGCCAACCGCTCTTGATGAGCCAGTCAAAGCCCTCGTAAGTGACGATGTACACGTCGTGGCGGGTAGCCAGCTGCTGCTCGCGCTTCGGGCCTCGGATAACGCAGACGTCCAGGCCTTCGAACTCAGCCCAGCGCGCTTGCTCGTCGGGCCAGGTGCTAACGGCGGGCCTTCTTGGTGCGATCACCAACGCTCCGCGCAAGAGCTCCTGGTTCTTCAGTACCTTTAAGGCCGCGTATGAAATCGAGGTCTTCCCGAACCCGGGATCCAGAAACAGCGCCGCCGAGGTTCGCTCCAGCACGTACTTTAGCGCCAGCTTTTGGCCCTTGTGTGGCTTCCAGGACTCTTTGCCTGATGGCGTCGAGTGCGGTTTCGCGATCGTCGTGGATTTCCGCGTCATACCCATTCCTTCGTAGCCGGTAGATCTTCAGCAGCTGCAACTTCGAAGGCTTGCCGCCCACGACGCGCTTGAACTCAATGAAAAAGGGCCGCCCGCCCGGGATCAAGAATTCCCGGTCCGGCCAGCCCCGCTCGCCCGTGCGCCGCAACTTGATGCTGGTGACCCCGAGCTCGCTGAGCGCGCGGTCACTGACCCAAGTTTCGACGCAAACTTCGAGCCTCGGTGGTCCTTTCAGAGCCACCCGTGCTCACTCGCGTTCAGGATCGCCACGGCGTGTACCGCCTGAGCCTTGGCGTCTTCGAGCGCGTGGTGGGCGAGCTTGGGGCGCGTGTACGGGAACCCTGGGTAAAGGTTCTTCAGCGTGCGGTAGCAGCGCTCGTTGAAGAACTTCCACGGCTGCACCACGCCAACAGCGCGGTACACCGCCGAGAGGATAGGTTGGTCGAACCCGGCGCCGTTACCCCAGATCGCGATCTGCATCGCGTCGCCGTTGTCGTCGATGGCCTGGTCGACCAAGAACTTCGAAAAGCGGGTGAGCGCCCGGCCGACGTCGAGAGACGAAGTAGAAGGGCCAGATTACGGCCCAAACACCGCCGCGCGCGCCTGGGGTGACTGGCGGGCCCACCACTCGACGGTCTCGCGGTCCTCGACCAGGCCGTAGCGGTTCTGCGAGTCGCGGGACACCGTGGTGTAGAACTCGCGCCCCGGGCCTTGTGGGGTCATGATCACCGCCCCGATCGAAAGCACCTTGCACCCGGCCCGGGTGCCCAGCGTTTCGATGTCCAGCATCACGTGCAACATGGGCGGCTGGTCGCCGATGAACTTGCGCCAGAAGACGCGGAAGGCTTGCTTGAGTTTCGCGAACATGATAGGGTAGCTCCTTAGTATTTGCAGGGTCCGCCGTTGGCGGCCTTGTAGTGGCAGAACCGGCAGGCGTCGCCGGGCTTGGGCTTGAAGCTGGTGTCGTTGAGCATCGGGGTGACGTTCTTGATCCAGATCTTCTTCAGCTTTTCGAGGTCTTTGCGCGGGTACACAATCTCCTCCTCGGCGGGGTCCGGCCAGATGACGCCTTCATCCAGGTACCACAACTTCGGCGCCACCCCGGCCACGTCAGGGAACCGCAGCAACCCCGACAACCCGTACAGCTGCAGCTGATCTTCGTACTCGAGCTGCTTCTGTGGGCGGCACTTGCCGGTCTTGTGGTCGATGGGGACCAAGATATTGCGGTCCACGTCGACAAACGCTACGTCCAGCTTCACGCGAACCCAGGCGCCGGTCCAGTTGTCCCAGGCCGTCTCGGTCGCGAAACCCTGGGTCCAAGCCCAGTTCTCTTCGACCACCTTCACGCGCTGACCCTTCAGGTCTTTGAACTCTTCCTTGAAGAGTGCCAGTTCCTTCGGGATGCGCTTGATCAGGCCGTTCGTGTACTGCTCGGCCAGAGTGTGGATCGCGGAGCCGCGTTCCATGGCCGCGTTACCGGGCTCGGCCAGCTTGTCCAAGTGCTTGTACTTGGCCTTGGCGGGACAGCCCTTGTAGTCCATGTAGCGCGAGAAGCTCCAGCTGGTGAACTTCTTCGGCGACGATCTCGTCTGGGTAGTAGCTCGGGTTACCATGTTTCGCTTTCAGAGTTGGTGGGAAGATAGATCACAGCGCCCAGCGGGACAAGTCCGGCGCGGGCTCCTTCAGCGCCTCCAGGCTCCCAAGGCGGGGGCCCAGCTCGCCGTCGCTCAGCAGCGGTACGTCGACCTCGATGGACATCATGCACTCGCGCAGCAGCAACATCTCCGCCTTCGCGGCCTTCTTCGGCACGCTGATGTCGTTCTCGTCATACACCGATAGCATGAACCGGCCTTCGCGGCGCACGGCGTCGTATCGGATGATGGACTCCTTGGTGATGTCGGCCGACGAGCCCTGGACCAAGTAGTTCAGGAGCTTGTAGTCGAAGGTGCGCAGTCGCCCCTCGATGATCCTAGGCTCCTCGACGTAGTACTCACGCCCGCCCCAGGTGCGGATGGGCTCACCCGCCTTGGCGCGGGCCTTCAGGCTATCGGACAACTCCTTCAGCCCGGGGAGCACGTTCATCTGCGCGTTGCGGAACTTCTTCACCTCGTCCACCGAGCGTTCCATCTTCTCGGCCAGCGAGCCGAGGCCCTGGCCGTAGATATAACCGAAGTTCAGCGTCTTGGTGATGCCCCGGTCAACGTCGATGCCAAGGGTCTCGACGATCTGCTGCCGCAGGAACTCGTGCACGTCGAGCCGGGGGTTCTCGAGGTAGGCCCTGAGCAGCGCGCCGTCCTCAAAGTGCGCCATGACGCGCAGCTCTTGCTGGTTGAAATCTCGGCGACCCACCACGTGCGACTTGTGGTCGGGGAGGATGTAGTCGCGCACCCGGGGCAGCAGCGGCAAGTCCCTGATGTGCGTCGGCATGATGAAGCCTCCAACTTCGGAGTCCTTAACGGCCTTGGGCATGTTCAGGAAGTTGGGAGTGTCACTGGAGGGGCGCCCGGTGCGGGTGCCGCCCGTGTCGCCGCCCCCGCCCTTGGCCTGACGGACTTGGTTCCAGGTGGTGTGCATCTGCCCACCCGAGGAGAACTTCTGCCACGGGCGGATGAACGTCTCGAGCACGGTGGCGCACTTCTGGCGGTACGAGTAGGCGGCGGCCACCTTCCGGTCCCTGAAGTGCGACAACTTCATGTTCTTCTTGCTCACGGACTTGCGCCCGGTGGCGGTCATAGTCCACTCGGAAATCATGTCGGCGGCGTCAAGGGCCTTGGCGGTGTCGGCGTCCTTGTCGAGGTCGAGCCCGGGGGCCTTCAGCGCCTTGCGGAGCCAGGCGTCCACCTTGGTCTGCGCGGACTCGTAGGTCACCTGGTCCTGAGCAAGCTTGGCCTCGTCGACGCGGATCCCCTCGCGCTCGTTGCGCAGCAGGATGGGGAGCAGCTTGCGCTCGCGGTCGTACGCGGCCCCCATGCCCCGGTCCACGGTGATCTCCTGGTACTTCAGGTTGAAGATGCCCTCGGTGCGGATGATGTCCCCGTCGGCGTAGGGCCCGACGATGGTGCCCGGGGCGTACCCGATGAAGGCCCCCGCCGTCGACGGCTTGATGCCCCCATACTCGGTGACGATTTCCGGGTAGTCGGCTTCCAGCTCCTTCTTGTTGCGCAGGATCCACTCCTCGACTTCGTCCCGCTCACCCTGCTCCATGCCGAGCAGCCGGGTGGCCGAGGGCTTCAGGCCCAGGGCCCGCTGGTGCGGGTCGTCAAGGAACAGGAGCAGCATGGTGTCGTGGAAGAGGTGCCACGCCGGAACCGCTAGCTCGAAGTGCTCCAGCGCGACGTCCAGGTCGAACTTCGCGTTGTGGAACAGTAGCGGGTTGCGTTCGCTGACGCTCGAGTACGCTTCCCGCAGCGCGTCCTTGGCGTCTTTGAACGAGCAGTTGTTGCCGCCCGTCACCTGGCCCCAGGCGAAGAACCTGGGCTTGCGCCAGGAAGGCAGCTTGAGCGAGAAGCTGGTCGGCACGGGGGGGTAGAGCGGGCGCGGGCGTATGGGCTTCGTTTCGAAGTCGAGCACGATTGGTTTGATGCGCATTGCTTGGCGCTCCGGGCTCAGTCGTTGATGGCCGAGTCGGCGGTGGGGGCGTCTTCCAGCCAGCGCTTGCGGGTCGCTTCGATGAGGTCCAGCACGCGGGCCACGTCGGGCGCGGCGTAGTTGGGACCTTTCTGGATCTTGCCGTGCTCGTCGTACACGGGCTGGCCGTCGGCGCCGAGCTTGCTCATGTTGGCGCGGTGGATCTCGGCCACGACAGCCTCAGCCGGGAACCCGAACACCAGGTTGGCGCCCTGGGTCACGTAGTCGATGTCCCCCAGCGCGTCGGCGGCTTCCACCAAGTTGACCGGGGCGCCCTGAGCGATGGCGTAACCGGCCAGGGTGCGTTTGACCTTGGCTTCGAATTCTTCGTCGTTCAGTTGGTGCAGGCCGTCGATGCCGATGGCGCGGCCGAATTCAAGAAGCTCTTCCATGATGAGTCGGAACCGCAGCAGCCGGATCTTGTCCGACTGAACGGTCAGCTCCGAGGCCACCGGGTGGCCGAACTTCTGGTGGAATTCCTTGACGAGCTTAATCGTGTGAGACATGGTGCGATACTCCTGACAGAGAGGTTGGAGAAAACCCCGCCGTAGCGGGGCTCCTTGGTTGCGGGACGGTTAGAACTTCGAGCGGCCGGACTTCTTGGCCGCAGGCGGCGGGGCCTTCTTCGCCGCAGGGGCCGCCTTCTTCGCGGCGGGCGGCGGGGCCTTCTAGTTGGCG
>VFSW01006424.1_pt1 | contig 17289 bp, 19 predicted proteins | sample 5358111 | NCBI WGS metagenome assembly VFSW01 (sample SAMN11554181, study PRJNA540505) | mine drainage metagenome | isolation source: sediment from site ElyBrook_90M | place: USA: Ely Copper Mine, Vershire, VT | collected 2017
ATGGTATGGCTGACAGTTCGTTCCTCAAGGTTGAAATAGAAAAGAACCTGACCCAGCCGGTGGAGCGGATCTCCATCGTAAAACTGGTGGATCTCATGGTGGAATACGCCTACCTCCTGCGCGCGTCCGACGTGCACATCCAGCCGGAGGAGAAACTGGTGCGCGTGCGGTTCCGTATAGACGGCGTCCTGCGGGACATTTTTGAGAACATAGGCATCCGGCGGGATATTCACCATGAGGTGGTGAGCCGCATCAAGGTGCTGGCGGGTCTGCGCACGGACGAACATCTGGCGCCGCAGGACGGCCGTTTCAAAGTTGCCGTGAAGGACGTGGGCGATCTGAACGTCCGCGTTTCCATCATCCCCACCTACCACGGCGAGAACGCCATCCTGCGTATCCTTGCGGAGACGCATGACTACACCATCGAGAAGCTCGGCTTCTCCGATGAAGATCTGAAAAAAGTTTTGCACGCCGTGACCAAACCGTACGGCATGATCCTGGCGAACGGGCCGACCGGCTCCGGCAAGACCACCACGCTTTACACCATTTTGAAGCAGCTGAACAATCCGGACATTTCCATCATCACCATTGAGGATCCCATTGAGTACGCGCTCGCCGGGACCACGCAGATCCAGGTGGACACGGCAACGGGACTCACCTTTGCGAACGGCCTCCGTTCCATCTTGCGGCAGGACCCGAATATCATCATGGTGGGGGAGATCCGGGACGAGGAGACCGCGTCCATTGCGGTGAATGCGGCGCTCACGGGACACCTGGTCCTCTCTACGCTCCACACGAACGATTCCGCCACCACGTTTCCGCGGCTCCTGGATATGGGCGTGCCGTCGTTTCTTGTGGCGTCCACCGTGAACCTGGCAATCGGTCAGCGCTTGGTCCGGAAGCTGTGCCAGAAGTGCAAAATGGAGCGGAACATGGAGGGTGAAGAATTGCGGAGCCTGAAAGAAGTGATCCCGGAAGTCAGCCATGATATGCATTTTTATGCGGCGAAGGGGTGCGACGAATGCGGCAACACCGGTTACGAAGGCCGCATTGCGATTCGCGAAGTGATAGAAGTGAAAGATCCCATCCGCAAGCTTATCACCGCGCGCGCGAACGCGCAGGAGATAAAAGCGGAAGCCATTGCGGAAGGTATGCAGACCATGATGCAGGACGCGCTCAAAAAAGCTTCCGAAGGCCTCACGACCATAGAAGAAGTGCTCCGCGTTGTACATGACTAACCCTTTTGCCCGCATATCCGTCCAGGATCGCATCAATTTTGCGCGGCACCTTTCCCTGGTGGTGAGGGCAGGTCTGCCGGTGTTTGAAGGATTGAAGATCATCCAGGAACAGACTGAATCCAAGCTTCTGAAAAGCGTGGTGGAGAGCCTGATCCAGGACGTGAACAACGGGAAGTTCCTTGCGGACGGCCTTGCGCGGTATGAGAACCTCTTTGGTCCGTTCTTTGTGAACATCGTGCGCGTGGGGGAGTCGTCCGGTACGCTTGCCAAGAATCTTTTGTATCTTGCGGACGAACTGGGGCGCCAGAAGGAACTGCAATCCAAGGTGCGCTCGGCCATGGTCTACCCGCTCGTGATCCTCACCGCCACGGTCGGCGTGGCGGGATTCCTTACCTTCTATGTGTTCCCCAAGCTCATCCCGGTCTTTGCAGGCATGAATGTCCAGCTGCCTGCTACCACCGTGCTCCTCCTTGCGATCCTTTCCTTCCTGCGCGCGTACGGCATTTATACGCTTGTAGGAGTTATCGTTGCCATCATTGGGATCCGGTATGTGGTAAAGAAAGTTGCGCCGGTGCGCTATATGTGCCATCAGGCGCTGTTCTTCATCCCGGTGGTGTCCGACCTCACGGTGAGCGTCAACATGGTGAACTTCACGCGCGTGCTGGGATTGCTTTTGAAGAGCGGCGTGAAGATCGTGGAATCGCTCAATATCACGCAGAACACGTTCGCCAATATGGTGTACAAAAAATTCCTCGGCGAGGCGAGCGAAAAGACGCGCACGGGGGGCCAGCTGGGCATCTATCTTGCGGACGAGAAGCGCTATTTCCCGCCGCTTGTGTCCGGCATGGTACGCATCGGGGAGAGTACCGGGAACCTGGAGGAAAACCTTGAATACCTTGCGGGCTATTATGACGAAGAGGTGGATCTCAAACTTCATTCACTCACCGCGCTTATAGAGCCGCTCATGCTCCTGCTCATGGGACTCATGGTGGGGTTCGTGGCGCTTTCCATCATCACGCCGATCTATTCTATTTCCCAAGGCATCCAATGAGGCGGTCCCTGCGTGCAGGAACAAGCTTAATCGATCTTCTCATCAGCATGGCGATCATCGCCCTGCTTTTTGGCGGCATTTACCTGGTATATTTTTCCCTCATCACTTCGCTCAACAACGTCGGCGTCCGGACGGCGGCGACCTCCGCCATTCAGTCGGAGATAGAGACCATCCGCAATCTTCCGTACGCGGACGTGGGGACGGTGGGCGGCATCCCCGCCGGTATCATCCCGCAGGTGCAGGCGGTGACGTCGGGAAATTATAATTTTATCCTGCAGACCAGGGTGCTGAACATTGCGGATCCCTTGGACCATATCCTGGAGGCGGACTATAAGATGGTATCCGTGAATGCCACGTGCCCCTTGTGCAACAGCCCGGTCTCCGTCACCGTGACAACCACGGTGGCGCCGGAGAATCTCACCGCCGGTACGGGGAACGGGTCGCTTTTTGTGTATGCGCTGGACGCGAACGGCAACCCGGTGGGCAGCGCGAACGTGCAGGTCATGAACGCCTCCGTCACGCCATCTATCAACCTTACGGACACCACGAACGCGAGCGGCGTTCTCCAGCTCATCGGCGCGCCCACAAGCACACAGGGGTACCAGATCATTGTCTCCAAGCCGGGCTATTCCACGGACCAGACGTACCCGCCTGGCGGCGCGGGCAATCCGAACCCTACGGACCCGAACGCCACCATCGTGGCGCAGACCGTGACGAGCGCCACGTTCTCCATAGACCGTCTGAGCTCGCTTACCGTAAACACGTCGGATAACCGCTGCGGTCCCATAGGGAACGAACCATTCTCCTTCCGAGGAGGCAAGATTATAGGAACCAACCCCACGGTCTACAAATTCGCCACCACGTCCGCCACCTCCGCAAGCGGCACGGCGGTCTTCCCGGGCATGGAGTGGGACACATATTCGTTCACGTTGAACGATCCTCTGATGGACATTGCAGGAACCATGCCGCTTCTGCCGCTCACCATAAACCCCAGTTCCACGCAAAACTTGCAGTTCATCCTCCAGCCGGCGGCGGACCCTTCGCTCCTTGTGACCGTGACGGATGCCGCGACGGGCGCAGGGATACAGAACGCTTCCGTGAACATTACGGGCGGCAGCGTGAACAAAACGCTGACCACGGGGCATGCGTTTGTGACGCAATCCGATTGGTCCAACGGCCAGTACGCGGCGCAGAGCGGCGGCGTGGATGTGGGCACGGCGGGCAAGATCACGCTCCTTGCAAATGCCTCCGGCACCTACGCAACGAGCACCAACGACTGGCTCATCTCCAATACCTTCGACCTTGGCGGCGTGAGTTCCACGCTCTATACCATTTCATGGAACCCAACAACCCAGCCGCCAAACACCACGCTGCAGTTCCAGGTGGCGGCCAATAACGACAATGTCACCTGGAACTTCATAGGTCCCGACGGGACGGGCAATACGTATTTCACGGTCCCTGCAGGACTTCCCGCAGCGCTCTCCGGCAACCGTTACGTCCGGTATAAAGTATTTTTGAACACCATGGACGGGAACGCCACGCCGGAGCTGGACAGCGTTACCCTTGAGTTCAACGGCGTCTGCGTGCCGCCGGCACAGTCGCTTTTCACAAACCTCCCGCAGGCGACTTATAACATTGACGTCACGGCGCCGAACTACATGGAGGCAACGGGGACGGCCGCGGTCGGCGCGGGTGAGGCCACGGGAACGATCCTCATGGAACATCTATAATGAAAAAGATGCGCAACAACCGGGGCGGATTTTCCCTTTTGGAAGTTTTGATCGTGGTCGTGATCGCCGTGGTCCTGGTGTTCATTGTGGCGAGCACGGGAAGCAACATCAACCTGCTGAACGGCGTGGTGAACCAGGGGTTTCAGGCGCGCTCGGGCGTGAGCCAGGCCCTGCAGATCATGGCTGCGGAGATACAGTCCGCGGAACCCTCCGCCGCGGGTGCATTTCCCATTGATTCCGCAGGAACCAGTTCGTTCACCTTCTTTACGAACGTGGGCGCGAACAGTTCCACCGCGCGGGTGCGGTTCTATCTTGCTTCGTCCACCATCTGGCAGGGGGTTACGCAGCCCACCGGCACGCCGGCCGGTTACGTAACGTCAACAGAAGTGGACACCGCACTCGTGAATAATGTGATCATTGCCACCGGTACGTCGCTTTTCAGCTATTACGATACGAACTATACCGGCACGCAGCCCGCAATGACCTCTACGGCGGACGTTTCCCAGATCCGGTTGGTGGATATCACCTTCCTTACAACGACCACTTCCACGCAGGCCGTCCAGCCGCAATATTTCTCATCGCTCGTGGACCTCCGCATCCTCCATAGTAATGATTAAAGAACAATGACCAAGCCATATACCAGAGGGCAGATCGCCGTAGAGCTCCTTTTCCTTTCCGCGATTGTTGTGATACTCATTGCAGGTTTTGTTTCCCTCGCCACGTCGCTTTTGCAGGTTTCCGTGCGGAGCGAAAACAAGTTGCAGGCCTTTGCGATTGCGGAGGCCGGCATCCAGTACTACCAATGGCATCTGGAATATGCCCCGCAGGACTTTACGGACAATACGGGCCATGCGGGGCCTTACGTCCATCCCTATTACGATGCAAATGGGAACCAGATCGGGCAGTTCTCCCTTGCGATCACGCCGCCGCCGTCCGGTTCCACCGTCGTCACGATCACAAGCACGGGGAGCGTCCTTGCTGACGCGAGCGTGCAGAAAGTGATCCAGGTCAGGATGGGCATCCCGTCGCTCGCCAAATACGCATGGGCCATCAACCAGAACATCTATTTCGGCACGTCTGCGGAAGTGTTCGGGACCATATATTCCGATGCGGGCGTCCGCATGGACGGCGTGGCGCACAATCTGGTGGAAAGCGCGCTCACCACCTTCCAGGACCCCTCAAACGGCAACCAGACGGAATGGGCGGTATATACCACGCAATCGCCCGCAGACCCGCAACCGCCCACGCCGTATCCGTCCCACCCGAGCGTGTTCATGGCGGGCAGGGCCGTGGGCGTCCCGGCGCTGGACTTTACGGGCATTACGCAGGACCTTGCAGCCATAAAGAGCGCTGCGCAGGCGAGTGGCACCTATTTTGGCCCGTCGTCAGCATACGGATATGATCTTCTTTTGAGCAACGCCTCGTATACCATCTATAAAGTGACGGCGCTTGCAACGCCTTCCAGCCATTTCTGCAACAATAATACATTCAACCAATCAGGATGGGGGTTGTGGAGCGTAAAAACGGAGAGCGTGTACGCCACCGGCACCATACCGCAGAACGGCAACATGTTCTTTGAAGACAATCTCTGGGTCCGGGGCACGATAAACGGCGTGCGGGCCACCATAGCATCCGGAAGATTTCCCGCAAATCCGTCCACGTATTCCAATATTGTTGTGAACAACAGCCTGAACTATACCCACTTTGACGGGACGGACGCACTGGCGCTCATTGCGCAAGGGGATGTCCTTGTAGGATACGCGAGCGACAACAATCTTATGATTGACGGCGCGGTCATTGCGCAGAACGGCGAGTTCGGCCGCTATTATTACAGCTCGTACTGCGGTTCGTCCTATGTGCGCAACCTATTGACCACGCTTGGCACGATCTCCACGGGCGCGGGCGTTGCCACGCTCGGCTTTGCCTATTCGCCCACAAGCGGTTATCAGAGCCGCGACTACAACTATGATCCCAACCTCCTCTACGCGCCGCCGCCGAGCTTTCCCCTGACCACAGACCAATATTCCCTCATCTCCTGGGCTGAGCTACAATAAAGCCATGCCCCGCGCACAGAGGAGGAGCGGACTCACCTTGTTGGAGATTTTAATAGCATCAGCGCTGCTCGTCATTTTGGTCGGCACATATTTTTTGGTTGCGAATCCGGCCGGCCAGCTGGCGTCGGCGCGGAACGGCGAACGGGCGAACCATCTCCAGGCAATCCTGAATGCCATAGAACAGAACATTGCGGATCAGGGCAATCTGAAGTTCTCCTGCGCGGCGGGCGCATTGCCTACCAGCACTGCGCTCATGACGAGCGCCTCCGGCGCCGGGAGCTATAACATTGGCCCATGTCTCGTGCCCACCTATTTGCCTTCGTTGCCGGTTGATCCTTCCGCATCCAGTTCGTATTACGCGTCCGCTTCCGATTACAATACCGGCTATGCCATTTCCATCAACGCGTCCGGTACACTCGTGACGCTCACGGCTCCCTCCGCGGAGCTAGGGAAGACCATTTCCGTCTCCGGTTGGTAGCGGCACTTAAAAAACCGCTATTCTTTATTTTTACTGTTGGTACGGCGGGAGATATTCCGGTCCGTAGGTGGCGAGCGTTTGGCTTCCTGCTGATACGGTTAATTCATAGTAATACCCTTCGCTCAACGAATTATCAACCAGTTGGATGGAATAGTTGGCGGCGGGATTTTCCTGTGTGAGGATAGCGGTCCATGGTCCGGTTTGGCTCGACGAACGGAGAACGGCTGCCTTGGTGGTGCTGGACGGGAGGCCTTGCCAGTCGATCTCTATTTTCTGGTTGGCATACTGCACCCAGAAGCTGCCGGATGGCGGTTGGCCGTAACCGGCAATATTCGCCTGTGGCGTGTAATAGGGGATGCCGTTCGGCGGGGGCGGATTTGAACCCGTGGTGGAAGTGGACGTGGTGGAGGTAGGGGATGGAGTATTATTTTGCGGCGTGGAGGTGGGCGTTGAGGTCGGGGTCGGCTGCGGGGTGCTTGGCGGCGATGAGGGCGGCGGCGTACTGCCGTTATTCTGGCCGGGCGGCGGCTCGTTGGAAATGGTGGGCAGAGTAGAGGATGATGTCCACGTGATGGTTGATTCTCCGCCGCCGCCGCCGTTGCCGCCAGTCATTGCCTGCACGCTAAACGTGTAGTTCTGCAAAAGATCGTTCCCAATGCTGAACGATGCGCTGCCAGCCGCCAGCTGGTCGGGCGTGAGGTTGATTTCCCGCCAAAGCGACCATGCGGACGACGTGCTTGTGACGGGACTCCGTAAAATATCCAGCACGGTGGTGCTTGCGGGGAGGTTGGCCCACTGGACCACCAGCGTATTGCCATTTTTGCCCTTATAAATAGTAAGCGTCACGCTCGGCGCCGGCGGCACGTATTCTATGCCTACAATGGGCGCGAATGGCGAGTGGCTTATGATATTTTCCACCGTCTTGAAGTTGCTGCCCTGGTAAAGCGTATAAAAGAAGGCGAACAGCGTGATCGCAAGGACTCCGAGCAGGACAAGAAGGAATTTTTTGCTCATGAAAGGTTTTCCACAAGCGCCACTTCAAGCGGTACGACGGCGAACGGCGAGTACCGCATCTCCGCGTAAGCGCGGATGAATGATTTGATGATCTTGATGAGGAACGCCGCATCCGCCCCCGCCGCAAGCTTGCCCAAAGCCGCGATCTCATCTTTTGTCAATTCCTTTTCAAACACTTCCGCAAGCGCCGGATTCACTTTGAGCGAAAGCTCCTTGCGCAGGTAGTGGATGAGGTCTTTCATGAATTGCACCAGGTTATAACCCTCGTCCGCAAGGAGGGAAATATATGCAAGCGCTTCCTTTACATCCTTTTTCATAATGAGCACGGCAAGGTCATGGAGCTTTTTCATGCCCGTGCGGCCCGTCACGCTCTCGGCCGCTGCAAGGTCAATGGCCATGCCAAGCGATCCCAATTGGTCCAGGAGCGATTCGGCATCACGGAAACTTCCTTCCGCCGCCGCGGCAACCAGTTCCAGCGCCGGCGCGTCTATTTTTATTTTTTCCGCCTTCGCCATTGCGGCGAGTTTTTCCATGATCACGGTCTTTCCGAGCTTCTTGAACGTGAAGCGCTGTGCGCGGGAAGTGATGGTGGGAGGAAGCTTTTCAAATTCCGTAGTGGCAAGCACGATCACCGCGTGCTGAGGCGGTTCCTCCAGCGTCTTCAGGAGCGCATTGAACGCCGGACCGGTCAGCATGTGCGCTTCGTCTATTATGTAAACTTTGTGTGACGCCGTGGTCGGCGATGTGCGGATATTGTCTTTGAGGTTCCGTATCTCATCAATGCCGCGGTTGGATGCGGCATCAATCTCTATCACGTCAAACGAATTCTGCGCATCTATCTCCCTGCACTCGCGGCACTCATTGCATGGCTCGCCGAGTTTGGCGAACTCCGGGTCTGTGCGCCGCTTCTCGCAGTTCAGAAGCTTGGCGAGGAGCCGCGCCATGGTGGTCTTCCCGCTGCCCCGCGGGCCGTGGAAGATATACGCCTGCCCGATGCGCCCGGTCTTGGCTGCGTTCCTCACGATCTCCACATTCGTTTCCTGCCCTAAAACTTCCGTAAGTTTCTTGGGGCGGTATTTGCGGTACAATGCCTGCGCCATTAATGAAATTATACAAAGAAAACCGCCCAGGCGCGAACGCCCGGGCGGGGTGGATGAAAAGGAATTACCGGAGAATAGGCCAGTCGTTTTTCTCCGCCGACTTCGTGAGAGAATTGCCGCAATCGATGACGGCCTTCTCAACAGCATATTCGATCATCGCCCTATCGTTTTCACTGTCGCCCATTGCAAAACGGGGAGGGATGGCAGGATGGATGAACCGCTTGATGCAATCCACCTTTCCGCCATAGATCGGCAGCGGCGACTCCAACATGTTTGTTATCACACTATTTTTTCCAACCAGATTGGAGATGCCAATAATCTTTCGATCGGAGATGGGAAGGTTGAAGTACCGGATAGTGGCGCGCACAATATGGATCGGCGAGGAGCTGACCACCCAGACCGCGTCAAGAAGCTTCTGTAGGTGTTCAATGAGCTTGATCACACCTTCACGGGGCTTGATGCCGCGCGCGATGGTTTTGCCGAGAAGTATCTCCTCTCCAACTTCTTGTCCCTCATAATCCATAGTGGTACGTACGAGCGTTTCAAGCTCGCTCATGGACAAGCCTTGAATGGTGGTCGCGCCGAAGCGGTAGGCCGCTTCAACATCTTCTTTCCCGGCGGCATTCTTCATTAAAAGAGAAGAATACTCCAGAAAATTTTCCTCCGCCTTTGGATAGCCGAGCCGCACCATATGGTGCAGGACGGCCTCCGCGCAGTCATTCACAATCATGGTCTTGTCGAAATCGAATACGGCAAAATTACTTATGACATTGAATGGGCCGAGGATGATCTTGTCCAAAATTATATCAGTCACCTCCCTTTCGGTAGGCATGGGTATGAACCTCCACGTCTGATTTTTAAATCTATTTCTGGCCATATTGTAATAAATATTTTGGCGATTTGTCAACAGTGCGGCGGTGTGTAGCGCGTGGTATTGTTACCATATTGCTTCTTCTCCATGCCGTACGAGATCAAACTTGAGCAGTTCAGCGGGCCGCTTGAGAAGCTCCTGGAGCTTATAGAGGCGGAAAAACTGGGCGTGAGCGACGTGAGCCTGGCCAAGGTTACGGACGGGTTCTTGAAGTATCTGGAACGGTTCCGCGCCGCCGGCGGGGCAGGAGCAGGAGAAGGAACAGCGGTAGAGGAAAGGTTCCGCGTGGATCTGCGCGTGCTCGCTGATTTCATTGCTGTGGCAAGCAAGCTTATTTTTTTGAAATCAAAATATATTCTTCCGGGGCTTGCGCTCACAGAGGACGAAGAAAAGGATATAAAAGAGCTGGAAGAGCGGTTGAAGCATTACCAAATGCTGAAGCCGGCATTGAAACACCTGAACGAGCTCTGGCGGGAGAGCCACCGTTCGTACAGTCGGCCATATTTTTTGGGGCGCGGCATGAATGTGGCGGCGGGCCACCACGTGTTCTATCCCGGGAACAATCTGGATATCCCGGGCCTGCAGGAATCCCTGGAACGTATCTTTGAGACCGTCAAAACCTATGCGTTTGAAACGGAAACCATCAAAGAGCGCATTGTGACGCTGGAGGAAAAGATTTCCGAGGTCCTGGGCCGCGTGAAGGCGGAAGGGGACACGCAGTTCCGGCAGCTTTCCGGCACAAAATCGCGTTCGGAAATGATCGTGCTTTTCCTTGCCGTGCTCCACCTTGCGCGCGAACAGCTGGTGCTCCTGGAGCAGATGGAGAATTTTTCTGATATAATGGTCAAGAAAAATGGCGGATGATCTTCAGAAAAAACTTTCGTCCCTTGAGGCCCTGCTCTTCATCCACGGAGAGCCGCTTTCGTATAAAAAAATAGAGTCGGTGCTGGGATGGAAGGCGGGCGAGGCGGAAGGCGCCGTGGAGGAGTTCAGGAAGCGGTTGGAGGCGGAGGACCGCGGACTGCAGCTTATGGCGGACAAAGAGAAGATACAGCTGGCCACCAAGCCTGCATGGAGCGGTTTGCTGGAGGATTTTGTGAAGGACGAACTGACGGAGGAGCTCACGCCGGCGTCCCTGGAAGCCCTTGCCATTGTTGCGTACCTTGGGCCCATCTCACGCGCAAAGCTGGAGTACCTGCGCGGCGTGAATTCCATTGTTATCCTGCGCAGCTTGATGATCCGCGGGCTCATTGAGCGCATTCCGGACCCGGCGCATCCCTCCGGTTTCCTTTATCATCCAACGTTCGCGCTCATGAAGCATCTGGGGCTTTCCGCAAAGGAGCAGCTGCCCGAATTCGCCAAATTCAAAGAATTACTGAAGGTCTTTGAGGCGCAGAACCCGTCCGAACCGGCGCCGCAGGAAGCACAAGCGGCGGAAAATGGACCGGCAAGATAATATGAAAAACACAATGGGAAAGATCGCGTTGCTTGCGGTTGTGGTTGCGGCGGTTTTGGTTTGGCATATGGCATACCAGGCGTCCGCGCCGGCGGGCGGCCTTGCGGAGATAGTGACGGCCAGGGGATCAAGCACGGCCGCCGCCATGCCCCGGTTCATCCTGCCCGCCGCATCGGTTTCCGCGGCGGACGGGAGCAATACAAGCGGTACGGCGGATGCTTCGGCAACTGGCTCCCGCTACCTCAAAACCCCGCCGCCCGCGCTCAATATTGAAGGCTCCATTGTGGCCGACCTCGGCACCGGCCAGGTATACGAATCGCTGAACCCGGGCGTCCGGTGGCCCACGGCGTCGCTCACCAAGCTCATGACGGCCACGCTTGTCATGGATGACATCCCGTCCTCAACAACGATCACGATCACGGAGCCCATGCTTGCCGTGGACCCGCAGGATGAGCACACGCTCGTCCTCGGCGGCACCTACAACGTCCCGGACCTCCTTCACGTGATGCTCATGCCCTCGTCCAACGTGGCGGCGCAGGCGTTCGCCGATTTCTACGGCGAAGAGCAGTTCATGGCGGCCATGAACGCGCGCGCGGCCGCGTGGGGGATGGCGGACACGTACTTTGACGACCCCTCCGGCCTTTCGGCCGCGAATGAATCAACGCCGGACGATTTCATGAAGCTCGCGGAACAGGTCTACGCGCATTATCCGGAGATTCTCCGGTTCACGAACACGCCTTCTCTCTATATCACGGAGCTCCAATCGGGGAGGAAAGTGTTCGTAAAAAGCATCAATCTCTTTGCGGGCGAACCGGATTTCATAGGAGGGAAAACGGGGTATACCGATCAGGCGGACGGCAACCTGCTTTCCGTATTCAACCATAACGGACACCCCGTCCTGGTGGTCGTCCTGGGGAGTAATGACCGTTTCAAAGATACGGAAACATTGTATGATTGGTTCAAGGCCAACTTCTAGCACTTACCTATGAGCACGCTTGTAATGGAAACGATCCGGGTGATGGTTCTTACCACGATCGCGTTCGTCGTGGCGCTTGCCATGACGCCGCTCTGGTACCGCATCATCAAAAAGAAGCATTTTGAAAAGCAGCTGCGGGATGAAGCGTCAGCGCCGGTGTTCCATGAACTCCACAGGGCCAAAGCCGGCACGCCGACGGGCGGCGGCATCATTATCTGGAGCACGGCGCTTGTGATCGCCGCGGTCTTCGGCGTCATGAACAAGGTCTACGACGGGAGCGTCTGGCACTATTTGAACTTTGTGAGCCGGAGCGAAACGTATCTTCCGCTCGCCGCGCTTGCTTTTGCCGCGCTTCTGGGCCTTATTGACGACTGGCTGGGGGTCCACAAGATCGGCGCGAACGGCGGCGGATTGAAGATCCGCTACAAATCCATCCTCTACCTTGCCATTGCACTCGTGGGCGCCTGGTGGTTCTATTTCCGCCTGGGCTGGGACGTGATCAACGTGCCGTTCCTCGGCACGTTCACGATCGGCTGGTGGTACATCCCTATTTTCATTTTCATCATCTTTGCGAGCGCGTTCTCGGCGAACGAAACGGACGGTCTGGACGGGCTCCTGGGCGGCGTCTCGCTCTTTGCCTTCATTGGGCTTACCACGGTCGCCTTTGTCCTTCACCGCTACGACCTTGCCGCGTTCGGCGGCGTCATGATCGGCGCACTCCTTGCATTCCTTTGGAACAATATCTACCCCGCAAAGTTCTTCATGGGGGATACCGGTTCCATGTCCCTGGGCATCACGATCGGCGTCATTGCCATGCTCACCAACACCACGCTCCTGCTGCCGTTCTTTGTCATCATCCTTGTAATAGAATCGCTGTCCGTCATCATCCAGACCATCTCCAAAAAACTCCGCCACGGGAAGAAAATGTTCCGTTCCACGCCCATCCACCACCACTTTGAGGCGCTCGGCTGGCCCGAATCCCAGGTCACCATGCGGTTCTGGATCGTGAGCGCCATCTTCTGCGCCATCGGCCTTGTGCTCTTCTTCCTCTCATTTGCATCGTAAGATATGCGGGGTGGACCCACCGGGCCTTGCACCCGGTTCTCCTCTTTGGCAAAAGTGGTGTCCTGCTCGGTGAACGATGGGCCCACTGTACCGTAGCAAAACACCGATTAAATTTGCCGAAAATAAAGATTAAAGAAACATAAAAGGCCGCATGCGCGACCGTTTATGTGCCAAAGAGGAGAATTCATCCACGAATGGATGCCACTTTCATAACCATCTTACCGTACCCGCTCTAAAAGTCAAACATCTTTTAATAAAAATTTAATCTAGCAAATCAGGCGATTGAGCAATCTTTTCTTTGCCTTTGAGGAGCGTTCCGCGGAGGCGAGAAACAGGCACGCTCCGAATGAGCAGAAAATGTGCCGGGTGCCCGGGAGCCGCGACCAGGGCGGCACATTTTCGTCAGCGAATGAGGAGCGTGCCCTCGCTGGAGCGGAGTTCCGAAAAGGTAAAGAAAAGGTTGACGAATATCCCGAGTTTGCTATACTGTGTTGCGTATGCCAGAAGAAGCATTGATGTACCCATCAGAAGCTTCCCGCGAAATGATAGACGCGGGCGTTTTCTATGGGCGGAAAAAGAGCAAAACGAACCCCAAGATGCGGCAGTTCATCCTTGTGAACCGCGGGGGTATTGAAATTGTGAATCTCCAGAAAACGGCGGAGATGTTGGACCGCACAACAGGGTTCATCAAAGAAAAGCTCCGGAGCGGGGATTGCCTGGTCCTTATTGTGGGAACGGCCCCCGCAGCGGAAGCGGCCGTCACAAACACCGCCAAGAAGTTCAATTTCCCGTACGCCACGTTCCGCTGGGTGGGCGGTGCGATCACAAACTATCCGATCATTTCCAAACGCATTGAATACCTGAAAAAGCTCCGCGCGGATTTTGCGAGCGGCGCGCTTGAGAAATATACCAAGAAGGAGCGACTGGAATTGGAGCGGGAGATGAAGCGTCTTGAAGAGCTGATGGGCGGTCTGGAGAACCTCACCCGTGTGCCGGACCTGGTCATTATGGTTGATCCCGGCATGCATGAGACGGCGCTCCGCGAAGCGCGGCGTAAAAAGATCCCGGTCGTGGCATTCGCCAATGTGGATGCCGATCCGGACGAAATAGATTACCTTGTCCCGGGGAACGACAAGGCCAAGAGGAGCATTGATTGGTTTTTTGGTAAAATAGAGAAGGCCATAGAAGAGGGAATCGCTATGAGGGTGGCCGCTCCCGCTCCCGCCAAAGAGGGCGAACCTGCCGAAGCGGTAAAATAGGAGGAGGCGGACGGCGGGGTTGCAAGGGACAAAAAAGAATTTTTACAACGCAAATTAAAAACATGAAAAATCAAAAGGAAGTGACGGCGGAAATGGTGCAGGAGCTCCGCGAGATAACGAACGCGGGCGTGATGGATTGCCGCAGGGCGCTCATTGAGGCCCAGGGAGACATTGAGGCGGCAAAAAAAATTATTCAGGAGAAAGGACTGTCCAAAGTGGAAAAGCGCGCGGGACGGGAAACGGGCGCGGGCGTGATCCATTCGTACGTGCATAACGGGCGCATTGGGGTGCTTGTGGACCTGCGCGCGGAAACGGATTTTGTGGTCCGCTCGGAACCGTTCCAGGCCTTGGTGCATGAACTTGCCATGCAGATTGCGGCGGCGGCGCCCGCGAACGTGGACGAGCTCCTGAAGCAGCCTTACATAAAGAACGAATCGCGCACGGTGAAGGACATGGTGAACGACGTGATCGCAAAGGTGGGGGAAAACATCACCGTGAACCAATTCTCGCGGCTGGAGGTATAATATACTGAAGGTAATGGCAATGTTTCTGGCAACCAGCGTTTTGATGATAGCGCTCTCCGCGGTGCTCTATCTTATGGTCCGCGCCCTGCCGCGCATTGTAGAAGAGCCGCCTGTGGAGAAGCGCAGCATCCTGGACCGCTGGGCGCATTCGCATTTCCCGGAAAAAGTGGACCATGTTCTGAAAGGATTCCTGCTCAAGTTTTTGCGCAAGCTTAAGGTCTTTGTGTTAAAGATAGAGAACGGCATCGGCAAACGCCTGGAGCGGGCCAATCTGGAGGATGCCGCGGCGGCCAAGAAGCCGAACATTGATTTTAAGGAGATGGCGGGGCAGAATAAGGAAGGCGAAGGTGAGTCAAAATAGATAGAACGCGCAGGTGGCGGAGCGGCCAATCGCAACAGACTGTAAATCTGTCGCCCTTTCGGGCTACGCAGGTTCGAATCCTGCCCTGCGCACAAAAAATGAGGAGCCGGTAGGGGCTCCTCGGGGTTTGTTCATGCCGATGCGAAATCATTCGCACGATCAATCCGCTCCCCAGAACTTGTCGTCACTGATATAAACCGCGAAGCGGACAAAAGTCATCGCTACGAAAAATCCTACGATGAACAACAACGTCCAATCGGGCGAGAGCACAGTGCTGTGCTGTGAGGCCAACATCAGAATCGCCGTTAACAGCATTATCCAGAGCATGCCTCCTCCTTTGTATTGATTCAGTGATGCTAAAAATATTATAGCATTACCGCTACACACACGTCAATACCCGGCAAAATCCTCGGCGCGGATGTCGTCGTCATTCACGCCCGCGCCGTTCAACATGGTCCGCATGGCAGTGGTAAAAGTAAAAGGGCCTGCAAGATAATAGATGGGTGCAAGGATGCCCCCCGCGCCTGCAAGATGTTTGCCAAGCATTGCGGCGTCTATATAGCTAGTCTCGCCATCCCAGGCGTCTTCATTCGCGGCCGTCATGGTGGGGATCAGATGATAGTTGCGGTTTTCATTCTGGAGGTCGGTCAGTTCGCGGAGGAACGCGGCGTCGGCGGGCGTCCGGTTTGAATAAAATAAAAAGATCCGGTGCGGAAGATGTTCGTGCGCGGCGTGCCGGGCCATGCTCAGGAACGGCGTGATGCCTATGCCGCCGGCCAAAAGCACCGCGGGCCGCGCAGCATTATTATGCAGGGTCATGGAGCCGAGCGGTCCCTCAACTTGCAAAATACTCCCAAGCGGCACGGTCGCAAGAACGCGCTTGAAGGCGGTATCCCGCATGCGCGTCACGATCTCTATTTCCGGCTCAAACGGCGCGCTCGCAAAGGAGAATGTCCGCGTGTTGCCCTCCGGATCTGTCTCCGGCGGCGCAATGAGCGTATAGTCCGCGTTCTGGCCCGGTTTGAACGCGAACGGCGTCCCGTCCGGCAGACGCGGCTTTTCAAAGAAGAAAGACATGGTGCCCGCCGCGACCTCCGCGCGCCGCACAAGCTTTATTTCATATTTTGGCATGGGCGTATTTCCAGAATCGGTCCAGTTATTCTACCATAAATGAGATGCAGGAATATGTCACCGATGCCATTGTCCTCAAGAAAGAGCCGCTCCGCGATTTTGATGCGCGGTATTGGTTCTTCACAAAAAAATTCGGGAAGCTGAAAGGCAAGGCAACGAGCGCGCGGAAGATCACGTCCAAGCTGGCGGGACATCTTGAGCCGGGGACGCTCGTCAAAGTCCGTTTTGTGGAACGGAATGGCGCGAACGGCAATGGCGCGCAGATCGCGGACGCGCTGAAAGTCCAGGCGCTTGGCCTGCCGCTTGCGGGGCTCCACCAGCTGAACAGCATCCTGCCGGATGGCGAACCGGATGCGGCACTTTGGAGCGAACTTATGGGCAGCGCGCGCGGGGCGCACGGCGGGCTCTCATGGCCACGGGTGCTCGCCGTGCTTGGCTGGGATCCGCAGGATGCCATTTGTGAAGGGTGTGGTGCAGGCCGCGCAGGCAGTGCGGGCCGCGCGAGAGAAGCAGGAAGGAAGATCGCGGCGTTTTACATCCCCAAACAGTAATTTTTCTGCACAGTATGCGCTTCAAAGTTGGACCCTGATGCGGTAATATTATTAGACAATGCCGAAGTATAACCCCAATTCCATTTGGGACAGTAAGCGGCAGCCTATAAAACCAGGCAGCAGGCCGCAGGTGCAGGAAGATTCGTTGACAAAACCGGCCGCAAGACCCGCACCGTCCGCGGCGCCAAAAAGTGAGCCGCAAAAAAAGGAGCAGCTCCGCGACGACGCGCCGTTCGCGAGGCCGATCCCGGTACGCCATTTTGACGACGAAGAGAACGCGCCCAAGACGCACGCGCTCCTGTGGGCCGTGATCATCTTTGTGGTGCTCGTGGGCGGCGGCATTTTATATTTTTTCCTCCTGAACCCGCAAACAGCGCTGAACGTGAACATTGGGTTCACTGAGCCGATCCAGATCCCGGTGGGCGATCCC
>VFSW01006425.1_pt1 | contig 17288 bp, 13 predicted proteins | sample 5358111 | NCBI WGS metagenome assembly VFSW01 (sample SAMN11554181, study PRJNA540505) | mine drainage metagenome | isolation source: sediment from site ElyBrook_90M | place: USA: Ely Copper Mine, Vershire, VT | collected 2017
AATATGGCCTGGTCAAGGGGTTCCAAGTTACAGGAACTTATGTCAACAATCGTGAATTCGTCCCGGAAGGACCTTCAATCAGAGCCGATATTCTGAACAGAGCGCAGCTACGGGAAGTGATGCAACGGGTCAGACCACATGCGGTAATCAATTGTTCCGGCTACCGCAACGTCGAATTCTGCGAGAGAAATCAGACAAAGGCCTGGGAGCTGAATGTCAACGGCGCTTCAATTGCGGCGGAGTTGTCCCAAGAGGCTGGCGCACTTATGATTGCGATATCTACCGATTACGTCTTCGATGGATTGAAGGCCCGGTATTCTGAATCTGATGTGACCAATCCGGTCAATTTCTACGGGAAGACCAAGACAGAGGCTGAGAGGGTCGTCGCCGCACAGTGCTTGCGACATGCGATAGTGAGAACATCCTTCGTGTATGGAACACGCTCGGACTTTCTAACGGCGGTGCGCAATGCGGCGGCAGCCCGCGAAACCATATTCGCAAGGGATTCTGAGAAGTCGTGCCCAACGCTGATTCATGATTTGGTCAACGGCGTGTACACGCTTGTGCTCAATCAAGGGCGGGGCGTGTTTCACATGGCCGGACCCACGGCAGCCACGAAATACAGCTTCGCAAAGCTCGCCGCTCGTGTCTTCGGACTTGACGTCAGGTTGGTCAAACCAATGCCGCACGATCAAGCAGACGCCTTGGCAAGACCCCGATCATCGTTGCTCGACTCGACGAAGTCAAAAAGGGAACTCCACATTGGTTTCAAGCCACTCGAAAGCGGCCTCCGTCATCTCAAGCGTAATGAGTTGCAGAGGGGCCGCACGATATCAGTCAGAACAGACGGTGTCGGCGCGGACTAGCGCTGGCCGACTAACGTAGACGTAAAACCGCTCCGCAACTGAATCAGGTCTCTGATTTCTTCGCGCACCGCGAATCCGACTCTTCTCGGGAGCGCGTGAATTGGGAAGTACGAAAGCTCCCTTCCCTGCCAGCTCCCCCTCAACCTTCCACCTCTCTTTGAGCAGAGGAAGGAAATCATGACGTCGTGCCTCGCAGGATTGTTGTTTGGGTCGTCGTAAACGCCAATCATCCTGTCCACGGTTACGTCCAGGCCGGTCTCTTCCTTCGCCTTTCGAGCCGCGCAGTCTTTCAATCGTTCATTTCTTCGGAGCAATCCACCCGGCAGGTGCCAGTACCCAACGAGGGGGGGTATTGACCGCTTGATCAGCAAGACTTCGTTCTCCTGTACTACCAGACAGTCAACTGCTACCATTGGGCTGTGCTGAACGATTGTTTGATATACCTCCGTCGGGAGCCAATCCGCTCTTCGTGGCTCCCGCCTTGCCCTCGATGGTCGTGTCGACGGCGATCCATCCGGATTCAATTTAGGCCCTTCAATGCCACTCGCGTGGGTACCTCCAATCGGAACCATGCGACCTGAAACTCACCCTGAAGATTTCTGGCGGGTATCTCTTATGCTGTGTCCTCTTGACCATTGCTACGATACGATTGACGACTTTTAGTGGTATTTTCAATTCTTCGGAGATCTTCGCCGCGTCCTCCCAAAGTTCGAAGCGATGGTACAAGATGCGGTCGAGCAGGAAATAGTCGATTCCCAATTCGCCTTCCGCCGACTGGTCTTTCCATAGTCCTGGAGATGGTGGTTTCTGGTAAATCCGCGGCGGCAAATCCAGAGTTGCCGCCAGCTGCCGCACCTGTGATTTGAATAGGTCACCAATCGGAAGGACGTCGACCCCGCCATCGCCGAACTTGGTGAAGTACCCGATAGTAAGCTCCGACTTGTCCCCTGTTCCGACCACGAGAGCCTTATGCTGCTGCGCAAACGCATGAAGTAATACCATGCGTGCCCTAGCCTTCACGTTTCCCATAATCAGACGATCGTTGGCGCAATCGCGAATCTCCCTGGAGAATCTCTTCACAAGCGAGTCGATAGGAATAGTCCTGAAGTTCCGGGGAGGAATCCTCATCATGCGAATCATGGCTTGCACGTCCTCCTCATCCTCTGACGAGGTACTTTCACTGGGAAGGTAGTACAAGTGCACTTTGTCCACACCCACCGCTCTAATGGCCAGACAGGCCACTACGGAGGAATCGACTCCACCGCTTAGACCAATTACTGCGGATTGATTCCCTGAGTATTCCTGCAGATAAATTCTCAGCCTATTGGTTAGGTATTTTATTGTTTCATCCGAATCGACTTTCAATTCATCGGGCATGCTTCTGTAGAAGGCCAAGCTCAAAGGGATTCGAGCACCTTATGGAAGGTCTGCCTATGATCCTTGAATGAACTGAATCTCCGCGAGCGGGCAATCTCTGACAGGTCTATCTCAACATTGAGTAGGTCAGGTTCATACCTCTTTGCCTTTGCAACAATCTCGCCGCTAGGCGATATAACCATGGAGCCACCCCAGAAGTATTCTTCGTCTTCCGCGCCGGCTCTGTTCACGAAGATTAGAAACGCGTTGTTCATGAGGGCGTGGGCGGCCAACAGCTTCTCCCACTGCCTCTCGATAGGCAGTTCACCTCGAGAGTTCGGCCGATGGACGCCCCTGGCAGGGGAGGAGGAGATGCAGAAAATGAGATCGCATCCGATTCTTGCGAGAGCTTCCGCTGGCTCAGGATGCCACGCGTCCTCACAAATCATCACACCAAATCGAACGCCGTTGGCCGTGAACGATTTCAAGTCCTTCTGAGGACTACCGGCAGTGAAGTACCTCATCTCTTCGAAAAGACCGTACGTCGGCAAATAGAACTTTGCTACGCTGCCCGCTACGGCCTTGGCGTGCAGAACCGCAGCCGCATTTTCAATTAGACCTGCGCGATCTTCTCTCACGAACCCGACAATGCAAGTCCTACGTGGCCCCGTATTCTTTGCAATCTGCTTCAGGGCCGCCTGGCACTCCCTCGAAACCTCATAGGCGATATCTTTAATCAGATAGCCCGTCAAGGAGAGCTCAGGAAAGGCCACGACGTCGGCATCTTGGGTCGCCGATTGGGCAAGAATCTCGAGATGTTGCCGCTGGTTCTCCTTGACATCTCCTATCTTCGACGAGAGTTGAGCGAGAGATATTTTGAATTTATTCATGGGAGTTCTTGCTCACCCGTGGATTAGCGGAAATCGATTGACCGAAGCCAATCGAATGACCGTTCCTAAGCGATTTCATTTCTTTCATGCACTCTCCGATAACCAGCCAGTTCCAGCCTTGAAAAGTCTGACCCCGCGGGGGACTAGCGCTGGGTCAATGATTCCGGCATAGTCAAGAATCTGGCGCACGCCATTTCTCCTCACCATCTTCCCGATGTTCGCGAAGATTGGTTCAGGCGTGGTGACGATGATGCTTGTAGCCTTGGTCTTGCCTAACACATCATCCATTCTGGCTTTGGAGTCTATCTGGGGGTCATAGGTCTCAACGGCGGTTCCGGCTACTCGTAGTTTCTCGACCAACTGCAGTCCGGGGGAAGAGCGCGTGTCAGCCACCCCAGCCTTATATGCGGTCCCCAAGACTAGTACGGTCTTGTTTCTCGAGGCTTGAAGCTCATCGAATGGCGATTCGATGCGTTTCTTGTTTATGCCGCGAGTCGCCTCCAATATGTCTGCAGCCACTCCCACCATCTCAAAGGATTCTATCAGTGAATTCAGATCACGGGGAAAACAAGCGCCGCCGAAAGAATAGCCCGGCCGGAGCATCTTTGAGCCAACCGCCCTATGGGATCCGACGATTTGAAGGACTTTGTTCCCGTCAACCCCCGCCTTTTCGCAGAAGCCGCCCACCATGTTCGCGAAACTTATCTTCGTGCTTAGAAACGCGTTTGTTACGAGCTTCGAGAGTTCCGCGACTTCGGGAGACTCTACATAGGTTGGCGGCATTACTCCGTTGAAAAGAATGGACTTCCGTAGAAAGTCCGCGTAGAAATCCCGCGCTCGCTTCCCGGTCTCGTGGGAATAGGATCCGAAAACTAGGAATGGAGGATTCACAAAGTCAAAAGCCGTGGTGCCTTGAGCTATCATGAGCGGCATGTGGCAGTACCCTATCTCTTCGTCCATCGCCACCTTCTCTTGCTTGAATACCTCGCCTATCCTCTTCGAACTTCCAAATGGGAGAGTAGAATAGACCAAGATTATCGGGCTATTGACGCAGTTCTTGAGGACTCTTAGAGATGAACGGACGGCTGCTTCAACGTTTCCCAGAACAAGTTGTCTTTCGTCTCCTGTATTAACACAGATTATCACAACGTCGGACCCCGTTATGTGAGAATAATCGGTTGTGAGTTTCAGATGGTTTTCTATCTTGTCTCGGTTACTCTGTTTCTTCAGCACCGAATCCAACGACTTGTCTTTTCTCGGGTTGCGAACACTCTTGGGATTAGAATCGAGACCAATGGTTGGGAATCCCGCGCATGCAAGCAGGCACGCTACAGAGTATCCAACACCCAGTCCTACGACAGATACCTTCGTTGGGGCTACTCTTGCCATTGATTTCAACATCCTAATTCCTAAGGAAGGATGGCCGGCATGATTAGTCGCCAAGAAAACCCGTGGTCGTTGACTGGGCTGCTTGGGGAGTCAATTCAGGCACTCTGGGTTCGCCAAGACCCATCTCACGGTCTCGTCGATGCCCTTCGCAAGTGTAGTATCGGGAGTGAAACCGCGCACGGCCTTCATCTTGGCTGTGTCGGCGGCTTTCCTCGGCTGTCCCTCTGGCTTTTGCATATCGAACACCAACTTGACTCCATCTTTCCCCAAGGATTTTAGTATCATTTTGGCAAGGTCGGCGATTGTCGTCTCCTGATTTGAACCGAGGTTAATCGGGTCTGGCTCGGCATGCTTCTCAAGGGCAATCGTCATGGCAGTAGCCGCATCCCTCGCGTGAAGGAATGACCTAGTTTGTTTTCCCGAACCCCATATAACGAACGAATCCTTCGCCTCGACCGCGCGTCTGAGTAGGGCAGGTATCACGTGAGCGTATTCGATTGCGAAGTTGTCCCTCGGTCCGTAGATGTTCTCGGGACGCACAATCCCTACCTTAAGCCCGAACTCCTTTGCATACATCTCCGCGGCTTTCTCACCAGCCCTCTTGGCCCAGCCGTAGCCTATGTTCGTCGGCTCCGGGTCTTCGATAAATCCCTCCACCTCAGGAGAGGGGATCGTGCAGAACCTCCTATAGACGCAAGTTGAACTCACATAGAGTACCCTCTCAACAGATTTAGCCTTCGAACACGCCTCCAGGACGTTCAAGCTCATCGTCAAATTCAGCGAGAACATCTCCGCAGGATGCGCGAGGTTGTACTGTATTCCTCCCACTTTCGAAGCTAGGTGAAATACGAAGTCGACACCGCTTATCGCCTTGGCGCACTCCTCAGGTCTCGTCAAGTCCGCCTGCCGGTACTCAACTTGGCCCTTGACCGAAGCGAGGTTGGATATGTTGGTGCTTCTACCGATGGCCCTAACGATTGCTCCTAGCGACACAAGTCTCTCGACAAGGTACGAGCCAACGAACCCGTTTCCTCCGGTGACCGCCACTGATCTGCCCCTGAAGAACTCAGTTGACTTTGTTGACAACAGATCCACCAACACTCTGCAGGCAGTCGGCCACGGTCGCCTCAAGCCCCTTTTGGTGAGAGAAGCGAGGACTCCAGCCGGTCAGCGATTTCACCTTCGCGATATCGAGAACCAGCTTGGCAGGCACATCCTGCTTTCGATTGATTTCGACCCACGGCACGCTCAGCTGGCGCGAGATGATTTCCGCTATCTCCTTGGTGCTACATCCCCGTCCTGTTCCCACGTTAAGGATTTCGTCGCACGTGACCTCCGTCTTTAGTATACTGACAATGGCCTCAACCACATCTTTCACGTAGATGAAGTCTCTGATGGGCTTGGCGTCCCATACCTCTATCTTCCCCTCGGAAAGGCCCTGATTCATCAACGAAGGTATGAGGTAATCCTTCGCCTGACTTGGCCCGTAGGAATTGCCGAACCGAAGGATTGTGAATGGCAATCCGTACCTGTAGTGATAGATTTTGCACAGATTCTCGCCGATCAACTTCGTCAATGCATAGACATCTCTTGCCGATGTGGTCGCCGTCTCCCTGATTGGGATTTCATCCTGATCACCGTAGACCATTCCTGTCGATGCGAAAATGAATCTCTTTGCACCCAGCGAGTGGCTTAGGATTTCCTTCGTTCCATCTACGTTGATACGCATCGCCAAGTCAGGGTCACTGTTACAGACTTTTGGAATTGCGAGCCCAGCCAGATGCACTACAATGTCTGCTTTGTCGAGCCATTTCGAGGAGTCGTTGACCTTCTGAATATCGTCCTCCACGAAGATGAATTCGGCCTTGCCTTCGAATTTCTTCATTAACGTCGGGTTACGTGCCTTGTCAATGCCGACTACTGTGGCACCAGCAGACAGAAGCTCTTGGGCAAGATGAAATCCGAGAAAGCCTGAAACGCCGGTAACGCAAGCCGTCTGGCCGGTAAGCTCCATTTGCTGCATGACGATCCGCCTTGAACTGCATAAAAGCTTTCTACGCAACGAATCCTTTTAGACAGTCCTTTTTGTGGAGGGTGCGGAATTGAGCGCTTCAACGATTAGCGCGATAAACGACCTGATTCGCAGATACTATGACGAACAGAATGGTGTTGAGAACGATCCTGCTAAAGCGGGGTTGCCGCTGGCTATACCTCAGTTCGGCGCAGAAGAAGTGATTGAGTCTTTGGAGTCTCTCCTTTCAAGTTGGGTGACAATGGGTAAGAAAGTGCGGGCTTTCGAAGAAATGTTTGCAAAATACCTTCGAATCCGAGAAGGCGTAATGGTCAACTCTGGATCCTCCGCCGGTCTTTTAGCAATTTCATCGCTTTCGTCTAGGCGATTTAAGGACGGAATCAGGCCTGGCGACGAAATAATCTGTCCTGCGATTACCTGGCCGACGACAATCTTCCCAATAGGATACTTCGGGGCGAAGCCTGTTTTCGTCGACGTGGAGCTCGACACGTTGAACATCGAGGCCGAGCAGGTTGAATCGGCGATTACGAAGAGAACCAAGGCAATCATGGTCGCTCATCTGATGGGAAACCCTGCGGCAGTGGACAGAATCAGGAAGATTGCCGATGGCAAAGGAATCCACGTGATTGAGGACGCGTGCGAAGCTCACGGAGCGAAAATCGGCGACAAGATGGTTGGGACGTTCGGAATCTGCTCGCTTTTCAGCTTCTTTCTTTCACACCACATCACCACAATTGAAGGAGGCATGGTCCTCTCTGACAATCCAGAATTGTTGGAACTTCTTACATCTCAGCGGGCTCACGGGTGGATTCGCGAGATGAAAAAATCGAAAGAGATTGCCAGAGACTATCCTCAAATCGATAGCCGGTTCCTCTTCTATGAAACAGGATTCAATCTAAGGCCGACCGAGATACAAGGGGCATTCGGAATAAGGCAACTCCCAAAGCTCGAGCACTACATTGCGATAAGGCGAAGAATCGCGAAGGACTGGAACAAGCGTCTCAAGCCATATGAAGACCTGTTGACGCTTCCCGAAGAGAGGTCAGGAACCAGACATGTGTATTTTGCATACCCGATCATGGTCAAGGAAGACGCCCCGTTTTCAAGAAAGGAACTCATGGCCTTCTTGGAATCAAAGAAGATAGCAACTAGGCCCGTAGCTGGAGGAAATCTACTTGAGCAACCAAACGCTACCTTGTACAAGTCTTCGAAGATTGGGAGGTTGCCGAATGCGCGACAGGGCATGCGCTCGGCGTTCTTCATTGGGTTGCATCATGGAATAACAAAGAGGCACCAAGATTTCGTGGTAGACTGCTTTGAAGAATTCATGTCCAGCAAGACACATAGATGACTTGGCCAGGCGAACGATTCCGGAGGTTTAGTCTACATGGAAAGTATCTTGATAACTGGCGGCACTGGGTTCATCGGCAGCTCCTTGGCTCGACGACTCATCGAGAGAGGCTACGCAGTCAGGATTCTCGACAACCTATGGAGGGGTGGCTCGAGGAATCCACCGAGTCTCGAGGGCGCCGAATTCGTGAAGGGGGATATACGTAACAGTGCGACAGTGGCCGATGCCATGCGCGGGGTGAACATGGTATTTCACCTCGCCTCAATCCAGGGTACACGTCACTTCTACGAGAAACCTGACTTGGTGCTTGACGTAGGTGTGCTCGGCTGCCTTAATGTAGCAAAAGCCTCGAAGGACGCAGGAATCAGTAGAATCATCTACGCCTCCTCTTCCGAGGTATATGGGCGCCCAACCGTCTTCCCAACGCCGGAGTCGCACCCTTTGACGGTTCCTGACCCAACCAACCCACGTTGGTCCTACGGCGCGACGAAGATTCTTGGCGAGGTAATTTTTCTGAACTATGCGAAGAAGCAGGGCTACGATGCAACTATCCTCCGTATTCATAACGCCTACGGACCAGGGATGGGATGGGACCACGTGATTCCCGAGTTTTGCCGACGGCTTGTCCTGGGAAACGAGTTCGTCATCGAAGGTTCAGGGGAAGAGACGCGCAGCTTCTGTTACATCGACGACATCGTGGAAGGAATTTACCTTGCCGCAACCAAGGGTATCGGCAATCAGATTTTCAACTTGGGCAACGATACCGAAGAAATCAGAATCATCGATTTGGCTAGAAAGCTCTCCAAGGTTGCAGGCATAGAGATAACGCCGTCATTCACTGCAAAGAAGGAAGGCGGCACTGATAGGCGCTTGCCAGACATTTCAAAGGCGCGAGGCCTTCTAGGTTATGAGCCCAAAGTCCCCCTGGACGAAGGACTGCAGAAGACGTTTGAATGGTATCAGAATGAAATTGAGTGGTGGGTGAACAAGTCAGAATCCGACCACTATCCATGGCTCACGAATTAGCCATGGTCAACATATCGTGTCAGCTTGAACGACTCGGTCTTACGGCGAATCCAGAATGAATACTCTTTCGGACATGGACGTCTTGGTCATAGGTCAAGTATCCACGGGAAGACTTGAGGTTGTGAGCGACTACGTCGAGAACAGGGCAAGAACCACCGCAACCATAGGTTTGGACAGTCTATTCTCATCAAAGCTTCGAGCAAAATGCGTGGTGAAGGATTCGAAGACGAAATGCGAATTTTGTCTACCGTTCCGCAATGCGAGAATGTTCGCCTCTAAAACCCGCAACTTTCCTCTTTTCTACATCATTGAGCTCGCTTGCATCTTCATCTGCCTGAATAGACTTCGAATAAGGTTCCACACATGTCTATGCATCGGACCATTTCCTGGAATCGTTGGCGCATTACTGAAAGGAGCAGGCATTGCTCGGTCCAGCATCTACTACAGTGTTGACTACTTCCCACCGACGACAAGAGGGGGGGTAGGCCAATCCGTAGTAGGTGGGGTGATTACGAACTTCGACAAGCTTGCTTGCCTCCGCTCGAGCATTACTTGGCATCTTTCACGCCGCATCGCAGAAGCTCGCGCGAGATTTGCTGGCATTGAGCCGACAAGGTACAAACACTTGACTGTTCCACTCGGTTTCAGCGGAAGACTACGGAGGTCATACCCAATCACGCAGCTTGAGAGATGGAGCGCGGTCTTTGTTGGGACATCGGGCCCGTATCACGGAATGCAGTTGCTGATAGAGGCATCCTCGCTGCTAATCGCGACGCATCCCACGTTCCGCGTGCACATATTCGGACCATCAGTCCAAGAGGCGACCAAACGGGCAATATTCGAGGCGGGCCTGCAAGAACACTTCGTCTTTGAGGGGTTCGTCGAAAATGAGGATGATTTGTTCGAGAGAGTAGCTCATTTCGGGGTGGGTGTAGCTCCATATGCTGTACTTCCAGATAATCCTACATACTACACCGACCCTGGCAAGCCCAAGTTGTATGCGTTCTGTGGTTTGCCAATTATTATCACAAGAGTTCCAGACGTGGCCGAAGAAATAGCCAGAGCTGGTGCGGGGGTAGCCATTTCATACGATGCCGCCGAACTTGCGCACGCCATGGAGTATCTGCTGGAAGACGACGCAAGGCTCCAAATGTTCAAAGAACACGTCTCTTCGTTCGCAATGGGTGCAATCTCTGAGAAGATCTTCGACGTAGCATTCGATAAGAGTACGGATGCGCTCATGCAACCATAAAAACAGCATCTTGCAAAGAGTTGTGGACATGAGAAAAAGGTTTAAGGGGAGAAATGTCAGCGCGAGGCGCGTTTCAGTCGGCCAAAGCAGAGGCAGGTTGAAAATCTGTGTATCTGGTCTTGGTTTCGCTGGTCTGACCCTGGCCATAGCGTTAGCCGATGCGGGAGCGGAAGTCCATGGTGTCGAGATTAATCGGATAATAGTCGAGAAGCTCCAGCAGAAAAAGCCCACGCTTTCTGAAAAATCACTTGGCATTCTCCTGTCGAGGCATCTCGGGGCGAATTTCTTCGTTCATGATAGTATTCCTTCGCTCCACTTTGACTCCCACATCATCTGTGTTGGAACTCCGGTAGACGAAAGGAAAAAGCCAATAGCCGACTACGTCCTACAAGCCGCCAAACAAGTGGGTAATTCGTTGAAAGGAGGAGAGCTCGTGGCAATTAGGTCCACCGTTCCTGTGGGAGCAACGAGAAATGAAATCCTACCGGCGTTAGAGCAAGAGTCTGGGAAGATGCTCGAGAGGGATTTTCAGTTGGTGTACACGCCAGAACGTACGGCTGAAGGGAACGCTTTTGAAGAACTCAGATTCCTCCCACAGATAATTGGGGGTACCTGCGAAGCTGGGGTGTTGATGGCAGTTGACATGTTCGGATTACTCACACCTACTCTCGTTACTGTTTCGTCGTTAGAGGCTGCTGAGATGATAAAGCTGATTGATAACTCGTATAGAGACTACAGGTTCGCTTACTCCAACGAGATTTCCATGATTTGCGAACACCTCGGTCTTGATGCTTCGGAGTGTATCTCCAAGGCGAACATCTCCTACCCGAGGAATGATATTCCTTTACCTAGTCCCGGAGTAGGTGGCCCTTGCCTATCCAAAGACCCGTACATTCTTTTCGAGACATCATCACGCGCAGGTTATGAACCGAGGTTGATTCTTAACGCGAGGAAGTTGAACGAGACTGTGCCCAAATTAATTGCGGAAAAACTGAAGAAACACCTCGGTGACAAGAGTGGAATGCCGCCTAAAATCTTCCTTATGGGATTCTCTTTCAAAGGGACGCCCTCAGTCGATGATATCAGAAATTCGACTACACTCGACCTACTCCGGGAGCTGGAAGCATTTCCAGCAAGGCTCTTCGGACATGATCCAGTAGTTCAGCCTGAGAAACTCAAGAGTCTTGGCGTAGTCCCCACCACCATTGAAGGGGGATTCAAGGGAGCGCGCGCAGTTGTCATTATGACTAATGACCCGAGCTATGCCGGACTGGACATCGTCAAGCTTGCTGCTTCGGCTGCTAATCCTGTCGTAATAGCAGATTGCTGGCGACTCTACGACGCACGGCTATTCGATTCCAGAAAGATTGAATATATTGGAATTGGACTCGGAGCAGAGAGGAATTACCACTCAATTCCCAAGAATAGAAGCGATAAAGCCGAATATTGAGCTTGAACCCATATGATGACTCACATTTGACAGTCTATCCAATTTGAGAGATTCCGATGCTGGGAGTATCCATTCCTTGACATCTTCATTATCAGCCACCTTTTGTACCTTCAACTTCAAGCGAGTCTTCAAAGTTGAGTTCGAAGAAGCAAATTGAACGATTCTGGAGCGCGAATGTTCCATGGATTGAGACATTCAACCAATATGGTGAGTTACCATTAGGCGAAAGATATGAAATCACGGACAAGGTAAGGGAATCCGTAGAACCGTATTCGCCCAGATTAGTACGAGAGTTTGCAGAACGAGGCAAAACCGTTCTCGAAGTCGGTTGCGGATTCGGGAGCGATTTGCGACAGTTTGCGAAGTGCGGCATGATCCCGGTCGGAATTGACCTCTCCCCAGATAACGCGAGGCTAAGCCATTCAGGCCTGAAGTCACTCAACCTAGTAGGAGAAGTCATCGTTGCCGACGCCGAACACCTACCATTTGTCGACGAAGCTTTTGATAACGTCTACTCCTCTGGAGTTCTACATCACACACCCGACACGAAGACTGCAATTGCTGAAATATATCGTACGCTCCGGACGGGAGGCAGCGTCCTCATAATGCTGTACCACAAGGGCCTAGCCTGGTATTGGATTAACTTCAGGTATGGAATTCTGAATCTCGATCTAATTCGAAAAAATCGGGAAGAAATGATAAGCAAGCGATATGACAACACTTACCTGTCAAAGATGTACTCCAAGAATGACGCTACACATCTACTCTCAAATTTCGACTCGATAAGATTTGAAGTAATAAATTTCGGGGGAATCCGATTTCACCCGATTTACAAGTATGTATTAGTAATCTTCAAGAGATTCCCGTGGTTGGAGAAAAGACTCGGGTCAATGTTATTCATATTTGCGACGAAGAGTCAAATAAAAGAGACGTCTTCAAAAGAGTCGACCTCACACGTCGTCTCCTGATGGGAACGAAAAACGCGTAAAAGGGAAAAGGGAGGGGAGGCGATTTACTTGAATTCATGGCCTCCTTTCCCTGAGTCCCTCGATTGCAAGGTAATATCCATCTCCTGAGGAATGCTCCTTTGCGTATTCTAATGCGTTCCGAGCATACTCCAAGTAAACGTCATGATTGGAAGCCAATAGTCCGATGGCGCGCCTTAGCCATTCGAACGAGTAATCAACTACAAATCCAATCTTGTGAGAAAGTAACTCCTCTGCAAATGCATTGCTCCCAGTTGAAAGGACAGGAACGCCGCACTCAAGGTACTCTCTGACTTTCCCTGGAATTGTGTAGTTTGAATAATTTGAACTTCCGCCTGGGAACAATGCCAGACCGCAGATACAACCAGTCAACACCTCACGCATGGATGCCGTATCCAAAAAGCCATGAACCACGACTTGTTGCTGGACCCCAGACTCATCGACTTGTTTGCGGAGCTCGTCAAGAATGCGGGAGTCCATCGGCGCGCCCACGAGATCAAGTACAACTTCAATTCCATCGGATTTCAGTGAGGCCAATATCCTGATGGCAAGGTCGATGCCGACATCCCTCCTGATTGATCCCAAGTAGCAGATACGCCGGGGAGAGGAACTAACCGTCGGAATGTCCTCAATATGCGGGTCATAGATGGGCGGAACTACGAGATACTTCGTTTTCCCGACTGATGAGCCCCCTAGATGCCTTGAGATGTGGATGTATTCCGTCAGACTCCATGTTGCATCACAAAGCCGCCCTAATACCTTGTCGAGCACTTGCAGAAGCGGTTTTGAAGTAAACCAATCCTGGGCGTAATAGACAACTTGTCTTGTGCCACCAAACCATTTGTATGCCAAGAGAGCAAATGAGCCCGGAATGCCTTCAGCTATGGAAACATCAAATCGTAATCCTCGCACCTTTGATAGCAAATAGGAAACCATGAGCCAGAACCAGAGGACTTGCAATAATTTTCCCAGACTACTTGTCCCCCTCGTCTCCTGATATGGCGAAATGTGCCTTGTAAGACGGCCGTCACGGACGATATCGAGGATGATTGCCTGGTTCATTTGACTGAGCATCCCAATTGTTGAGTATCGCCGATCTAATGCCTTCATGATGATTTGAGTCTTTTCGATCGACGATGTGAAGTAGAGAACCGAGGTTAGGTTCTTTCTCAAAAGGTCAACCGCGTCCCTCTCGGAACCTGACCTGCAATGTATTGACAATCAGCCTGTGCGACTTCTATCAAGAATAATCGAGCTAGTGATTCGCTTCGTGACTTGTAGATGTCGTCGCCCACCAATCGAACTTCAATCGCGAGGCTCGAACTCGCAGATTCCTCTATTTGCATTAGTGGCAACCGCGCTCAACAACTGAGTTAGAGCACTGTGGTTGCCTTTTTAGTGACAACTACGTCTTGATACCCCAGACCCGATAAGAATTGACTTGTAACTCTCCACTGTCCATATGACACAGGCTCGACAAGGCTAAGGCCATTCTTGGCGAATATCATTTGAACAAATTGCTCATCGAGCGCAACTACGGATTCGGGGACGTCCGGGTTTAGAGTTCTGTAGATACCCATATCGTGTTGTAGGCTGGTCTTCTCCGGGTCTGCGGCGATTCTCTTAATCGACTCGGTATTCAGCAACAAGAATGTGGCGAAGCATCGCCCGTCATTCCTCAGCACTCGCGCGATTTCTGACACGTAATTTTGAAAATCCGCAGGAAGCATGTGAGTAAAGACCGAGGTTGATATGACAAGATCGAAGATTCCATTCGGGTAAGGAAAGCGGTATTCAGAAGCGACCTGCTTGCCATCGGCATTATACAGTTTGTTATAAACGTCGGCAACGTGAAATTGAAAGTTCGGGAACTTTCTAGTTATGTTCCTCTGGCACCAATTTATCGCTTCTTTGTTGATGTCAAAACCCTCATAGATTCCTTCAGAGGATATGTATTCAGTGAGGGGGACGGCCATACGACCGATTCCGCACCCTACGTCCAATATCGAACTGTTCGGATGCAGCCCTCCGAGACTAATGAAACGCTCCACAAATTCGCGAGCAACAGACAAATCATCACCCCCAGAGGAATAGAACCTCAACAACATCCTCCTCGGCCTCGCGAATTGACGCCGACGTTGAAGGAGCACATCAAGGAAATCCAACATTGACATGTGGGCGTAAGCGATGCTCTTCTTGAGAAATGTCTTCGCACCTTCTTGTCTGAGAGACTTGAGACCAGACTTCAAGAGACCAAGACCTAACATTAACATTCACGCTGATCTCGCTGGCAATGGTACCGGTCTCCGTAGCCCACTCGCGCAATCGCTTGCAAGGGTGAATTGCGACGATGAGTCTTGACTTTTGCCTGGAGTTTGAAACTTGAGTGCTAATCGCCTTGGGACAAACCAATAAACCAAACAACACATCGCTACGAGGAAGGCCACTAGCGTGACAAGTTGCCCCTCAATAAAGAATGTCTGCGGCTGGTACGTCAACACAAGTTCAGCTTGGCCTGACAATGCTGGCAGTATCCAGCCGTTCACAAGGCCGTTCACGAGTATGTGCTTGGAGGATGACAGGGGAATGCCGTCCACCGAAGCAACCCACTGAGAGTCATATTGCGTATTCAATACCAGAACTTGTCCCGTTTCGTTTGACATACTTAACCTGTATTCGGACGGGCTTGATTCGCTAAAAGAATACTTGACTGTCTGCGGATGATATGCGTAGGTATTGTTAGAATTGGGTTGAAAACTTGAGAAATAAATCTGGGGCGCAACTAAACTCTGATTGAGCTGATAGAGCGCAAAATAGCTATTATTCATGACTGGCTTGAATAAGCGGGGCTGATCTAGGACTGCTTGGTACGGGATGATGCTAGGCTCTCCCGGAATATCCTTGCCCAAGAGATAGTACTTGATTCCCAAGCTTCCGTAAATGCGAGATGCCTGACTGAAATCCGGGGGGGCGAATCCAATTTGCCCAATCAAAAGAGTAACAGTCTGTGGTGAATTTGAGTTATTGGCCACAATGAATTGCAGTGTTTTGATTCGCGACAGATCAACGAGCCCTGATGTGGTCTGATTCGGTTTAGCGAGCGATAACGTTAGCTTTGGGAATGAAGAGGAGGTAGCCTTCGCAGCTTGAACTAGGTTGCCGATGTCCCATTGTGCCCAATTGCCTTTAGTGTCCCACATGCGCAACGACAATGCCGAATCCTGAGTCAACCCGTCCGCATTGATGGCAACATTGACGAAGCCGTAATCCCTCAAGTCCAAAGTGGCATTAGCACCGTAGGAAATTATCAAGTAGTTGGTGGTACCAGGATTCTCAGGCTGAATCGTTGTCTGAACGTGAATTTGCGACTCCAATATGGAAAGGTTTGCGTTGGTAGGGTATACACTCCAGTGAGAGAGGTCATCTCCCGAGGTCAACAGAATTCCGCCGGTGTCTGATGGCCGCGTCTGAGAGAAAGCGGAGCTAAACTGATTAAACTCCGCGTACGGGAAGGACAAAAACCCTGACGATTGAACTATATTTGGCACAGGCGAGAACCAACCGACTATATTCCCAATGTAGTTCGAACCGTTGGGTAGCCCATCGTTTGCCCACGGATACTGGATGTAGTACGGATACGAGAAGGGCATGAAAATGAGACGATCTCCTGGCCCTGAATTTGCCTTCAAATAATCGTGCAGGGCATAATACTGTTGCGGAAAGGTGACTGCCTTGTCACCCCTCCATCCGTAACCAGTAAATACCGTGAAACTGTTAATCATGATTGAAAAGATAACTAGGCACATAACCAACAGAGCAATAAGTCTCTTCATTGTCAATCGATGCTTAGCTGAAGCACGTCGGCCGCCATAATCCAAGACATAGTAACAGCTAAAACCGATAAGTGATGCTATGCCGAAAGAAGCCACATACACGAATGGCGTAGTATTCGTAAACAAACCTGGAATATGGTGAAACCCCCAAGTGAAGATCTGCGACACGACGGGATAATTGACTCCTGTGGCAAACGCAATTGATAATGTAGCAATGATTCCAAAGAACAGCCCGTACCTATTTCTACGAAACAGAGCGAAATACGCAAATGCGGTAATGAAGAGGCCGGTCAGAATCGTCAGCGGAGTTTCGAAGTAATCGATGTTCGTCTGCGTAGCTTGGAGAAGTCTGAGACGATAAGGAAGAGTCAAGACAGGGGCAGACTGCACGATGAAGTTTTGGAACCAAGCCTCGGATTGTGCTGGGCCGACTGGAGGCGAAGCCGAACTTATTGTAAGTTGAGTAAGCGAGGGTATGAGATAGTATGCCGAAAGCGATCCAAAAGCCAGGATTACTTGAAAAATGAATCCTAAGAACCGCTTACGGCCACTTCCAAACGCGAGACGAAGCAGACTATAGAAAGTTAGTAATATTATAGCAAATAGCACAAAAATGGGGTGTGGTATGAATACAAAAGTCAGCCCGATAAGCACGGCATAAATCCAAGGCCTTTCAGCTTGCGACCCTTTGATGAAGAGGGCGAGAATGAGAGGAATACACGCAAGACCGATTCCATACGCGGGTGTTTCATACAAGTCGAGCGGGACCACGGTGAAATAGCACGCAGCGACAAAAGATGCAGCCTCACTTTTCCAACTCTTCGATCCGGGTAGAATGAGATTCAACAGGTAGAACA
>VFSW01006426.1_pt1 | contig 17286 bp, 17 predicted proteins | sample 5358111 | NCBI WGS metagenome assembly VFSW01 (sample SAMN11554181, study PRJNA540505) | mine drainage metagenome | isolation source: sediment from site ElyBrook_90M | place: USA: Ely Copper Mine, Vershire, VT | collected 2017
CGCATCCTGTCGGAGAAGTTCGGAGCCACACTGGCGGTGGTTCGCGCTCGCCAGACCACCCGGACCGTTCTCAAGAGCCTGTCCGGCGTCCTTGAACTCAGCGGATCACGCGCCGTGGGCCTGGTCCTCAACGGCGTTGACACAGATTCAATCGATTACTTCGATGCCTATGGCCACGATGGAAAGGGAGAGTACCTCAATGCGTAATTCAAATACTCATCGCCAGCAACCGATCGCACACTATGCAGCGGCGGCCCTTGGCGCCGCACTGATGGTGCTCGCCCAGCAGCAGGCGGCAATCGCCCAGAATAGCCCTCAGAACAACGCGCCAAGCACCCAGCAGACGGTGCCGTCGCCCCACCCCATGAACAATCCGACCCCCGAGAATCCGCTGATGACGGTGCCGGAAGACTTCGCGGGACTGAAGCTTGCGCCGGGCTATCTGCTCAACATCCAGGTCTATGATGAGCCCGATCTTTCGGCGCGCGTCCGCGTGGACAACGAGGGAAACATCAGTATGCCTTTCCTCAAGACCATTAATGTTGGAGGGGACACTGTAGCCCACGCCAAGCAGATGATCGAAGACAAGTTCCGCAACGATGGGATCCTCAAGAATCCGCAGATCACCATCGACGTGGAACAGTTTGCCACCACCAGCGTTACGGTGATCGGCGAAGTGGCGAACCCCGGCAAGGTGGAACTGCTCGCGCCTCACAGCCTGCTCGATGTCATCGGCATGACCGGTGGCGAAACGCCCCTGGCCGGGAATGAGATCCAGGTCAAGCACCTGGAGTCAGGCACAACCGTCACCAACACCTACCACTACACGAACGGCAGTGATGCTACAGCCATTCGCGATGCCATGGTGCATCCCGGTGACACTGTGCTCGTCAAGCGCGCCGGCATCGTTTACGTGCTTGGCGGCGTCAACCGGCCGGGCGGTTATGCCATGCAGGAAAGCGGGGAACTCAACGTGGCCCAGGCCATCTCGCTGGCCCAGGGCCTGGTGCTGCAAGCCAAGGTCACTGGCCTGCGCGTGGTCCAGCACAGTGCGGACGGCAAGACTGTTGAGATTCCCGTCTCCTACAACAAAATCATGGATGGCAAGGAAAAGCCTCTGCAACTGGCTGCGGGAGACATTGTCTATGTGCCCATCAGCCATACCAAGGCTGTCCTCGGCGCCACCACGGGCCTGATCGGCCAGACCACCGCCGCCTCAATCTATGTCGCAAAACCGTTCTAACTGAACTCGAAGGCCGGAGCACTGCTAATGCAATTCACCATCTACCCATGGGATATCAAATCGTGGCGCTCGGCCTTTCGAGTCACCGGCTTGCCTGGGATCGCGTTGTTTTGCCTTCTCATCGGAGCCATGTTTCAAGTTGCTGACACGAGCGGCGGCGGCGCAGGACACAGCAGCGCGAAAGCGATTCTGCTGATCCGCACCCCCGCCATCGTGATCGCGTTTCTGGTTCTGCTTTTCCGTCCGCGCATTGCGCCTATGCGTCCTTTCGATCTGCGCTTCGCATACGGACTCTTTGCCCTTATCTACACCTTGTCTGTTCTCTGGTCAGTGCAGCCCGTACAAACCATTGGCAAAGCCGGCGAACTGCTGCTCGCGGGCATGGTCTTCTTTGAAGCTACCCGCGAAGAAAACGCCATCGAACGCGTGGAAGGCCTCCGCCGCATCACTCTGCTTCTGATGTCGGCGGTCGGGTTCGCCGCCGTTCTGGGCTTCGCTGCCCGTCTTCCCGGCTTTGTGCAGCACCGTGCGGGGCTCATCAGCAGCACCACCGCGCAGGCTCCCTTCCTTTCCGGCAACGGCCTCGGATATGTGGCCAGCGCACTGCTGCTCGTAGTTCTTGCGGAATGGCAGGCCAAGCGCGTCGTCGGAAAGGCCGCATTCTGGCAACTTATGTTTGGCCTGGTGCTGTTCAGCGTCTCCGCCAGCAGAACATCTTTCGGCATTCTTCTGATCACTGTCCTGCTGGTGATGTTCAAGCGGTCCAAGATACTGGCCAGCCTCGCCGGGGTTGGCGTATTGCTGGCGGGCTTCCTTTTCTGGAGCGGCATTCTCAACCGCCTCCAGGGCCACCAGAACTCTTCCGACTTCGTGACTCTCAGCGGCCGAACCGTCGTGTGGACCGCGGCCGTGCGCCAGTTTGAGCAGCACCCCATTCTCGGCGTGGGCGGAGGCATCGGCGGAAAAGTCGTCATCGCCCACATCGGCAACATGTACCTCGAAGAAATGAGCTCGCTGCACAACGGCTTCCTCGAGTTGCTGACCGGCCTCGGGCTCGTCGGGTTCCTGGTGGGCACCTACATGCTGGTCGCCACCACCCTGAAAGCATGGACCGCATGGGACAAGCACCCCGAATACGGGGGAACGTACGTGCTCATCATCCACGTGTGGATGACAACCATCATGTCCACAGGCATTCTCGGGTGGATGGGCTATGAAGAGGCGCTCTTCCTCTGCATCCTCTCCAACATCGACCTCGTCGCGGAGCGCGCGCGTTCGCTCAAGCACTTTGAGGTAAAGCCCGTGCGCTGGGCGGCCCGGGCGCTGACCCCGCGGCGGGAACTCGTGGGCTGATGCGCTGCTTGAATTCCTCCAGGCGGAAATTCACCTGTTGGTGAGGGCCGCTCGCCGGAGCGCGTGCTGCGCTTGGCGGTCCTGCGGTCAACAGTTCTAACATCAGGCAGGGATGTCGGAATGTCCATCCGGGCATCGCAATATCCCTGCCTCTATCTCGCCCATTGAACGGAGACCGTAGCCGTTGAATCTGAAGATCCAAAGCCTGCTCAAGTTTGTGCGCACCCGGCGCACGCAGACACTGCTTGACCAGGCTCTCGTCAGCGGCAGCAATTTCATTACCGGCATCATTCTGGTGCGCGGGCTCGGCCTGATCGAGTTCGGCAGATTCACCGTTGCGTACGCCATTCTGCTGCTGGCCAACAGTGTCCAGTTGAGCTTTATCTCGTCGCCGATGATCAGCCTCGGCTCGCTCTGCGCCACGCCCGAAGAGCGTCGTCACTTCGTGCGCGGAATCTTCGGCGTGCAGATCATCTTCTGCGCCATCGCGTCGCTGCTGGCAGTCGTGGGAACCCTTGTCTACGTGGCCTTTCGCGGCCGCGGACTTAGCTTCGATTTCCTTTTGCCCTTCGCCGCCGCCGTGGTTGCGTTCCTGATGCAGGACTGGCTGCGGCGCTACTACTTCACGGTAGGGAAGCCTTTCTCGTCGCTCTGGAACGACACCATCAGCTATCTCGGCCAGGTCGTCGTGCTTCTGGGGTTGTGGCGAGTTCATCAGCTCACCATGAACAGCGCGCTCTGGTCCATCGCCCTGACTTCAGGAGCGGCATTTGCTCTGGGAGCGGTGATCGACCGGCTCAGTTGTACGCGGCAGGAGACGCGCGAAGCGTGGCGGCGCTCGCACGCCAGCTCCGTCGATCTCGGGATTGCCAACCAGTTGCAGTGGCTCGTCTATCAGGGCGCCATGCTGATTGGCGCCAGCGTTGTGGGCGCACAGGCTGCGGGCGGCGTGCGGGCCACGCAGAATATTATCGGGCCCGTAAATGTCGCCTACCAGGCGATGGAAAACATCGTCCCCGTCAAGGCCGCCGAGGAGATGCGGCGCGGCGGCATCGACCGGGCCGCGGCCTTCCTGTTTCGCTTTGGAGCCACGGGCTTCGTTGCGCTGCTCATTTTCTTTTCGGCGGCGGCCCTGTTTTCGCGCCAGTTCCTGACGTTCTTTTACGGCAGGCAGTTACACGCCTACGCCGGCGTGCTCAACCTGCAGATGCTCTACTTTCTTCTCACCTGGCCGATCCGGCAGGTCTCGTTCCTCTACCGGACAATCAACAGCACGCGGCCCATTCTCATCGCATCGATCATCGCGGCCGCGGTCAGCCTTTCGCTCGTCTATCCCGCGGTGCGCGGCTTCGGCACGATGGGCATCATGCTCGCGGCCGTCGCCGGGCAACTGGGCAATTTGGGCTACCTGATTCTGGCGTGGTTCCGCACCCGCGCATCGCGTTCAAAGGTGTTTGAAGTGCAGGCCGATCCACTTTAAAGAGCGCAGGATGAAGGAACGCCAACTGACTCAGTGCGCGTTCACGGTTCTGCCCGCCATCCATTGGCGGAGCACCAGCGCGACGAAACGCGGGTTGTGCTTGAAGTAGCGCCCGAACAGCCGGCGCGGTTCGCACGCCAGGCGGAACAGCCACTCCAGCCCGCTGCGCATCATCCAGCGTGGCGCCTGAGCCTTGGTGCCGGCCAGAAAATCAAAGGCCGCTCCCACTGCCAGCAGCACCGCCGGAATGCGATCGCGGTGATCGTATAACCACTCTTCCTGCTTGGGGCAGCCCAGTCCGACAAAGACAAAGCGCGCACCCGAATGGTTGATGCGCTCGACGATAGCGGCGTCTTCCTCGGCTGTGAGCTTGCGAAACGGCGGAGAATACGCGTACGCCACATTGATGCCCGGATATTGGTTCTTCACATTTTCAACCAACTTGGCCAGCGTCGCATCGCTGCCCCCATAGAAACCCACGGGAATGCCTTTTTCCTGCGCGGCTTTGAGCAGGCACACGGTGGTGTCGGGACCATAAACGCGGGTAGCGTTTTTGTAGCCGAGCATGCGCAGCGCCCACACCACCGGCATTCCATCGGGATTCACCATGTCCATCGAGTTCAACTTTTCGCGATACTCGGGGCTGTCGTGCGCCACCATCACTACGTGCACGGGAGCAAAAATCAGACAATGCGATATCTTCTGCCCTGCCCACTCCACACACTTTTTTACAACTTCGTCATAGCTGCTGCGCGCAACATTAAGCCTGAGAACGTCGGGCATAGGTATCCAGTCTTCAATAAAGAGATGAGCCGTGGGGCTTTCTTATTTTGATGCGTTTCCTGCGATTCTAGATGGTTGGCGCTCGCGGATCACTGCGCCGCATCAAGTAACACCCCTGGCAGCTCACTCGATGCCATAAAATCGCGCGCAGTTCCGGCCCAGGAGCTTTTCCTGGATGTCACTGGGGAATTGCTCCACATACCGCATGACGATCGACATGGTCTCAGCGTAGCCGGCCGACAGCGTGCACACCGGCCAGTCTGACCCGATCATGAGCCTGTCTGCCCCGAAGGCATGGAAGACTACGTCCAGATAGGGGGTGAAATCCTCAGCTTTCCACCGCTTCCACCTGGCCTCGGTCACCATGCCCGATAGCTTGCAGCAGAAATACGGCAACCTTGCCAGTTCGCGGATGCCGGTTTCCCAAGGCTCACGTTTTCCGTTCGCAATGTCGGGCTTGGCGATATGGTCAAGCACAAAGGCCTGGTCGGGGAATGCCTTCACCAGCCTCACCGCCGCGGGAAGCTGGCGCGGATAGATCAGCACGTCGTAGGTCAGGCCAAAGTCAGCCAGGCGCGCAATGCCGCGTTGAAATTCGGGGCGAAGCATAAAGTCGTCGTCCGGCTCGTCCTGCACCACGTGGCGCATGCCCACCAGCCGGGGATGATGCGCGAACTGCTGAAGCTGCGCATCCAGGTTGGTTGAACGCAGATCGACCCAGCCCACCACACCACGCACAAAGTCGTTCTGCTCGGCGAACTCGACCAGCCACCAGGTCTCTTCGACGCTCTGCCGGGCCTGCACGGCAACGCAGCCTTCGAAGCCGGCGTTCTCAAGCAGCGGCTTCAGATCGCGCGGCAGAAAATCGCGCTTCAGCGCCGCCATCTCGTCGGTCATCCAAACGTGTTCGGCCGGATTGTATTGCCAAAAATGTTGGTGAGCGTCAATGTGCATCCCCTGCTCCGCTGTCTCATGAAATCGCTGCCCGGCCATGTTTCGGCTTCAAGGCGCGTCCGCAATTATAGTGCTGGTATGAGTTTACGATCTGCGCGCTTCTCTCTGGCCATGGGCGCCTGTTTCTCGGCGTGCGTTCTTTACGCACAAGATGCCAAGCCTGCCATCAGTCTGGACGAGTACCTTAACGCCACCGAGATCACTGCCGCGCGCCTCGCCCCGGGCGGCGCTGCCGCGGTCATCTCAACCGACGCGCCCGACTGGAAGAACAATTCGTTTCGCCATGATCTGTGGCTGTGGACCGGCTCATCAGGCCTGCGCCCGCTCACCCACTCCGGCAGCGAAGACAATCCTCAATGGAGTCCCGACGGCAAATGGATCGCCTTTGTCAGCGACCGCACCCTGCCGGGTGAAGACGCCAATGCGAGCGGGCAGCCGGACAGCGATGCTGACAAAGCGAGCCGCCTTTGGCTCCTGCCTGTCTCCGGCGGTGAAGCGCTGCCGCTTTATACCGAAAAGCTCGACGTGCACTCCTATGCATGGGCGCCCGACAGCCAGTCCATCTACTTTTCTGTGACAACGCCTCTCACCCACGAGCAGCAGGATGCGCAGAAGGAAGAGTGGAAGGACGTCATCCGCTGGCGCGAGCAGCATCGCGGCGATCTGCTTCTCAAGCTCGACGTGGCCGCGTCGGTGCAACATGCGCTCGCCGTGACCCCGCCCGGGAAAGCGGAGAACGACAAGGCTGCCGCATCCAAAGACGACAAGGAAAAGGACAAAGCCAGCCCGGTTCTTCCTCCGGCAGCCGCGACGATCGCGCGCAGCGAGCTCTCGATCGGCGAAATCGCTCCTACCCCCGACGGAAAGACCCTGGCCTTCACCACCGAGCCGGTCCACAAGCGGATGGAAGGCCCCCAGCATTACGAGATCTTCCTGGTCGGAGCGGCGGGCGGCGATGTTCGCCAGCTCACGCACAACGACGCCCTGGAGTCCCGGCTGGTCTGGTCCCCTGACGGACATTGGCTGCATTTTCTGGTCGCGGCGGCGGCGGGCTCGCTCGAAGGCAAATACCGCGACGTGCAGGGCAGGCTCTACCGCATCGATCCCGGCACCGGGAAGACCGAGCGGCTCGGATCTTCCTTTGACGGGTCGTTCGACCAGTTCACACTCCTGCCGGACGGTCGCCTGCTGGCGCTGGGGCTGAAGCATACGCAGCAGCAGATCTACCTGGTCGAGGGCGACAAGGCTACCCAGTTGCCGGCTCTTGCGGGATCTTACGCGGGCATTGAATCCGCACCCGGCTCGAACGCTTTCCTCGTTCGCTATTCTTCCATCAATCACCCCGACCAGGTTTATCTCGCTTCCGACCCGCTCCATCCGGATCAGGCAAAGGCTCTCACGAACTTCAACCCGATCTTTGCCCAGCGCGCTGCGCCCGACTGGGAACCGTATACCTGGAAGTCGGACGACGGCCGCTCCGTTGAAGGCGTGCTCATCTACCCTCCCGGCAAAAAGGGCGCCAGGCATCTGCGCATGTTCACGTTTATTCACGGCGGCCCCGCCGATGCCGATGGAGACCGTTTCGGCGCCAACTGGTATGACTGGGCGACGCTGGCGGCCAGCAACGGCTGGCTGGTGTTCCGGCCCAACTATCGCGGGTCTTCAGGCTATGGGGATGACTTTATGCTCGAAATCGAGCCCCACCTGGTGTCAAAGCCCGGCCGCGACATTCTCGCGGGAGTCGATGCGCTGGTCAAGGACGGCATCGCTGACCCTGACCACCTCGCCATCGGCGGATACAGCTACGGCGGCTATATGACCAACTGGCTCATCACCCAGACCACCCGCTTCAAGTCCGCTGTCACCGGCGCCGGCGCGGTAGAGCATGCCGCCAACTGGGGCAACGACGATGAAACCTGGGATGACGCCTGGTACCTGGGCGGCAAGCCGTGGGAGAATCCCGATCTTTACCAGAGCGAAGGTGCCCTTTTCCGCTTCGACAAAGTCAAAACTCCAACACACCTTGTGCAGGGGGGAGCGGACGTCCGCGTCAGCTACCTGGAAGGCGTAACCATGGAACGTGCCCTCGACCAGTTGCACATCCCGCACTCATTCCTCGTCTTTCCCGGAGAGGGACACGGCCTGGACAAGAACCCCTGGCACGGGTATATCAAGGTCCGCGAGGAGCTCAAGTGGCTGGACAAATATGATGGTAAGTAGCACACCGTGAGTCCCAGGCCTGCCGTCTTCGCGTATTGCGGAAGCCGGCAGGCAATCCGGCGCATCTTGATATCTGTACGCACGTTGCAGGCTTAATGAATCCGATAACGACCGAAAATCGCCAAGCCGCTTTCCAGCAGACGCTCCTGAGCGCCCGCCGCACCATGGTGCTGAGCGAGATTCTCAAGCTGGCCATCGACAGTTTCAGGGCCAGCAAACTGCGTTTTGCGCTGACGGCCCTCGGCATGGTGATCGGGACGGCATCGGTGATCCTCGTCGTCACCATCGGCCTTACCGGAAAGCAGTTCATCCTCAACGAGATCCAGAAGATCGGCACCAACGAGGTCGAGGTCGAGTACTCGGGCGGCGGCGCATCGGCCTCAGACCGGGTTCTCTACAACGATTCCCTCACCCGCGAAGACGAGCGCGCGGTGCTCGCCCAGGTTCCCAGCGTTCTCTATTCCTCGCCGATTCTGGAGATGCATGAACGCATCAGCTTCGGCGGCGGAGTGGTCAAGGACACGCTGGTTATGGGCGTCAGTCCTCAATACCGCGACGTGCGCAACCTGGTGCTGCTGGCGGGCCGTTTTCTCGATGACGAGGACGAAAACGCCCATATCAAGTGCGCCGTCGTGACGGTGCCGTTTGCCCGCGAGATGTTTGGCAGCGCCGACGAGGCGATCGGGCGTGACTTTCAGATCCTCGGCATCCCCTTCACCATCGTCGGCACTTTCAAGGAGAGCGTTGACACCTTCGGCCAGTCGGAGATCACCGACAATACCATCCTGATCCCCTATTCCGTGGCCCGCTATTTCACCGGCACCGACGCAGTGAAGACTCTGTATTTTTCGATTCGCAGCATGGAGGAAGTGCCCGACGCCACCAAGGAAATCGTGCGCGTCATCAGCGCTCGCCACAAGCCCAGTTCCGTCTACAAGGCGCAGGATTTAACGGCGCTGCTCTCCATGGCGGCCAATATCGCCAACGCCCTCACCGCCGTGCTCGTGCTGGTGGCCCCGGTTACGCTGGCGGTTGGCGGCGTCGGGATTATGAACATCATGTTAGCCACCGTGCGTGCCCGCATCCGCGAGATCGGCATTCGCAAGGCCCTGGGCGCGACCTATCGCGAGATCAAATTGCAATTTTTGGCCGAAGCCGTGATCATCTCGCTCGCCGGAGGTGTGGTCGGCGTCATAGTGGGGCTGGCCATTCCGCTGTCCATCCACTTCTTTACCGATTATCCGTTGCCCATCGATTACCGGTCAGTCATCATCGCGCTGGCTGCCGCGACCATCGTCGGTGTGGTCTTCGGAACGGTTCCTGCCACCCGCGCCGCGCAGATGGATCCGGTAGAGTCACTCAAGTATGAATAGCCTCAAGTCCACTCCGCCCCAGCTCGAAAACAGCCAGGACGACCCGCCTTCCGGCGGACCAAATCTTGTGCTGATCTACTGCCTGATGTTCCTCGCCTTCCTGGTGGCGGTCGGGTGCGCGGCCATGATCGTGCTGCCGTTCTATCACCGGCGATAAGCCCGTTCCGACACACCGAAGCGTTTCCTTCGTTAAGCTGAAGTCTCCTTTGTCCTGAAATCAAGGCCAAAAAAGCGGACATATTTCCAAGCCCTGTTTCAATTGAACTGCAGAGAAAGGTAAGGAGTATACTTTTCCTGGTAAGGAGAACCCGATGCCGCCACGCGTCAACAGGGATAACCCGCAAGCGGCCTGCGCCACCATGACAAGCAAAGGGCAGGTGACCATTCCCGTCGAAGTCCGGAAACGCCTTGGCGTGAAGGCTGGGGACAAGTTGCGCTTCGAATCTCAGGAAGATGGCTGCCGTGTGGTCCGCGATAATGATGAGAACGTGTTCGAAAAGTGGCGCGGAATTGGCACTGGGTTTCCGATCGAAGGGGACGGGCGCGAAGCGATCGTAGCCTTTTTCCGGGAGTTGCGCGGCCATGACGACGATTGATACCAACGTGATCGTTGCTTTGTGGCGACTTTCTGACCCTTTCAATCAGGCGGTATCCGCAACTCTTTACTCCGCCCGCAAACGCGGGCGCCTTGCCTTATCCGCTCCTGTCTACGCGGAGTTGATGGGAGACCCAGCACGAAGTGAATCCCAACTCAATCAATTCCTTAGCGAAACTGGGATCGATGTGGATTGGAACTTGGAGGAACAGATCTGGCGAGAGTCGGGGATTGCCTACAAAGGCTACATAGAGCGCCGCAGAAGTTCGACTGGCACATATCCACGCCGCATCCTGACGGACTTTCTCGTGGGTGCACACGCAATGGTACGTGGGTACACATTGCGGACACTCGATCAGCGGCTCTACTCAGCCGCGTTTCCAAACCTGAACATCATTTCCGCGTAGGGCTTGCCGGGGTGGGAGCGGGTGCTGCCGCCTCCGCGATCAAGACGGGAATCCCATCCACAATGGGGTAAGCCCGACCGCACGCCGTGCACACCAGGTTGGCGGTATCCAGGCGCAATATTCCCAGGCACACCGGGCAGGCAAGCTGCTCGAGTACCGCTATGTCGAACTCGATTGTTTTGGGATCGGACGGCATTGATGAATAGCGCTAGTGGATGGTGGCGTCGGGCGGCTCGACCGACGACCCGTTTGCCGTGCGCTGCGGACGACTTGCAAATTCCTTCTCGATGCGCTCGTTGGTCCCGGCCTTGGCGAACTCATACGCCACACGAACGCCGTTATAAATGGCGTTGTCATTGGAAGATCCGTGGCCGATGATGCACACGCCGCGCACGCCCAGCAGCGGAGCGCCGCCGTATTCGGTGTAGTCGAGACGCCGCCGGAAGTCATTGAAAGCCTGCCTTGAAAGCAGCGCGCCCACCTTGGCAGTGACCGTACGCGTCAGCGATTCGCGCAGCGCATCGCGCACAAAGCGGCCGATGCCCTCGCTGGTCTTGAGGGCCACATTTCCCACAAAACCGTCGCAGACAATCACGTCCACGTGGCCATTGAAGATGTCGCGGCCCTCAACATTCCCGACAAAGTTGATCGGCAGACCTTTCAGCAAGGGAAATGCCTCGCGCGTCAGGTCGTTGCCCTTGGTCTCTTCTTCACCGATCGACAGCAGGCCGACGCGCGGCTCCTTCACCTTGAGGACGGAGCGTGCATACATATCGCCCATCACCGCAAACTGTTCAAGGTTATGCGCCTTGCAGTCAACGTTTGCGCCCACGTCGAGCAGCACGCAGGGCGTCCGGGTGGATGTGGGCATGACCGTTGCCAGGGCTGGACGATCGACGCCGGGCAGCGCGCCCAGCACCATCTTGGCCGTGGCCATGGCCGCGCCTGTATTGCCCGCGGTCACAAATCCCGCGCACTTGCGCTCGCGCACCAGTTTCAGACCGACGCGCATGGAGCTGTCTTTTTTGCTGCGCACCGCACTCGCCGCCTTTTCATCCATGCCGATACGCTCGGAGGCATGGTGGATGACGATGGGCAGATCTTCGTTTTCGAGATGCTCGTCGAGCAAGTCGCGCAGCTCAGGCTCCGGCCCGATCAGATGGACCCGAACAGGCAAAGCCCGGCACGCGAGAATCGCACCGCGAATCTCGGGCTCGGGAGCTTTATCAGAACCTACCGCATCTAGCGCGATGTCGATGAGCATTGGCTCAGCTTACTTGGCGGCTTCCTTTATGTCCAGAACAGCGCGACCCTTGTACGCTCCGCACTTGGGGCAGGCGCGATGGGGAAGCTTCTTTTCGTGGCAGTTCGGACACTCAGAGACGCCTACGGCGGTCAGAAAGTCGTGGGAACGACGGAGTGCGGTGCGGCGCGTCGAGTGGCGCCTTTTCGGATTCGGCATGGTGCAATTCCTTTCGTGTCGTTCTTCCGAGCCGGCTGCAGACCGCAAACGGTCGTGATGCCTGCCGGCACAGAGAACACACCCTGATTCTCACGGGATCGATGTGTCAGGACTTGATCCGGCCGCGGAGCCCAGCCAGCGCTTCCCAGCGGGGGTCGCTCGGACCCTCATCGCAGGAGCAAGCCTGACTGTTGCGGTTCTCACCGCAGCGTGGGCAAAGTCCTTTACAATCAGGCTTGCACAGCGTTCTGACCGGAAGCGATAAAAGCACCTGCTCCTGCAGCACATCCTCAAGCAACAGACTGTCCTTTTGATAATAACCGATTTCGGTTTCGGGTGCTGTAATCGAGCGTTCGGGCGCCTCCGAGTCAGCCCGGGCGGGACGGAAGATCAGGTCAAACTCGGCTGCCAGCGGTATGGTCACCGGCTCGACACAGCGCGCGCAGGGTACCTCAAAATTGCCCGCGAACTGCCCCTTCAGCCGGATATCGGCCACAATGTCCTTCGGTCCCCGGTGCTCGTGCAGGACTTCTGCCCGGCCCGAAGTCGCCAGCGGCCCCGACTGCTCCGCCTCGCCTCCCAGATCGAGCCCGCCCGGCTGCAACTGGAGATCGAAGTCGATCGGGTCGCGCTCCAGTTCACTCACTTTGAATTCCATAATTCGAGCCTACGGCGCTCTGCTTCCAGCGTCAATCAAATCTGCGGCCGGCAAACACTCTGCACAGACGTAACCCCCTGTTCAGCGAGGAATTAGCTCAAATTGCCGGATCGCGATCTTCGGCCCCACCCGTTTGTGCTCGATGTCGGGCAGCAGCAGCACCGTGATCTCGTCAAACTTGCGGATGCTCCCCTCCGCCGGCACCGGAAACCGCAGCGTCTCTGCCACCGAAGCGGTTTTGATCGCGAATCGCGGGGGCACGCTGGTTTCGAGTGTCTGCGACCCGAGGTAGACCGACGCGCGGCCCGGCTGCGACGAATCCCGCAACAGCAGCGCCATGGCGATGGTGCCCGGCACGTTATCGCGGTTCTCCAGGCCGACCTCAATGTCGGCACAGCGCGACAGCCGGATCGCCGATCCCAGCCGCTGGTGCGCCTCCATCGTGAGGGGCAGGTCGTTGGTCGATTGAATGTGCACGTCGACCGGCGTGCCATGGGCCTGGTGCGCCCGCCGGCCAGGTCCCAGGCCCGGCGGTTGAAAGTACCAGTACTCCCCGTCGAAGCGAATCACAAGCGGCTTGTGGTCTCCCGGCGCCCACAGGGTGTTGCGCACAGGCACCGGCGCAATGATCCGGTTCTTTTCGGGATATTGCCACAGCACGATGCTCTCGTATCCATCCGCCCCGAGGCCCCCGGTCGGCAAATTCACCACCCGTTTCGCCGCATCTCCGCCTCCGCCGCCGGCCAGAGCCGCTGCTTCCGCCGCCGCGTCGCGGTGCTCTGCTCCCATCATCAGCGCCCAGGCGGTCGCCAGGATGGCGGGCAACGTCACCCGGACCAGCCGCAGCGCGGCACGCCTTTTGTCCGAACTCCTCCTGCGGTCATCTGGAGCCAGGTTCCAGTTCCACGCAAAAAGGAAAGCCGCTGTCGCGCATACCGCCCCCGCCGTCAAATTGGACCGGTCCAGCAACGCATATCCCGTCGCATAAATGCAGAGAGCGATCAGATATCCGTGCCATTGGCGCGGAGCCGAGGCAAGCGTATCGGCGAACATCTCCCTCTGCCGCCACTCCCAGGCCGACAACTGCCCACCCGCCGTCACGGGAATCGCCCTGCGCAGCCCCGCCGCAATCATGGCCGCAGCCACCGCCGCGATACTTGGGCAGCAATGGAGAAATGAGAAGCTTGTGTGGATCAGAAGTTCGCGGCGTCGTCTCTACTGCTCGGCGTAATAGATCGTATTGGTACGCACCTTCAGTTGGGGATTGTCCACCTTGACGACCAGCGAGTGGAATTCGCCGAACTCGCTCGCCGGAGGAACATCGAACGCGACTACGTAATACATCTCTGCGTCGGCGATGCAGGCCGCGATCTGGCCCGCTACATCCGTTTCCTTGTACATAATCTGGCCGCCGCTCTGGTGAGCGAAAGCGTGCAGGCTGATGCTGGGCGCGGTGGCCTCCGATTCATTGGGTACCCCTTCATAGAGAGAGTCGTCCTGAGTCTTGCGCCACCCGCCGTCAGGAGATACATCGACGGGAGAGGCGACCGCATCCAGGGTCACCTGCGCCTCGCGCAGGGCGGTTGAAAGGGTCACAAGCTGAGTAAAGAAGTTCCTCTTAACCTGCTGCGTATCCTGGCGGAACTCGCGGTTCAAAAGCAGCGGCCATCCCTGCCCGAACCAGATGAGGATGACTCTCCCGGGCTCGTTCCACTCTCTCTGGGCGGTCTTGAAAACCGTTCTAACGGAAGAGACAAATCGTTCGTTCTCGCACGTAAGTGCCGCCGTCGGCTGCGAATCGGGCGGTCCGCCGCCGGACAGCCAGGGGGATTGCGGAGCTTCAGACGGCCCTTCCCTATCTTTGCAGCCCGTTGAACGCAGATTCTCCGTCCGGGCTTTGAGGCCTGCAAGCAACTCATCGCGGTTTCGGGAAGACTGTCCTTCATCGATCCCGGCATTGGAAAAGATCGCGATCGAGGTGGAATACGGCATTTGCGGGGGCTGATGCTTGAGGTACTTCTCGATCTCATTCCGGAAATACACCAGTTTGCGCGTGTCGGTGTTGACCGTGTCCAGCACCATAATCACGTGCGCCATCGCATTCGGCGCCCCACCCTCAACCGATCGAAACGAAGTGATCTTGCGCGGCTCCTGGTTGTCGAGCAAATGAAAATCGCTCTCATTCAGGCCCGCCCAAGGCCTGCCCGACGGATCAGACACGCGCACGTTCAACACAATGCGGTGCTGCGTCTGATATCTCTGTTCGCGTTCTTCGTGCGTCCGCGGAATGAGCTGCGGCGCCTGGCCTTCTGTAGAAGTGGCATTTCCCGGCTCGGTCCGCGCATCCTGGGCCTCAGAGGTGATTGCGACGAACACTCCGTCGGCCGCCTTCATCGGCGCCGACTCGCAGGTGGTCAAGGTCAGCGCAACAGCGGCACAGACTGATCGCAAACTTCTCAGCCACGGCATTGGATTGAGCCTCCGCATGGGAAGGAGCGTCACCGCCTGCAAGCCACTCTATCAAAACAAGCGAGCCAGGCCGGCGTCGACTACCTGCCTCCCCGTAAAGTGTTGACAAATATGGCTTTGATTTGATATAATACTAAAGGTCGCAACCGCTCGGACTTTGCTGTGCGTTTGCGGATTCGACTTCAAGGAGAACTCGATGCATCCGACCCAGGGTACCCTGGCAACCTTCCTCAACGAGTTTGCACGCAACAGTGCCGCCTGCGATGTGCCTCGGCTCGTTTCGCAGTTCGCCGATACCTTTCTGGCAGCGGGACCAGACGGGGCTCGCGCCGTAACCGGGGCTCAGTTCGCCGCGGCCCTGCCCAAGCGCAAGGAAATGTTCGACAGATGGGGCTGCACATCAACTGCGCTCGATTCGTTCGACGAAACGCCGCTCGACGCCCGCTACACTTTGGCCCGGACAACCTGGCGCTTGAATTTCTCCAGCGAAGGCAAAGCCCCGCAGGAGATTCTCCTGCACTCTACGTTCCTCATCGATTCGGGAGGGGAGTCGCCCAAAATTGTCCTCTATCTCTCCAACAGCGACGTAGTTGCGGTCTTGCGCGAACGCGGCATTGTGAACGGATGACATGCGCGTTCGTCCCAAAAAGTTTCCGCTCGGCCTGCAGGTCTCCGGAGACTTGCTCCCTTTACCAGCCGCTATTCGAATCCGGCACGGAGCCTTTCCACTACCCTCACCGCTGCGCCGGCGCTCGAATGCCACTGCATCGTCATGAAAGAGCCGATTTAATCACGCGCGCTGGAGCGCAGGTCGCCGGAAATCTGCTTCGCGGTCTGCGCCAGCACCGGCCTGGATTGCGGGGCATGGAGCGTGTGGCTGGCGAACTGGAGAAATGCCGGCCAGTTGGGCACCGGGGTATGACCGCCCGAGTGCTGCCGAAAGCCCAGATCACCGTCGATCAACGCGGTCTCCATCGGCGGAAAGGTGGTCGTCCCCAAGTCCTCTTTCCCCAGCAGCCGATATACCGGACCTGCCGCCACCTCGGCCAGGAACATTCCTTTGGTGTCCGCCCATGCGTCTCCGGCCGGGTTCGCGTAGCCATCGCCCGCGCTGGCCCCGCCGCCGATAAACAGGGGCCGCGGCGCACACAGAGCAATCAGTTCATGGTTATCCACGGGCAGATCGCCCGGGTTCAGAGGCCCGGCATAGCGGAGGAAATTTCCCGCCATCCAGTGATAGAGCGCCGGTCCCGCGAGATTCGGCATCTGCTCGCCGAAGATATGCCGGTAGAGCTTGGCGCCGCCCTCGCCCGATGAGCTGCTGTAGCCGATGGCGAACCGCGGATCATAGGCCATTGCCACCAGGGCTGTTTTCCCGAATCGCGAATGGCCCTCGATGCCCACCTGGGCCGGATCGATTTTCTCGTCCGACGCGAGGTAGTCCATGGCCTTGCTCGCACCCCAGGCCCACGCCCGCAGCGCTCCCCAGTCATCGGGCCCGCGCGGCTGCCCCTTGTTCATCAGCCCGATAATGCCCTCGGTCAGCCCCGAGCCGTCATCGGCCTGAAAGCTGGTGGGCGACAGCATCGCGAAACCCCAGCCCATGTCGAGAACCGGCTTCCACGGCACTCCATAATGGCCTGCGCCCACGGGCGCGTCCGGCGGCCGGGGCCGGGTCACCGCATCCTGAAAGTCCTTGTCGAAGGCCAGCTCAAGAATGACCGGCACCGGCCCGGCAGCCCTGGCCGGCGTCGTCACCGTCATGTCAAGGTTGACGGTGATCTGCGGATCGATGGAATTGTCCACGTGACCTACGACGCGCCTGGTCACCACCGCGACCCCGTCGTAGTCTTCGTTGACCGAATGCACGACCTCCCAGGTCACATTTGGCAACGGCGCCGGCGCGCGCCCCCAGATCTCGTGCTCGAAGTCGGAGACGATCTCAGGACGCCGCTCATCGAACCACTCCTTTGCCGTCTTGACCTTCTTTCCGCTCTTCATCACCAGCGGGTCAGGCAGGTTCCTGTACACGTTGGCCTTCGACTCGTCGTAGTTGGTCGCATTCGGAGACTTCCCGTCTCCCTCTGGCCGGCGGCGCAGTTGCGACGGCTTGATTCCCAGCACATCGAGCATGCGCTGCCGATCCTGCTCCGCCGTCAGGTGGACGGGGGCCCCGGCTTCCGCCGCGTCATTTCCATGCGCATCGGGCGCGTGCAGCTAGCGCCCCGCAAAGGCGAGAAATGTGGGCCAGTTGGGACCCCGGGGCTGCCCTCCCGCGTGCTGCCGCAG
>VFSW01006427.1_pt1 | contig 17286 bp, 11 predicted proteins | sample 5358111 | NCBI WGS metagenome assembly VFSW01 (sample SAMN11554181, study PRJNA540505) | mine drainage metagenome | isolation source: sediment from site ElyBrook_90M | place: USA: Ely Copper Mine, Vershire, VT | collected 2017
TACCTGCAAGGATACCAGGACTCCCTTCAATTTACACAATTCCCGTTATACCGCCGTAGGGGGGTAAGCATGTACGAGACTTGGAGCAAGTTCATAAAAGAAAAAATCAAGAGACTGGATACAGCCAAGGAATTGAAAGGCAAATATTTGTCTTTGTGTAATATTGAACTTGGTTTATACCTTTTAGAGAAACTTAATATCCATAGAACCGAAGAATTGTGGGTGCTATTATCCCGATATCCATTTCCAGAATACGACTCTTATACTCAAGAACAAAAAATGGCTTTATCGAATGGACGAATTTATCTCGATTTTGGCCAACATAGTTTTAACGAGTTACTGACCTTTTATCAAACGATAAAACCTGTTTGGAGGTTATACACTATTCTGGAGGATGGAACTTTTCAACGAGAACATCTAATTTCTAAGCTACCAGATCGTGAAGAGGAGTATAAGAAGGCCTTAGAAATCCCTCCTATTTTAAAAATCTATTCATCACGTTATCCCTCTATAGGAGTCCCGGTCTATTTCAATCATTTAGGTACGGGTAATGTAATTTCTGCTTTGATCGATAGGAACCTGGTTTCGAGGGCGGAAAAAGCAAATAATTCTATTCCCAGACTCCCTGAGCTACTTAAAGAGAAACGAAAACCTATAAGTGTCAGTTTCGATGAACTAAAACTATATGCGGGGAAATTGTCACAATATCCTCATTGTCAACGCGATTGGCTTTTTGCTGTACAAGAAATTATCCGATTTCGCCAAATAAAAAATAACGACTTGGGAGAAACAGTAGTAGGGGAGGTTAATCAAGGTAGTCTGATTATTGATGGGATGATGCACGTTGCTGGAATGGTCGGTGCCGGTAAATCAACTCTGGCTGAACTGTTAGCTATGTATGGAGCTGAACGGGGGGACTGGCATACCACTCTTATCGTCGGTGATACCCTGACAGCGATTGAACTGGCAGCGAGGATTAATAATACATTGGATGCCCCTCAAAATGAACCTGTTGCTATTCCATTACTTGGCAGGACTACACGTGGAGATCATTTTCTAAAAGTCAAAGCAAGTCCAGATAGGAATACGTACCATTGGGGTATGAGCTGGCTTAACTTAACGTGTTTATTGCAGGGCATGGTTTCATTAGAAAGCTTGGAGTATCCCCTTCCCCAAGGGAGCGAACCTTGTGAATATTTAGAGCAGAAGTCTAGAGATACCAATCAACCTTCTAATTTTTCAGCTTGCCCCCTGTATTCTCTCTGCCCGGCACGTATGATTGATCGTAAAGTTCCTGTGGCTAAAGTTTGGGTTACGACTCCTCAGGCTATGGTTTTATCAAGGTTGATGCCACAACAAGATTTACGGCGTTTACGGCTTTCGGAAATGATTTACCACTTTTCTGATCTGGTAATATTTGACGAGATCGATTCAGACCAACAGGTGATGGACGATATATTTGCTCCAGAGCGGAGACTAATAGATGATCGTAAGGGAGGAGATTTGTGTGATTTAGACCGGGACAGCTCAGGATGGTTTGGTCAATCACCCCGTACCCCAATTCATATCCGCCGTCGTCGAGCGCTTTCATATGCACAGATAGCATCTGAACATATCGGTAATATGCTTGAAACCCACAAAATTCTCCAGCAATGGGCTGAGAAGATTGGGTATTTTTCTCCTTCAATGATGTTCAGAGATATCAGCCGTAATCTCACCAAATTGATCCATTTTCAAAAAGGCGACTCAATCGAAAATGATCAGGAGAAAAATCCATTTTTGTCCACTCTTTGGGCTTTCCAAGAGATGGACAAGATAAACCTGCCAAAGACAGGTAATCATGATTTGATGATCTTGAGAGAGATATTGCGTAATAGTCTATTTGGTGGAAACAATCAGACAGATTATCAACCAGATGCTGTTGAATGGATTAAAACCATGCTTGAAAAGGAATCAACTGATTGTGTCGATGTAAGCGATTCTCAGCTAAAAGAGCTTGCGTTAAAGTTGGAATTTTCTATTGCGCTTTCTGGCCTCGAATACTTCTTATATGAATTAGGTTTTGCTTATCCTGAAGACGCTGATGACGGAGATAATGATTTACAAGCACCAGATTTTAGACGAATGATCTATGTTCCTGAAGAATTCATTGGGGCTTTGCCGGCATCACCTCTAGGTTCAGTCTCAGGTTTCCGTTTTACGAGTGCCAAGTTGAAGGATACATCTGGAAGGGACCGCCATTTACAGTATTTTCGGTTTATCACTCCAGGACGCTATTTGGCTCTCTGGGATTTGCCGTGGTGCCCCCCAAATATGGGGGTAGGGTAAAATTGAAAAATTCTAGTTATGAAAAGGGAAATGGGTGCCAAAAACACAGATCAGCATTCCTCTGGATATACCCGACGTAAAAGTGCTGAAGACAGAATTCACGAAAGAAGGTGAATTGATCATAACGGTCGAGAGCACCAAGGCAGAAACGCGTTGTCGTCGCTGTGGGCGGGAGATCCGGAAAATCCATGGGTATGAGCAGTGGGTGGTGATCCGCTATCTGCCAGTATTTGAGCGAAATAGTTATTTGCGCTATCGACCGAAACGCTATTATTGTAAGGATTGCGATACGACCACCACGCAACAGGTAGATTGGCACGAGCCGAATAGTCCGCATAGCCGGGCGTACGATGATCATCTATTGTTGCAGTTAGTCAATGCTACGATTGAAGATGTGAGCATCAAGGTGAAAGTATCCTATGATCGTGTTTTGGGGGTGTTGGAACGCCGCATCGACGACCAGATCGATTGGGGGCAATACGAAAGTATCGGGGTTCTGGGAATCGATGAGGTTGCCCTCAAGAAAGGGCATGGCGATTTTGTGGTGATTGTCACGGCTCGTTTGAGTGCTCAACGCTTAGTGATTTTGGGAGTGCTGGAGAACCGGGAAAAGGATACAGTGATTGCCTTTCTGCGTTCGATTCCGCTGCGCTTACTCAAAACCATCCACACGGTATGTTCGGATATGTATGAAGGGTTCACCGAAGCGATACGAGAAGAAGTTAAGTCGGCTCAACTGGTGATTGACCGTTTTCACGTGACCCGCAAATACCGGGATGGCCTGGACGGTTTGCGCAAACAAGAACTGAAACGGCTGAAAGGGGAATTGACCCAAGAGGTTTACTCGCAATTGAAAGGTAATTTGTGGGCATTACGAAAAAAGCAATCGGATTTGAAACCGGAAGAACGAAAAGTGTTGCGCATTCTCTTTTCATTTTCACCCCAACTGAAGATGGCGTATGCTCTGCAATTCCAACTGACTGCCATCTTTGACCAGAAAATCTCGAAAACCATCGCAAAAATGAAAATCAAAGCCTGGATAAAACGGGTCAAAAAAAGTGGCCTAACCTGCTTTGATGATTTCCTCAAAACCTTGGACAATTGGTGGGAGGAGATCACCAATTTCTTTATCCAGCGAGCCAATAGCGGTTTTGTGGAAGGCTTCAACAACAAGATCAAAGTCCTCAAACGACGTTGTTATGGCCTGTTCAACCTGAAACATATCTTCCAACGGATCTTCCTCGATTTGGAAGGTTACCGGCTCTTTGCTGGCTGACCCCTATATGTGGCGGTCACCACGGCAATTCCCAGAGAGCCCGCTATTTCTTGATGAACTTTCCTAAACTTTTTGCGGATTCTGGCAGGCCAGGTCCAAATACCCTGTGTATGTCAGGAACATCATGGATGGAAGATTCTGATACTTATCATTTTGCTGTTCGTCCTACCGGCATTCTTGAAGCTCCGGAAAAAGCGATCAGAGCTATTCAAAAAAGTGAGTTTTATTTCCACCCATTACGGGATTCAAATGGAAATTCAATAAAAGTGTCTGGATCCGGGAATTTGGATAATGAGTTAGTGAAAATGGCGGTCTCTCTTTCGGGGTCTCCCCAAATTTCGCAATCATTACTCTCTTTGACCATGCAACGTCTTATTGATATGAGCGTAAATGAGGAATGGAAAAATCGCCAACGAATTCTTATCCTGGTTAACTCGTACAACCAGGCAAAATTAGTGGCGCAAACGATTAGCACTCAGATTAGATCAGAAAAACCAGATTGGATGGTTCAATACCTCGTACGTGCTACAGGAGATGAGTCTCGTGAACAAGAAAGCTATTGGGAATATCTCGAAGGTGGTGCTAAAAGGCTCTCTCGTCCTAATCTCTCAAATATTGGGATGACCGAGGTCCCCACTGTTTTAGTGGCCCCATTACTGGCTGTCGGCAGACGCCATAATATCTTAAACCAGGAAGGTACTGCGGCATTTGGGGCGATATTCTTCGCTACACGACCAATGAAAACCCCTGATGATATATCCCGTTGGGTATATTGGATCAATTATCAGACCATAAAAATGCTTCAAAATCCAAATGCATGGGAATGGTACGGTGCGTCAAACCCAAAAGATAGATTGTTGTGTATACGCCGGCAAATGAACTACTGGTGGTCTCGAATTGAAGGTTATAAACCATCAGTAATCATGCGTATCCCAAGCTTGCGCAGAAGCATGGCTGCCACAATGGCTGCTATCGTCATCCAGGCGAGTGGTCGTTTGCTAAGAGGTGGAGTTCCACTGCTCGCGTATTTTTTAGATGCGGCTTGGGCTCCTGGTAGTGCTAGCTTGAAATCCGATACGAATCAAACCAGTCTCCTGGTTGAAATGATCAATATTATTGGCGAATATTGTCAGAATCCAATTGGCCAAACATTGTTTGATCCATTAAATACTGCTCTGCAAAATATCAAAGGACTTGAAATAAAAAACAATTCGGACAAAGAACCTTATGAAGATAATACAGAAGGGGGAGATTATTAATGGACAACCTACAATATTTCCGATTCAGAATTATTCCGGCTGCTCTCAAAGAACATGCTGTAGAAATAATTCGTTTTCCATGGACATATCGACTTAACAATTTTTATGACGAGCAATCCAGACAGCGTGGGCGAAAAATTGGAATGAGTGAACGAGCCACGTGGCGCACATTTAATGATGCATTGAACCTTTCCGCCTACCTGGTACAAGCTTTCGAAATTGGAGGGAATGTTTCATCGCCACGCACTGCAATTGCCCCTGCATCAGTTACTCTCCCTCAAGCCAATCAAATTGGACATATTGCTAGACAATGGTTGAATCACTACACACTCAGTACTTTTCCCGAAGAAAGACAGCGGCATCCTGAGGTCTTTAAACAATTATTAGGGGCAATGGATTGGAATGAGACCTGGAACAATCGTGATGCATTATCCCTAATTAAGCCTGGGAATATTGATAGCGTATCGTATACAGCAATACCGAGTTTGGTTTCCTCCAGCATCGTAAATCGCTCCATCAAGTTTTATGATCATATTATTAATTGGCGCGCCGCTCAACAGGACCATAAATTGACGTTAGTCAGCCAACCAATTTTTGCGTCAAGATTTGATAAAACCGGGGATAAAGGGAGCGGTTATTTTGTTATTCAAGTTGAATTTACCTTGCGCACAATGCCGGGGGACCCAAATCCTGTCATAGATATGTTTGTTCGTACCCGACGCTATATTGAAGATGCGGATAGCAATTTAAAACGCAAATCAGGCACGGTGCAGATTGAGACAGCATTCCCATTAATTAAGGATTGGCCCCAACGGGCCCCAGTTCAAGTGCCTCTCGTATTTGTGAAAACAAGTAAGTCCGAAGCAAATTATCGAAATGGGATAGATCAATTCTTGGCAGAACTTAATGCAAATCAGATCATATCCCCGACCGATCTTCTCAAGGATCCCAAAGCGTATTGGAATCTAGACGGAATACCCCACAAAGATGGCTATTATTTAGTTTATCAAGAGGGTACAAGACCTAATCACCCATTTGAAACCGGTTTTCCAATCGGGGATAAGCAAACTTTATATCGAGAAATAACCCGAATATTAGACGGGGTTTTGGAACCAATTGAGCCTGTCTTAAAATGCGATCGCTTGTACCGTAAAAATCGACCAACTGTATCAATGCACGTAGGAGATCTAAAAGATAAGGAAAATGTTGACGTCGGGGTAGATGAAAATGGAAAACCAGTAGTTGAAAAGATGGAACATCTTGGAAAACAAATTACCCAAGCTATTCAGGAAGTCTGGCATCTTGGTCAAGCTGAGCCATATGTGTTCTTTTTCTGGTTTAATGAGATTACACGCAATGCACTTCTGGATGAGTGGAAAGAACTGATGGGGGATTATTTTTCCCCAATCCCAGTAAAAATCCCCTCCGACCTTTGGAGAGAATTAGTTTCTGACGATCAATTCGATTTCCAAGACTTATTAGGATCACGCCGTGCAAAGAATGGGAGTTATGCCAGAAAAAAAGAGGACTTCTACAATTTATTGAAAACCGCTAGGCGTATCCGAATTGCTAAGTGGGTCTCATTTATACGTTCTTTGCGAGAGGAGTATGATATTCGGGCAGGTGTAAACGATTCTTCTGAATTAATGGCTGTGATTGAGCAATCTAGGTTCATCGACAACAAATGGGATGAACGTTATGAGGAATTACGTTCACCTAAATCGGTGATTCGAGAGGCTTGCGTCAAGAGCCATGTTCTTTCGCAATTTATTTATTCAGTGGAAACGGCGAAACCTACACAGAAAGAATTGGATTTTCTTGAGGATGATGATAATTCTGAAGAATCAAAATTGAAAAAGAAAGAAATTCGACACAACCAAAAAAATCACGATGCCGAGATGTATCGAGTTAAAGGGAGCCTTTACGATTTGCTTCTCAGACAGACTGGTATCACCCTGGGATCATGGGATACTTTTTTATCTCGCCTGCAAATCCCTGAAAAATATTTTCAGGCCGAAATCATAGGGTTATACAGAGCGCGGTCTCATCGGCTAAACCTGGATATCCCTGTAGCAATAAGGTTTAGACGAGATATGCGTCATGCAGAAATGACTTTCCCGGGGATGAATGGAAAATGGCTCCCGTATATTAAAGGATGTGTTCGCTTAGGAGAATTAATAATTCAAGATAAGGGGAAAATAATTTCGTGGCAGCCAGGAAAAGGGAAGCAGCCTAATGAAGTGTGTTTAGACGACGAAAAAATTCTTTCTTTTGTCGATAATGTTCTACGCGGGCCAGGCGGGAAAGTTCGCATCGTTTTTGTACACGCTAACAACTTCAGGACGAAGTTGAATATTGGTCTGAGAAATCCAGAAATGGAACTGAACAAATACAAAATAGGCAAAACAATAGAGTTAACGCCCAGACAAATACCATCGCTAAGACTTATCCGCATTTTAACTAATGAAGCCCCAGATTATGTTGATCTTGCAAATATTCCAACCGAACCGAATAATTCGCTCTTCCGTACTAAGGTTGGTGAATTTGATGTGTTTTATAGTATTGGCGAGCTAGCAACTGTACGGCGTCAAATGATAAAAGAGAGTAGTAAAATCGCAGAACGAAGACACCCTGATAATCCTGAAGAAAAGGAAATGATCAGCAAATTAGATCTTCCCGATGAAGCCTTTAAACATTCCCAAATGGTGGAAATCATTCCCTATTTTATGCAACAGGATGATGATCCTGAAGATTTAGTATGGATAGCTCATCGATTACGTACAACAATTAACTGGGCAGCGGGTAATATTCTTTTACCTCGTCCTATTCACCTGGTCGATGCATTTTTCGAAGATATGAAATGCCTATATGACAGCGATAATGCTGAAGAAGAATAAAAATTCTTGGTTCAGGTTAAAAAATATTCGAAATTTATCTTCACTACCACGCACCGGTCTAAATTTACATCCGTAAGTTGCCGGCTTTCCCAACATCGTCCATGATAGTCTTTAAACCGTGTTACACCAGATACCTGGTACTTCATACCACTGTGCGCCGGCAATTCCTTTGGGAATATCCGGATCTGGAGCAGTTCCACGTGCAATAAATCCATCGGGATGGATTCCAGCTTCCGTGTAAACAACAGAATAAATGGGTCCGAGAACGGCCAGCGATAGGATCATCCCCCATCCACATTGGGATGGTTTGACTGTTTTGGCTGCATCGATCCGATCGCTCATAAACTCAAAGTAGGTCATTCCTTTTGGGGCCTGTGGCAAATTCATTGGCTGATTGCCTTTATAGGCCACAAAAAGGATACTGGAACATATTGCCAGGACGATCGTTCCTTTGATCCCAATCCCAATTAAACTAAGCAGTATTCCGATTGCTTTCATCTTTATCCTCATTTTCTGAATCAACGTGATATTGGTTTCCCGCTTGATCCGCTTCTCGTAACGTCCGGTTAAAACGGATTTCTTCCCGATACATCCGATCTAGCGCCACTTCGATCACATCACTTTCACTGCGCCCCATGGTAGTCGCCATAGATCTCAACTGTTGCACTCCCTCATAGCTTAATCTGAAAGACCGAACCGGTTTATTGACTGAATTAGTTTTAGGCATACATATTTTCCTTATTCTATAGTATATCAATAATGTAATACTCTAGTAAACTTTTGTCAAGATGGGACCCGATATTTATCCATTTATTGACAGTCACTTTCCCCCTGGGAAAGCCAGTTTCGTCTTGCTATGATGAGATTAGCAATTAAATAGAGATAACCGATCGCTGATTAATTTTTAGCCAGTCGAATTGACCCTTGGAGCGATCACGTATGTCTTTTCATTTGTACCTTCTCTTTTGGTACAAAAAAAGAAACAGATGCGCAGGGTCTGTTTTTATTTAACCAACCAGAGAGCCGGTTGATCGTGAGAGGAGCAAAGAATGAAAGAAATCCATGTATCAAAACGTAACATTATCGTTGCCGTTATCCTGGCGGTTGTTATCTCTTTAGGAATCCTGGCGATCCAGGCTGTGTCGTTACACAACGGATTCCAACCCCTGGTTTCCAACCCGGAAGATACTCTGGCTTCGAAAGCAGCCGCATCAGCGCTGGAAGCATTCTTCCAGGTGGATTATCAAGAGAATCAAGGTACCTGGCTCGACCGCGTGTGTGCTTTAAGTACCCCAACCGGATGTCAGTTCATTACCGCAGGAGCCGATCCATTGTGGAGTAAATTCCAGGCAGCAAAGGCCAAGGTAACCGCGACTGTCATACCTGAGGAGAAGTTGGCGAAAACAGCGACAGAACAGGTCTGGAAGTTGTGTGTTTCGTTATCTACCCCATTGCCAGGTAGTAACAAGCTCCAGGATACTGCTTATGTGGCGGTGACAAAAACCGACGACGGCTGGAAGTTTGACCGTTTCCTGTTGGAGCCTGAAATCCAGGCAATCATTGCCCGCCAATCGATTACGACCACCTCAGTAAAGGAAGGGAAAAAATAGTGAAGAAGTTCATCCTGATCCTGACTCTTTTGGCTCTGTTGTTTCCTAACACTGTTCATGCTCAGGAAGAAAATCCATGGGCAGAAGTATTCGATGAGAGCGGCAATCTGCGTACAGACCTGGTCGATCTGGGTGTAACGACAGAACATCCAGATTGGATGTCAGTGGATCTGCCCTTTGGGCAGACCTTGAATCTGGATGCGAATTATCACCGCTACGAAACTGCCAGCGGCAATGTTGTAGTGTTGCCTTCGGCATCGACATTATTCTTTATGGCGATGAATCCGCAAGAGAGCGGCCTGGCTGACTCGGTGGGTATGATGGGTAATGGGGCGGGCGGCTTGATTACCTTCCTGGGTTTAGTTGCTGGGGACAGCGTGGATTGGGGTCAGGTTACTGCCGATCACCCGGAATTCAAGACTCCGGACCAATTCTGGGCTGCTGTATTGACTGGCCAACAAAATGTGTGGACTTATTTTTCTGGTTGGGGGTTTATAACCTCTCTCCTCCAGATGTCCTGGAATGACACCGCCCTGAGGACTGCTTTCCTTATGTACCTGAACGGCGAGAAGAAATGTGCCTCTCTTCCCGGGGGCTGTTCAGGGATCGCAACCCCTCCGCCGCCGCCACCACCGTCCAAAACCTGCCCGGATCCAAAAGTATCTGTCTCACAGCCAACGGCATCCATTCTAAAAATTGCACCTTCAAATCCACTAGTGGTCGGACAGGATACGGTAAGTCGGCGTGGAACTGACGTTCAGGTAAGAATTACCGTTCCTCCCGTGATTTTCACCTGGTATGAACCGATCTATGAGGACCATGAAGTGTGCGAGCCATCTGCAACAGTTGGCGAACCTCCTGTTTGCAATACCGAATCAGTATTCAAAGAGTGCCGTAAGCACGTTGAACACCTTCCGGATGCTGTTGTTTCGTTACAGGCCACTGCAGCTTTAGATTCGGCCAGCGCTTCCTGGATCACGGGGAAGTTGGGGCAGACGCATTATGGCGCGTATATCCACCGGGCTTATTTCACCCTGATCCCTGGACTGGGCTCCTGGGCAGGGGGCTGTGATGGCGGTGGCGCCTGTAGAGCGAATGGCCAGGTATTGAGAATTCCTTTTGCGGATCCTGGCACCTTCAATCTGCATATGAGCGCAGTGACTTCTGGGACTCGTTTCAAGGGAATCACGATCACTCGCCCGAGGCAGGTGAGCGCAGATGGAAGACTCCAGGTGTACGTGACCTTGCCTGCCTTGGTGCCTTAAAAGAGATATTGTGCAGATCGGGGAAATCCTATTGAGTTATGCAAGGATTTGCCGTAGACACAATGACTTCGCATAGCTTTTAGAATGATTAGCTTATGGTTCAACTGCTACGCCTATATCCGGCTGGGATAAGTAAAGATGGCGTTTGCAAGTAAGTGGAGGCCCACTTCTTTGACCGATTACTTTGTCATTTTTGGAAATTTTCTCATGGCCCTGCCAACTTACTTGTTGAATGGTGTTTTGGCTACAGTCTATTGGCTCGGAGAGTCTGGGGCTGCCCTGGTAAGTATCCTTTGTGCAGGGTTGATCATCCAGTTCGTCGACCGGCGCGTGCAATCCAGAGCGGCTTTCCGGCCAGGGCGGGGAGGCAGAGAGGCTTTTTCTTCAGATCTTTACACGGCTCAAATAACTACCGGGATCACGATTTGCCTGTGGGTGATCTGCCAATGGGGTATGGGCGCGCCGGTGCCATGGATCGGCGCTGCCATGTGGTTGGCGGGTTCGATCATTGTTCTTCTGGTACGTATACAAGAACATACCCTGCTGTGGAATATGAAGTCAGGAATCACGATTTATTCGTTAGCTGTCATCGGCAGTCGCTTGTATCTGGCATACACCGCCCAACTCTCTCCAGATCAATGGGCAGCTTTGATTGGAACCTCTGAAAGTGCTGCATCTGTGATCGCCAATACGCGTGGGAACGTGACCACGATCATCCTATGGGCGTTGTGGCTGGTAATCCCTCTTGGCTATTTTGCGATGTTGCTGCAACAGCTTCTGATCAACCCTATGTCGTTGGTCAATCCGCTGGCGGGCGCTCACGAATTAATCGAACGTTACCGGACAAGGAGATAGAGCAACAAATGAAACCAGTCCACCGGCAGGTGAGCTTGTTTGATTTGTTACTCTACCATTCTTTAGGTGAGAGTTTCATGAACGTAGGACATTCCTGGAAACGTCAGATTCTATTTCAACGATTGGAGGTCAAAATGTCACAACTCATTGATTTACTGCGTGGTCCTGTCCTAGGGGTGGTCTTTATGATCCTCCTTTTGGCAGGCGTCATCATCGTCACTGCATTTGCAGCGTTGATTGCCCAATTGAGTCTCTTGCTCAGGTTGAAACCCTGGAACATTCCCCAGAAGCCCTCCGATGGCGTAAGGAGTGAAACAGGACAGAGTACTGCCTGGCAAGCCCCACTTGATCGACGCTCTGTAACAAGCGACCCTCGACAGCACACAGCTTTCGAACGGCAGCGCTCACCACAGGTGGTGGTTATTGAGCCTAATGCGAACGAGGTGGTTGATGCAGTCTGGTGGCAAGAAGTACGGTGAGACAAATCATCCAAGGCTTGTGGAGATTGGCGAATGCGCCAGTCTCCCTTGCCTCGTGAGTTCACCAGCGATGACGTTGGCGGACCGACGAGGCAAAACGAGGAACGATGGCGAATATTATCCATAAAATAACCGATAAAATACGCTGGCTGCAGGGAAAAGATGGCCTGAATATCCCGAATGATCTGGAGGTCATTCGCACCGAGCTTCAATTTAACGAACGAAACGAGCTGGACTACCTGTTATTTCAGGTTACGGAGCGGGAAGGCGGAAAGGAGTATGCCGGTTATCGGGCTGTCCGGCTTTTGCAACTGCGCTACATCTCGTTGGAAGCACGTCGGGACGCGGGCTTGTTGCAAAAAATGCGCACCGTCTTACGCGGTCTTTACGGAGCCCAGGTCGATTTAGTCTACCTGGCCGCCGGTATTTTCAAGAATCCCAAGCTCGGTGTCGTGCAGTGTTACGGCGTTTCTGCATTTTCAAAAAGCAAAGAAGAAGCCATATCCCGTTCTTTGTATAATTTGTCAGCTATCCGGGCCGGCCTGGTGGGGGCTTACCGCCAGATACGTCTTGATCCGTTATCCACTGAAGTTGCCCAATGGTTAGCCAGGTCGTTAGAGCAGATGCCTTTTGCCATCGTCGCGGTTGGACACCCGGATCCGCGTGAAAATGCTCGTGGGGGTGATTCTTCACTTCGGGATCCCTTGACAACCGCGAATCAAGGTGCTCAGCAATATTCCCTTCAACAAAACGAAATTCTCTTTCGGGGAATGAGCAGTTTGGAAGAGGAGTTCCTTTTGATTCTGCTGGCCAGTCACGTGCGTTTGGATGACGTCACGCGCATGTTGTCCGGTTTACTTGAAGAAACTTCAGTATACGCCTCACGCCAGTTGGGGACGCGGGCAGCTTCATTCGGCGTTAGCCTGCCGGCGATCCTGACAGGGGGTCTGGCAGAGAACGCCTCAAGCAGCTACGGCACGAACCATTCTTCTGGAGTCACCCAGGGCCAAGCCGCTACGGATGGAGTAGCCAACTCCCAAGGCCAGGCGCATACCGATGGACACGCCAGCACAAGCGGATGGGCGCACACAGTTGGAGTCTCTGAGACGGACGCGACCGGCGTATCCTCAACTGCCGGCACAGCGGTCAGCCACGGAACCGCTCATACCGAAGGAAATGCTGTGACGGATGGAACCTCCCATACCGAATCGTCCGGGAGTTCGGTTTCGCACACAGACAGCTCTTCGTATGGCGTAAACGGCGGCCTGGGGGGAAGTATTGCCCCTGCTGGTGTTGGAGTATCGGCCAACGTGGGCGGTAATGCCAGTTGGGGATCGGCAGATGGTGTGTCCAGTAGCAGCGGCGTTGCGGATACGACCATGCACTCGGAGACTTCCAGCCAATCGGACACAGTTTCGCAGAGCACTACCCAAAGTCATGCAAAATCGGTCTCGCAAAGTCATTCGGTCACTCAATCCGAAGCCTGGACCACATCCGGCTCTGAAACTGATTCGGTAGCTGACACCAACAGCACTTCTGCTACGCAAAGTCATGCCGATACAAAAAGCACGGCGCGCTCTGAAGCGGATGGGATGGCCTTAGGGCAGACGATTGGCCGCGGCATCAGCGCAGGTATGAGCGTAGGGGTAGCGCCTTCCTTTTCTTTATCCAACGCATCCCAATGGCAGGATGATCCGTTCATCTTGTTGACAGACATCATGCGCACCCAGCGCAAACTCCTGGATATCGCCAGCCGAGAGGGGGCTTTTTATACCGATTTTTATGCCCTATCCCGCACGGAATTGGGAACACAAGCCTTGATGGGGCTTATTCCGGAGGCTTTCCACGGCACGGAAGACGTCGTCGCCGGCGTCCAAACCCGTACCCTGAACGACCAGGAGCAGGCGTACATTGGCCTGCACGCCAGAGCCTTCACCCCCTCTACGCGGATCGAAATCATTCCCGAAGCCATGAGTGGGTATGCTGACTCAACCTTGCTAACCATGCTCCAGGTTGCAGCTTACACCGCTCCGGGGACTTTTGAACAGGGACCAGCATTGACAACTCAGGAGGAAACGCCCGCCTTTGCATTCTATCCGGATATGCCGGGTAACATTACCCTGGCCAGGCAGTGGTCAACCGAGACGGGATTGTTGACAGACACGTTCCTCAGATTGTCTCAAGACCGGCATTTTCACACCGCCTTCGTGGGCGACACTGGTTTTGGCAAATCTATCGCGGCAGAGCGCCTGGCTTATGAAACCACCCGTTTTTGGCATTACCGCACCATCGTATTGGACTTTGGCCAGGGATGGCGAAAAGCCTTGAACTGGCCTGGCATTGGTGCGAATGCTTCCGAAGATGGGCATGGACACGTGGATATTCGCCAGCTCTACCCCGGTTCTCCGCGTCCGCTGCGCTGGAATATCCTCCAGGTTCCGCGCCGAATTGAACCTGGGCGCTATCGCAGTATGGTGGCCGAGCTCTTTGCCAATGCAGGCCGTATGGGTGCCAGGCAGTTAGGCTTTATGCGCCGGGCATTGACCGAGCTATACACCGAAGCCGGGGTATTGACCGCTGATCCGAAGCTACAAAATGGTCCGATGGGTCATCTGCAGGACGATCATGAAGTGCATATCATCCGCAATGCTCGTCAAAATCCAGCGAATAACCAGGATGGCCTCCACCCCGGAACGCTCCTGGAGTCGCTCTCTCCCTCGGACCTGCAAGCCCTGGCGGTGTATCGCAGTAAACAATTAGACGCCGCTAAATGGGTGGATCGGCTGCGTACTTATAAGGAAAAATTGGAACGCGACCAGGTGAGCCGCACCAGTCTGGAAGGCGTCTTGCTGCGGTTGGAACAGTTTTCCGAAGGCCACATGGCGCGCCAGTATGGATCCTCCGCGAGCGGCGTAGGTGTCGAGGACCTGGGACTTTTGGGCGATCCGGCTCATCCATGGGGCATCACTGTCATTGAAGGGGGCGCAGAAATGGACGAATATCCCAAGGCAGCTTTACTCTCTTTGCTGGCCAGCATCCTGTACTCGGATGCGGTTGCTCGCCGGCGCGAGACGTTGGATGGCAAGCATTTCCCGCCCATGCAAATTTTCTTTGAAGAAGCCAATAAAGTGTTGACGGGCGTATCTGGCGGGGCTGCCTCGGATCAAGGATCTGGAGAGTCGGGCAACACGGTCAGTCATCTCTTCCAGACGATGTGGCGGGATGGTCGTAAATACAATATTTTTCTGCACCTGATGGCCCAGACGGTCAGTGAACTGCCTTCGGGTATCCTTTCATCCTGCGCCAACGTGTTTGTTTTCCAAACCAAGGACCCGAAAGATCGTGACCTGATGCTGCCTCACCTGGGACGTTCCGAAAAAGGGATGGTGAATACCGAATATAAGCGGTACCTGGCGCGTATTCCCAGAACCTATGCGATAGCTAAATTGGGATACAGCGATGATGTGCTCTGGATTGAGCCAGTATTGGTACGCCCGATGATCATTCGCTGCAATGAACCCTCTGACCTTGAGATTATCCAGGAATTGGGCGCGGTACCTCTGGAGCGGTCCGTCCCCGACATCCTGGGATCTTAGCCGTCGCCTGACGCTTCGCTTCTGGCGCCGTAATTGGGCAGAGCCTGGCGTTCCAAATCGATTTTTATTATGAAAAGGAGAAAAGTAACGCAATGCAAGCTAAGAAACGTTCACCTTTAGCCGCGATTGTGCTGGCCGTCGTCATCGGTTTACTGGTGATTGCCCTCTTGAATGGGGTGATCCGTCCTACCCAGGTGGTTGTTGCCAGGGTATCTATCGCACCTGGAACGATCCTGACCAGTTCATTGGTCGAATTGCGCACGATCCCGATGGGGGCCAAGCCGGCCGATGCGGCCACGCACATTGAGGACGTCAACGGCAAAATGCTGGCCGTTGGGCGCGCTCCTGGGGATTATATTGTGACTTCCGTGTTAGGGGAGATCGCCGGAGCTGGCATCCCGGCAGAACTTCCGGAAGGACACGTTGCCCTGGCCATCCACGTGGATATGGCCAGTGGCGTGGCTGGTTTGCTGCGCCCTGGACAGACCGTCACGGTCATCGGCATGATTGCCCCTGACATTCTCAAGGAAAGCACTACCAATGTCGTTACCGCGCCGATAGAAGAATTCATGTCCCCAACTTTAACCACAACCCCCAGCATAATGCAGGTTACGGCATCCCCTACGCCGACTGCTACCCCGGCGCCGCCATCTTCTCCCCTGGCTCGCCTGGCCATTTCCGGGCTGCGGGTCCTGATGGTCCCGCAATCTTTCCGGTACGAAGAGGTTCCTGCCGGCGCGAGCGAAGACCAATTGTACTCTTCGGCGCGTACGACCATGTCTGCCCAGGAGGGCAGCGTGATTGTCCTGGACGTCCCTACCAGTTTGGTCGAAGTCACCCCAGGATTTAAAATCGACCCGGCCACTCTGCTATCGGCGCTCGATCAATATGGCCTGATCCACCTGGCTTTGGAACCAACCAAAGGGCTGGGACTGGACGTATCGGATGTGTTTACCCTCAACCTGGGTGATCTGTACAAAGAGATGAACGATTATCGAGAGAAGTAGGCCGGAATGAGCGATAACGCTTACCAAACCAACAAAGTAACAGTTATGCTGGCTGGGGCTGGTCACGAGGCAGTTTACTACCAGATGCAGCCGTCATTACTCGCCGACCAGCGTTTTATGATATCAGGTCACGCGGCGCAGTGGTCGATGTTTGAAACCAATTTAAACAATCTGCGTCCCGACCTGGTGATCGTGCAAGCGGACATTGCTCCTGATCCGGATGCGCTGATCCACGCCTTGCAAAAGGTCTCTGCCTGGAGTGGGATTGCAATCGTCGTTTTACCTCTGGCGCATAAGGATTTTCAGGGAGCTTTTAGCAAGATAGACACCGTACGTGGGGTATTCGTTGCTCCAGTCAACTGGACCGAGATCGTTCAGGCCGGGTATGGCGCGGCAATGACGGCCCGGGCTAAGCTCAACCAGACGGCTCCCATGCAGCAGAGCGTCTCCGGTTTTTCGCCAGGCGGCGCGTCTGCTTACATCACCGGAACGAAACGGATCGCAGTGCTGTCGCATGCCGGTGGGGCGGGTTGTTCAACGATTGCGGAGAACCTGGCTTACGAATTATCTGTTCGGCTCAGCGTGAAAACACTTCTGGTGTCGATGGGCCTGCCTCCGGCCGCCGCGCCGCACCTGCGCTTGCGTTACCTGCCCAATCTGACGGAGTATTTTGACCGTCCCGGCAAGGCTTCGTTTCAAGCAGCGATTCAACGA
>VFSW01006428.1_pt1 | contig 17285 bp, 15 predicted proteins | sample 5358111 | NCBI WGS metagenome assembly VFSW01 (sample SAMN11554181, study PRJNA540505) | mine drainage metagenome | isolation source: sediment from site ElyBrook_90M | place: USA: Ely Copper Mine, Vershire, VT | collected 2017
ATACCGGCGCAGGCCGGTATCCAGTTATGAAAAAATATATCCGCGCGGCGGATACGAAACTAAAGGCATGATGAATTAATCCACTGGATACCGGCCTGCGCCGGTATGACGTAAAAGCCAAGAGGCGATTCGATGAGCAAGCAGCCATGTGTATATTTGCTAGCCAGTAAACGTAACGGCACCTTGTATGTTGGCGTAACCTCGGATTTGGTTAAACGGGTGTGGGAGCACAAGAATCATGTTGTCGCCGGTTTCACCAAACAGCATGGAGTGGATCAACTGGTTTGGTACGAGGTGCATGAAACGATGGAATCTGCCATTCAGCGAGAAAAAGCAATCAAGGAATGGCAGCGAGCATGGAAAATGAAACTGATCGAAGAATTCAATCCTGACTGGAAGGATTTGTATGGCACGATTTGTTAGGCGCATTGAAAGGGGCATGCCGCTTAGCCCGTCATTACGGCGCTGCGTGTGTTGTTGGGGCTTTAGCCCCTTACAACCACGGCGTACCCCTTGCGGGTGTAGGCTGGTATCCAGTTAGAAAAACAATTCTCCGCAATGCGGAGGCAAAACCAAAGGCATATTGAATAACACCGCTGGATTCCGGCCTGCGCCGGAATGACGGCTCAGGAAGAAACGGAAAATGCTGAAAATCTACAACACCCTCGCCCGCGACAAACAGGAATTCAAACCCATCACGCCGAACAGCGTGCGCATGTATGTCTGCGGCATGACGGTGTACGACTATTGCCATCTCGGCCATGCGCGGGTGATGGTGGTGTTCGATATGGTGTACCGCTGGCTCAAGGCTTCCGGTTACGACGTGAACTACGTGCGCAACATCACCGACATCGACGACAAGATCATCAAACGCGCGGCGGAGAACAAGGAATCCATTCATGCGCTGACGCAGCGCTTCATCGACGCGATGCACGAGGATGCCGATGCGCTCGGCGTGCAACGGCCCGACCATGAGCCGCGCGCCACGCAATATATTCCGCAGATGCTGGAGATGATCGCGCAGCTGGAAAAGAACGGCTTGGCATACCGGGCGGCTGATGGCGATGTGAACTACGCCGTGCGCAAGTTCGAGGGCTACGGCAAGCTTTCCGGGAAATCGCTCGAAGACCTGCGTGCCGGCGAACGCGTGGATGTGGCCGAGAACAAGAACGACCCGCTCGACTTCGTGCTGTGGAAGCACGCCAAGGACAGCGAAACGGACGAAGTCAAATGGGATTCAAAGTGGGGCAAGGGCCGCCCCGGTTGGCACCTCGAATGCTCGGCCATGGCCTCTGACATTTTGGGAAACCATTTCGACATCCACGGCGGCGGCGCTGACCTGCAGTTTCCTCACCACGAGAACGAGATCGCCCAGAGTGAAGGCGCGCATCAATGCCAATACGTGAACTATTGGATGCACAACGGCTTCGTGCGTGTGGACAACGAAAAGATGTCCAAGAGCCTGGGCAATTTCTTTACCATCCGCGAAGTGCTGAAGAAATACGATGCCGAAGTGGTGCGCTTCTTCATCCTGCGGGCCCATTACCGCAGCCCGCTGAATTATTCCGACCAGCACTTGGACGATGCGAAGGGGGCATTGACTCGGCTTTATACAGCACTGAAATTCCAATCCGTTCGCCCTGAGCCTGTCGAAGGGGGTAGGGTTGACTGGAATGCCCCTTATGCCAACAAATTCAAAGCCGCCATGGACGACGACTTCAATACTCCGGAAGCAGTTGCCGTGCTGTTCGACCTCGCCAACGAGGTGAATCGTAGTCAATCAGCGGAGGCTGCCGTACAACTTAAAACATTAGCGGGAGTGCTTGGTCTGTTGCAACGCGATGCTCAGGATTTTCTGCAGGGAAATTCCGGTGAAGGCGGTCTGGACGATATCGCGATCAACACCCGGATCGAAGCCCGCATCGCCGCCAAGAAAGCCAAAAACTTCGCCGAAGCAGACCGCATACGCAAGGAATTGCTGGAAGCGGGAATCGTACTGGAAGACACGCCGCAGGGAACGACTTGGCGCAGGGCTTAAGGTAATTTCCCTGCCGCGACCATGCGGTTGAACAATTGGGGACGAGATATCCAGATCAGGATGTCATCGAAAGCGGAACTCGGCACATCGCTTTGGTAAATACCATTGGTAGCTTCATAGATAGCATTCTGCCCGTCAGGTTTAACATTTGGCCCAGTCGAAAATATGATGGCCACTGGACATTCCGATGTGGGGTTAGTGTTTTGGCATCCACCAATGGATGGCGTGAGCAAATTATTATTGTTATCAACGATACTAAGTTTGTCGACGGAGAATCCTGTACTCAAAGTGAATGGCGTGCCGGTATTGCTAAAGTTGCGATCCACACGATAACGCCAATATCCTGTCCATAGACTACCTGTAGTTGTGCGCTTGCTGCCCCATGCGTCTGTTTCTGTAACCCCAAGGGTTTTCCACGGTAAATATCCTTCGGTTGCAGCTCCAACACAGGTTAGATCAGCAATTCCGTAATTCGCATTTGCTGGATCAATTTGAGTTGTGGGGCATGGTAAAGTACCGTTGATAACGGCATATCCTATCAACGCCTGCTGTATTTCATCCAACTTTTTTCGAGTCTCATTCCTGCGTTGTTGTTCAATCTGGCCTGATATGGTTGGCAGTAAGCCAGCCATCAAAACTGCCACTATCGTGAGTACGATGGCCATTTCGACCAGAGTAAAACCACCTTCCATTTGCTTTGGCTTGATACGCGTCATCATTGAAATACCACTGTGTCATTGAACGTTGCCGAAGGTGTTCCCTGTTGGAATGTTGTTGTGCTCAGAACACTGTTTTGCCCTTCGAGATAATTGTTTAGGTTGCTTTTGTCGGAATTGCTGGTGCGAACTTGTCCTGTCAGCATCTTACCTGAGGCGATTACAACAATTTTTTTATCGGCAGTCGGTGAAAGTGGGCTGATGGTTAAACAGGCGCCTGCAAAAGTGCAGGAATTTGCCGCTGGTGGATTCGGTGGGTTAACCGGCTTATATGCATTGGCAAGGCCATAGAACACCATTTCGCGCCAGTTTAGCCACCAAGTAGCCGGTGTATTATTGTTATATGCATTGCACATTGGGCCCCAAATATCGTTCATGATAATGCCACCGCCACTATCAGAATTAGTATTGCTGAGATCGGCAGGTAAACGTCCAAATAATTGGTTGGAAATATCCTGATAATTAATTAAGTCGGTCGTTGGTACTGCCCAAGGATACCGGCCATTGTTGAGTGATGCATATTCAATTAAACACTGTCTTACTTCGCCGACTACGCGCTTCTGAATTGCTTGCATGATGTTATCTTGAGAGATAACCAATAAAATATCGTTCACAATAAGATTGTTATTGTTGTCCCTAACTCGTCCTTGAATGAAGCCGTTCGTGGCGGAACTGTCAATAAAACTCGCATTGTCGATGGTATTGCCACCAATGGTGGCGATATCTAAATAGTTGCTGGCGATATTGCTACCCGCAGCGCTTCGGTCTTGCAACGAGCCTCCTTGTCTTGTGAGAGCGTCTCCTGGGGCGATAACTACAGCAACTGCGCCAGTAGTGCCACTACCATCATTTACTATCGTTCCATTGGGGGAAAAGATGCTAATAGTGCCTAGAGTATCGCTATTAAGTGTTCCGATTCTCAGGCTGTTTTTGAAATTAGTGGAAACCGCATACCATAGCCGCTCCCCGCTACTATCACGTAAATCGGGTAATCCAAGAGTTTTCCATGGCAAGCGACCAAGAGCATTTACATTGCATGGTGTTGTAGATGTTCCTTCCAATCCACTGCCTATAGCGTGATTATCAGGGCAAGGAAGATCGCCCGGGCGTGGTTGATTTGCCAGACTCGAGCTGCTAATTTGAACTCCTGCAGCATAGCCGATCAATGCTTCCTTTGCTTGTGCCAATGCATCAGCCGTGGCCGCATCCCTTTTGATTTGCACAGCGGAACTATTGAGTGAGCTGACGAGAAATGCCGCCACTCCCATGATCATGAATACCAGCATTACTATGAACACCGCACCGCGTTGCCGCTGCATGATCGTATGGGTTGTGCGCGGGAAATTCATGATGCGCTGCCTGCTTATTTATTTTCTTCAGGTGCGGGCGGTTCAAGCAGCAGTTTTTGCCCGACCTTGAGTTGCACTGGCTGCGGTTTTCCCGGTACAGCGACAGGTGCAGTTGCAGGATTTCTGTCATTGCCGGGTTCGGTGGCCTGGGCGGCGCCGTTGATCCAAACGGTGCGGTTGCCGCCGTGTTTTTGCACCACCCCGTTGACGATGATGTAGTTGCGGCGCTCGCTTTCCGTGTTGCCGTTGTTGCTGGCAGCAGTGCCGGATTCCAGCTGCTGGCGTTGCAGCGGGGTATAGAACAGGCGCCCCAGTTCTTTTGCCTGTGCAACGGGAAGCATTCCGAACAGGGTCAACAACAGGAACGATAACGAATATCTGTTCATGGCGCACTCTTGTTCTTCATGGTGAACCAGCCACCCGTGCATTCTGCCTTGAGCGGGGCGAGTTCGTTGGTTGCGCCGGTCCGGGAAATGGTGCAGCCGTCAAGCATGAACCAGCCGTTGATCTGGTTGTTCAGGTTGGAGAAGAAATGCAGAAGCTGTTCTTCATGCAACAAATCGATTTGCAGTGTCATGATGCTGCGGCTGAGCTGAAAATTGCCGGCATCGAGGGGTGGTTTGGGCGTGTAGCTTTGCTGCGGGGAGATGGTGTATTTGAAGTCGAGCACTCTGCCTTGCTGGCGCAATTTCTCAAGTCCTTCCATCCAATCCAGCCGCTGTTCGGAGCCGATGACCTTTTGTTCCTGCAGGGCGTTGTATTCCAGGGCATAGGCTGACATGTTCTCCTGATCGCTTTGCACGGAGAGGAGTTGGGCGCGTGCCTCAGTCAGTTGTCTTTGTGCGGCTTCGCGGTTCTTCAGCGATTGCGCCAGATAATCTTCGCTCCAGGAAATGAGGCCCACCGCGAGCGCGATGCTGAGCGTTAATGCTCCCAGGCCCCATTTGAGAATTTGCAGGTCGGTTTTGGAGAAGCTCATTCTTTCTGTCTCCAGATGATCTTCAGCGTGAATTGCTCGGGACTGCCGTCATTTTTCTGGGCATCGCCGCTGATGCTGCCTTTGGAGCTGATGTCCAGCGGCTGCTTCACCACTGAGACAGTATAACCCCGCTGGGTGAGTGCTTGCTGGAAGAGATCGAGGTAACTGAGGGCTTTGCGGTAATCGCTGCCGAAGCCGGTAAGACTGCCGTCAAAAGTGATGACATGGGCCGGGTAAACCGAGGGAGCGGCATCTGCCGCGCTGATTTCCCAGGCGAGTTTGTTGACCGTGATCTGAGTGAATTGATCCAGCGCGAGCGTCAGTTCGTCCAGGATGAGTTCAGGCGGCGGCGTGTATTGATTCAGTTTGCGGGTCAGCAGAACTGCCGTCTTCATGTCGGCGGCGGGAACGGTCGTGTTGGCGAACGCGCGTTGTATTTTCTGGGTTTGTTGCTTGATGATGTCCGCCTGTATGTTGAACGGCTCTGTCTGCGAGACATAATCGCGCCCTTGCAAAAACTCGGTACCGCTCAAAAGCAGGCTGAAGAGAGTTGTTGCCGCCGCGATACCGAACAGGATGCGCTTCAATTGCCACAGCAAATAGAAATGCATGTGTGCGGAATTGGCGTAGTGGCTTCCCGGCGCTTTGCTGGCGAGCAGATGCAGCAACAGAGGGGTGGCATCCGAGTTGCCATATTCGTTCTTTGCCTTGAAGCGCTTGCCCAGTTCCTGAATATCCAGGTAGGTGTAGTGCAATTCAGTGTCGCCTTCGAGGCGGCTTTGCAACGCGAGCTTGTCGTTGGCATCGCAGATGATGTACACGTCCAGCGTTTCTCCGGGCGGCGGGAGGCTCAGGCTCTTCAGGTATTGCTGGGTGCGCGGCGTTTCGGATGCGACAGTGTCGCTGAACGTGCTGTTCTCATTGATCGGGATCAGGCGCGAAAAATGCAACCGCCGGTTGTTGAAATAGGTCTGCCGCAGACCCGCATCCTTTTCCCAGGTCAACAACAGAACATGATCGGATGGAGCGGCTTTGAGCAGCGGTGTGCTGATGCTGGGGAGCGAGTAGATGCCTACCAGCGGAATGTGGTTCGTCAGCAGCGTATCCAGCCAGGGCGAGATGCGCTGCGGGTTGGTCAGTGCCGAGAACAGCATCTCGTCGTCGCGGCGGCCTTCTGCCTGGCGTTGCAGCAGGAGAGCCTGGCGGAATGACGTGCCGCGATAGAATTGTTCGAATTTGCGCGCCAGCAGGTCCTTGCGGGACGAACCCGACAGGTGCGGCACGATCTCCAGACGGAAGTCTTCTTCGATGACGTCCACCAGCATGTAGGCCGGATAGCGGTGCATCTTCAGGAAGGCGGAAAAATTCTCGCGACCGTTGGCATCGTTGGAGAAATATCTGGCTGCGCCCAGCTTGCCGCTTTGCCAGATGGAAACCTGGAAGGAATCGGCGCTGAGGAAGAGCAGGGTACGGGCCATTACATTTTCACCTTGCTGATGATGTCGTAGATGGGCGAAAGCACCGACAGCATCACCCATCCCAGCAATGCGCCGAGGATGATGGTCATGGTCGGTTCGATCATGACTTGCACTTTCTTGATCGAATCCTTTACGTCGCGGTCGTAAAAGTAACTGACGTTGAGCAGCGCCTGGTCGAGTTGCCCGGTGGCTTCTCCCACTTTCAGCATGCGCACCACCAGCGGCGGGAAGATGCCGGTCTGCTGGAAGCTTTGCGTCAGGTTCTTGCCCGCTTCGATCTCATGCATCACGTTTTGCAGACTGCGCGCGATGACCTGGTTGTTGACCAGGTCGCGCGAATTGGCGATGCAATCCAGGATGGTGATGCCCGAGCTGTACATCATGGCGAAAGTGTTGGCGAAGCGTGCCAGGATGATCTTGCGCAGGATGGGACCGGTGGGCCAGATATGGAGCTTCAAGTTGTCCAGGTGGTATTGCAATCCGGGGTTGCTGATGAGCGCAACTTTGTAGATGCCAAACAAGGCGGGCGGCGTCAGCAGGATGGCGTACCAGTAGTTTACGAAGAACCAGGAAGTCGCCAGCAACATGCGCGTCTGGATCGGTATCTCTTGCCCCATGCCCTTGATGAAGCTGACCAGTTGCGGTACCAGATAAATCATCAGGAAGAAGGTGATGGCCAATACGATGGTGCCGACAAAGGCCGGGTAGATCATCATGGTTTTGGTCTGCGATGCCATCTCGTCCTGCCACTTGAGCGATTCGGTGAGATGTTTGAACACATCGACCAGGCGTCCGCTTTCCTCGCCTGCGCTCGTCAGGCTGACGGTGATCTTGTCGAAGGCGTTGGGGTGTTCCGCCATTGCCTGCGAGAGTTTTTTTCCGCTCTCGATGGACTCGATCAGGCTGGCGATGATCTCGCGGAATGCGGCTTCTTCCATGCTGTCGCGCAGGTCCCCGAGGCATTCCAGCAGGGGAACGCCGGCGCGGGCAAGTTGTTCGAGATTGAAGAAGAAAGTGATGAGGTCTGGACGCTTGATCTTGCCTACGCCGAAAGTGGCCTTGTTTTCTTCTTCCTTGCCGTTGATGAGGTCGATGCCAGAGCGCTTCAGGCGTTGTTCCAGGTCGATCAGGTTGGCGGCATCCTGCAATCCCTTTACGGATTTGCCGTTCTCGTCGATTGCCTTGTAAGAATAGAGCGCCATATGCTTTTACATCCGGTCGCTCAGGTCGACCACGCGCGAGACTTCCGCGATGGAAGTCACGCCTTGCAGGATGCGCCGGATGCCGTCTTGGGCCAATGGGCGGAAGCCGTGTTCCAGGGCATTGTTCTTCAAGTCGCGGATGCTGGCACGGCGCGCGATCAGGTCGTCCATGTCGCTGTCCAGCCTGAGTATCTCCATGATCGCCTGGCGGCCTGAATAACCCTGGTGGTGGCAGACATCGCAACCGGCAGCACGGTAGATGGTGATGCTCTCGTCGTGGCGCACGCCGAGCATCTTGCATTCGGTGTGGTCCGGGTGATACGGGTATTTGCAGTGGCGGCACAGCACGCGTACCAGACGCTGGGCGATGATGCCGATGATGTTGCCTGCCATGATGTCCGGCAGGATGCCGATGTCGAGCAGGCGCGGGATCGCGCCGATGGCCGAGTTGGTATGCAACGTTGAATACACCTGGTGGCCGGTCATCGCGGCACGGAACGCCATCTCGGCGGTCGGGTGGTCGCGAATTTCGCCGACGAGAATGATGTCCGGGTCTTGCCGCATCAGGGAGCGGATGCCGCTGACAAAATCCAGTTTGGCTGCTTCGTTTACCGAACTTTGGCGAATCAGCGGAATGGGATATTCCACCGGGTCTTCCAAAGTCATGATGTTCACCGATTCGGTGTTGACATGATTCAGCACCGAATACAGGGTGGTCGTCTTGCCGCTACCGGTGGGGCCGGTCACCAGAACAATACCTTCCGGCTTGGCGATGATGGCTTTGAGCGTATTGAGTGCGGCCTCGTCCAGACCGATCTGGTTGATCGCCACGATGCCTTTTTGCCGGTCCAGAATACGCAGCACCAGATTCTCGCCGTAGGAGGTCGGGTGCGAAGCAACACGAAAATCGATAGGGCGACCGGACAGGCGTAGCGAAATGCGTCCATCCTGCGGTGCGCGCGTCTCGGCGATGTTCATGCCGCTCATTACCTTAAGGCGAACCACCATTGCGGGCCAAAAACTCTTGTGCAGGCTGCGCACCTGGCGCAACACGCCGTCGACGCGATAGCGGATACGCAGGAAGCTGCTTTCCGGTTCGAAGTGGATGTCGGAAGCACCCAGTTGTACCGCCTCGGTCAGCAGCGCGTCGATCAGGCGTACCACCGGCTGGCTGAACTCGTTCACCCCCTGCTGGAGGTTCTGGTGATCCATCTCGCCCGGTTCGATCTCGTGCAGGATGCCGTCGATGGACAGCTCGAAGCCATAGTATTGGTCGATGGCACGCAGGATGTCCGATTCGCTGGCGAGCTGGGTGACCAAGCGGTATTCGTCGCGCAACAATGCCCGCACCTGGTCGAGCGCGATGATGTTGTCCGGGTCGGCGATCGCGAGGGTCAGGACTTTGTTGGTGGCATCGACCGACAGCGGCAGCAGGATGTAGCGTCGCGCGATCTCTTTGGGGACCAGCGTGATCGCTGCCGGATCAACCAGGACGTTGGAAAGGTCGACGCTTTCCTGACCGAGGTTTTCGGAAAGTACATCGCGGATGGTCGCCTCGGACAGAAAACCGAGACGCACCAACAGGCGGCCTAGCGGCTGCGGGGTTTTATTTTGCTCCTGGGTAGCGATGCGAAGCTGGTCTTCACTGATCACTCCCTTCGCTATCAGCAAGTGCCCGATGGGCTGCTGGGTCTGTTGTTGCGGTGCAGCCATCATCTTCCCTATTTGGCGGACGTCAGTTCATTCAGACGGTGTTGCGCTTGTGCGTGGTCGAATCCGGAATTGCCGGAAGTGTCGAGTTGCAAAGCCTGTTGATAGTACTGTGCAGCGAGTTTGCGCTGCCCGAGATGATCCAGGCTTACTGCCAGATTGAAAGTGAACTGGGGATTGGAGGGCTCCAGCGTGTGTGCGTTGAAATAATACTGCTGCGCATCGCCCCAACTCGAAATACCGGCGTAGTAATTAGCCAGTGCGAAATGCAATGCGGCAGATCGCGGCTGATCGGTCAGCATCAATTTGAGGCGGCTTTCCGAATTGCCCGAATCGGGCGAGTAATTCATCAGCGCTGCCTCGGCTACGGGATCTCGCGGGTCAAGCGCCAGCAATTGGCGATAGTAACGTTGTGCGGTTTCATCCTCGCCCTGTTGTTGTGCGATTGCCGCCAGACCAAGCAGAGCATCGCGATTGTGCGGGTCTTTGCTCAAGACTTCGCGGTAGCCTTGAGTCGCCGTGGTGTAGTCGCCGCGCTGATAGGCCTGATAGGCATCAAGCAGCGCCGGTGTGACAGTGTCGGTTTCCACCTTGCGCTGGACGGTGATGCCGGTTGCCGGACGAGTGCTGTAAGTCCTGGCGGCTTTCGGTTTATTGCGTGGCGCATCGAAGTCTTCGTTGCGGGCAGTGACCAGAGGTTGCACTGGTTGTGCAGGAGCCGGTCTTTCCTGTGGCGGCTGCGGCGGAATGAACGGCACCAATGCAGGCGCGGCAGGTGCAATCGGTGCGACGACAAATGGAGCCGGGGGAGGGGCAGTGCGTTGCGCCACACGGGGCTGGGCTGGAGGCTGTATCTGTAGCCAGACGTAATAGCCGTAACCCGACCCCAGCACCACCGCGATCAACAAGGTTGTGGGAACCAGTCCCAATTTCCAGCCTCCCGAGGATGATTTTTTCTTCTTGGCAGCAAACATGGCTTCTCCGGCGGCCCGGCTCGACGCATTGCTTGGGGCAGAAGCCGTACGCGATGGAGGTACATCCTCAAGCGTCAGATTGGAAAGCCCGGTGCCCTCCTGTTTCTTGTCGCCTGACTTTTTGAGCGCGTCGAGTAACAGGCTCATGGTTTGGCCTTTTCATCCTCTGGTTTGAGGAAATTCGCATCCGGCAGGTTGTTGCGGTATGCGCTGTAATCGCCGTCGATACTGGCGTCTTTGATGATGACCGGGCGCAGAAAAATGACCAGTTCGGTCTTGGTCTTGGTGTCGTTGCGGTTTTTGAAAAAGTTGCCTAGAACGGGAATATTGGCCAGCAACGGGATTCCGTCACTCTGGTTGTTGATTTCATCCTGCATCAGGCCGCCCAGTACGGCGATCTGCCCGCTGCTGACGCGAATGATGGATTCCATCTCCCGCGTCCGGATTTCAGGAACCAAGTTCGTGATGGCTGAGACGTTACAGTTTGTAACACCGGCGCCGCACGGGTAAGCCAGGCTAGGGTTGGGGTCGTTCACATAGTCGATGATGCGCGTGATCGTCGGGCGGACATTGATGGTCACATAGTCGGAATCATTGATCTCGGGCGTGACGTTCATGGTAAAACCGACCGCAACCTGATTGGGCGTGGTGGTATATGTAGGCGGTATGTTGCCGCTGACCGACGATATGCCGGGTGTAACCAATATCGTGAAATAGACTTTGTTATCCACCACTTTGAGCGTTGCGGTTTGATTGTTCATTACACTCAGCTTGGGACTGGAAAGCACTTTCACATCGCCGAACGAATCAAGCAGGGAAACACTTGAAGTCAAATTCCCCAACATGCTCGACGAATTATTGTATTTGAGGACGAACATGCTGCCGGTATTGGCAGAAGGAAGGGTGGAGGTGCCTGCCTGGGTCAACTGAAAGCCCTTGGCGCCTTGCGCCAGGGCTGACCAGTTGATGCCCTGCTGGTAGTTGTCGCTTAGCGTCACTTCGGCAATAGTCGCTTCGATCAGCACCTGGCGCCGCGCTGTTGTCATGACTTTGTCGATGAATTCCTGAATCTTCTTGTGCTGGCGAGCTGTGGCACGCACGATCAGAACGCCGGTTTCCTTGTTGGCGTTGATGTTGACGGCAGGTTCATATTTTGCCGTTTGCTGCACTGTCGATGTCTGGCTTGCGACATCTTCGTTTCCCGTGCCGGCTACGCCGCCGCCGGTTTTGCTTGCGGGGCCCTTGCCATTGTTTGAGTTGTTATTGGAACCGGATGCAATGCTGCCGTTTGCTGATGCTGCGCCGGTTCCTTTGGCGGAAGCGGCCAAGTCATTGCGAAGCTCGACTCTTTCCGTATACCTGATTCGATCCTCGTCGACGATGATGGCCCTCACGTTTTCAACCAGGCTGTCCATCAGGTTGTTCTTGGTTTCGCTGGTTACTGCGGTTGAAGCGGTATTGCCTCCGGTGGCTGTTCCGGTGGACGTTCCGGTGCTGCCACCGGTGGCGCTACCTATCTGGCTGGAGGTAAAAATCTTGCTTGTCACTGTACGCGACATGTTGATGAAATCAATCTTGTAGGTTTTCAGGAAAGGCTTGTCCGCTTCCACGAACAGGTTGCCATTTTCGATCGTGTAGCGGATGTCGATTTGTTTGGAAATGCGATCCAGTATCTGCGGCAATGTCTGGTCGATGGCGTTCAGTGTGACGACGCCTTCAATGCCAGGCCCGATGTCAATGTTGATCTTGGCATCGCGCGCCAGCGCAAACAGTATTTCGCGCGCCGGAACGCTGGTGACGACGACGCTGTAGGTTTCAACTTTGGCTGCGGGCTTTGGCGGGGGGAGAACGACGGAACGAGTACTGGTTTGCGGAATACTGCCGGCAGTAATGGGGGCCGCGTTGCTCTGTTCGATGTGTTTGTCGGAGAGGGTAAATGATCTGGGATTGGTGCTACAGGCGACAAGCGACAAGCTAGCCGAACACAACAGTACGTGAGTAAACCTCATTCCCTTTTCTCCCCTTGGTTTCGGCGAAAGGTAACATCAATCTCCCGGCACGGCAATACGCTTTTAGATCTATATACTTTTGCCTTCAATTGCTTAGGGCGTATTCTGCGAGCCATCTAGCAAGTACAAAGTCGGTGCAAAAGCGTCTTTATAGCGTTGCGGCAATTCTTCCATGCCTGTGCGGGCCGCGTCGTTATTGGCATACAGGCCATACAGAACGCGGTATCCGTCCTTGCCGTTCAACTTGATCGGCACTATGTATATCTCGGCAAATTTACCCAATCTCTGAGCCCGGCCCAGAAAGCGCTCCATGCGCTCGGGGCGGATATCGTCTGTATAGAACAACTGGATACTGAGGTTCCCGCGTCTCGGCTCCGACAGGGCGGCACCAGTGGCGTCAAGGCGCTGTTGCAGCAGAGATTCATCCGAGGCGGGCCGTATATGCGGTGCCGGGGCCGATTTCTGAGTCTTGAGTTTCGTCGGTTCCCCCTGCTGCCTGGACGAGGATTGCTCGGCGGGAAGCGTGAGCGTCCTGTCGAGAGGCAAGAGCGTGACGTTGGAAGTGTCAGCAACCGATGAGGTGGCCGCAATCGATGGGGGAGCCGCAACCGGCGAGGTGGTCGCAACGTCGGAAGCCGTGGAGGCTGCAGAAATCGGAACCACGGCAGTCACCGCAGAGCTTGCCGCAGGCGGCTGGTTTGGCACAGCGCTGACAGTGATAGGCCTTGTGCGTTGTGCCTCTGCTTCGTTTGAATTGCCGGAGTTTTGTCCCACGAACCAACCTGCGCCCGCCAGCGTGGCGGCGAGCAGAGCAAGGCCGCCCGCCATCGAAATGCTCTTGCGGTTGTTCCAGCTGCGCATGGGAATCATCTCGCTGTCGCGGATGGCGGCCTGCACATGACGCACTTCAATCTTGTGGGTGTTTTCCACAAAGGCGGCGAGCAGTGCCTTGTCGGCGAGGATGTTGACGCGGCGCATCAACCCCTGCGAGGATTTGCCGATGAGCAGCACGGCTGCGGGCGAGAAGATATCCGGGCCCTTGTATCCGGCGGCGCGCATGCGAAACATCAAATAATCGTTGATCACCTTGCGCGAGATCGGCAGGATGCTGAAGTGATGCACGATGCGATCCTTCAGTTGGCGCATGTTGCTCTGATTAAGTTTTTCGTCCAGTTCCGGCTGTCCGAACAGCACGATCTGGATCAGCTTGTGTTTGCCGACCTGCAGGTTGTACAGCAGACGCAGCTCTTCCAGCGTATCCAGCGGCATGGCATGCGCCTCATCCACCAGTACCACGCAGCGCTCGCCGCGCTCGTACATGGCTTCCAGCTGGTTTTGCAATGTCTGCAGGATGACGTTGACGCGCTGTCCTTCAAGGCTCAGGTCGAGCCGGTCGGCGATGGCGTACAGCAGCTCGTCGCGCGACATGCTGGGGTTGGCGAGATAGATTGCCTTGATGTTGGAGGGCAGCCGGTCCAGCAGCATGCGGCATAACATGGTTTTGCCGCTGCCGACCTCGCCGCTGACCTTGATGATCCCTTCGCTGTCCCTGATGGCGTAGATCAAGGCATCGAGAATTTCGCCCCGGTTGGCGCCGGAAAAGAAAAAATCGGTGACGGGGGTGATCTTGAAAGGCGGTTCGGTCAGTCCGAAGTGCTCCAGATACATCTTGAATTTCCCCTTTACAGAACTCTCTGTGCCTTATGTTTTTGTACTGCTTCCATGCGGCTGTATAGCGTGGTGCGCGCGATACCCAGCAACTTTGCCGCTTCGCTGACATTGCCGTGCGCCAATTCCATGGCGGCATCGATGTAGCGGGCAGTATAGCCCAACAACAGGTCGTCCAGATCGAAACCGCCTTGTTGCAGGACTTGCCGGATATCGGCGGACAACTCGGTTGGCGTGGTTCCCGTCAGCTCCAGTTGAGGGTCGAACTCGGCTTCCAATTGCCTTGCGTTGACTTCGCTGCCCGGATGCTTGGTGGTCAGGCGGATGACGATATTGCGCAGTTCGCGGATATTGCCGGGAAAAGAATATTGCTTCCAGGCTTCCAGTGCCGAGGCTTCCAGCCTGAACGGAGGGCGCTGCGCCTGTGTGGCATAGACTTGCTTGAAGTGCTCCAGCAGTTGCAGCTTGTCCTCGCCCAGGGTACGCAATGGCGGAACCTGAATCGTGAAAACGCTTAAGCGGTGGTAGAGATCGACGCGGAAAGATCCACTGCGTACGGCTTGTTTCAAGTCGCGGTTGGTGGCGGCGATGATGCGCGCGTTGCTTTTTCGCGTAGTGGATTCGCCGACACGCTGATATTCGCCGTTCTCCAATACGCGCAGCAACTTGGCTTGCAGCTCCTGCGGCATTTCGCCGATTTCATCCAGAAACAGGGATCCGTTCTCTGCCTTCTCGAAAAAACCGGTCAGTGCATTGGTGGCGCCGGTGAAAGCGCCTTTGGCATGGCCGAACAATGTGGATTCAAGGAGGTTGGGCGAAACGGCGGCGCAATTCAGCACGACATAGGAGGTGTCGGGTTTGCCGCTCAGGCGTTGCAGGGCGGCGGCGACCAATTCCTTGCCGCTGCCTGATTCGCCTTCAATCAATACCGGGTATGGCGTCCTTGCATACAGTTCGATCTGGCTGCGCATCGCCTGGATGGACTGACTGTTGCCGACGATGCCGAGCTGGGGTTGGCCATCGCCCGGACCTGCCTGTTCATTTTGCCGGAAACGCAGGGCATCGAGTAAAAGAGATCGCAGTGTCTCCGGTCCGCAGGGTTTTGCGACGAAATCGATGGCGCCGAGGGTGCGCGCATGCCGGGCATTGCTTTCCTCGCTTTGTCCGGACAGCGTGATGATCCTGATGTCGGGTGCATGCGCCAGCAGTTCGGTAATGAGGCGGAAGCCTTCTTCCGGACGGTGGGGTGTGGGTGGCAAGCCAAGATCGACCAGTGCCAGTTGCGGAGGACTCGCCATGTCGCGCAACAGGCGTATGGCCTGGGGACGGTCCTCGGCAAGATGAATTTCGAAATCGTCAGCCAGAATCAGGCGCAGGGAATCGCGTATGAGCGGGTCGTCATCGACAATAAGCAGGGCTGGTAGTGTCACGCTAATGATCCTGAAGTGGCCATGAAAATGGAACGCGCGCAGGATAGCCCGCAATCGCGCCAAGCTCAAGTTGTCGTCGGTTCCCAAATTTGGGTGGCGTGGTTTAGAATGCTCCCCTATTCACACCGCGATAGGTTATAAGTGTCCGCACCTCTGGTAGAAGTCTGCGATGTCAATTTTGCCTACGACAGTCGTCCTATTCTCAAAGGCATCAATATGTCCTTCCCGAAAGGAAAGCTTATCGCCATCATGGGTTTGAGCGGTTGCGGCAAGACGACCATCCTGCGCCATATCGGCGGAGTGCTCAAACCGACCAAGGGGTGCGTGAAGGTGGACGGACAGGTGATCCACGAACTGGATCAGCAGGGTTTGTATGCGATGCGCCGCAAGATGGGGATGCTGTTCCAGTTCGGCGCGCTGTTCACCGACATGACGGTGTTCGATAACGTGGCATTCCAGATGCGCGAGCATACCGATCTGCCGGAGGAGATCATCCGCGACCTGGTGATGATGAAGTTGCATGCGGTGGGGCTGTATGGCACGCAGGATTTGATGCCTGGCGAACTTTCCGGCGGTATGGCACGGCGTGTGGCGCTGGCGCGTACCATCGCGCTGGACCCGATGCTGATCATGTACGACGAGCCGTTCGCCGGGCTGGACCCGATCTCGCTGACGGTGGTGGGCGAGCTGATCCGCAAGCTGAACGATGCGCTGGGAGCGACTTCCATCGTGGTGACGCACGATGTGCAGGAATCGCTGAAGATCGTGGATTATGTCTATTTCGTTTCGGATGGTGCAATCATCGCGGAAGGTTCGGCGGACGATATCCGCGCTTCCGGCGAGGCATTCGTGAAGCAGTTCGTTCATGGCGAGATGGACGGGCCGATCCCGTTCCATTATCCCGGCAATGATTTCAATACGGATTTGGGAGTGCATGCCTGATGAACATAGTCGGCGGTTTGAGGGGTATCGGGAAACGCGTAGTGAACGCCGTCTGGCGTACCGGGTACGGCGCGCGTTTTTTCCTGATGACGTTGCTCTACTCGGGCATGAGTTTTCGCCGCTTCCGCCTGACGATGCGGGAGATATTCTTCTCGGGCGTGATGTCGCTTATCATCATCCTCGTGGCCGGCATGTTCGTCGGCATGGTGCTGGGATTGCAGGGGTATGAGACGCTCAAGCGCTACGGTTCAGAATCGGCGCTGGGTTCACTGGTGGCGCTGAGCCTGGTGCGCGAACTGGGGCCGGTGCTGGCGGCGCTGCTTTTTGCCAGTCGTGCCGGTTCGGCGATGACGGCGGAGATCGGCCTGATGAAGGCCACCGAACAGATCGATGCGATGGAGCTGATGGCTGTGAATCCCATTGCGCGAGTAGTGGCGCCGCGTTTCTGGGCGGGGGTGATCTCCATGCCCTTGCTGGCGGCATTATTTTCGGCGATGGGTGTGTTCGGCGGTTATGTGGTCGGCGTGGTGAATATCGGCGTGGACGAGGGTTCGTTCTGGTCGCAGATGCAGGCGTCGGTGGATTTTCAGCATGACATACTGAACGGCGTGATCAAGAGTCTGGTGTTTGGACTGGCGGTCACGGCCATCGCCCTGTTCGAGGGGTACGATGCGCCGCCCACGGCTGAGGGGGTGTCGGGCGCGACCACGCGCACCGTGGTGGAATCCTCGCTGGCGATATTGATGCTGGATTTCATTCTGACTGCATTCATGTTTCAAGGAGCTTAAGG
>VFSW01006429.1_pt1 | contig 17278 bp, 17 predicted proteins | sample 5358111 | NCBI WGS metagenome assembly VFSW01 (sample SAMN11554181, study PRJNA540505) | mine drainage metagenome | isolation source: sediment from site ElyBrook_90M | place: USA: Ely Copper Mine, Vershire, VT | collected 2017
GGCGCGCCTCCAGCGCACGCTCGGATGCGTCGCAATCCGCGCGCAGCCGCGAGAGTTCCGCTTCGAGTTCGCGTTGGCGGCCGCGCGCCGCATTGTCCTGCGCCGACAGCGTCTCGAGTTCGCGCTCGAACTCGGCGCGTTCGGCGAGCGAGCGTTCCAGGGTGGCGCGATGCTCGTCGAACTGCGCTTCCAGATCGCCGGCCTCGCGCCGCGCATGCGCCAGTTCGCTTTCGAGCGCGCCGAGCCGCGATTTGCGCGCCTGCGCCTTGGAGGCCGCTTCAAGCATCACGGCGCCAATCTGATCCGCCGTCGCGCGCCGGGCCGCAATCTCGCCGGCAATAGCGCCGAGGCGGGCGCGCGCCTCCTGCTCGGCCATCGCCAGCTCTTCCAGGCGCGCGTTTGAGGTGATCACGAGTTCGGCGAGCTCGCTCAGGCGGCGGCGCGAATTGCCGCCGTGGGCTTCCGCGAGCGCGACCGATTGTTCGGCGCGGGCCAGTGCGCCGCGGCGTTCGATGGCGACTCGTTCCGCTTCGCGCGCAACCCCCCGTCCCTGCTCGAGCTCGGCGTCGGCGCGCTCGCGCTCGGCGCGAACCGCGGCGAATTGGCCGACGCGCGTGCGATGTTCTTCTTCGGCGCGCGCCAGTTCGCGCATCTCGGCTTCAATCGCCGCGAGATCCACGGCCGCGTGATCGTCTTCGGCGCTGCCGCCGCTGATCATTCGGCCGGGCCATACGACGGCGCCGTCGCGGGTTACAAAGACGGTCCCGTGACCGTTGAGATTCGACGCCGCCAGCGCGGAACGCAGATCGTCGGCCAGCATCACATGACCCAGCATCGCTTCGGCAACCGGCCGGATGCGCGGCTCGAATTCGAGCATCTCGATCAGCCGTCCCGCGATACCGGGCGCCTCGATCGCCGGACGGGCCGCGACGGCGGCGCCGGGTTCCTGCACGAAGTCCATCCGGCCCGCGCGATTCTCCTTAAGGATCTCGATTGCGCGGAGCGCGAAATCCGGCGATTCGACGATCACCGCGTCCATCTGATCGCCGAGCACGGCCTTGAGGGCCGGCTCCAGCCCAAGCGGCGCTCGCATCACCTGTTTGAGGATCGAAGGATCGGCGGCGGGACGATCGCCGTTGAGCGATTCAAGGATCGTGCGCAGCCTCAGATCGACGCCGCCCGGGGAATGATTGGATTGAAGTTCACCGCGCGCGCCCAGCACGCCACGCAACGAATTGACGCGCGCGGTCAAATGATCGAGCGCCGTGCGCGCCTCGATCTCGCGCTCCGCGGCCCCGCGCCGCGCTCCATCAAGCTCGGCCGCCGCCGCGCGCGACGCTTCCAGGTCCGCTTCCGCCGCGCGCATCAATTCGCGCGCGGCCTCGAGCGCGGCTGCCAGCGCCGGTGTCTCGATCGTGGTCGCGGCGAGGCGCTTTTCGAGTTCCGCGCGTTCGCCGGCGAGATCGCCCAGCCGGCCCCTAATTACCGCCGCCTCGCGAACGAGGTCGGACAAATCGTCCTTGCATTCCTCGCCGCGGCGCTCGGCCTGCTTGAGTTCGCGATTGGCAGCTTCGTGCTTGAGGGAGATATCCTTGAGGGCAGCATCGGCGTCGCCGCCGCCCGCTGCAAGTTCACGCGCGAGTGTCGCGCCCGCCGCGGCGCGATTGCCGCGCGCCAGCGTCGCCTTCGATTCCAGTTCGATGAGACGCGCGCGCAGCTCGATTTCCAGCTGCGCGGTCGCGTCGAGCCGGCGCTGCAAGAATCCGCGCGTGCGAGCGCGTTCCTGGGCGCCGGAATGAAGATTCTCGAGTTCGCGCTGAGCGCCGCCCAGCTCGGAGCGGGCCGACTGCGCGGCCGCCGCGGCCGCGTCCACACGCCCGCGCACCGCGCCGGCGCCGGCGCGCGCGCGGGCGAGCCGGCTTTTCACCTCCGCGTCGCGGCCGGTCTGCATCGCCAGCTCGTCGCGCTGATCGATCAGGCGGCGCGCGGCGGCGTAACGTTCCAGTTCGCCGAGTTGCGCCTTGACGACCTTGTAGGTCTCGGCTTTTTTGGCTTGCCGGCGGGCGAAGCTGAGTTGACGCTCGATTTCACTGAGCACGTCGTCCACGCGCGCGAGATTTTCCTTCACGCGCTCGAGCTTGCGCTCGCTCATCTCGCGCCGGCCCTTGAACAGCGACAAGCCGGCGGCTTCCTCGACCAGAGTGCGCAGCTCGTGCGGCTTGGCCTGGATAATTTCCTCGATTCGGCCCTGCTCGACCAGCGAATAGCCGCGGCTGTGAATCTGCGCCGCCATGAAGAACTCGGTGATGTCCTTCAACCGGCACGGAATTTTGTTGAGCAGATATTCCGACTCGCCGGAGCGGTACGCGCGCCGCGTCACCGCGACTTCGCTGAGCGCCGAAGAGGGCTCGGGAAGCTGGCTGCCTTCTTCGGCCTCCAGCACGAGAGAAACCTCGGCCATTCCGGCGGCAGGATTGGACTCGTTGCCGGCGTAAATGAGGTCCTCGATGCTCTTGCCGCGAAGCCGGGTCGGCGCCTGCTCGCCGAGCACCCATCGGATCGCGTCGACGACGTTCGACTTGCCGCATCCGTTGGGACCGACCACCGCCGTCATCCCCGGCGCAAAACCGATCGTCGTCGAATCGAGAAACGATTTGAAGCCTAGTAGTTCAAGGCTCTTAAGACGCATGCTGCGCTTGCCTCCACCGCACCACCACCACCTTCCCAAAGCTTATCCCAAAGTACCCTGGGAGGGTCAAGGGCACCCCCAACATATCGTGTGTCGCAGGACAGCCGACCCCAGCAAATTGTGGATTTCGCCCGTTGGCACGGGAGGCCGGTATTAAAAAAGTGAAAAGCTGGACGCTAATCCTGGATGAGCTCGGTATTCCAATAAGCGCTATCGACCTGCGACAGGTACGGCATCCATTCCCGGTACCGCCGCAGGCTGAACATCTCGGACGAAAACGGAGTCCACTCGGGGCGTCGCGGCCTGCGGAACAGATGCATCCCTGCTTCGTCGGGGGTGCGGCCACCCTTGCGCCGATTGCAGTGATGGCACGAGCATACGATGTTCTCCCAGGTGGACATCCCGCCACGCGAGCGCGGAATGATGTGGTCCAGGTTGAGCTCGGTGCGCGGCAATTTCTTGCGGCAATACTGGCAGGTGTTGCCGTCGCGGGCGAAGATGTTGAAGCGCGAGAATCGCACGTGGCGCTTGGGTACGCGCTCGTACGCGGTCAGCAAAAGGACGCGCGGCACGCGGATGAAGCCGTTTACGATACCCAGCCGCTCATGTTGAACTTCGATTGACAAGTCGCGCCAACTGTCGAAGTCGAAGGTGTGATACTGCTCATCGACGGCCTTCGCAACGCCCTGATAAAGCAGCGCAAACGCGCGTTTTACCGAGGTAACGTGAACCGGGAGGTACGAGCGATTGAGAATGAGGACCCTGCTGTTGAGCAGGCCCGCTCCCAGGAGATTGGGCGCAACCATGTCGGCCGCAGCAGACATCACAAGACGAGTATCGGCCCCCCGATACCATGTCAAGATACCCATGGATTAAAAGCCCGTTATTGATGGTTTAATCAAGCTTGCTTGCGGTGGCCGGGCGTGCCTCGTATGATCGTGGCCAAGTTGTCGACGCCAAGGGTAAAACGATGTCCCACTGGACGCGGGTGCTTTCTTCATCGCTCGCGACGCCCGCGCGACAACTCCCGGCGATCGCTCTTCGCCACGCAATCACAGCGAATTTGCCGCAATAGAGAGTCCATCTGTGAAACGAGAAATCGCAATTAACGCGTCCGCACTGGAGGTGCGGGTGGCGCTGCTCGAGGATAACCAACTCGCCGAATTCTACCTCGAGCGCAATCGCCAGGTTGGGCTGGCGGGCAACATCTATAAGGGCAAGGTCACGCGCGTGCTGCCCGGGATGCAAGCTGCGTTTGTCGATATCGGGCTGGAGAAGGCGGGCTTCCTGCACGTCTCGGATTTTTACGACGGAGTCTCCGCGCTCAACACCGTGGCGGAAGTGATCGGCGAAGAAGATGTCGAGACCGAGCCGATCGGTGACAACGAGTTTGCCGATGCAGAGATTAACCCGGCCGACGAAGCCGCCGCCAACGGCAACGGCGATCAAAGCGGGCCCGCGCGGCCATCGCGCGGACGGCGGCGCGGCCGAGGCCGCCGGACTCAGGCGCCACAGCGCTCGCGGCTTCCGATCGAGCAGCAACTGCGTCGCGGCCAGGACATAATGGTTCAGATCGCCAAGGAACCGATGGGCACCAAGGGCGCGCGGCTGACGTCGTCGATTTCGCTGCCCGGGCGCCATCTGGTCTATACGCCGGCCAGCAACCACATCGGAGTGTCGCGGCGAATCGCCAGCGCCGAGGAACGCGCGCGGCTGCGCGCCGACGTGGGAGAACTCAGGCCGCCGCAGGGCGGTTTCATCGTGCGGACCGCGTGCGAGGGCGTCAGCCGGCGCGAAATCCAGCGCGACGTCGCCTTTCTGACCAAGCTGTGGAGCTCGATTCTGCGCAAGAACGAGAGCATGCCGCCGGCGTCGATACTTTACAGCGATCTCGACGTGGCATTGAGAATCGTGCGCGACCTCTTTTCCAGCGAGGTAGACCGGCTATGGTGCGACGATCCGACAACCTACAGCCGGATCGTACAATTCGTGCAGAACTATATGCCGCGGCTGCGGGCGCGCGTGACGCTCCATGACGCCGCCACGCCGCTGTTCGATCGGTTTAATATAGAACCGCAGATCGAGCGCGCGCTGGACCGCAAGGTCTGGCTCAAGTCGGGTGGCTACCTGGTTTTCGATCAAGCCGAAGCGCTGACTGCAATCGACGTGAACACCGGGCGCTTCGTCGGCAAGCGCAGCCAGGACGAGACCATCTTCAAGACCAACCTCGAAGCCGTAGAGGAAGTAGTAAACCAACTGAGGCTGCGCAACATCGGCGGAATCATCATAGTCGATTTCATCGATATGGATCGCGAGGGCGATCGCAAGAAGGTCAGCGACGCACTGGCGATTGCGCTCAAGCGCGACAAGGCGCGGACCTCGGCGCTCAAAATTTCCGAACTGGGGCTGGTCCAGATGACGCGCAAACGCACGCGCGAGAGCCTGGAGAAACTGCTGACCGATACGTGTCCGCGATGCGACGGGCGGCGCGTCGTCAAATCGGTGCCGACTCTCGCAGCCGAAGTGCTGCGCGGGATTCAGCGCGAGGCGGTATCCAAGTCGGCGGGCGACATGCTGATCGTCAAGCTCAATCCCGAAGTCGCGCGCTACCTCTACGATCACGGGGCGAAGGACCTCGAGACGCTCGAGCATCGGCTCTCGACCAAGATAGTGCTGCGCTCGAACGACGGCATCGAACTCGGCACGTTCGAACTCGCGCGCGCCCCGGCCGCCGCCTAGCCGCGTTCCTAGCGACTGCGCCGAGGCTGATGATGCCCTTTTAGCTGCCGCGCTTTGGCGGCCGAATCCCGATGCCGGCAAGCCAATCCAGATAGGCATCGATCATCTGTCTGACCCGCCGCTTGCCTATCCGTTGATCCAAACCCAACAGTTGGACGAGTGTGAGAGTGAAGCCGAATCCGTTAAGAAACCATCCCGATGAGTAGGGGTCCACGTCCGCCCGCACCACGCCCTGCAACTGCCCGCGATGGATGAGCGCGGCAAAGAACCGGACATAGGCCTTGTGATTCTCCCGCAATTGGCGCGTGATATCCGGATCGTCGGACTCCGCCAGCGCCTGAAATTGGATCTTGAGCTCATCAGAATGGGTTCCCAGGTTTTCCAGGTACACGCGACCCATCCGTCTCAACGCCGACAGGCTGTTCCCGCTATCGACCGCAGCCGCCTCTTGCCAGATCTCGAGGATTCGTTCTCCTATCCGCTTGAGGATCCTGATGAAAAGCTCTTTCTTGCTGGGGAAGTACTTGTAGATGGTGGGCTCGGCGATTCCCGCCTCGAGAGCGATATCAGCGGTGCCCGCCACGCGATAGTTGGAGCGGGCGAAGACCTTGGTCGCGGCGCGGAGTATTTGAAGTTCACGCTCCCCAGCGGAGAGGCGAGTCCGTGCGGCGCGGGTTGCGCGTGACCGACCGTCAGCCATTGAGCCTCGCTGGTTCCCTATGCCCTTGGCCGGTCAATCGACTAGCCTTTCGGAAGCCCCAGCACGCGCTCGCCGATTATGTTGTGCTGAATTTCACTGGTGCCGCCGGCGATCGTGAGTGCGCGCGACGCCAGCATCCGGTATGACCACCGTCCCCGATCGATCGAATGGGGTGCGTCGGATTCGAGCTGTCCGTAGGCTCCCAAGAGTTCCATCGCGAAACTATTCATCCGCAGGTTGAGTTCGCTGTTCGCGAGCTTGATGACTGAACCCTCGGGTCCCGGCGGCAATCCCTTGAGCCTGCGGGTTAGCTGGCGCAGGCCAGTGTATAACAGCGCAGTTGCCTCGCATGCAAATTGCGCGATTCTCTCGCGCACACCGGAGTCTTCCCATGCGCACTTGCCGTGGCGCTGGACCGTCTTCGCCAGCTTCACAAGGTCTCTGACCGTATCAAGTCTCTCGCCCCCGTTGAAAAGACCTGAACGCTCGAACATCAGCGTGGTGACCGCCACCTGCCACCCCTGGTTCTTCTCGCCCACGAGGTTCTGCCTGGGCACCTTGACGTCCTCGAAGAACACTTCATTGAAGTTCGCGTCGCCGGTTATCTGCACCAGCGGCCGGACGGTCACGCCCGGGCTGTGCATGTCGACCAAAATATAACTGATGCCCTTGTGCTTCGGGGCCTCGGGGTCGGTTCGCGCGAGCAGGATGCACCAGTCGGCGCGATGCGCGTCGGAGGTCCAGACCTTCTGGCCGTTGATGATGAAGTAATCGCCTTCCTCGACGGCGCGGGTCTGCAGCGAGGCGACATCCGAGCCGGCGTTGGGCTCGGAGTAGCCCTGGCACCAGATCTCGTCGGCCGAGAGGATCTTCGGCACGTGGCGCTTCTTCTGTTCCTCGGTGCCCCAGTGCATCAGCGTTGGACCGACCAACGTGATACCGAGGCCGTTGACGAGCACCGGCGAATTGACCTTGGCGAGTTCCTGGTTGTAGATGAGCTGCTGAGTGATCGTAGCATTCCGGCCGCCGTACTCCCTGGGCCAGCCGATTCCGACCCATCCCGCGGCGTGCATCTTGCGGTGCCATGCCAGACGGTATTGCCACTGGTCCCCGCCATCCTGGTCCTTGGGCGCATTTGCCTCGAGCCAGTTGCGGAACTCGCGTCGAAACGCTTCGTCTTCGGGACTATAGCTGAAATCCATCGACGACCTCCCGGCGGGCTTCACGCTCGCGTGCCCTTAGTTAGTGAGTACTCACTCTATCGCCGGGGAGGCGCTTGGTCAAGCGCGTTGCGCCACCGGTTCAGGGAAGCCTTCGACCTGCCTGCGCTCGAACGACGGCATCGAACTCGGCACGTTCGAACTCGCGCGCGCCCCGGCCGCCGCCTAGCCGCGGACTATCGCACCGCGCCAGCCTGCTCGACGTGTCGCGCGACCCGATCCGGCCTGGTTGTCATTTGAGTCCGCCGAGCTTCGTTGTCCATGTAACCGACCCTTGCGGCGGTCTCATGGATTCATTTGCCCGGCAGAGCTAGCCTCGAAATTTGCACACGCAGGGCCGGGATCGCCCAGTGCAAGCGCCAAAGGATGTCTTTCAGCGATCGCCCGTAATGAGATTGATTCTCGCTCTAACTATCGACTTGCTCGTAGGCGCATCACCTACCGGGTATGGTGTTTTTTTCTTGACTGGATGCGACGAACTAGATAGGTTTTTTCGATCATATGTATCTTTAGAAATTTCAGCCTGACCGAGTTATCGTTGTAGCGACGACATCCCGGCCACTGAGCGCGGAAGATGTCGACGTTAGCAGCAGCTATCCGTAACCATTTCGTCGCAGTCCCGTATATCGAAGCGAAGGCTTCTTCCTATAGGAGCCCAACGGATATTCTTGCTCAAACTATCGATTTGCTCCTGGGCGCAGCGTCGGGGATAAGCGTTGCCATTATCGTGGTCACCGTCTTCCTTGGCTGGGGCCGCGCGGCTCTCGCTGCCAGCCCCGATCCAATCACCGACGCAACTTCGGCGGCGGGGCCGGGTGCGGCGGCAATTCCCGCGGCGCAACCGCCATTAAGCGCCACCGCGAAGGGGACAAATGGGCCAGGCCAGATTTGGAATTGGCACGTTCAGAACACCGACATCGTGCAGAGCGACCCGGGTTTTCACGCCAAATACTCCGGTCCAGCAAGCCTGAGCAGCACGGGCAACGTCAAGGAAACAGTTTCGCTGGACTTATTTGCCGGGGTGCGGTTGTGGCGCGGCGCCGAGGCGCACGTGGACGGACTGATGTGGCAGGGCTTCGGACTGAGCACGACGCATGGCATCGAGTCCTTTCCCGACGGCGACGCCTACAAAAAAGGCACCAAAATCCCGAACTTCATGTTTGCGCGATTGTTCCTGCGCCAGACCATCGGCTTGGGTGGCGAACAGGAGGCCGTGCCCGACGACCAGCTCACGCTTGCGGGCAGACAGGACATTTCGCGGCTGACCTTCACCATCGGCCGGTTCACCCCTCTGGATGTCGTAGACCACAACACTTACGCGCAAGACTCACACACCCAGTTTATGAGTTGGGCACTGATGGCTAACCTCGCATGGGATTACGGCCAGGATACCATCGGATACACCACCGGAATTGCCGTGGAATTAAATCAGCCGAAATGGGCTTTGCGCTACATCTGTTTCTCAATGCCGCCTTACCAAAATTTCCAAAATGTCGGCTCAGGTGACTCTGGTGACGACCAGTATCTCACCTGGCCCGCTCGTGGAAGATATGGTGAATTTTTTCATTCTTGGGCAATGGCGTCGGAATTTGAGCGCCGTTACCGCATTAACGCTCATCCGGGGGCAATTCGCTTTCTGGCCTTCCTCAACGAAGGTTCTATGGCCAGTTACCACGCGGCGACTGCCCTTCTGCTGGCCAAGGGTCCGGCAGCGAATATTTCAGCGGCGCAAGCCTACCGCTACAAATACGGCTTTGGCTTGAATTGGGAGCAGGAAGTCGCGAAGAACGCCGGCATGTTTTCGCGCCTGGGCTGGAATGACGGCCAGACCCAGGCGATGGAGTTCTCCGATGCTAATTGGACGGCATCACTTGGCGTGAGCGTCAAAGGTGACAGGTGGCAGCGGCCCGGCGACACCGTCGGCCTTGCCGGCATCATAAGCGGCGCTTCGCGGGCGCAACAAAAATTCCTGGCCGCAGGCGGCGTGGGCATACTTGCCGGCGACGGCGCGCTGACTTACGGCTGCGAGAAGGTTGTGGAAGCCTATTATGATTTCCCAATCTGGAAACCTGCCCATGTGGCCGTGGATTACCAGTTCATCAGCAACCCGGCATTCAACCGTGATCGCGGACCGGTGTCAGTCTTCGAAGGAAGACTCCACTGGGAATTGTAATGAGCCGAATAGGAGAGCCGTCGTGACACAGACTGAGCCGATCTCGGCGGGAAAGCTCAACATCTTGGCGAGGCTGTTCTATCAGCTTCGTAGGTCCGCCAAAGCGCTGCGGATGTTCGCCGTGATTGCGGGGCCCGGTATCATTGTCATGGTCGCTGACAACGACGCTGGGGGCATTACCACCTACACGGTGACGGGAGCCAAGTATGGCAACCACCTCCTGTGGTTCCTGATCTTGCTCGGCCCGGTAGCGTATTTCGTTCAGGAAATGACGGTGCGCCTCGGCGCCGTGACGAAGCGCGGCCACGCTGAGGCCATCTTCTGTGCCTTCGGACCGTTTTGGGGCTGGTTCTCGCTCCTCGACCTCATCCTAACCGACTGGCTGACGATGATTACCGAATTCATCGGCATGACGGCGGCTATGAGCATCTTCGGCATCCCGGCCTGGCTGACGGTGATCGGCTGCTGGCTGGTCATGGGCGCCATGATCGTCACCGGGCGCTATTGGACGTGGGAGAAGATCGCCCTGGTGTTCTGCGTCGGGAACCTCATCTACATCCCCGCCGCGTTCATGGTCCATCCGTCGCTCCATGACATCGTTCGCAACAGCCTTATCCCCCATTTTCCGCCCGGCGGTTTCACCAACGAGCTGTTCTTCGTGCTCATGGCCAACATCGGCACGACCATCGCCCCCTGGATGCTCTTCTTCCAGCAGAGCTCCGTCGTCGACAAGGCGTTGCAGGAGAAGGACATCCCGTTCGAGCAATGGGACACCGCCATCGGCTCGCTCCTGACCGTCATCGTCGCCATCTTCCTGATCATCGTCTGCGCGAAGCTTCTGCCCGGGAAGCCCGTCGAGAGCGCGGCGGAGGCCGCCATCCAGATCATGCCGATGAACAAGTACGTCGGCATGATCATCGCCATTGGCCTCTTTGACGCGGGACTGCTCGGCGCCATCTGCATCTCCCTGGCGAGTTCGTGGGCTTTCGGCGAGGTGTTCGGGTGGGCGCATTCCTTGAACCGAAAGATTCAGGAGGCTCCCTGGTTCTATGCCTACTACTTCTTCGACCTGGTACTGGCTGGAACCATCGTCTTGATTCCCAACGCGCCCCTGGTGCTCATCACGCTCTTCGTGCAGGTCATTTCCACGACTCTGCTCCCGGCTGCACTCGTGTTCCTGATCCTGCTCCTCAACGACCAGCGGACGATGGGAAAGTACGTGAACACCACGTGGCAGAATATCGCCAACGTCAGCATCGTGGTCGTGATCATCGTGGTTTCGACTATGTACGGTATCAGCACCCTCTTCCCCAATCTGTTGCAGTAGCGCTTAAGGCAGGAGACGCATGAACCTTCTGGCCGTCGTATTCAAGAGCCTGGTCACCGGCGTGAGAACCATCAACCGGAAGTACGCCACGCCGCAGATCCAAATGACGTTGTTCGTGAAGGTCTGTCTGCTGATGCTACGGCTCTACCTGTTTCTCCTGGTTGGCCTGATGGCATACAAGTTCATCGTCAGCCTGAAGTGAGGGGATCATGAGCAACCCACATGCCGGCAAACTCAGCGCGCCTGAGCGGACGTTCAACCTGAGCGCGGTCGTGCGTATACCAGTGATCGCGAAGGGCGAACGCGTGGGCATCCTGGACGAGTTCGTCATCGTGGACAGAGACAAGTATGCGGAGGTCACGCACCTGTCGATCAGCCGGCCGTTCGGCCGGCCCCGTCTCGTCGTCCCGTGGGAGAAGGTCACCTCGTTCGATGACGATAAAGTGGTCTTGGAGATTGATGCCGTGGAGTCGTATGCCGACGCGTTCCCGCCGTCTGCACTTTTGTTGAAGGACTATATCCTCGACAAGAAGGTGCTCGACCAAAAGGGGCTGGAGCTCGCGGTCGTTTACGACATCGAGATGGCCCTCATCGACAACAAGCTCCTCGTGGTGAACGTCGACCTGAGCACAGCCGCGCTGCTGCGTCGGATGCGGCTGGGCTGGCTCGCTAAGTTCTTCGCCAAGCCCGCCGCCAAGGGCAACGGGGATCGGGTTCCCTGGAGCTACGTAGCGCCCCTGCCAGAGACACTCGGGAGCTTCACCGGCAGCGTAAAGCTCAAGGTGCTGCGGGCGCAGCTCTCCGAGATCCCGCCGGTCGACCTCGCCGATGTCCTCGAGGAGCTGGGGCATGGCCCCCGGATGGCGATCTTCGCGGAGCTGGACATAGAGAAAGCCTCCGACACGCTCGAAGCGCTCGACCCCAAGGTGCAGCGGGAGATGATCGCGTCGCTCGACAAAGAGAAGGCGGCGCAGCTCATCAACGAGATGACCCCCGGTCAGGCGGCGGATCTCCTGGCCGTTCTGCCGTGGTGGGACGTCCAGGCACTGACCCAGCTGTTCGCCGACAAGGAGAAGGCGGCCAAGATCGCGGCCATCCTGGAGAAGCAGGACGAGAGAGTCATCCATTTCGTCACCTCGGGGTTCCTGAGGTTCGCACCGGACAAGACGGTCGCACAGACACGCGCCGAATTCGCGCGGGCGGCGAAGCGCAACGTCGAGATCACCTACATCTACGTCATTGACGAGGGAGACAGGCTCCTCGGAGTGGTGGACAGCAAGGCGTTGTTGATGGCCGAGGAGACGGCCCGGCTGCGCGAGATCATGAGCACGAAGGTGGTCACCCTCAGTCCCCAGAGCACCCTGCGAAACGCCTCCGAGCTGTTCGCGAGATATTTGTTCCGTGCTTTTCCGGTCATCGATGAGGGCGGCAAGATTCTGGGCGTGCTCCCGTACCGCGACGTGGTGGCGCTGCGGCATCGCTACGTGGAATAGGAGCGCCAGGTAACCCTCCATGTCCTCGTCCTCGTGAACGCCGCTCGCCGCAGTCACCGCCGCCGCGGTGCTGAGCGACGCCGCGAAAAGGCAAAGCCCTCGAGCCGCAGTTGGGACACAATCTTCACGACGGGAACCCTGTATGTATAAATGAGCTCGGCCAAGACTTCAGCAAACCGAGCGATCGCTGGATGGAAATGCGCATTGCTCCACCAGCCAACAGCAGGAAATGTGTTCCACCGATTTGATCGCCAGGATTGATAATGGCGAGCTCGGTGCCGACAGCGGCCTGGCCCGAAGCAGCGGCAGCGGACGCAAATGAGCGGAACCAGCAGGAACGGTTTCAACCGAAGCTTTTCGGCCAATCAAAAGTAGCGTAGCTCTGGGTTAAGTGCCGCGGAGAGGCGTGGGCAGTTATGCGCAGCTCCCAGAGGGAGAACGATGAACAGATTCGACCGGTTGTTTTGGAGCAGGCTCTGGCGTCTGGCTAAGCCCTACTGGGTATCCGACCAGAAATTTGTCGCGTACGGATTATTAGCCCTCACCATTCTTTTGAGCGGTTCCATCAAGGCCGGCAACGTCGTGTTCAGCTACGTAAACCGCGACCTGATGACGGCGCTGGCGGAAAGAAACGCGCCGGTTTTTTCTCACAAGATACTGCTCGTAATCATCTACAACCTGGTGGCGGCGCCGGTCGTCGCTGTCGACGCATACGTGGCCGCAAGATTGATGATTAACTGGCGGCAATGGCTGACCGAGCAGTTTTTGGAAAAGAGCTTCCACGATCGCGCCTTCTACCGAATCAGCTCCGACCCGAGCATCGACAATCCCGACCAGAGAGTGAGCGAGGATCTGCTCACCTTCACCAACTTCACGGTGGGGTTCGTGATGCAGGTTCTGCAGGGTCTAGTTACCGCAGCGTCATTTCTGGTCGTGCTATGGCTGATATCCCCGATGCTGGTCGGTGTGCTTGCAGTTTGCGTGGGCGGGGGCTCGATCTTGACCATCGTTATCGGCCGGCCGCTGATCGGAATCAATTTCGCACAGCGGCGGCGCGAGGCGAATTTTCGTTACGCCCTGGTGGGCTTGCGGGATAACGCGGAAGCGATCGCGCTTTACGGCGGCGAGCGGCGCGAACAAGGCGAGTTGCTGGAGCGTCTGCACGCGGCGATAAAAAACTTCAATCTGCTTATTTCGTGGCAAAGGAACCTGGCGTTCTTCACTTATGCTTACGATTTCCTGCTGCCGCTGCTGCCCTATTTCATTCTCGCGCCATCTTTTTTCGCCGGCAAAATCGAGTTCGGTAAGATCACCCAGGCCAGCGGCGCCTTCATCACGCTGCGCACCTCGTTGTCGATAATTATCGATCAATTCAATTCATTGAGTAATTTTGCGGCAGTGGTCGAGCGGCTCGGCGGATACCTTGAGGTGGCCGAAAAAGGGCAGCTTGCGCAAGCGGCGGTGGAGGTCGTCTCGGCCGAGGCGATCCACCCGGATATCAAGACGCAAATCGAAACCGTCGAGGCGCCGCGCTTCGCGGTCGAGCAGCTTACGCTCAAAACTCCGGACAACCGCAAGACCCTGGCGCGCGCGATGTCATTCGAAGTCGCCGCCGGCGAGGGTCTGTTGATTGTCGGTGAAAGCGGGGTTGGCAAGACCTCGATGCTGCGGGCGGTGGCGGGACTGTGGCGCTCGGGTAGCGGGCGCATCATTCGGCCTCCGCTCTCCGCTATGATCTTTCTGCCGCAGCGGCCTTACATGATTCTCGGCTCGCTGCGCGACCAGCTCTGCTATCCGCACCCGGGCAAAGTGAGTGACGATGAACTCATCGCGATTCTCAAGCTGGTCAACCTCAAAGATTTGCCCGAGCGGCTTGGCGGCTTCGACGCAGAGGTCAAATGGGACGACCTTCTCTCGCTCGGCGAACAACAGCAAATCGCCTTTGCGCGGCTGCTGTTCAATCGCCCCGAGTACGCATTTCTGGATGAAGCTACCAGCGCGCTGGACGCGGGCAACGAAGAGTTCCTCTACGACTGTCTCGCATCGGCCAAGATAAACGTGGTGAGTGTGGGCGACCGCCATAGGTTGTCCCGCTACCATCACAAGATGCTCGAGCTGCTGGGCGACGGCGACTGGCGGATGACTTCGCGATGACGGTGCGAAGTCTCACGATCTTTGGTTCCTCATATAACTCAATTTAACCTAGTCGCGGCACTTACTGATGTATATCGGCCGGCAACAGAGTAGAAGATTAGACAGGAGCTTGAGCAATGAAATACATAACTAATTCCGCAGTGGCTATTGGTGTTGGTATTGCGATGGTGTGGCTGGCCGGCTGTACGCCTACTACTCATGTCACGGAAACCACGACGACCAGGGAATACGATACGACCAATCCGCCCCTGATGGCGCCGGCCGCGAATTCAAACACGACCACGACCACCCAGTATGACAACGGCACCGTGCAGCGGACCTATACGCAGCCGGCGCCCTACGCGCCTCCCGGGCAGAGCACAACCACGGTAACGACTGATACAAATAACGGAACCGTGCAGAAGCAGACCACCACGACGTATCCGACGCCGTAAGCACTCGTTGAATAAGAGACCAAGGAGAATATCATGTTGCTATTAATCATTATCTTGATTCTGTTGTTCGGCGGCGGCGGTGGTTACTATGGTTATAGTAACTACGGTCCCACCGGAGGTATTGTGCCGATTATACTAGTCGTGCTGGTGATCTGGTTGCTGCTCGGCCGCGGCGGTCTCTGACGGTTCGGTTGGAGCCGAGGAGATATCAACTAGATTCGTCGGGTTCTGTTACCCGTGTAACCAAGCCGTACGGTGGTCTAGTGGACCTATTTGCCTCGCGGGCGTAGCCTAGAAATTTGTAGAGGTAAGGGTCGTGGTAGCCGGGAAAGCGCCTGAGGAGTATCCCGCGTGACTTTAGTCAATATTGTCGTGATCTTGGTCGTGGTCGGGTTGGTGATGTGGCTAATCAATACCTATATCCCGATGGCTGGGGCTATCAAGAGTTTGCTCAACATTGTCGTGTTCGTGGTTGTGTTGATTTGGATTTTGCAAACGTTCGGCTTGATCGGAGCTATCCCCGGACTCAAGATGCCGACGCTGAAGTGATCGGCGATCGCCTGCAGATGAAACTGAATGTAAATCGGCAAGTAAAAAATCAGCCGCCCCATGAGCGGCCGTTCTTCGAGCAGCCAAGCGGCATTCGTCGCGAGGCGATGAGCGAAACGGCGAGCACCCGGGAGACTCCCCCCTTCCGCGGTGCTCGCCAAATATTTCCGCGCCTGGAGTCAGTCGAAACCAACAACCACGCATAGCAACCGGGGAGATCAGGGGTAAGAAGAATGACAATGGAAGAAACCGCGAATTCCACGGTTCGAAGCGCAATGGATCAGGGCCGTCAAGCGGCGGACAAGGCCGCGCAGGCAGTCAAGGACGGCTACGACGCGGCGCAGCAATTCGTCAAGGACCAGGGAGCAGACTTTGACCTGCGCGAGTTCGTGCGCCGTGAACCGTGGCTGGCAATCGCGGCTGCGTTTGCGGTGGGCTACGTCGCGGCGCAGATCGTTCGGCGCGTTTCCTGAGCGGGCGCGCCATGAATAGTTCGGCAGAGGCCATCTTGGCGGATGCGGATGAGCGGCTGCGGCGGCAGGAACGCAGCGTCGGCGAATTCGTCAGGGAGGAACCGCTGACTGCGCTGGCGATCGCCGGCGCGGCGGGATTCATTCTCGGCGGAGGAGCCAACAGCCGCATCGGGCTTGCGCTTGTGACCATCGTGGGACGGATCGCGCTGCGCGGGGCAGCCACCAGTTTCATCGTTGGCCTGGTCACCGGCGATGGCGGCAGGCAAGACCCGGAGCGCGCAAAGGCTCGCGGCGGAAACCACCACAATGGAAAACATGACGACGCAAGCACAGATTTCCGCGATCCAGATTGAGCGCAACGACGCGCGCCAGGACCTGCACGACACCTTGACCGAGGTCAATGCGAAAGTTGGACGCGCGGAAGGCGGGATGCGCCCCGATCATGTCATCGAGAGCCACCCCCTTGGAGCTTCGTTGATGGCCGGGGCATTGGGCTTTCTGTTCGGCTCGATCGTCAACAACCGCGGCGCGGGTCCGGTCGTGATCGCAGCGTTGCTCGGCGTCGCGATCTCAAAACACGGGTCAAACCAGCGAAGTTGAAGCGTCAAGAACCCGCGACCCACGACTGATCCCATGTCGGAGAAACAATCTCACACCGCCAACGGCCCGCCGGAGGAGGCCTTGCAGGATTGGCCGACGCTGGTGAGCAGGGCGGTGGACGACGTAACGCGCATCCTTCAGTCCGAGGCCCACATGCTGCAGACCAGCGTGGCCGCCGCGCTGGAGGTGCAACTGGCTAATGCAATAGCTACTCTAACGGTGACCGCAGTGATGATTTGCGGCGTGGTATGCATTGTGTGCGCCGCGATACTGCTGCTTCACGAATGGCTGCCGCTGTGGCAGGCGTTCGCAATCGCGGGCGCCGCCATCTTGCTGATCGGGATCGCGATTCGCGCAATCATGAGGCCTGCGGCCGGGCTCAAACCCGCGCAATCATAAACCAATGAAGCCAATCGTAATCGTCGGTGTGATTATCGCCCTGCTCGGAGTGTTGGGCCTCGCGATACCGGAGTTCACCACCAACGAGACCAGGAACGTCGTGACCCTCGGCGACTTGAAGATCCAGGCCAACGAGCCGACTTCCCACAGCGTGCCGCCAATTGTCAGCGGCGCCGCGATTATCATCGGCCTGGTTCTCGCCGGCAGCGGCCTCTATCGGAAATCATGACGGCTTGAACGACCAAGGCGCCGGTTTCTTTTCAAAAAAGGACTCGAGGCCCAAACGCGTTTCGTCCCAGATGTGCGGCCCTGCGGTGTACTCGGTCAT
>VFSW01006431.1_pt1 | contig 17271 bp, 14 predicted proteins | sample 5358111 | NCBI WGS metagenome assembly VFSW01 (sample SAMN11554181, study PRJNA540505) | mine drainage metagenome | isolation source: sediment from site ElyBrook_90M | place: USA: Ely Copper Mine, Vershire, VT | collected 2017
CCCCCTAGCCCCCCCCCCGTGGGCGGCGCCCCGCGGCGCCGGCCTGTGTCGGGGGGGGGGGCCGCGCCCGCGCCGCTTGCAACATTTTCCGACGGGCGCCGGCGCCGCCGCCATAGAGCCCGTGCAATCGATTCCTTTCGGCGGCCGCGGCGTGTTCCTCGGCCTCGGCCGCGTTCATGTCGCCGAATTCACGGACCAGCCTCGACGGATCGAGCACGAGGCCCATCGCCGGCGTCCGTGCGGGGATCGTCACGAGGGCCGGGCGGCGAACCCCGACTCCCACGGCCTCGCGCTGCGCGCGGTCGAGAGCGGGCATCGTCGACCGAGGCACCGACGGGTTGGCTGCGGCGGCGTCATCGTTGCCGGGCACCGCACCCGTCGCGGCCACGGCGAGCATGCCGAAGATCATCGCCGCAATGCCGCAGGTCTTCTTCATGAGCCCGCTCCCAACAACGCAAGCTCGGGACCCGATAGTGGGGCGTGGAGCGCGTCTTCCAGCGCATCACGCGCATCCTGCAGCCGTGTGCGTCTGTGCACGAGCCCGAGCCGCGCCCGTTCGAACCCGATCGCCGCGCCCAGCCGCCGCTCAGCGCCCGCCTCGCCGAGGCGAACCGCCAGATTCGTTTGCTCGGCCTGACGGCGCGCCGCCGCGAGCCGCCTCTCGGCGGACTCGACGCTCGCCCTCGCGATGCCCTCCGCATGCTCCGCGGCGGTGATCTGGCCGTAAATATCGGCCTGCAGCGCGAGCATGCGCTTCGCGGCGACGCGCCGATCGGCGCGTGCCGCGGCGATCTCGCCCCTGTTGCGATTGAGCGGCAGCGTAAAGCCGACATCCAGCGGAAACTTCGCGATGCCGTGATCCCAGTAATACCCGGGCCCCAGCGTGATTTGCGGATACTGGCGCGCAACCGCGCGCTGCAGACGCGCTTCCGCGGCCGCGTATTCACCGATCGCGATGCCAAGATCGGCGCGGGACAACAGCGCGCGCTCGCGGCTCGCGCGCAGCGTCGCCGCGTCGACGGGCGGCGGCGCTCCCCAATCCGGCCACGCGATGCGCACGCCCGCGAGCGCCTGCGGCGGAAGCCCGAGCGCCTCGGCCGCGCGGCTGCGGTCGGCATCCGCCGCCGCGCGCCACCGCGCCGCTTCCTCGTCGAGTGCCGCGCGCGCCTGCGCCGCGACGATGAGTTCGGACTGCGGATCCTCGCCGGCATCGACGCGACGCCGCTCGACCAGGATCAGCCGATCCTGAGCCGCGCGCAATCGATCGAGCAGAGCCAGGCTGCGGCGCGCGCCCAGCAAATCCGATAGCGCCGAATCAAGGCGGCGCCGCACCGACCACATCCGCTCCATCAGCCCAAGCTCGGCGTCGCTCGTATGCAGCCGCGCGATTTTGACATCGAGCCGGCGCCGGGCGCTCGAACGGATCAACCAATTCAAGCCGAGGCCGTAGAGCCAGGGCTGCGTCTCCTGCCGCGCATATTCGGATCGCAGGCTTACGCCCGGATTGGGCCTTTGCTCGGCCTCGGTCTCGCGCGCTAGCGCCGCCTGCGCTTCGGCACGCGCCGCGGCGAGATGCGGGTTCTCGGTCAAAGCGACGGCCAGTAGCTGCGCGCGGTCCCATTCCTTCGGCGGCCAGGACGCGGCGGCCTGCGGCACGAGGCGCAGAACCGCGTCGCGAACCTCGGGACTGTCGATGCGCCGCGCGGCGAATTCGTCCGCGCTGCGGCGCGGCTCGAGCGGCGCGGCGCGATACCCGGCGCAGCCGGCCGACAGCATCGCAATCGTGCCGAGCAGCGCGCAATAACCTGCGTCCCGCGGCATGCGCTTCATTTGTACACGGCGGGGAATCGGTGGCACACTCATCCCGTTCGAATGTTCCTCGTACCGCGAAAGGGTAGCGCATTCAATGTACGAACATCGAGTGCCATGTCGGCCGGCGTCGCTCGTCACCTTGTTGGCCGCCGCCCTCGCGTCATGCGCGCACGCGCCGGAACGCGCGCCGGGATTTGCGCTGACCCAGGGCCACCCCATGGGCATCTGGAAGGCCGCGATACCCGGGAAGCCGATGCACGGGGAGTTTCGCAACTTCGATCCGATCGGCCTCGCGGCGGGCGCGCTGATCAAGGCGGACTGTTCGTTGAATTGGACGAATCCGGATGACGGCAAGCTCTATTGCTTTGTGAGCGGGACGTCGCTCGAATTCTTTCTCGAAAAGCCTCAGGCCTACGTCGAGCGCGCGACGGCGGTCTTTGAGACAATTGCCAAGGAATAAGAACCAATTTCTTCGCAATACGGCCCGCGATCGGCGGCGCACTGCCGGCGCCGCCGATCGCAACCGATTAGAAGAACAGAATCGCGCCGAGCGCGTAATCTTTTTCGGTCGCCGAGTCGCCGTTCCAAGCATCGGCTTTCGTATGGATATACTCGCCGACGAGCGTCAAGCTCTTGGTCAAGCTGTAATAGACGCCGCCGACGACCGAGGAATTGCGCTTCAGCAGGTCGGTCGGGTACAAGCTCGCACGCTCATCGGAAGCTTGCTTGAGTTCGGACATGCCGTAGCTCAAGCCCAACTTCAATTTATTGATCTTGTAGGTCGCCTGGACATAGCCGCCGTCGGAGTCGCGCTTTTGACCCGAGGCGGAAGTCGCCAGGATGTACAAGCCGGTGGTACCGAGACCGGATCCGCTATATCCGTACAAAACTCCCTCGAAGCCCGCATAGCCGAGTTTGATGCCGCCGTCGACGCCGTTGCCGGTAAAGCTCGACGCGATGGTTCCGTCCGTGCCGGTCGTACCCGCCGTACCGGTCGGCGCCTGCAACTGTTGCGTGACGAAGTCGACCCAGACTTTGCCCGTCAAGGCACTGCCCGACCAAGCGTAGCTTCCGCCGATTTGCAGCTGCGGCGACGTATGCTTGGTGTAGATGCCGCTGTCGAGCGGCTGAAACACCCCGGCCGATGCGCTGAATCCGCTAAAGGTCGGCGTCGTGTAGGTGATCTGGGGTTCCCAGTCCGTATAGATATAGCCGAGACCGATGCGCCCGAGGCTGGTGTTGCCGGGAGCCGCATTGTTCGTGGACGAGCCGACGCCGAGCAGAGTCATATCATCGAGAATCGCGTCCTTGCCGAACAGACCGATGTCACGCCCCATTTTCACCGTGCCCCAGCTCGCGTCGCCGAACGTGAGGAACGCCTGGCGGGCGTCGATGCCGGGAGTCGCCAATGCCGACGGCTGCCCCGCGCCGTTGACGCCCTGTGCCGCCGAACTGTTGATTCCGGGATACATGCCGATCGTCACGCCGATATCGAGATTATCTTGACGCGTGGTCGCGCTGAACACGAACGCGGCCGGGAGCAGACCATTGCGCACCGCCGCCGATTTGTCGCCGGTGCACGCCAAACCGCCGGTAACCGCGGCGTTCGGGCCATCGTCACAAGTGGTGCCCACGTAGAACGCGTTGACGTTGCCCGAAAAATCCAATTTCCAATCACCGGCCGTGACGTCGATTCCGGCGACCGCGCGGGTCATCGGCATGATCGCGATAGCCGCGCTGACCGCGAACAAAAGCTTGGAACGCGTTTGCATAAAACTCCCTCCGCCTTGAGTATCTTTATTTTCATCGGGCCGCCGACCGGCGTTACCGAGCAACGGGCCTACTTTGAAATCTCTTGCAAAAGACGTACCAACGCACGCCATCGCTTGAATCGTGCAAAGGCCGGGATTAACGCACCGCGTTGGCCGAAAGCAACGCCGTGTGTCATGCCATAGCTTCAGATTTGTCGCACTTTGTATTGAATTGGACACAAATTCACCGCGGCTGCCGCGCATGCGATCAATACTCTAGAATCATTCATCTGGCGTGCTGCGTGGAGTGTTGTGTATGACCCCGATCGAGACCATTTCCGAGCAACGGTGCTTTGACGGCGTGCAAGGCTTCTACCGCCATGCGTCCGAAACTTGCGATGGGCCGATGCGCTTTTCCGTTTACCGGCCGCCGCTGGCGCTGCGCCGTACCGTCCCCGTCCTCTACTACCTCTCCGGCTTGACCTGCACCGAAGAGACGTTCGTGATCAAGGCGGGGGCGCAGCGGCTGGCCGCGGACCTCGGCATCATGCTCGTCTCCCCCGACACCAGCCCGCGCAACACCGGCATTGCCGATGAAGCGGCGGATTGGGAATTCGGCAGCGGGGCCGGTTTTTATCTGGATGCGACGCAAGCTCCCTGGTCGCGCCATTTCAACATGTACAGCTATGTGACGCTCGAATTACCGAGGCTCATCGGCGAGCATTTTCCGGCCGATCGCGCCGCGCAAAGCATTTGCGGGCACTCGATGGGCGGTCACGGCGCATTGACGATCGCGCTGAAGAATCCGTTGCAATACCGCTCCGTGTCCGCGTTCGCGCCGATCGTCGCCCCCTCGCAGGTCCCCTGGGGACTGAAGGCGTTGCCGCGCTACCTCGGCGAGGATCGCACCGCCTGGAGCCGCTACGACGCCACGGAACTCGTCAAAAACGCGAAGTTCCCCGGTACGATCCTCATCGATCAAGGCGAGGCGGACAAATTTCTCGCCGAGCAGCTGCGCCCGCAGCTGTTCGAGGCGGCGTGCCGCGCGGGCGGGCAAGCCCTGACGCTGCGTAAGCAGCCGGGCTACGATCACAGCTATTACTTCATCAGCACGTTCATCGCGGATCACCTTCGCCACCATGCGGCCGCGTTGCATGCTTCGGTTTCGTAGCACCCGCGCAGCAGACACTGTTTCGGATCAGAAACACCGTGCGCCGGCCACGCGGGCGCCGCAGCATGGGACGCGCGTAACCTATTGATCGACAATGGTCATTCCAATTCGAACTGCGCTGGCACGTAAGCTGCTACCAATCTTGCCACGGTATGCGCGATCGGAAAAAAATACCAATAAGGAGCCCCGGCCAATGAAGACGAGAGCGGCAGTCGCGTGGGAGGCCGATAAGCCCCTCAGCATCGAAGAGGTGGATCTCGCGGGTCCAAAGGCCGGTGAAGTATTGGTGCGCATCGTCGCAACCGGCGTTTGCCACACCGACGCGTTCACGTTGTCGGGTGCGGACCCGGAAGGGCTGTTTCCGGTGATACTCGGCCACGAGGGCGGCGGCATCGTCATGGAGGTCGGCGCGGGCGTGAGCAGCGTCAAGCCGGGCGATCATGTGATCCCCCTCTATACGCCGGAATGCGGCGAATGCGAATACTGCCTCTCGGGCAGGACCAACTTGTGCCAGAAGATCCGGGTGACGCAAGGCAAGGGGGTCATGCCGGACGGCACATCGCGCTTCTCTTTCAAGGGCAAGCCGATACTGCACTACATGGGCACCAGCACATTCTCCGAACATACCGTCTTGCCTGAAATCTCGGTGGCGAAAATCAATCCGAAAGCGCCGCTCGACAAGGTCTGCCTGCTCGGCTGCGGGATCACGACGGGCATCGGCGCGGTATTGAACACGGCGAAGGTGCGGCCGGGCTCGACGGTGGCGGTTTTCGGCCTCGGCGGCATCGGCTTGTCGGTCGTGCAGGGCGCCGTGATGGCGAAGGCGTCGCGCATCGTCGCGATCGATCTCAATCCGAGCAAGTGGACGATGGCGCAGGCGCTCGGCGCGACCGATTACGTCAATCCGAAGGACCACGACAAGCCGATCCAACAAGTCATCGTCGACCTGACGAACGGCGGCGTCGATTACTCGTTCGAGTGCATCGGCAACGTTCATGTGATGCGCGCGGCGCTCGAATGCTGCCATAAGGGCTGGGGCGAATCGGTTATCATCGGCGTTGCCGGCGCGGGACAGGAAATTTGCACTCGCCCGTTCCAGCTGGTCACGGGCCGCGTCTGGCGAGGCTCGGCGTTCGGCGGCGTCAAGGGCCGCTCCCAGCTCCCCGGCTATGTGGACCGATACATGAACGGCGAGATCAAGATCGACGAAATGATCAGCGAAGTGCTGCCGCTGGAAAAAATCAACGAAGCCTTCGAGTTGATGCACGAAGGCAAGGTCGTCCGTTCGGTGATCAAGTATTGAACCGGTTTCGGACATGGAGCCCGGCGATTGGTCGTAACGACGCCGTATGTGCGGCTGTTAGCAAACATTGGGAGTGAATATCATGGCAATTTCAATTCATCCGTCGGTCGACAACGGCATAAAACAAGGTGCGAAGGACTTTGCCGGCGGAACGCTGGTCTGCAAGTGCACGGACAGGCCCGTCAAGGTCTCGATCAAGGCGCAAACCGCGCACAATCACGTTTGCGGCTGCACGAAATGCTGGAAGCCGAAAGGCGCGCTATTCTCCATGGTCGCTGTCGTGGCGAAGGACAAGGTCGCGGTCATCGAGAACGGCGACAAGCTCAAGGTGGTCGATCCGGCGGCGACGATTCAGCGCCATGCGTGCAAGGTCTGCGGCGTGCACATGTACGGCCGCATCGAGAACACGAAGCACGCCTTCTACGGCCTCGATTTCGTCCATTCCGAATTGTCGAAGGAGTCCGGCTGGTCGGCGCCGGAATTCGCCGCGTTCGTGTCCTCGATCATCGAGAGCGGCGCGGATCCGAAGAACATGGGCGCCGTGCGCAGCCGGCTCAAGGAACTCGGCCTAGAGCCCTATGACTGCTTGAGCCCGCCGTTGATGGACGCGCTCGCGACCCACGCGGCAAAGCTCTCGGGTGTCTTGAAAGCCTGACGACCCGGGGAGCGGTCGAATTGACCCGGGGCGCAGGGATGAGCGCCCCGGGTCTTTCGGTTCACTGTCCGAGGACGATGCGGTGCTTGTGGATCTTGCGGTAAAGCGTGTTGCGGCTGACGCCGAGCGCCAGCGCCGTGCGGCTGATGTTCCAATGCATGCGTTCGAGTTCGCGGATCAGCGCCGCGCATTCCGCGTCGCGCAGCACCGCGCCGGGCAAATGCGGCGCCGGCGGCGCCGGCCCGCGCGCGGCCGCCTCGTCTTGAATCGCCCGCGACTCCATCCCGAGAATCTCCTGCGGAAGATTCGCAAGGCGGATCACGCCGTCGCGGCAAAGCGCCGACGCGGTTCGGAGCGCATTGCGCAACTGGCGGATGTTCCCGGGCCAATCGAATTCCATGAGCTTGCGGAACGCGTCGGCGGCGATCTCCACGGACCCCTGTTCCGGGTTCTCTTCGCGCAGCAGCGTGCGAATGAGGTCGTCGATGTCGGTGCGCTCGCGCAGCGGCGGTAAGTAGAGCGTCATGCCGTTCAAGCGATAATACAAATCCTCGCGAAATTCCCCACTCTGGACCATTTTGCGGATGTCGCGGTGAGTCGCGCTGATCACGTGCAAATTGACCGGTATCGCATGATCGCTGCCGACCGGGACGACTTCGCGCTCTTCGATGACGCGCAGCAGCCGCGTTTGCAACATCAACGGCATATCGCCGATTTCATCGAGGAACAGGGTGCCGCCGCTCGACTGCAGGATTTTGCCGACGCGGCCTTCCTTTACGGCGCCGGTGAACGCTCCGCGCGTGTAGCCGAACAGCTCGCTCTCGATCAGGTTCTCCGGAATCGCCGCGCAATTGACCGTGACGAAGAGCTTGTCGGACCACAGCCCGCTCCGGTGCAGCGCCTTCGCGAACGCCTCTTTGCCGGTGCCGGTCGCCCCATGCAGCAAAATCGGCACCTGTTTCGCGAACAGCTGGCGGCCGAAGCTCATGTTCCGATGCATTGCGGAATCTTCGCCGACATGCGTGGAGCCGCGCTCCCCCGGCGCGGCGCCGCTCGCCGCCGCGCTCGTGCGATGCAAGACGGCCGGCTCGAGAATTTCCACACTCCTGCGCAACGGCGCACGCACGACCGCGAAAAAGCGGCGGCCATGCGCGAGATCGCGCACGGGCCAAATCGCGCTCGGATCGGATTTGGCGCGCAGTTCCAGAGTGTCGAAGTCGAACTGAAAGAATTGTTCGATCGACTGGCCGACCACGATATTGCGGGCCGCGCAGCCGAGTTGCAGGAGCGCGCTCTCGTTGACGGCGAGGATCCGTCCCGAGCCGTCCATCGCAACCAGCGCTTCGTGCAGCAGGCCGACGAATTCAGAGCGGCTATGGAATCTTAAGATCCACGATTCGCTGAACTCGTGCATGAAATTCCAGCGTGATATCAAATTCGCGGACATGTTGACCAAGGCCATCGTGTGGCGCTGTATCAGCCGACTATCGTTGGAATTCGCGGTCGACGCGTCGAGAACCGCGATCAGCGCGCCGTGTGGATCGAGTATCGGGGCCGCAGAACAAGACAGCGACATGTTATAGCCGCGGAAATGCTCCTCTCGATGAATGGTCACCGGTGTGCCCTCGGCGAGACAGGTCCCGATACCGTTCGTGCCCTCATGCCGTTCGTCCCACAGGGCGCCGACCGACAGGCCCGCCTGGCGGAATTCGCGCTGTAGCGTCGGGTCCGTGATCGTACTCAGCACCGTGCCGCGCGTATCGGACAAGATGACCGCAAAGCTCGATCCCGCGATCTGTTCGTAGAGGCTTTCCATTTCGGCGCGGGCGATCGGCAACAGTTCGCCCATGCGCTGCTGAAATTCCTTGACGGATTGCGGATTCAAAATCGCGCTGGAGCGCGGCGCCGTAGGCTCTATGCCATATTCCCGGAGACAGCGGTGCCAGGAGCGCGTGACGAGCGCTTCGATACCCGCCGGCTGAACGCCGCTCTCGACGACGCGAATGATTCTCGAAGCGTGGCTGGTTGCAAGATGGCGGTTCATCGAGTGATCACCTTGGAGTTAGCGTCATCGAGCCTTAGAGCCGCGCATCCCGCGCGCGGCGTTTGCCGTCGAATTGGCGGGGACACGCGTTGCCCCCGCCTTCGATCTGCCGAAAGCGTGGTCCACTTCCCGGCGCTTCGCAATCTGCATTGCAGCATTCACCGGCACGGCCCGCCCGAGGCCGGACGGATCAACGCGTTTCGGATCGGCGCGTTGCCGGCGGATGCTCGAAGATCTGTGCTCGCTATTGCCCCGGCGGCGCGCCGAATTTATACGCCGGGTCGCCGTCGTACTTGGATCGTACGAATGCGAAGATCTTCCAAAGATCATCGGCATTCTTGATGATTCCGCCGAACGGGGGCATGGGGCCGACGACATTCTCCGCGCCGATGCGGGTATAGCCTTGCTTCTGCAACTCGATGCTGCCGAGCGTCACGAGCCGAAAGATGGTGTCGTCATCGCCGCCATAGACCCACACGTCGTTGATCAAAGGCGGGCACATGCCGCCGCCGCCGCCGCCGCCGTGGCAGCCGCTACAGCCGTATGCAAAGAAGTTGTGCTTTCCTTGGGCAACGATGCCGGCCTGGGTGTCTTTGTACGGATTGTGAAGCTTCCCCTTGGGCGTCCGCTTGACGAGCGCAATGGGAGTGATTTTCGAGTAATCGATCACGCCTCCAAGCGCAGCCGCCGCGGCCGCCGGCGGCGCTGCTGCGGGAGCGGACGGCGCCTTCGCCGCGGTCGCGGCCTGCGCCGCCGACTGTTTCGCGCCATTCGTCACCGCGGCGCATGCCGCCGCCAATATTGCGATGACGATCATCGTAGAAACGCTTCTCATCACTTCGACTCTCCTTGAGCAACCTACTCTTAAGCAACCCTACCCGGATGTCGCGCCCCGGCGTTGCGCGGCGTCCTCGAGGACCTTGACGAGGGCCTCGTTGTTGTTTTGCTTCGCGATACTGAGCGCCGTGCGGCCGTCGGCGCTGCGCGCATTGACGTCGGCCCCCGCCTTCAGCAGCAATTGCGCGAGTTGCGCATGATTGCTGGCGGCGGCGATCATTAGCGCGGTGACCCCGCCCGGATTCACGGCATTGACCTTTGCTCCGTGCCGGATCAGCGACTGCGCCAGGTCGCTCGATCCTGAGACCGACGCGAGCATCAGCGGCGTATAGCCGCCCTGCGCCACCGGCGTGTTGACGTCGGCGCCGGCGGCAACGAGTGCCTGGAGCGCATGAGCCTTGCCGTTTTGCGCCGCGATCGCGAGGGCCGTGACGCCCCTATTGTCCTTGGTGTTCATAACCGCGCCGTGGGCAACCAACAGCTTGACCGAGGCGGCGTCGTCATCCCACGCCGCGTACATCAATGACGTCCAGCTGCTCGTGTCGCGCTGATTGACATCGGCCTTATGGCCGATGAGATACGCCGCGATGTCGTTGAAGCCGAAACGCACGGCATTGATCAACGGGGTATAGCCGTCGCCGTCGCGCCAACCGACGCGCGCGCCGTGGTTGACCAAATAGCTCACGCGATCGATGTCGTTCGCGACGATCGCATCGTCGAGCTCATGGTCCGGATTCGCGCCATGCGCCAACCATTGCTTCAGCTCGGCCATTCTCTTCTTTTTGAGCTGAGCCACCATCTGCGGCGTCATTTCCGGCCGCGTCACCGGATGGTAGGGCCCGTGCGAGGGGAGGTCGCCGGAAATGATGCAAGCGCCGCACTTGACGAGCGGTACGCCGTAATCGTCCAGTATTTTATGAATTTCGGCCGCGTGCTCGACGAGCGCCCGCTCGACTTGTTTCTTGATGTCGTACCGGCCCTTCGGCACGGCGAGCGACATGTTGAACTCCAACTGCACGTTGTTTTCCATCAAATTCACGGGCTGGATGACGAGCGGCGCGTGTAGGACCTTCTTGTAGTAGCCGGCCATCGGCCCCCAGGCGCCTGCGACGTCGAGACTACCGTCGATCACTTGCTGGATTTGGTACGACGGCTGGTTTTCGGTGACCATGTCGGCGTTGTGGCTCAGGTAATGAACCACCGTATTCGCAACGACATCGTGCTCGGCCAGGGCTTCGCGGATCGACGACACCTGGAACACGCCGACGCGCAGGTTCTTCAGCATCGGATCATCGAAGCCGGTGATGTGGATGCCCCTGTCGTTTCGATAGGCGAATACGAAAGTCGACCGGTAGAGGGGCCTCAAGACCATCGCCCCTTCGGTGCCGGCGGCCATGTCCATCCACAGGTCGCAATCTCCCGCACTCAAGGTCGTACGCATCAATCCGCGCTGCACGGACGGCCGCCAATAATAATTGACGCCGGTACCGAGGGCCTTGCCGATGACCTGCGCGATCTTGTTCTCGAAACCTTCCCCCTTGTCGTTGGAGAGCGGCATGTTGCCGGGGTCGGCGCAGACGGTGAGAGAGTTGAGCTGGTCGGCGCGTGCGGCGCCACCGGCGACCAGCAGCGCCGCGGCCAAGGCAAGCCGGGGAATGGTTAAGGACCTGGTGTACATGCTGGCCTCCATCGAAGGGTGATCACGTCGACGCCCGACTTGGCGCGGCGGGCGACAGATTGTGCGCTTGAGCGCATCAGCGCACGCAAGTGCCAAGCGCGAGAAAGCCCGGTGTCTTGCGACACCGGGCAAATCCCCGATCGGCAATTCGCCGTCAGTCGTTCACCACCCTGAACGTGTACAGCATGCCGCCTTGCGGGATATGGTTCAAGCCGGCTGCCTTGGCCATCGCCGTGGCGCCGATTGCGCCAAATTTGTCGCTCAGATCGAGGCCTGCAGTCACGGGTAGACCGATCCAGCCGCCGATACCGGACCACACCGAGACGTATTCCTTGCCCTTCACCGAATAGGCGATCGGGTTGCCGATGATGCCGGAACCCAGCTTGCGCGACCACAGAATGTGGCCGTTCGCCCGATCGACGGCGCGGAAGTCGCCGCCCAAGCTTCCGTAGAACGCGAGTCCGCCGCCCGTCACGAGCGCGCCGCCCCAGTTCGGATACGGATCGGGAACCTCCCACTCCGTCTTGCCGGTGACGACGTTGAACTTCTTGAACTTGCCGGTCACGCCCGGTTTTTCGGGATACATGTAGACGTTCGCGAAGACGTAGACCGTACCCTGTTGCGTGTCGGCGCGTGTTTGCGGCTCGTCTTCCATGCACCAGTTGTTGGTCGGTACATAGAAATCCTCCGGATGCGTCGGATCAACCGCGACCGGCTGTTGGTCCTTGCCGCCCATCGCCGACGGACACGCCTGGGTGTTGTCGCCGACTTTCAACGGAGAATGCGCAAACACCTTGACCGGACGGCCGGTCTTCATGTCGATCTTCTCCGCCCAGTTCACGGTCACGAACTTGTGAGCCGCCAACAGCGTGCCGTCGACGCGATCGAGCACGTACGCGAAGCCGTTGCGGTCGAAGTGCACGAGCGTCTTGTGCATCCTGCCGTCGATCTTCATGTCGACGAGCACCACCTCGTTGATGCCGTCGTAGTCCCACTGGTCGAACGGCGTCATCTGGTAGGCCCACTTCGCTTCCCCGGTGTCGACGTCGCGCGCGAAGATCGTCATCGACCACTTGTTGTCGAAGTGACCGTCGTTGCAATGCTCCTGCGTGATCGGCGGTGCGCACCGATAGCTCGGTGACCATAGGCCCGGGTTGCCGGTTCCGTAGTAGACCAAGTGCAGCTTCGGATCATAGGCATACCAACCCCAGGCCGAGCCGCCGCCACGCTTCCATTCATCGCCGGGATAGGTATGGATGCCGAGATCCTTGCCGTAGGTGCCGTACTGCGGGTTGTGCTTGTTGGTCTCGGGGGTCAAGCAAACATCCTTGTCGCTGCCGGTGGAGTAGCACTGCCACGCTTTCGAGCCGTCCGCCAGGTTGTACGCGGTCACATGGCCGCGCGCGGCAAACTCGTCGCCGCCGAAACCGATGATGACTTTGTCATGCGCGATGATCGGTGCCGGCGTGATCGTCTGGCCCCGGGCCGGGTACGCATGTTTGACGACCCAATCCTCCTTGCCGGTCGCCGCATCCAATGCGATCACGTAGCCGTCCAAGGTGCCGAACACCAGCTTGCCTTCCGCATAGGAAAGACCGCGGTTGACGGTATCGCAACAAGCGCGCGGAACGGCGGACTGGTCGCGCCCGCTCGTCTTCGTATAGCTCCAAACCTGCACCGGATGATCCGGATCGCTCAAGTCTAGGGCCTGCACGATGTTCGGCCAGCCGCTCTCCATGAACATCATCGGCTTGCCGCCGACATTGTCGATGACCAGCGGTTGGCCTTCATGGCCGCGCAGCGTGCCGCTGGATTGCGACCAGATCATCTGCAGACGTTTGACGTTCTTGGTATTGATCGACTTGAGCGAACTGAAGCGGGTCTGATCCAAATTGCCCGCCGGCGCGCCCCATTGACTCGGGTCTTTGAACCGCGCGAATTGTTCCGAATCGGACCCGGCTATCGCCGCGCCGCATACGGTCACGACTGCTACGGCGGCGATAAACGATTTGAGTGGAAATTGAGTTGTCGGCCATTTCATCTTATTTCTCCTCCTGCTTGGAACCAATGCTCGTCGCCGCTAAGTTGCAAAGCGGTGCGCACACAGCGGTGACGCCGGGTGCTTCGCGATAAAAACAGATGGTAGTTTTCGTCAATTGCAAACCTCCCTCATTGCAATGCGCGCCAATTATTATTTGGCTGTTCGCAAATCCATCGGCACCACGACAGGCACCCCGCCTTGGATCGCATTCCTTTTATGTAGCAACGCTTATGCCATCTCGCAATCTTCTTATCGAAAAACCGCCGATCCAGATAACCCCTTATAAATCAAATTGTTACTGAATTCTGTCATCCGTGTAATGTTGCTTCGCCACAAGAAGTGTTCCCTGATCGGGACAGTGGAGCAGTCGCAGTTGCGCCATTGCTGAAGCGCCCGTTTGCCTTCGATATTTCGGCCCAATCAAGGAATGTCGACGCCCCAGGGTAGCCGGCCGACGGGAATCGTCTTGATGACCGTGAATTTCGCGGTGTCGATCACGCTGACGTTGTTCGTATGGCCGTTCGCGACATAGAGCTTCTTGCCGTCGTGCGTGAGCGCCATGTTCCATGGACGCATGCCGACCGGTATCGTCGCGATCACCTTCTCGGTCGCGGTATCGATCGCGGATATGGTGCCTGCGCCGCCGTTGCTGACGAACACCATTTTTCCGTCTTGCGTCGCGATCGTGTCGGCCGCCCGCAAGCCCGTGGGAATGAGTGTGCGCACCCGCCGGCCGGGCACGTCGATGATGTCGACACCGTTGGAACTCTCCTCGGCGACGTAGGCAATCCGATCACCCGGCAGCCACGCGACGCCGCGAGAGCGTCCCGTCGTATGCACCAATCCGACCGACCGATCCTTGGCCAAATCGATGATGTCGGCGTCGTCCGAATTCTCGTTGCCCGTCATCAACCATTTCTCGTCGCGGCTGAACACGCAGTGTTCCGGATTCTTCCCCTGCGTGCGGATCACGTGCGTCACCGCGGCCGTCGCGACGTCGACGAGCACGACTTGGTTGTCCTGCTCGACGCACACGGCGATCGTTTTCCCGGAAGGCGACAACGAAGCGCCTTCCGGCGCGCGGCCGACGGGAATGCGCTTGACGATCTTCCCGGACGCGGTGTCGATGTCCACCAAGTCATTGCCATGCGCATCGACGACGAAGATATGCCGTTGGTCGCGCGCGGCCACGACCGCCTGGATTTTCCTGCCGATCTTGCCGTGATCCGGCAAAGTGCGGACGACGGCGTCGCTGGACGTGTCGATGACCGACACGGTGCCGCTGACTTGATTGCCGACGTAGGCATACGCCGACGCCGCCGCCGGCGCCGGCTCCGCCAGCACCCCGGCGCACAGCAAAATCATTGCGGGGATGGCGACCGTCGACTTGTGCGCGCTAGCGTGCTTCATGGCTGGCCCAGTGTGAGTTGATTTCGAGGCAAAGTAGCACCGCCATTGCGCGCTGCGCAAGGTGCGGCACGCTGCGGCGGCGGCCGGAAGCTCGCGCTATTTCGATTTCGGCGCCGGCGCCGGTGCGAGCACCGTGAAGCGCAGATTGATTCCCCACGGATCGACCTGATGAGGCACGCAAGTCGTATGGTTCTCGACGTTGCGCGTCGCAAAGAGCGGCAGTATCCGCTGCGCGAATTGTTCGACGAGTTCGCAATCGCCGGCATCGAGTTCGCGCGGCGAGCCGACTCGCCACGCGACCTCCTTCCAGACGCCGGCGACCGCAGCCTGTGCGCCGGACTTCGCGCCGCCGCCGGCACCGGCTGTCAGCGAATGAAACGAGAGCAGCGTCATCGAACTGCGTTGCGGCCTCCCGACCGGCGATGTGCACGCGACACGGACTTTGGCGTCCGGCCGCGCACCGGCGAGCCGCAGCAGCAGCTTCAGCCGGGACTCAATGCCATCGCAGGAATAGTACGAAGTGAAGCCCATGTAAGTGAAGTTGATCTCGTGCTTATGCCAAGTCGCATCGACGGTCGATTGCGGCGCCGCGCAAGCCAACGCGCCCGTACAAACGCCCAACAAACAAGCCGCCGCTCGCATGAGTATTTTCATTTTCGATCTCCTGGCATTACCGTACTGCATCCTGAGTTGAACGCACGCCTTGCGTGAAGTTCACTCTTCCTCGACCGCATCCGTCAGCACCGCCTTGCGCGCAGCCATGAACCCAAGCATCGCCTCGTCCGCCGCCGGATCGATCCCGGGGTCCCGGTATTCGGCGAGCATTTTCTTCCACAGGCGGTTCGCACGCTGGTCGGCCGACAGGCTCCCGTCGATCGACCACTGTTCGAACGAGGAATAGTCGGCGATCGTCGATTGATAAAACGCCGTCTCGAAATTCGCCTGGGTGTGTTCGCAGCCGAGAAAATGACTGCCGGGACCGACTTCGCGCAGCGCCTCGAGCGCCTGTCCCCGCTCCGTCAGATCCATGCCCTCGGCAAGCTTCTGCATCATCGCAAGCTGGTCGGCGTCCATGACGAACTTCTCGTAGCTCGCGACCAGGCCCCCCTCGAGCCAGCCGGCGGCGTGCGTTACGAGATTGACGCCGGCGAGCACGGTCGGCAGCAGCGTGTGAGCGCTCTCGTAGGCGGCCTGGGCATCGGCGATTTTCGACGAGCACAAGGATCCTCCGCTGCGGCACGGAACTCCGAGCCGCCGCGCGAGTTGCGCGGTCGCAAAGATCATTTGCGTGGCCTCCGGCGTTCCGAACGTCGGTGCACCGGTGCGCATCGATATCGCGCCGACGAACGAACCCAGGATGACCGGAGCCCCCGGGCGCACGAGTTGCGTCAACGCGAGTCCGGCCATGGTTTCCGCGAGGATCTCGGCCATGCAGCCGGCGACCGTGACCGGGCCCATCGCGCCCGCGAGCACCGCCGGAACCACGATTGTGCCCTGGTTCGCGGCCGCGAATTCGCGCAAGCTGCCGAGCATGCGCCCATCGAACACCAGCGGGGAATTCGAATTGATGTTGCCGAGAACGACCGTGTGATCGGCGACGAACCCGGCGCCGAATAGCGCACGAGCCATGTCGATCGCGTCACGCGCGTGTCCCGGGGTCTCCGGCGTCGCCTCACAGCCCTGATCGCTGTAGCGAAAGAAGGAATATTGGACGTCGAGGTGACGCTTGTTCGGCGGTATTTCCATCGGTTCGCACATACAGCCGCCCGAGAAATGGATCGCCGGGGCCATATGCGCGAGCTTGATGAAGTTCTGCAGATCCTCGAGCGTGCCGTAACGTCGTCCCCGGTCCAGATCGGTTACGAACGGCGGACCGCCGACCGGAGAAAATACGGTCGCATCGCCGCCGAACCGGACGTTGCGCTGCGGATTGCGTGCGTACAGCGTGAATTCCCGCGGCGCCGTCTTCAACAACCGCCGCGCGAGTCCGCGCGGAATGTGGACCCGTTCCCCTTGCACCTGCGCGCCCGCCGCGCGCCACAAGCGCAAGCTTTCCGGGTCGCGCCGGAACTCGATTCCGATCTCCTCCAGAATCGTTTCCGCATTGGCCTCGATGATCTCGACGGCTTCCGCACTCATGAGTTCAACCGCGGGGAGCTTGCGGCGTATGTAGGGAAATTTGGCCGCCAGCGCGCTAGCGCGCAGCTTGCGCGCTTCGCGTCCACGGAGCGGAGCGGCGGTATTTCCGGTCATGATGCTCTCTCACTATGCCTGGGCCGCCGGCGCACGGCTAGAACCAGCTGAAGTCGAAGCTGACGCTGACGCGAGCCGTGCGCCACTGCGCGCGGCATGATGTTGACCCAACAATCGCTCATCTCGAGCGGACGGCCGGTGACGTCCAGCTCGAGCACGCGGACGAACCCGAACCCGGACGCCCGTATAATTTGTATTGCGCCGCCATCACCGTCCCCCGACCTCACCGGGCGGCAATCATAGCGCGTCGCGATCGATCGTCCGCAATCACACCAGTGACGGGCTCGTTGGCAGGCGCACGACCACCGTACCGGCG
>VFSW01006432.1_pt1 | contig 17270 bp, 32 predicted proteins | sample 5358111 | NCBI WGS metagenome assembly VFSW01 (sample SAMN11554181, study PRJNA540505) | mine drainage metagenome | isolation source: sediment from site ElyBrook_90M | place: USA: Ely Copper Mine, Vershire, VT | collected 2017
CCGGCGTCCGCCGCCATCGCCGGTCTGAGCCGCGATGCGCGCGATCCGCGCGGTCTCTTTCTCCGCCGCCGTTGGCTCGGATCCGGGCAGCCTGATTTTGCCGGCGCGAATGAATTCCAGTTCTGTCTGGCGCGCCGATGTCTCCATCGCAACCGACTGGGGAACTCCCTGCTTGACAAGTTTGCCGTAATTGAGCGCCGTGGCCTTGAAGAACTCGGACTCTTTCTTCTTCAGGTCCGGATACTCCTGAATCAGATCCTGTTCTTTGCTCAGGCTTGCGGCGCGCTCGTTGATCAGGCTTTCGACTTCGCCGCGTTTGATGAACCCGCGCTTTTCGGCCAGTGCGTCGAAGCCCTTCGCTCCGCCCGTGGTGATGGCTTCGAGCACGTCCGGCTCTTGTTCGGCTTCGGCAACTTTCACGGGAGTGCCGCCGGCCTTCGCCTTTTCAGCCCAGTACTGCGCGGTGCGCTGGCCTTCGGCGACTTGTTCTTTCAGTTCGTCGTTCTGGCGCTGCAACGCGGCCAGATCGGCTGATGGAGCAGCGGCAGCTGCTGTGGCTGCTGCTCCCGGAACGGGTGCAGGAGCGGAAGCGGAAACCCCAGGCGTCATATTTTCAGTACCTCAGTTCCGAACCGGGTCCCGGCGTAGAGATCAGCGCGTGTGGACACATATGGCCGGATGCACGTTGAGCAGAGTACCTGGTAGATCCCGTCTTTCGGAACCACATACATACGGACTTCGACACTTTCCACGACGGCGTCGCGAAGAATCCCCCACGTGGCGCCGCAGATCTGGCAACCCGGAATCTCGCCGCCCCCGAGGAACGCAAGCGCTTTCTGGTGCCATTCGTAGCAGTAGTCGCAGATGCATTGGGCCGGTGAGTTGATGCTCCCCAGCCGGTGAATCCGCCAGCCGGGGCGCATCTGGGAACAGAAGTGACAGCGAAAGACGGGGACGGCGAGCAGCACGCGCAGCCTTATGTGGTGGGGGCAGCCGCTGCGGGAGCGCTCTTGTGGCCGAAGATCCCGAGCGCGTTGAATATTCCGACGATGAGATTTGCGAGCGCGGAAACGGCCGCCACGTTCGGGTTGGTATTGGTTTCGAGCGCGCCCGTCGTTCCGAGCACGCCGTTCACGACAGCCTGCAGTTTTGTGGATCCGCCAGCGGTCGATTGCTCTGCCGCCTGCACGCCCGCGAGTACCGCCGGGGTGTAACCGGCCACGTCATTCGTGATCGTGGCGAGAGTCGGGTTCAGTGTTGGTGCCATTTGTTGGTTTTGGTTCTCCTGCGGGGTTATTCGACAACTTTCAAGCTGTCTTCGCGACCGCCTGCAGGCCGATCGCGTCGGACTCCAGCCGATGAGCCACCAGCGGATCGTCCCACTGATGCGGTCCGTGTACGAGCTGCTCGAAGCCGCCGTGACGGAACGGGGGATCGGGCGGGAGGTCGGAGACGATATCTCCCTCATTGATCACCCGCACCGTCTGGCCGTCCCAGAGCGCCTTGGCGAAAGCCGGATCGCCCACGCGCGGGCAGTTGAACGTCAGAAGATCCCCGCGCAGTTCCGCCCAGCAAAGCGTGGCGATCGCCGCCCCGAGCGAATGCCCGGTGATCACGAGCCGCGTGGTGACGGCGCGCAACAGGGAGACCATCTCGACAACCGGAGCGCGCAGCGGAATCCACGCATCGTAAAAGCCACGGTGCACGTGCCCCGGACCACACGCTACGAGCGGCAGCGATAGAGCGTCTTCGGCCCATTCCTGAAAGAATTGGATGCCGCTCGTGATCTGGGTACCGCGAAACACCAGGTACAGCACGCCGTCACGGCTGGTCGCGTAAGCCCAGATGTCGAGCGGATCGTTCCGGAGAAGGAACGGCCGGGTCACGCCCGCCGGCATCCGGACAGGGATCGGCGCGCTGAAGCCGGCCGGGAGCGCGCAATGCCCCGTCGTCGCGAGCAGATACCCGGCCTCGTTCAGAGCGGCCAGTTCGAGCGCGGCCACGGAATCGAAGATCAACTTACTCCTCGCCGGCTGTGGGGAGCGGCTCGCTGTAAGGATGCGCGTCACGCATCGCCTGGGCGTCCGCGCCCTCGAGGACAAGGGCATGCGGTCCGACAACTACGGTGACAGTGTCACCGTTTTTGCCGAAATCGATGAAGAGAACCTGAGCCGGATTGATTGAGTACCGCGATGTGCGAAAAGAGTCCATGGGGCTTCATTCGACAGAATCAGGATGTGTCCGGGCCGCCGCTTTATCGTGCTCGGACTTCGCGCCTTTGGCGAACTCCGCCTCCGCGGTCGTGCGCAGCAGCTGGTCCATCTTGCCGTTCGTGGTCTTTTCGAGGGACCGTACAGCCATTCGCGTAGTTTGGATTGCGGCAGTGTGCTCCTTGCCGAGCGAGTTGTTTTTGTACCCGATCCAGGCGGTGAAACCGGTAGCGAAGGCGGAGAACAGGCCAAGCCAGAACGAGACAGAGCGGAAAGGGTTCGTGGTGATTCTCAGCTCCTCCAGCTCCAACTCCGCAACCCGCTGTCCCGAGGCATCCGAGCTTTTCTTCGCCTCGTCGACAGCTTTTTTGATGGGCGCGACTATAGTCGCCACGCCGTCCGGCTGAGCCGCTGTGGCCTCCCCTCCGCCGCGCTTCACGAGCGCCGCGTTCCGGGCCGTGAGCTTGTCGATGAGAAGCTGGTCGCGGTCGTGCTGAATGCGGAGTTCCGTGCCCCGTGCAAGCTCCTCCGTTTCCAGCTTCGAGGCGCCGCAGGCAAGGGCTATACAAACGAACAAAAGGAGGAGCGGCTTCACTTCTCCTTCATTCGACTGTCCGGGTCGCGGCCAACGCCGCGCCTGGTGTTTACTTTGTTTGCGAGGCCTTCATTTCCGCGAGCATCATTCCGGGGAGTGCGAGAACCGTCCGGAGCGCTTTTGCCTGCCCCTGGGCGCGCATCAGAACCAGCTCACACTGGTTTTCACAGTCGTTGCGCGCCCGGTCCAGTTCCGCCTCGATCCGCGCGCGCAGGATCAGGAAGGCTTCCGACTGGAGCATGGCGGCGAACCTGGCGATTTCGAGACCGTCCATGCGGTTTACAGCGGTAATGAGAGGGGGCACAGCGCAGCTATTCGACCGCGCCGGAGGCGCAGTATGGAGCGCAGTACATCGCTCCAGTCGTCTTCGGTTTCGCAGTAATCGAAGTCATCGAGAGGCACGCCTGGGTATTCGACCTCCAGGCTAACGGTTGTGCCGCTGGTGGGCACGATCATACGCGCTGGGCGGCTGCGCGGTCTCCAGCCGTACCTCGTCCATCAGTCGCTGTATGGCGACCGGGACTACCGGCTCGGGTGGCGGATCCGGATGGCACGTCGGACATGAATCGTCCCAGCGGAGCAGGGCACCGCAGTCTTCGCAGTCCATCAGTACTTCCCGCCATGCGTGATGGCCGAATTCGCGTCCATGCGCGCCTCGCGAATCTTCCGAATCGCCGCCGAGCGGTCCGGAGACGGTGGCGCGTTCGCCACGATGGCCTTCACGGCTTCAGCCAGCGCGACGCGGATCACTGAGCCGGCCGAGACCTGGTCCGGAGTCCACCTGTGGAACTCAAACGCATCGTCAATCTGCAGGCCAACTTCCGGAGTGACGGTCGTTGCCCTGGTGAAGTCCGGGCCGGGCCGTCCGATAGGTGTGTCGTCAGCCATAGCACTATTCTTCATGAAGCACTTCCGGATGTCCACTGTAGATCGAGGCCGGCTTGGCCTCCGGGTTGCCCGCCGGTTCGGTCGGGCCGCGGTTCGCGGCTTTCGGTCCGGAGACCGAATTCCCGAATAACCCGGTCGGGAAGTTCAGCACGCCGCCGGGTTGGGCGGCAGGTTGCCCCTGGCCCAGCATCTGGCCCGCAGCCGCGACCGCGTGTTCGATAATCGCCTGCTGCAGCTTCTTTTGCTGCAACTGGGCGATGTGCTGCATGTAATGCGCCTTCAGCGCTTCCACCGCGGCCGGATCGCGGTCCGGATCGGTCTGCGACTCCTCGTAGTCCCGGTAGTGCCGGGTCATATGGACCTGGTCGTTGTCCATCGGGTTGATGTGTACTTCTTCACCCTCCTGCATCCGCACCCACTCCTCGCGCGGGTCGATCGAGATGTCGGGAGCCGGCGGTTCAGGTACGAGATCGGCGAAGTTCGGATCGCCTAAAGCCTCGTGTGCGTCGTTCGTCACCTGCCAGAGCGCGCGGGGGTTCTGCACAATGAGCGGGTTCTGAAGATCCAGCTGGTAGCGCGCCAGCGACTGCTCTTTCTTCATTTCCTTCGACCAGACCGAATTCGCGAACTTCAGGCGGAAGTCGTAACGGCCGTCGCGCTCCTGGCTCGTGATAACCGAACCGCCGTTGTTGACTGGAAACAAACCGTCGGCATCCTCTTCCGTGACCCGAAAGAAGGTCTGCTCCGGAGTGAACATGTACTCCAGTTCCCAAAAATGCGCCAGGACCAGGGACATGTCCTCCTGCAGCACTTTCGTGTCGAGCGAGATCCGGACGTTGCCCTCCTCCAGGAGCTTCACGGTCTGCGTTGCCGTGCGTGGCGCGTTTGGCCTGTCGGACTGCCTGCCCATCTGCAGATCGCTCATCCCGGTCAGCTTCTCGATGTAGGCGAGGACCGTCTGCTCTTTCCACGTGATGGCCGCGAGGTTTGCGGTCACGGTCAGCTCCCTTACATCCTGCGCGGGATTGTCGAGCGGGATGAAAAGGCCGGGCTCCGCTCTGAAGCTGTCGGCCGTCACGCCCGCCGCCGGCCGGTAGCCGAACATCGGCGTTGCCGCGAACTGCGCGCTCTCGGTTCCCTGGTTGTGATTGACGCGCAGCTCGTCTTCGAGGTCGATGAGCATCTCGGCCATGCCGGGAGACCAGTACGTGCCGTCTTTGCACATCGAGCTTTCCACGAACGGGCGCCGGTTCTTCATCGTGGGATACAGTCCTTCGAGCGACTGCACGCCGATCACGAGGTTGATTTCGCGCACGTACCGGACCACGTACTCGCGCTGCCGCATCTCGCGCTTGCCGAAGTCCCACTCGCTCGCGTCCTTCTGGCTGCCCTTCAGCGGCCTCCACTTGCCGTACCATTCCAGCACCGTAACCCACTCGCCCGCCGAAAGCGGCCGGTCGTAAACAATCCCCTCCGCCTCATCCTTCTCGCGCTTGATCTCTTCGCCTTCGAAGTCGCGCTGCAGCCCGGTCCGCGCGAGGTTGACAATCACCTCCCAGTTCTTCGTGATCCCCTGATAACGGCCGTCTTCCTCGCCCTTCAGCAGATCGTTCGGCGTGATCCGGTACCGGCGAATGACCCAGCTGAACTGATGGATGGTCTTGACTTCTTCGGCCGGCACGATGATGTCGTCCGGCCAGAGCGGATCGAATCCCGGGCCGTCGTAGTCGACGATTTCCTTGCCCTGCACCTCGAACGTGTCGCGCTTCCATGGCGAATAAGCCACGCTCTTCCCGAAGATGAGCTTTCTCAGCACGAACTCGCAGAACGGGCTCAACAGCTTCATGCTGTTGAAAACCCGCCAAGTCATATAGCGCGAGATCTTCTTGTCCTTGCGGTAGTCGCTCGGGCCCACCGGAATGGCCACGATCTCGGCATCGTCGCCGAAAAGCGCGTCCATTTCCTTTGCCCACTTGGTGAAGATGTTCCAGCGGATTGCCGGCACCGGGACGTTCGAAGCGGCTTCCTCGCCCATCGCAGTCGGATCCACCATGGCGCGCCAGCGCCGGTAATACTCGCGCCATCGCCGGATGCGCCGGTTGTGATCCCCGATCGCCGCGCTGTAGTCTATCTGAATCCTGGCGGCGAGGCGTTGCACTTCCGCCTCCGGCCACTTTAACTGGAATTCGTGCTGGACGGGCGCGGGTCCGGCAGGCGGAGGCGGAGGAACGGGAGGAGCCGGCGGAGCTGGAGGCGCCGCAGCCTGCTGCGGTTGCCCGGGCGGGGGAGCGCTCTGCTGCTGCGGGGCCGGGGGATGCGGTGTCATGCCCGCTCACTTCTTATCTGCTCGCTCACTGGCCAGTTATTCGACTTGCGTTAGACTCATTCGCATGGCGAGTCCAAACATGCCCGCGCCCGGATGGGCAAACGCCCCGCACTTCTGGATGTACGAAACGGGGGGCGAACTGCGGATCGCGGTGGAGGACTACCTCAATGAACGCGTCATGAGCCTGCGCCAGATCGCCCTGATGCGGGCATATCTGCGGCAGTGGATCGCATCTCCCGTGTGGGACATGCACCCGTTTCACCACTGGGACAACCGAGGGCAGCTCCGCCAGCTGCGCGAGGACGTCGAGGGGATTGTTACATGCGCTCACATCGACGCATGGATAGAGAAGGCCCTGGACGTCGGAATCGATCCGCTTTAAGCGCTCAGCTTCGTCGCGACGTACTTGCGCGAGCCGGTCTGTTCCTTGCTCACCAGTGCGTCAACCTCCGGCTGCGTCAAGTAACGAGCCAGAGCCTTCAGCGAGACGGAGACGGCCGCAAGGAAGTTCACGGCGCCGAGCTTCTTTCTGGCCTTCTCGATGTTAACCACGGATTCGAACGCCTGCGCCGAAATATCGATCGAGTACCGCTCTCCGGAGCGGACGAAGGTTTCGGTCGCCGGCGCGTTTTGGATCAGCGCTTTCAGTTCGTTGCCCAGTTTCTGATACAGCGCCTCGGTCGGTTTGAACCCATCGTGCGCCGCCTGTGCCTCGCCGTACGCGTCGATGAGAGAAACGGGAATTCCGATTTCAGTTGCTTTCATTCAAACAGATTCGACGGAGCCCGCGATCATGAGGAGTTCCAGCCTCCTCCGGCTGACGAGGCCCGGTTCAACGATGCCGCGTCTGTCCGTGGTGTGTTTCGGATCCGCCACCGAACCCGTGCCATCGAGCACACTGCGAAGAGCGCCCATACCGCAGTTGTAGCCGAAAGAAACATACGCCGCCGCGGCAAAGGGCGGTTTGTCCGCGACCATCGCTAGCAGTGGCGCCTGATCCTCACTGAACCATGCCACCGATTGCGCGTGAGTGCAGACCATCCCCGCGGTCACGCCCTTCGTGTGCCCGCGCCCGATGGTCCAGACGCCGCCGCCGTCGCGGAAGGCCGCGAGGCGCTCCGGACCCTCGCAAACGGAGATCAGGGCTTCGCTCAGTTCAGCGATGAAGTTGAAAGCGGGCGTCATCGCCCGTTCGCTTCATTCAGCGCCTGGCGGAGCCCTCCGGCCCTTACATTGATCTTGCTCTTCGTCGCCTTGCTGATCTTGCCCTTGTTCGCCATCTGGGAGGCGCGCGATTTGGCGTTGGCGCGGTGGGCAGCGTCTTCGATCGGGTACTTTCGCTGAGAAGGCAGAGCGAACTCTGAAGCGGGGAGCGCGTTACGTTGTTTCGTTGTGAGTCGGGCCATACAACCCCGATTCGACGCTTGACCAGTGGCGTAGACGTACGGGTCTACTTATCGGGGGATAAGCTGATCGTTCCGGCTGCGGCTGTCGTCATCCATCTGGCGCCGGATTACCGCAGCCTCACGTTCTGCCCGCGGCGTTCGGCGCCGACCGGCTGGCCGTATTTTCGCACCTCCGGCCGCGCCACGAGCTGGGGAGCAACCGGCCGCGGCATCCGCTGAATCACGATAATCGCGAGCGCCAGCGCGATCACGCAATCGTCATGACACCCTGCCTGGTGCTCTGCCTTACCCGTGACCTTGATCACGAACGTCAGCAGTTCCTGTTGCGTGATCGGATCGTGGATCGCCATCGCTTCCTGCCGTATCGCTTCGTCCAGGTACCCAAGCAGCATCGGACGGGACACCCCCGATGTGTCCCAGCCGATCCGGTCCCCGCGCACTTGCGGGTCCTGGTCCGGCGTGACGGACCGGTGATACAAAAGGGCGGATGGGTAGTCCGCATTGAGCATTGCCTCCAGCATGCTCACACCACCCCCGCCGGGATTGCGTTCGCCACAACACTGAGCCATGTTGTACCACTGGCAGAACCGGGCCATGTACCGGCCGGTCTCCCCGGGCATCATTCGCGCGCGCAGAACCGCAACCTGTTCGCCGGTGTCGCGATCGCACATTTGCCCCACCGAATAATCGGGATCCGCCTCGCCATCGCCGGGTGAAACATCGAGCCCCTGCGCGCAATCGGCGCCGCAGGCGTAGAGGCGCCCTTTCTCCGGCCGCTTCCAGACGCGCAGCGCGCCACGCTCGCCCGGCAGGAACACGAGACGCTTCTCGATGCCGATCGGGTCGACCGCCAGTTCGCCGCACAGCGGTTCCCGCTGGATCGGCATGCGCTGGATGTGGGGCACGCTGAAGCGATTGCGTGACGAAGCCGTGAATGCTTCCTCTGGCGTTGCCGGGTGCTCACGGCGGAAGCGCACGGTGTCGCCCGCAAAATCGTTCTGGATCGTCCACCGTCGCCACGCCAGTTGCTCAAGATCGAGCGAGAACCGCCCCTGCAGCTCCACTTCCTCCGGCGTGAGAGAGTTCATGAAGCGTTCGCCTCTTGAATCGGATCCGGAAGAAACGCTGGGCCGCATCCGGTTCGACGGATGTTCCCACCAGGCCATGAACAGGCCAACCCATTCCGTCTCGACGCTCGGGTCCATGGCTTGCTGCCACATCCGATTGAACGTGTCGCCGATGGTCTTCGCGGTGCCCTCGATCACCGCCGTGGTGTCGGGCAGCTTCGGTACCGCCGCCATCACCGCGCTGAGGAGCTGGCCGGGCCGGGCGTAGTAGGGGAACTCGGAAAAATGTACGTTCGTGAGGCGGTAGCCGCGGCCGAAGTCCATCGATCCGGCCGTTTTCACCTGTATGTAACTGGACTCCGGATCGCCGCCGTACTCGTAGTCGATGCGCTCGCCAAGCACCTTCGACGGTGGCAGCCTGATGACGCCCGCGAAGGGCCGATAGCTGGTGTGGAACCGCTTGTAAATCTTGAAGATCTCCTGCGTTGAGTCTTCCTTGTGCGCGAAGACGGCCGTGTGAACGCCAGCCTGAAAAGCGGTACTTTGGAAGAACTGTGACGCTGTTCCCGTCGTCGCCTGTATCCGCCTCGACTTGAGGTAGATCAATCGGACCGGCACGCCCTTCTCGCGTTGCCGCTTGATCGCTTCGTTCAGCCGGATCTGGCCGATGCCGGCTTCCATTGGCACGATGGCTTTCGCCTCCGTCTCCACCATCAGCGAGGATCTGCAGAAGCTCGCGTGGTCGCGGAACTCGCGGTAGATCAGGTCAAGCTCGGCAGCGGTCTTGCCGGCGACGCCGCTCACGTCTGGCTCGGCCAACCGCGCGGCACGACGTAGATCGCAGTCTGGCAGTTAATCGCGTCAGTGGCGAGATCCGTCAGCGCCTTGATCTGCGCGGTGCGCGCCTGATCGAAACCCGTAAAGTACGCGAAGAACTCGACCAGCGTGCAGCCCTGCTCCGCCGCCCGATAGAGGCTCTCGATGAACGCTTCCAACGCGTAGTCGCGCTGCGTCAATGGCCGAATTGCCAGATCCCTCATGCCGCTTCTCCCCGCATCGCCATCCCCACCGCTTTCCGCGCTTCCGCGAGCGTCGCGCGCGTCCACGTCAGGCTCCGCCCCATCCCTTTCGCCGTCACGGCCAGTGACTGGCCAGACAACTGGCCGCGCAGCACCTCGCGCTCCAGCGCCGGCAGTCCGGCGATCGTATCCGCCAGCATCCGGTGAACCTGCTCCCGCTCCGCCAGTTCGTCCGCGAGCGGCGCCGGGTCCGTATCGAGGGCCGGCGGCAACCAGCCGTCGTGAGCCTCCGCAATGGCGTGCAGCGATACGTTGCGCTCCTCCCGGTACACACGCCGTTTCTGGCTATCGATAATCGCGCCGCGAATCCTGAACCAGGCATAGGGCTCGAAATCGCCTTTGTCCGGCTGGTAGGCGTTGCCGGCCGCCACCAGCCCGACGCTGCCCGCCTGCACGAGATCGCGGAGATCGAGGTGCGGAGCGAACATCCATCTCACGTTGCGCGCGATCCTGTCCACTGTCGGAAGTAGACCCACAATCTTTTTTTCGCGATGCCAGCGGCGCCAGCAGCCAAGTTTGCCCGCTCTGGATAACTCACCGCTCCTAACCGCATGATTCGACTCGCGCGCCTGGCAGACGTAGGAATCCCAGAGCTTACTCGCCAGTGCCAGGGGCGCGCCTCCGATGTATTTGGATGAACTCCTCCCAGAGAACCTGCCCGTTATCGCTGGTATCGTCGCCCTTCTGCGGCCCCGCGGTCAGACCGACGCGGTTGAGTATTTCGCGGATCGCAATGAGCGAGTGCTGGGGTTCGACGCCCTTGTCTTTGCCCCGCGCCAGCGCAATCTGAACGAGCCGTCCGACAACCGGGTCGGCAGCGGCCAGGAGCCGGGCACGGGCCGCGGCCATGACCTGGGGCGCGGAGCCGCCATGCACGCGGCAGACAATTCCTCCCGCGATCGCGTGGGCCTTGCAGGGCTTCTTCTTGCTGGTCCGGGCCTTACACAACGTACTGCGCCTGATTCCGAACTGAAGGGTCAAGCGGTTTCATGGGTCACTTACAACAGTCGCCACTCATCCACAGGGAAATCAGGTCAGGCGCACGTTGATGGCCGTTACTTCGCGAGGCTCACCCGGTGGAAGCGCCAGAACTCGCGTGCGCCCGTTCCCGCGTTAATCGCGCGAATCGTTCCCGTGCCCGCTCTCGCCTGCGCCAGAAGGTACCCGGCGGGCAGCCCGGAATAGTCGGCCGCTTCGCTCAGCGAGAGCCATGGAGCCCACCGTTTCGGCTCCGGAGCGGAAGCTGCGGGCAGCAACGCCGGGAGCAGGGCCGCACGAAACGATTCGGCGAGCACCGTGGCGAAAGCCTGCGGATCGGACGGAGCGGTGCGGGACGCTGAAACACTCGTTTGAGCGCTGTCATCCGCAAACGCCGGAACCACCGCCCGGTATGTGGGGCTCTCCAGCTCCCGTTTCAGTGCTTCCACGTCCGCGCGTTGGAAGATCCCGGTTTTCCCGTTCGGCCCGTTGAAGTATCCGACACGAAGACGCCCGGTCGAGATGTAGTTGTCGATCGTGCGCTTCGACTTGCCGACGTACGCACAAACCTCGGGCTTTGACATCGTCTCTGAAAGTGCCTGTTTAGCTCCACTGGATGGCATGAAGGGCAATCGTACCGTACCTGAGCAACCGGATGCAACGAAAATTGCGCTTCGCAATACATGCAGTTGCGCGGGCGCATCCGTCAGCCACGGCCCGCTCGTTTTCGCTGCGGGTTGTACCGCTCCGGATCGCGATCAGCCGCCCGCGCGTCCTTCTCGTCAACCCATGGCAGCCTCTCAGCGAAGCGCCAATGGTCCGCGCAGTAGTAGACAATCTCGCCAGGCTCGACCATGTGACGGAAGCAGACGGGCGCGTGACAGAGAACAGGTGTCCCTGCTTATCGATTTGCCGCCGGGTTCCACACCCACGGCGGACCTTCGCCTACCGGTCGGGAACACAGCCGTTCGGCTGGCTCGTCGCAAAACCGGCACTTCACCGCCGGTGTCAGAACAAATCCCCCTGCTGTTCGGCAACCCGTGCTTTCCGCGGCACCATCCATGCCGGAAACGGCGACCACTGCACTTCACCCCAGAGCCAGAGCTGGCCGTACCGTTTCGCGCGGTTCCTGCGCTGTATGGCGAGCCGGTGACCCGCGTCGTGCCGGTTGTGATCCCCCGGACACATCAGCGCCACTGACGAGGTTCTGGGGTCGTGGCTGGTATGGCACAAGTTCAGGTATTTGGCAACAATTCGGCCACACCTGGAGCACCGCGAACCGTCCCGGGCGATCAGCGCCCGCCGGTAAGCCCGCCAGGCAGGGCCGTAGTACTTTCGCAGCTCCGGGCGGATCGGCATCAGGCGTCCGGCCCGGTCCAGCGGCGCACGGTGACCCGATGCCCTTTCGCGTCCTGAAATGAGCCGTCTGGCATCGCTCGCAGGAAGACATCGATATTCACACGCGGCCCGTGGAAGTGGTGCAGGTCCACGAATTCGCGCGACCCCAGGTTAAACGCGCAGTCATGCCCCACGTAGTTCAGCGTTGCAGCGAAGCGCGCCGACTGCAGCACGTAGACGCGGTGCAACTCCAGCTCGCTCCCCGTGACCGCCGGATGCTCCTCGGCCACGAATCGCAAGGCCTCGACGGCCGGATTGCGGTTGCGCCGTTCTTCTTCCGTCATGGCACCGTTTCCTCCTTTGACACCACGCGCTCCGGCTGACTTTTGGCGCTCAAGAAATCATCTGTCACCGCATCGCCTGCTTTGTCGACTCGGCCTCTAAAAACACCCGCGCTTCGGTTACCAGCTGCTTGGCGAAGAAAGTAGCCGCTTCCGCAGTCTGATACAACGGTTTCGACGTCAACAATGGTCGCGGGCGCGGACATCCCGACGGCGATTCATCCATCGTTCCGATGTAGATACCGAACGCGCCGTCAACCGGCCCATAGAACGAAACGGACAGATTCGGATCGTCGGCCGTGATTAGGAATGCCGTTAGTCGCGTCATCGCATCGCCTTTTCCACGCCGACGAGCCAGGGACAATCCGCGTCAAGGCGCGCGATCGCGTCCCGGATACTTTCGCGACCCTTCGGCGCGGGCTGATTCAGCCGCTTGCGGTCGCGCGCTTTGTCGCGCTCCCTGTCCTGACGGATCAGTTGCCCGCTCGTCACTCGGGCGGAAATCACGCGCTGGCGATAGCCGCGGATCGAACGCGCATTCAGCGTCCCGCGATCCAGACCGCGTTCGCGGGATCCGGCGCCGCCGCGCGTCCAGACGGTGGGCGCCGGCGGCGGCGGCTCCACCACGCGGTCTGTTTCTGCGAGGTATTGCGCGCGGCGTTCAAGCTGCGTGTCCCCGCTTCACCTCGCTATCGAAAATCACGGCTCCTTTAGCGTCGAAATACTTCATCTTCGAGTGCGGATGACAGTTACCAGTCAGTCCTTTGTGTGGCCCCCCGGTGAAGAAAACATCGAAATTCGCGGAGTCGTTCGCGTCCGCGATCACTCCAGGATGCCCCTCGCACTCTACGCGCATTCCGATCGCCGCGAACGGCAACCCGCGGTACTCAGCGGTACGCCTGAATGCTTTGGTCTGTGTCGGCTGCCCTGCGCGCGACCGGATCGCTGTGTATGGGACATCCGGCCACGATTCCCGTACATCGCGCCAGTAATTCGATCGCGCCTTACCGGCGCTGAACGCGTACTGCAGCGATTCTCCCCATGTTGCACCGGCCAGCCAGCACAAAAACACCTTGGGTTTGGCCTCAGTCATGCATCGCCTCCCTTCCTGCGCACCGGCGCGGCGCCATCGTGCGGAACAGCGAGTTTACCCGCGCCTCCACCTCCCGCGCCAGCGCCGCGCGGTTGGGCCTGTGCGCGCCCAGCGTCCACTCCGCCAGCGCGCCCGCGGCGCGGTGACACAGATCGCAGAGATCTTCCTGCGCCCACGAGCAGGGCCGGGAACACGGGGCCTGCTCCGTGCAGCCGCAGACGCGGCACTTCAGCCACGCGGCCGCGTCTTCGAGCGTCGGCCCGCTCACAAACCCGCCCTCCGCGCCCGCAGAAACAGGGACGCCTCGTGATCGCTGAAGACTTCCACCAGCGGCTCATTGCGCTCGCTGTCGGTGGGCTTGCCTAATCCGCGGTCGAGCGCATCGTGCAGCGCGGCCTGAAATTCGCTGCCGGCCATTTCGGCGATGACGGCGGGATTCTCCTCAGCACAGAACGAGCACAGGGCGCGGCCGTTGAACGCGGTCACCCCCGGTGCGATCTCGATCCAGGCGCAGGTTTCGCCGGTGGCCGCGTCGACGCAGGCGGCTTCATCCGTGCACCCGCAGACGAGACAGGTAATCATGACGTTTTTATTCCTCCCGCCTTTCGCGCGGCCAGTTGACCGCGGTTTGCTCCCGCGCCCTCTGCAGCGCCGCTCTCCGAATCTCCTCTTCCGCTTCGATCGCCGCTTCCGCGTGGCGCCCGCTGCGCACGAGGTACCTGATTCGGCGCCGCCGTTGTTCGTCGAGTGTGTCAACCATCCTGGCGGGGATGGCGGGGGTGGAAATCACGGCCGCTCTCTCTCGCCGGCCGGCTCGGGCCGCGCCCACGCCGTCAGCGCGTCGGTTACCTCGCGATGTCTGATCCGCACCGTGAGTCCCGGCAGTTCCGTGTAGATCCAGCGCTTGAGATCGTCGGGCTTCATCCCGAGCTCCTGCGCCTGGTTGATCAAAACGTCAAGCAGCGGGTCGTCTGCCCGCAGCATCATGCCGGTGGCTTCAGCGATCGCGCCGTGCACGTAACTGCGGTCATAGTCGTGTGGCCACGCCATCAGATCGCCGCCTTTTTCAGAAACCGCGTGACGAGTTCCTTCAGTGGCGCCGGCGTGTGCCCGATCTTTCGCCCCTCCGCCAGCATGTACTCACAGCGGTCCACATCTATGACCGGAAGCGGCCCTGCGATGAGGGCGTATTGGGCCGCGGATTCAAGCTGCAGCAGAAACTTCGCGGTATCGACCGCTTCCTGCCACTCGCCCGGAGTGCGGGGCATTCGCGCCTCCCGGAGCCGCGTTTTTCGGATCTTGGCTGGCGTCATCAGATTCGGGTGTCTCATGAGCGCGTCCCCCTCACATGCCTGTGTCGTTGGCGAATCGGCCCCGGCCCGTCGCCCCGCGCTTTGGCTTTTGCCGCTTGCCACAGCTTGAGAAGTTTGGCGGGACTGTTTGCCGCCCGCGCGAGTCCGTCCTGCATGACACGGACGACGACGCCTTCCGGTATTTCCTCCGCATTTTCGCCGGGTTCCAGCTCGACTCCGATCGTGACTATCATGCCCCTCCCTCCAGCCCGTCGATTCCCGACACGCCGATCGAGCGGTGCCGTGCATCCGTCTCTCGCCGCGCCGGCCGTCTCCGTGGGTGACTCATCCGTTTTTCCGTCCTTTCAGCCTTCATTCGCTCACCAGCCCCTTTCATACAAAGTAACCTCGCTCCTCGCCGATCCGGTGGAACTCGGCGAGCCAGATTTCTTTATCGTGCCAGGCCGAAAACGGGCACGCCGCCCCGATCGCGAGATGTAACTCAACCTCGCGCACGAAAGATCCGCGATCGAAAATCTCTCCGATAACCCTCGCGGCGCGAAACCGCGTTCGCGCGTCCCGTTCAGGGTCGGGCCGCCGCCAGTTCAGCGGAGCTTCAACCGGAGGCGGCGCCGCGCCTGTTCGGTCGTTCATCTCAGGCCTCCCTCTTTTTCTCGGGCTCGATATTGAACAGCCCCAGTTCCTCCGATTGCCGCTGCTTCCATCCGTCGATCGCGCGAGAGATCGCGGGCCACACGATTTCGTACTCTGTCGGATCGTTTTTCTGATGCCAGTTCCAGCGCTGGTAGCTTTTTAAAAAACCATGCCGGACCAGCGCGGCGTTGGCTCTAACCCACGTGCCCTTGCCCACTCCCGCCGGACCTCTCACCCATCGCCCCAGCCCCGGCGAATACATCCCTCTCAGCGCATCCCTCTGGCTGTGCTGGTCCGAGAACCGGCCCGCCACCGTAGACCGCTCGGCGTGGAACAGCAGCACCGCGAATTCCGTCAGGGTCATAATCCCCGGCCCAAACCGCAGCAGATCGCGGATCGCCGCGTAGTTCGAGCTGTACCCGTCCGGAGCGGTCTCCGGCAAATTGCTGCGGTTCATCATGCGGGTTTCGCTCTGCGGCGCTGGCCGAGCTCCGCCATGAACTTCTCGGCATTCTCCGGATCTGCGAGATCTGCATCCAGGAGCCGCTGCTGGAGCGCGGCTTCTTCGGGATTGCGCATCCCTTCCACCGCGAACTGTCTCTGAGCGTCGATTTCCGCTTTTCGCTGGGCGCCCTCAATGAAATTCTTGTTCTCCAGCTTCTTCCGCCAGGAGATCAGATCTTCCCTGACAGCCTTGGCGATCAGCCCCGGATTTACCTTTTTCCCGGCGGCATGGCAGTCGTTGCAGAAATCGTGAATGAACCGCTCCAGCACCACCACCGGCAAATTCATCTGCTGTCCGGTTTCGAGGATAGAGTCCGTCAGTCTGGGCGACCTCACACGTTCCCCACACGCTAGCTCAATTGCCAGCTCGATTGCATCCCTCGCGCGCGCTGACTGTGACGGACTTCCAAAGTCCAGACTTTGACTTTGACTTGACTGACGCGACCCATTTTGGGGCGGTGGAATGCGGGTAGTTTTAGCCAACCCATTTTGGGTCGGTGGACCAACCCATTTTGGGTCGGTATCTAACCCATTTTGGGTCGGTGGACCAACCCATTTTGGGTCGGTAGTGAGCCCGTTTTCTCCCTTCTTGAGCGATCCACCCTCGACCAATGCCGTCCGCTTCCACTCATCGATCGCTTTGGTAACGGCAGACCAGACGACCGTGTATTCGCTCCAGTCGCTTTTTCCGTTCTTACCGGAGCGAAGAGTTCGTCCGAGAACCCCGCTCTTGACGAGTGCCGCGTTTGCCCGTATCCATGTGCCCTTTCCAAGTCCTGACGGACCCCTGATCCATCGCCCCTGATTGGATGAATAGATACCCCGGATCGCTTGATGCTGGCTATGCCGATCCGACTCTTTCCCGATGCTCCGATCAGCGTGGAACAGGAGGGCGGCCATCTGAGAGACCGTCCAGATTCCGTATCCGAAGCGCCACAAATCCTGCATGGCCGCGTAGTACGACTGATACCCTTCCGGCGCTGGTATTTGCGCCATAGGCGAACGCTCACTTGAAATGAACGCGGAAGGTGCGTAAGAATAGAGGCACCCCAGCGCGCTTCCCGTGCTGGGCCTTCCAGTGTGCCTGCGTCGGCATGCGTCGTTTGATCCGCCAAGATGTGGCGACAAATGCCGAAAAAAGACCTGGGAGGTCCTCGCGCGGCACATGCCTCCGTACAATAGAGGCATGTCCCGAGGCTGGGAAAGCAAGGACGTCGAATCCCAGATGGAAGAGGCGGCGGCGCGGCGAGCCGCTCCCCGGCAGGCGCAGCCCACAACCGGGGAAATCCGCATACAGGTCGAACGGGAGAGCCTCCAGCTTTCGCGCACCCGGGTGCTGAGCGATCTCGAAACCACCGCTCATCCGCGGCGGCGCCGGCAACTGGAGTCGGCGCTCCGTTATCTGGAAGGGAAGCTCGCCGAACTGCCTTAGCGCCGCATGAACGCCAGCGATTCCGTAACCGAATTTCATAGGGTTGCCGAAACATCTTAGTTCATTG
>VFSW01006433.1_pt1 | contig 17267 bp, 15 predicted proteins | sample 5358111 | NCBI WGS metagenome assembly VFSW01 (sample SAMN11554181, study PRJNA540505) | mine drainage metagenome | isolation source: sediment from site ElyBrook_90M | place: USA: Ely Copper Mine, Vershire, VT | collected 2017
GGAGTTTGCGCTCTACACCCTCCACCAGGAACTGCAGGGCCGCCCAGCCACCCCGACCACCCGGCTCGTGCCCCTGCTCGCCTCGGTTCAGGACGAGCCGCGCATGCATGAGATCCTCTCCACCTGGACGCCCCACACGGTGTACCATGCCGCCGCCTACAAGCATGTGCCCATGGTGGAACATAATCCCGCCGAAGGCCTCAAGAACAACGTCCTGGGCACCCTCGCCACGGCCCGTGCCGCCATCGACTGCGGCGTGGCCGACTTCGTGCTCATCAGCACGGACAAGGCCGTGCGGCCCACCAACGTGATGGGGGCCAGCAAGCGGCTGGCCGAGATGGTGTTGCAGGCACTGGCCCAGGACACGACTGCCACGCGCTTTTCCATGGTGCGTTTCGGCAACGTGCTGGGTTCATCGGGCTCCGTGGTGCCCCTGTTCCGCCAGCAGATCCGGGATGGGGGCCCTGTCACCCTCACGCATGCCGATGTGACCCGTTACTTCATGACCATTCCGGAGGCGGCCCAGCTGGTGATTCAGGCAGGCGCCATGGCGCGTGGCGGGGACGTGTTCGTGCTGGACATGGGCGAGCCCGTGAAAATCATGGATCTGGCCCGACGCATGATCGAACTCTCGGGACTGGTCGTGCGCGACGCCGACACGCCCGAAGGCGATATCAGCATCGAGGTGACGGGGCTGCGCCCCGGGGAGAAACTCTACGAGGAACTGCTGATCGGCAACCGGCCGGAGCCCACGGCCCACCCGCGCATCATGAAGGCCCATGAAGACTTCATGGAACGTCCCCAGCTCGAGGAAAAGCTTGCCGCCCTCTCCATGGCGCTGAACCACAACGACGTGGGACTGATCCTGCTGCTGCTGCGGCAACTGGTGCCCGACTACCAGTCCGAGAGCGGCATCGTGGACTGGGTGCACATGGAACAGAAGGCGGAGGGGGAAGCGTGAAGCATTCAGCTCTCCGGGCGATAGGACAGGTACCACCTGGCCCAGCGGGCCAGGCCTTCCTCCAGGGAAGTGGTGGGCGAGAACCCCACGGCCGCCTGCAAACGGGCCGTGTCGGCATGGGTGCGCACCACGTCGCCCGGCTGCATGGGCCGGAACTGCAGGATGGCCTGGCGACCCAGCGCCTGTTCGAGCGTCCGGATGAATTGCATCAAGGCCACGGGCTGGTGGTTGCCAATGTTGTAGAGGCACCAGGGCGCCCCGCTTTCGGGGTCCGGTGTGGGCAGATGGTCCAGCACCCGCACGGTGCCTTCCGCAATGTCATCCACGAATGTGAAATCGCGCTGCATCTTCCCTTCGTTGAAAACCTCAATGGGCCGTCCTTCCAGGATGGCGCTGGAAAACAGCCAGGGCGACATGTCGGGGCGGCCCCAGGGGCCATAGACCGTGAAATAGCGCAGCCCCGTGCTGGGAAACCCGTAGAGGTGGCTGTAACTGTGGGCCATGAGCTCATTGGCCCGCTTGGTGGCCGCATAGAAGCTGACGGGGTGGTCCACCCGGTCCGCTTCGGAAAAAGGCACACGGGCATTGGCTCCATAGACGCTGGAAGAACTGGCGAACACCAGATGTTCCACCGCCGCATGGCGGCAGCCTTCCAGCACGTTGGCAAAGCCCGTCAGGTTGGATTGCACGTAGGCCTGGGGATTCTCCAGGGAATAGCGCACACCGGCCTGGGCCGCCAGATGGATGACCCGCCGGGGACGAAACACGGAAAACACCTCGGCCACCAGCGCCGGATCGGCCACGTCCCCCCCGCGAAAGGCAAACCCGGCACAATCCGCAAGCTGCGCCAGACGCGCCCGCTTGAGGCGAGGGTCGTAGTAGGCATTCAGGTTGTCGAGACCCAGCACCTCATGGCCCTGCGCCAGCAGGCGCTGCGCCACATGCATGCCAATGAAACCCGCCGCACCTGTCAGAAGAACCTTCAAGGGCTATACTCCCGCATCGGTCAATTCGCCATTCTATTCGAGGGCATCGCATGAACGAAAGGCATCCTGCCATCACCCCCGTCATCCTGTGCGGAGGCTCCGGCACGCGACTCTGGCCCCTGTCCAGAAAAAGCTTCCCCAAACAGTTCGTTCCCCTCATCGGGAACCGAAGCCTGCTGGCCCTGACCCTGGAACGGGTGCTGCCCCTGGGACAATCCGTCATGGCAGTGGCCGCAGAGGAACACCGCTTCATGGTGGCAGACGCCTTTCAGGCCGCCCAGGCCACCGGCACCCTCATCCTGGAGCCCGTGGCACGCAACACCGCCGCCGCCATGGCACTGGCCGCCCTGCAGGCCAGCCGGGAGCAGCGCGACCTGCTGCTGTTCTGTCCGGCCGACCATGACATTCCAGACCGGGAAGCCTTTGCAGACACGGTAGTTCAGGGCGTGCCCGCCGCGCTTTCTGGCGCGCTGGTCACTTTCGGAGTCGTGCCCTCCTTTCCCAGCACGGCTTATGGCTACATCCGTCAGGGGGCCCCACGCCCGGACGGCAGTTTCGCGGTGGAGCGTTTCATCGAAAAACCGGATGTGCAGACAGCCGGCCAGATGCTGCTGGAAGGCGGCGTCCTGTGGAACGCGGGCATTTTTCTGTGCCGGGCCGGCGCCCTGATCGCCGCCCTGGCACAACACGCCCCGGACATTCTGAAGTCCTGCCAGGACGCCATGGCAGATGCCCGCACAGATGGCCTTTCCGGGGGCCATGTCTTCATCCGCCCGGACAAGTCCATTTTTTCCGGATGCCGGTCGCAGAGCATCGACTACGCGGTGATGGAGCCCCACGACTCCGTGGCCGTGGTGCCTTTCCAGGGGCAATGGAGCGACGTGGGCAGCTGGAACGCCGTATCCGATCTGACCCCGGCGGGTAATGACGACAACCGGGTACAGGGCCAGGGGCTGACCCTGCATGCCCGGAACACGTTCATCCATGCCCCGCACCGCCCCGTGGTGGCCCTGGGCACGGACGACCTGCTCATCATCGACACCCCTGATGCGGTGCTGGTGGCCCATCGCGACCGCGCCGAGCAGGTGAAGGACGTGGTGGCCCGCCTGGAACACGAACAGTTCAGCCAGGCCGTCACGCACCGCAAGGTGGCCCGCCCCTGGGGGTGGTACGACAGCATCGACCTGGGTGACCGCTTTCAGGTGAAGCGCATCGGAGTCAAGCCCGGCGCCAGCCTGAGCCTGCAGAAGCACCATCATCGCGCCGAGCACTGGGTGGTGGTGAAAGGCACGGCAGAAGTCACCCGGGGCAAAGACACTTTCCTGCTCAGCGAAAACCAGTCCACCTACATCCCCATCGGCGAAACCCACCGTCTCAAAAACCCCGGCGCCATCGAACTGGAGATCATTGAAATCCAGTCAGGATCGTACCTGGGGGAAGACGACATCGTGAGAATGGAGGATCTGTATGGGAGGATGGGGGGGTAACTCTCGCTTTCCGCAAGGCCCAACTGTCACAACAACCCTTGGATAATTCTTCCTATCGCCGAATCATCAAGTCATCCTCCATCATGGGAGGGGCAGCCGGAATTACCCTGCTGTTCGGGATGATCCGGACAAAATTCGTAGCACTGCTCATCGGATCTTCTGGCGTAGGCTTGCTGACGAACCTCACCGCCATCCAACTGCTAGTCAGTACCATCACGAACCTCGGCATTCCATCAAGCGCCGTGCAAAGCCTGGCAGCTGCCACCACATCCAGTAACAGGGAAACGATCTCCAGAGTCAAGTCCACTGTTATCAGACTTTCCTGGATAACCGGCCTATTGGGTGCTATTGGCATGACAGTTTTCAACCACTTATTGAGCCTATGGATGTTTAGTAATGACAACCATGCCACGGAAATCCTGTGGCTGGGAATCGCCATTCTGGCAATGAATATTTCCGGGGGGCAATTGGCCCTGCTTCAAGGGTTGCGAAAAATTGGAAACATGGCTTTTGCCAATGTGTTAACGGCGTTCTTCGGGACTCTACTATCCATCGGGTTATACATCTGGTTAGGCATTCGTGGCGTAGTACCCGCCATGCTTGCCTTGGCTCTCATCCAACTCATCAATACCAGTTTTTTCGCCAACCGCATTTCAACCGAAAAAGAGGTAATCCAGATCCCCTGGCTGGAAAGCATGAAAGAAGCCACTCCCATGCTTCGACTTGGATTAACCGTGATGTGGTCTTCTGCCATGACCAGCCTGGTCGCTTACATCTCCAACGCACTCATCACCCAGCATATCAATCTGGCTGCAGTAGGCATTAACAGTGCCGCGTTTGCGCTTTCCGGCATGTTTGTCAATTTTGTTCTAAACGCGATGGGGTCAGATTACTATCCCAACTTGAGTCGCGCCAAATCAGACAAACAGGCGATGAACCAGTTGGTCAATGAACAAACCGAAATCGGAATACTCTTGACCATTCCAGGTGTGTTGGCGACCTTGAGTTTCGCGCCCTGGATCATCCGCGCCTTCTATTCTTCCGAATTCCTGCCAGCTGCCAGCCTCCTTGAATGGTATGTCCTTGGTTGCCTGATCCGTGTCATTCAATGGCCCATGGGATTTTTACAGCTTGTAAGTTCCAATGCCCGATGGTTCCTGGTCACCCAAACCACGTTAAACGGACTTCATTTGGCATTCATTTGGATCGGGATTCATTGGTTTGGATTAAAAGGCGTATCCATTGCTTTTTTTGCCCTTTATTGCGTATCCCTCTGGATCATTCTTTTGGTCGCAAGACACTTGACCGGTTTTACCTGGAATTCCGGAAACCTGAAAATTTTTCTCCGCCTCATTCCACTCATCGCTGTCAACTTCCTGCTCGACAAGATTTTCAACCCCATAACGGCAACAGTTCTTGGCGCATGCCTTACCATCACCGCCTCCGTATACTGTCTGCGTGAACTTGTCACCCGAATCGGCTCTGAACACCGAATCGTGTTGATGGCCTGTCGTATCCCGGGTATGAAAAAATTGTGTGGCATTCAGGCGACCCAAAAACCATGAAAGAAAACACAGCAGACCAGTATCAACAGGCTTACTCTTCCGATTATGGCTTTGAAAGGACCATGGTCAGATTTCGCCGCGATTTCCTGCTGAACAAAATTGCCGAACTTGACCCGCTCGTCGTCGTTGAAATTGGTTGTGGCAGCGAGCTGCTATATGATTTCTGGAAACAGCGTGGGCATGAGGTGGATTGCTGGATCATCACTGAGCCTGCTACTGCATTTGCCGACCTGGCAAAAAACTCCGGATTGCCCAATCTCCATGTGTTTCCTGATTTTTTTGAGAATGCCGTTGACCAAATAATCAAGACACTACCCCGACAGCCGGATTTTGTGATCTGCTCAAGCGTCCTTCATGAAGTGCATTCCCCTCATGATTTGTTGAAAACCATTCATCAAATCATGGGGCACAATAGTCTGCTGCACGTCAACGTCCCCAACTCCGAGTCACTGCACAGAAGGCTGGCGGTGGCCATGGGGCTTATCCAGAGCACAAAAGCCTTGAGCAGTCGAAACAGCCAGTTGCACCAGCCCAGGGTTTACGACATGGAAACACTGAAGACCGACACCTTGGCCTCAGGGTTTTCCATAGTCAGTGAAGGGGGTTATTTCCTGAAACCGTTCACTCATGCTCAGATGGAAGGCATTTCCCCCATTCTGGGAGACGCCGTTCTGGAAGGCCTTTTCTCGATTGGCCAACAATTTCCTGCATTGGCCAGTGAAATATTCATTGAAGCCCAAAAAAACCGTAATGACTGATTTCTCCATCACGCCCTACCAACAGACCTATCAGGCAATTTGGGATAACGTGGTCAGGGCCTCTAAAAATGGAAATTTTCTCCATCTGAGAAACTACATGGACTATCATGCCCATCGCTTCGATGAGCGCTCCGTGATTGTGGAAAAAAAAGGCAAGGCTGTGGCCGTGTTTCCTTGCAATTTTTCGGAGGGTCAAATCGTCAGTCATGGCGGCCTCACTTATGGCGGCCTCATTTATGGGCACGAACTCCATGCAGCTGAAGTGATCCACATATTCGAGAACCTGCTGGCCCATTTTCGAATCAACGGAAGCCAGCGCCTTCTTTACAAAGCCATTCCTCATATTTTCCATCGTTACCCTTGCGATGAGGACCTCTACGCCTTGTTCAGGATGAATGCCAGACTGGTCAGAAGAGACTTGTCTTCCGTCATTCTGAATCATAAAAAACCAAGGTACTCGGACTCCAGAAAAAACACGATTCGTAAATCAGAAAAACTAGGTACAAAAATATGCGAGGGCAATTTTTTCCCTGAGTTTCACTCACTTCTAAGTGAGGTTTTGAAAAAATTCGGGGCTACACCTGTTCATTCGCTTGCGGAGCTCCATCTGCTAAAAACCCGTTTCCCTGACCAGATCAGGCTGTTCGGCGCCTTTTTAGACAATGAAATGCTTGCTTCAGCCCTGGTCTACGATTTTGAACAGGTGGCCCACACCCAATACCTGGCCAGCACTCCTAAAGGAAAGGAAACCGGGGCGCTGGATCATCTGTTGTCTCACCTTATCTCAACCCCATTTGCCGGGCATCCGTACTTCAGTTTTGGAATATCCACTGAAAATGGAGGGCGTGCCCTGAACGAAGGATTAATTTTCCAAAAGGAAGGGTTTGGTGCCAGAGGTGTTGTCCATGACTTCTATGAGATGGAATGCTAATGTCGAGAATTGATAATTGCCGAATCATTGAGCTACCAAAAATCGCAGACCCAAGAGGAAACCTGACCTTCATTGAAGCCAACAGGCATTTCCCTTTCGACATACGACGCGTCTATTATCTTTACGACGTTCCCGGCGGAGCAGAACGAGGTGGTCACGCACATAAGGAACTACATCAACTCATCATTGCCATGTCTGGCAGTTTTGATGTGGTTCTGGACGACGGGACCACAAAAAAACGATTTCACCTCAACCGTTCTTACTATGGGCTGTATATTTGCCCCATGATTTGGCGAGAACTGGATAATTTTTCATCAGGGTCCGTGTGCATGGTTTTGGCCTCTTCCTACTATGATGAAGAGGACTACTATCGTGATTACGACGTTTATCGAAATGCCGTGAATCCATCTAAAAAATAAACAACTTTATTTATGGCTAGAAAAGCCATCCCTTCCCTTTTTAAAAAACACACTAAACCTCACCAGATCCAATGAACGACATTAAAAAAGCAGAAAACATGATTTTCATTGGCGGAGCCCCGAGATCAGGAACCACACTGATTCAACGCATTGTGGCATCTCACTCATGCGTGTACGGCGGTCCTGAGTTTGACCTCATACCAAAAATCATTGAATTAAGGCAATCGTTTCTGTCCTCGGTAGACAATGGGAGAATTAACAAATACCTCTCAAAAGATGAGGTCAATGATTTGTTTTCAAATTTTATCGCCAGTACATTCGGGTATAAGCTCAGAAAGGTTTTCGGAAAAACCCACATTAGCGAGAAAACCCCTGCAAACGTTATGGTGTTTTCTGAACTTTCAGAAATTCTTCCTGGCGCGCATCTGGTATTTGTTCTTCGCGATCCAAGAGCCATTGTCGCGTCCATGCTTCAAGTAGGAAAAAGGTACAAAGAAGAAGGGATCACGCCACCGTTTTTTACTAGAAATGTGCGCGCCGCAGTGTCTCTGATCAATGACTACTGGGTAGCAGGCCATGATGCGTTGAATAAGTGTAAAAACGTTCACCTAGTGTACTATGAAGAAATTGTTGAAAACCCTCAACAAGCCATCATGAAACTGACTACTCAATTGGGCCTTGAGTTTGAACCTGAGATGCTTAACGTGGCGGAATATGACCTGCCAGAATTCAAGAGCCAAGAACATCTCTGGTATAGCCGTGAAAAACTGGGCGCTCCCATCTCAAATGAATCGCTAGAATCCTGGCGAACGCATCTAAGCCCTTATGAATCGTTCATCATACAGAAGCGTATCGCCCGTTTTCACACAACCACCCTTTACCACCTAGAAAGCCCAGGATCGTCTCTAGCAAACATTTTTGAAACGGCAGCTTTTCTGATATGGACAATAAGATACCGTCTTGTTAAACAGTTAGTTCATATTGGAAAAAACGTATACAAGAAAATTGGCATTGCCTGAGAAGAAAGAAGCAGATGAAACCATTCAAAAAATCAGGTATGGGGGCACAAGGTGGCGATCACGCTCCGACAGGGCGGCAGCCATTCACTGCCACCAGCTTCATCCTAGGCTGTGCTGACACGGAGCCACAAGAACTATTTATGGATGGTCGTGGTGTTTGGCGTGGCAAAGTATTCGTGTGGAACGACTGGGCATACGGTGAAGTATGGAGAGGTCAATCCGAAGGTCTATGGGCCAGCCATGTCAGGGAATCCATGCCAGTCATCTTGACTGGTACAACGAATCAAGACCTCATTCCAGCGGGAATCCACCCCAACGAGGCCTGCAATACGCTGCTGTCGGGATGGTTAAACTGGCAGCATGAAGCAGACAGGGAGTCCGCTTGAATGTCTTTGTCGTATTCGAATAAAGAGAGCCGAGTCTCCCAGACCGTGTCCACAAGCCATCCTTTAGTTTCGATTGCGATCGTATCCTACAATCAAGAACGGTTTATTGCAGAAGCGATTCAAGGTGCAATTGCCCAAGATTACAGGCCGATCGAGATTGTAATAGCTGATGACTGTTCAACCGACAACACTCCGAACATTATCCGCGAATTTTCAACAAAATATCCCGATCTGATTGTGGCGCTGCTTGGAAGCGAAAATTTAGGCGTGACAGGGAATTCAAATAGAGCGCTCTCAGCTTGCAAAGGCAAGTACATTAACATGCTTGGGGGGGATGACATTCTGCTCCCAAAGAAAATTTCCAGTCAGGTGGACTGGATGGAACAAGATGCAAATAGAGTATTCTGCGGCCACGCATGCGAAATATTCTATGACGAAGAAGCCATTCCACCAAAAGTCGCTTATCCGTTTTTTACTTTTGGCAAAGGCCCAAAGCAAATTTTCATGAACGGGCCCCCTTACCTTGCGTTATCAGTGCTATTCAGAAAAAGTGCTCTCCCTCCTTACGGCTTTGACAAAAATATTTTGATTGCCTCAGATTTCATGTTGTGGATTGATCTGGCTGGAGGTGGAGGGCTCTGGGGTTGTGTGAATGGTGTCCACGCCCGATATAGAAAGCATTCTGGGGGACTTTCTCACATTTCAAGGCAAGAGAACCTATTGATCGATACTGAACAGGTCATAAAGATAGCTTCCGCTCGTTATAAATTGTATGGCTACCAGAATATATCGATAATGAATTTATGCACCATTCCCAAGTTGGTCTTTTTTTTCAAAAAAAGAATGCTCTTCCGGTTTGCTTCTGAGTTTACTTCGTCACTATTAAAAAACCCCATTGTTTTCACATCTTGCTGTTTGCGTATCCTGGCAAGAAGAAGAAAGTCCAGGCGCAATAAATTCTAAAAGAACTATTCATTCCCTGATGAAACACACAAAAATCCCGTTTCTTGATTTAAAAATATCTAGCCAGAAGCTACGGATGGATCTGGAAAACGCATTTTCCAGAGTCATTTCTTCTGGTTGGTTTATTTTGGGAAAAGAACTCCAAGAGTTTGAGTCAACATTTTCTGATTTCTGCGAGTCCCGTTACTGCGTTGGAGTAAGTAATGGCCTGGACGCCCTTCATCTGATTCTTCGCGCTTACGGGATAGGCCATGGTGACGAAGTGATTGTTCCCTCTAACACATTCATTGCCACATGGCTTGCTGTCTCCTATGCGGGGGCCACCCCAGTTCCGGTAGAGCCAGAAGAGCAATCGTTCAACATCGACCCAAATAGAATCGAATCAGCAATCACTCAAAGGACTCGCGCAATCATTCCCGTGCATCTTTATGGGCAGCCTGCTGACATGGATCCCATTAATGCAATTGCCACAAAATATGGTTTAAAGGTCATTGAAGATGCCGCCCAAGCCCATGGGGCAAGGTACAAAGGCCGCAGAACCGGCTCTCTTGGAGACGCGGCCGGGTTCAGTTTTTACCCGGGTAAAAATTTGGGCGCCATGGGGGATGCAGGTGCCGTTACCACCAATGACGCCATGCTCGCTGAAAAAATAAGAGTCATGAGAAACTACGGTTCAAAAATAAAATATAAACACGAAGTGCTTGGATTTAATTCAAGGTTAGACGAATTGCAGGCCGCAATTCTTCACACAAAAATAGCTTATCTTGAAGATTGGAACCGCCATCGTCAGGCTATAGCAAAATTTTATATAGAAAAACTTGGTGCCTCACCGCTGAAGCTGCCTAACGTTCCCGCATGGGCAGATCACGTTTGGCATTTATTTGTTGTCGAAAGTCCACAAAGAAATGAACTTCAAAACTGGCTGGATGAGCGGCAAATCAGCACCATGGTTCATTACCCAATTGCTCCGCACATGCAGCCTGCGTATGCTCATCTGGGTTATCAGGAAAACGATTTTCCTCTGGCAAAAAAATTGTCAAATCATGTTCTTAGCCTTCCAATGGGGCCTCATTTATCCTTAGCGCAAGCAGATGCGGTCTGCAGTAGCATCTTGAATTTCTTCAATTCGAAGAACTGAAGCCACTTGAGAAAATTTCGCGCAAGGAGAGGGTTGCCAATATTCTAAATCGGTATTCAAAGTGAGCATCTTTCACGTTTATGCCCACTTTAATCACAAATACTAAAAAAGCTGATAGCGTTCGTAGCACCCCGCGCCACCTTCGGTCAGATAATGGCCCAGAACTCATGAGCGGGACATTGTTGAATGGACGGTTGAAGAGACCACCGAAACAGCTTTGATAGATTCGGGAAAGCCATTGCACAGGCTTACCCGCGTTTTCGACAGACCAATCAAAACACAAAGACGAAAAGGGTAATCTGCTCAATGAATAATGGTGTTGACTCTGATCAACCGCATGATCTACCACATGTTTCTTTTGACCTAGCAAAGTACCCCGGAGTTGTCATAACCGGTGCCAGCGGTTTTCTCGGCAAGCATCTCATTGAAAATATCCAAAGTAGTGGCGTCCATATACGCGCCTTATCTCGTTCTAAAAAACCGCATGGAATATATCCCGACAATGTCGAATGGATACCTGGAGATATCAACAACTCCAACATATGGAAATCCCTGTTGATTCCAGGTTGCCTTGTGGTTAATTTGGCTTATTCTCATGTAACTGCGCACAACGATGCCCTGCTTGCAACACGAAACATGATTAACGCTTTTTCCGGTGTTGGCATTAAACGATTAGTCCACTGCAGCACTCTTTCAGTATATGGAAATGCAGCAAAGGGACTGATTAATGAGTCTACTGAATGCACACCCATCAATGAATATGGTCGGGTAAAGCTGGAGATAGATAGGATTTTTTTAAATCAGACCGAGGGAAAATTCGAAACGGTTATCCTGCGGCCAGGATCTGTTTTTGGCACCGGAGGCCAAGCATTGCTGTCAATGTGTCATGGCCTCACAAAAAAAGTGAAACTCCTCAGTTATCTCAAATCATGTCTTTTTAACAAACGGCGATTACATCTTGTGTCAGTCGAAAATGTAATATCAGCAATTGTATTTCTAAGCGATGCTCCAAGAAACCTTATTGAAAATGAGGTCTTTATTGTCTCTGAAGACGAGCATCCAAAAAACAATTTTCGTGATGTTGAGGAATTGTTGATGTCGTCATTTGAAACAAACTACACAATCCCGCGAATGCCTCTCCCAAGCGTACTGCTGCGAATTTTACTTGGGTTGAATGGTAGCGCCGAAGTTGACCCTCATTGCTACTACAGCAGCGACAAAATCAGACGAGCAGGATTTGAGTTCCGACGTGATTTTTCAGATGCGGTACAGGTTTTTGGCGCTCACTATAAAAACTCATTGAAAGCCTGAATTTCAGAGTACATTGACGCTCTCATGAAACTCCTTCTCGTCAGCCAGTACTTCTACCCGGAATCTTTCATGATCAATGATGTGGTTCGGGTTCTGGTGGAAGAAGGTCATGAGGTCGTCGTCCTGACCGGGAAACCCAACTATCCGGAGGGACGCGTTTTCCCGGGGTACCGGTCCTGGAACATTCAAAGAGAGTCATTTCTCGGGCAGGTGCCCGTGATCCGCCTTCCCATTTTCACGCGTGGAAACGGAGGGGCCCTGAGGCTGATCATGAACTACCTGAGCTTTGTTTTCTCCGGTCTCCTTTTGGGCCCTTTCCTCCTGAAGGGCCAGCAGTTTGATCACATTCTGGTATTTGCCCCGTCGCCGCCCACGCAAGCCATTCCTGCGCTGTTCATCAAATGGCTGAAAAAAGTCCCATTGACCATGTGGGTACAGGATTTGTGGCCCGAAACACTCAGCGATACCGGATACATAAAGCATCCGTTCCTTCTGGGCATGGCTGGGGTCATGATGCGGCACATTTACGCCCGATGTGACCATCTTCTGGTTCCCTCCCTGGCTTTTAGGCCCTCCATCAGCCGTTACGCTGACGAAAAAAAAATAATCTATTTTCCCAATCTCATGGATACTGAAAAGTCAAAACGCGATGCTCACAGTAACCGCCCTTTGCCTGACGAACTGAAAACCGCTCTGGGTGGCGCGTTCACTGTTGTCTTTGCAGGGAACACAGGCATTGCACAATCCATGGAAACACTGGTGGAAGCTGCACAAATCATGCAGAAAGACCCCGACATCCGGTTCGTGGTCATCGGCAGCGGCAGCCGCCTGGACTGGATGAGACAGGAAAAGAAACGGCTTGGATTGGACAATCTGGTGCTGACGGGACGGTACCCGCCCGAAATGATGCCTGAAGTGTTCAAGCACGCTTCAGCGCTTCTTGTCTCCCTGAAAAAGGGCAGCGCCTTTTGTTACACAATTCCAAGCAAAACCCAGACTTACATGGCGGCTGGCCGCCCCGTAATTGCCGCACGTGGAGGTGAAGGCGCTCGCCTGAGAATGGAAGCCGGGGCTTGTGTATGCTGCCCGCCTGAAGATGCCAGCGCCCTGGCTCAAGCCATATGGAAATTGAGCCACATGACGGAGAATGAACGCCAGTCCATGGGCAGATCCGGGCAGCAGTATTTTGACGACCACTTTGAGATGCGTCCACAAATTGCACGACTGATCACCATACTGACTGAAGACAACAGGGAAACCCTCGCATGAAAATCCTGATACTCGGAATCACGGGAATGCTGGGAAGCACCATTTTCAGGGAGTTTTCCCGATCCGGCCAATATGACACCTGGGGAACGCTTCGACAAACGGAGATGCGCAGGTATTTTGATCCGGCCCTGTACTCCCGGATATTGGGAAGTACAGACGTCCTGAACCAGGACACCCTGGAAGACATATTTGTCAAAATCCGGCCTGATGTGGTCATCAACTGCGTAGGCGTCATCAAACAACTGGCCCATGCGAATGACCCACTGACCGTCCTGCCCGTCAATTCTCTTTTGCCGCATCGACTATCCAGAATCTGTGACCTCGCCGGAAGTCGATTGGTACACATCAGCACGGATTGTGTTTTTTCCGGAAAAAAAGGCCACTATCTGGAATCCGACCCTTCCGATGCAGAAGACCTCTATGGCAAGTCAAAATACATGGGTGAAATTCATGACAAGCGCCATGTGGTCACGTTGCGTACCTCCATCATCGGGCATGAGCTGTCCTCCAGGTTTGCGCTGATTGACTGGTTCCTTTCACAGCAAGGCCAGGTAAATGGCTATTCAAAAGCCATTTACACAGGACTTCCCACTGTTGAACTCTCCAGGGTCATTCGAGAATTCGTATTGAGCAACCACCAACTTTCCGGGCTTTACCACGTGGCTTCTTCTCCTATTTCGAAACATGACCTGCTTCATTTGGTTGCCAGACAGTATGGAAAGGATATCCGTATCGTTTGCGACAATTCTGTGGTCATTGACCGATCGCTTTGTCAGGATCATTTCCACCAGGCCACAGGGTACACGGCCCCTTCGTGGCCTGACCTGGTGGCCAGCATGTATCAGTCCAGAATCACTCGGGAGTAATCATGTTCTCTAACAACACCCTGCTCATCACCGGAGGAACGGGTTCCTTTGGTCACGCTGTCCTAAAACGCTTCCTTGGCACTGGCATCCGCGAAATCAGAATCTTCAGCCGCGATGAAAAAAAACAGGAGGACATGAGAATTGCGCTGAACGACAGCAAGCTCAAGTTCTACATTGGCGATGTCAGAGATGAGGAAAGCGTTCGAAACGCCATGAAGAGCGTTGATTACGTCTTTCACGCGGCAGCACTCAAGCAGGTACCCTCCTGCGAATTCTATCCAATGGAAGCCGTGCGCACCAACGTGATCGGAACAGATAATGTACTCAGGGCCGCAAGCCGGGAAGGCGTCAAGCGCGTCGTCGTACTGAGCACGGACAAGGCGGTTTATCCCATCAATGCCATGGGCATTTCCAAAGCCATGGCAGAAAAAGTCATGGTGGCCAACGCCCGCAACCAGATGGAAGGTGAAACGGTTTTTTGTGCCACGCGATATGGCAATGTCATGGCTTCCCGAGGGTCTGTCATTCCCCTGTTCATCTCCCAGATCAAGGCGGGAAAACCCATCACGGTGACCGACCCCAAAATGACCCGTTTTCTCATGTCTCTTGAAGATTCCGTGGATCTCGTGTTGCACGCCTATGCCCATGGGCAGCAAGGTGACATTTTTGTACAGAAGGCGCCTGCCTCCACGGTCATGGACCTTGCAATGGCTTTGAAAGAGCTGTTTTCTGCCCGCAACGAAATCCGCATCATTGGCACCCGGCATGGGGAAAAACTGTATGAATCCCTCATTTCCCGGGAAGAGATGGCCCATGCCCATGACATGGGCCGGTACTACCGAATCCCGGCAGACAATCGCGATCTGAACTACGCCAAATACTTCAGTGAAGGGGAAGAAATGATTTCTTCTCTGGAGGATTACACTTCGCATAACACGGAGCGCCTGAACGTGGAAGAAATCAAATCCTTGCTGCTCAAACTCGACGAAATCCAGGAAGCCCTCCATGCGTAAAATCATGACCATCGTGGGCACCCGGCCCGAATTGATCAAGATGAGTCGGGTTATTGCCGAACTGGACCGGCAAACCGAACATGTGCTGGTGCATACCGGACAGAATTACGACTATGAATTGAACCAGGTGTTTTTTGATGATCTGGAAATTCGCAAGCCCCATCACTTTCTGGCTGCAAACGGTGACAATGCTGCCCAGACCATTGCCAGAGTCATTGAAAGGGCAGACCAGATCCTGGAGCAGGAAAAACCCGAAGCGGTCTTGCTTTATGGTGATACCAATTCCTGTCTGGCCGTCATATCCGCAAAACGCAGAAAGATTCCGGTATTTCACATGGAAGCAGGCAATCGGTGCTTTGACCAACGCGTCCCGGAAGAGCTCAACAGGAAAGTGCTCGACCACCTGAGCGACATCAATCTTGTCCTGACTGAACACGCTCGACGATACCTCCTGGCTGAAGGCATTCGTCCGGAAACCATTTTCAAGACCGGTTCGCACATGCGCGAGGTTCTTGATCACTACATGCCCAAAATCCTGAAATCCGATGTTCTTGAGCGCATGGCCCTTTCCCCCGGAAAATTTTTTCTGGTCAGCGCGCACCGCGAAGAGAACGTGGATTCACCACAAAATCTTGCCGACCTGCTGGACACATTAAACGCCCTTGCCAAAACCCATGACATCCCGGTGATTGTTTCCACCCACCCCCGTACCCGCAAGCGTCTTGAGTCCATCCACCACATGGAACTGGATTTCCGCGTGCAGTTCATGAAACCTTTCGGCTTTTGTGACTATATCCGGCTGCAAATGAATGCAGCTTGCGTAGTATCCGATAGCGGCACCATCACCGAGGAAGCCTCCCTTCTCGATCTTCCCGCCATTACCATACGCAACGCGCATGAGCGTCCAGAGGGCATGGACGCGGGCACCCTCATCATGAGCGGACTGAAACAAAAAACCGTACTGGATGCCGTACGGGTCACCCTGTCCCAGCGTCGGGAACCCGCCCCCTCCACTCCCGTCCCGGATTACGAAAACCCTTCCGTATCGCGACAAGTGGTGCGGATTGTTCTGAGTTACATTGATTACGTCAATCGTACGGTCTGGAGAACAGCCGAGTAAGCTCCAGGCATTGCAGCGCGATCATGTGGACTTCGCCCCAAAAAATCCTGGTCACCGGCCCCCACGGGTTTGTGGGCTCACACCTCTGCACCCGTCTTGAGGCGGACGGCCATATGGTCGTCCGTGCCGTGCGCCGCATTCACAGCTCCAGTGACGCGCTGGTGGGTGATCTGGGACCACAAACGGATTGGACCGCAGCATTGACCCGCTGTGAGGGAGTCATCCATCTGGCCGCCCGTGTTCATGTGATGAAAGAAACGGCCCATGACCCTATGGAAGCGTTTCGTCAAGCCAACGTCGCCGGCACCCTGCGCCTTGCCCATCAAGCCGCACAGGCCGGGGTGCGGCACTTTGTGTTCATGAGCAGCCTGAAAGTACATGGCGAGACCGGACACTTCACTGAAAGCGATCCACCTTCCCCACAGGACCCCTACGGCATTTCAAAATGGGAAGCGGAACAGGGGCTGCTTGAACTGTCCGCCCAAACGGGAATGCGTGTCACCCTGCTGCGTCCCCCCATGGTGTACGGCCCTGGGGTCGGAGGGAATTTTCTGCGTCTGATGCGGTGGGTCAAAAAAGGCATCCCCCTCCCCCTTGGCTCAATCCATAACCAGCGCAGCCTGGTGTATGTGGGTAATCTGGTGGACGCCACCCTGGCCATCCTGAATCGCCCGCACCAAGGCAAAAACACCGACACCTACCTGGTCACTGACGATGCGCCGGTATCCACGACGGAACTGATTCGTCAGATGGCACATGCCCTTGGGGTTCCGGCCCGTTTGATTCCCATTCCCGGCCATCTGTTGCAATCCCTGGCCACCCCCTTGGGGCAGGGCCAGCTGGCCGACCGTCTTCTGGGCAGCCTCACGGCAAGCTCCGACTCACTCCGCAATGATCTGCACTGGGCAGCCCCCTTCAGTTTTCAGAAAGGGCTGGAAGACACGGCCGAGTGGTTTACCACGCTCTGACTGAGTATGGAGAAGACGGGGTTTGTCCCTGTCAGATAAAACGAACCCCGTACCCCCCGAAAAACCTCCAAGCTGACATCCCAAACAACCGGATATGCCGCCAACCT